>Ga0105096_10000409_pt1 | contig 14599 bp, 11 predicted proteins | sample PPLLak3cmMay2015_FD_87036 | JGI IMG/M metagenome (GOLD analysis project Ga0105096, IMG submission 87036) | Freshwater sediment microbial communities from Prairie Pothole Lake near Jamestown, North Dakota, USA - PPLs Lake P7 Core (1) Depth... | ecosystem: Environmental > Aquatic > Freshwater >... | reverse complement strand
TCCGCCCTGCGACAACGACCCGGCCCTTGCCGTCGCCGTGCGCGGCGTGGCTGCCGGGATGGGGCAGGCACCCGAGACGGTCGACCTGCCGGGACCCTACATGTTCTCCGAGGACTTCTCCTCGATGCTTGCCGTGACCAAGGGCTGCTTCCTTACAATCGGCAACGGCGACAGCCGGGCGCTTCATGATCCGCGCTATGATTTCAACGATGACCTGATCCCAAGGGCGGCGGCCTTCTGGTGCCACCTGATCGAGCACATGCTGCCGGCCTGACGCCTTCAGAAGCTCTTTCGCCCGGCCAGGGCATCCGACAGCCTGCGCGTTGCGCTGGTGACCTTGCGGACGAGATTGCCGTCAAGGCTCGTATCAATCCGGCCAGCCTTGGCGAAGACGCTGATCCCCATGATGAACTTGCCCGAGGCATCAAACACCGGGGCGCTGATGGCCGCATTGCCACTGTTGCCCCCGTTTTCGATTGTCGAAACGCCATTCGAACGGATCGACGCAGTCAACTTCTCAAGATCGGCCATGCTTTGAGGTGCATTGGCCCTGTTGACCAACTGGCTCTGTTCGATTTCGCGCCGGATAAGCGCCGAAGTGCGAGCTGGGTCCTCGTAGGTGCTGAACAAGAGACCGGTCGCCGACCAGGTGAGCGGGCAGATATGGGTGATGGGCACCGTGCTGGCCTGCCCATGACGCGCTTCTGCCATCCGGATGAACTTCGGGCCGGCCTCACCCCAAATGACCAGCGCGACGGTCTCGCCGATTTCGCGGCCCAGCTGCTCGATGCAGTCGACGGACAGTCGCAGAATGTCAAAGCGGATGAAGCCTTTGAGCGCCATCTGCAGCGCCATTGGCCCAAGGTCGTAAAGACCAGTAGCGGAATCCTGAGAGGCAAGCCCGATCCGGGTCAGGCTGACGAGATAGCGGTGCGCCTTTGCCGGATGCATTGCCGAGGCCTGCGCAATGTCGGACAGGCGCATGGGGCCGTTCGCCGCAACCAGTGCCCGGAGAACCTCTCCTGCCACTTCGACCGACTGAACGCTACCCTGCTGTCTTTCTTCTGCCCGAGTATCCATCTTCCCAGCCTCCCTACACTCTTTTCTGGCATTCAGGAGCCATTGACAAGGCGGTTGCCTGCACCTTACGCTACATTATCGTAATTAGTTACGCTAAAAGTAAAGTCAGCCAAGTTTGCGCAAGGATCGAGGATCTTGCTGTCAATGACCCTCTCTCTGGCACGTTCTGTAAGCGCGTCGCCGCCGTCGCATGCTATGGCCTGAGGGGTGAAGTAACGCGCATGTCTCTGATCCAGTTCGAAAATGTCTCAAAGCACTACGCCGGGAAGACCGTCGTCGCGGTAGACAACCTGAACCTTGGTATAGAAGCGGGTGAGTTCCTGACGCTGCTCGGGCCGTCCGGGTCGGGGAAGACCACTTCCCTTATGATGCTGGCAGGCTTCGAACGGCCGAGCGCGGGGACAATCCGATTTGATGGCGTCCCCATTGAGACACTGCCCGCACACCGCCGGAACATGGGTGTGGTCTTTCAAAGCCACGCGCTGTTCCCGCATCTGACAGTTGCCGAAAATGTCGCCTTCCCCCTGAAGGTCCGCCGTCTTTCGCGAAGCGAGACCGCAACACGCGTCACCAGCGCTCTGGAAAAAGTCCGGCTTGCGCCGTTCGCCGAGCGGATGCCGCACCAACTGTCCGGCGGTCAGCAGCAGCGGGTCGCTTTGGCGCGTGCGCTGGTGTTCGAGCCGCGCCTGGTCCTGTTGGATGAGCCTCTCTCGGCGTTGGACAAGAAACTGCGCGAGGAAATGCAGCTGGAAATCCGGCGTCTGCATCGGGAACTGGGCGTGACCATGGCCTTCGTGACCCATGACCAGTCCGAAGCAATGGTGATGTCTGATCGGGTAGCGGTCTTCAACCACGGCAGGATCGAACAGATCGGGCCGCCGCAGCAATTGTACGATGCGCCCTGCAATACCTTCGTGGCCGGCTTTCTGGGTGACAACAACAAGGTTGAGGGAAAGTCCGGTCCTGACCCGGTTGCCCCGGCAGGGCAGATGGAAATCCGCTTGGCCAACGGCCTTACCTTACGTGGCCGTCGGGCAGGCCACAGCACAAATGGGCCTTCCCAAGTTCTGTGCGTACGCCCCGAGTGCCTGAAAGTCGCTCTCGATGCTGGCCAACTGGAGACCGGAAACCAGATCGGCGCACGGCTGGTCGACATCATTCAGCAGGGTGACCACTGGCGGCTTGTCGCGGCGCTTTCCGATGAAGACGGCGGGCTTCGGGCAGAGAACTGGACCGTCAAAGTCAATGTTGGGTCGGTGCCTGCGGGGCTGACCGTCGGACAGCCAGTCGTCCTGCGCTTCCGCCCCGAAGACGCCTGGATCTTTTGAAGTACGAAAGCAAGGAGCCGCGATGCCGATGGGTCTGGAATGTGATGTGCTGGTCGCGGGCTCCGGCGCGTCGGGCTTCGCGGCGGCACTGACCGCAGCCATTGATGGCCTCGATGTGATCATGGTCGAAAAGGCCGATGTCTTTGGCGGCACGACCTGTTTCTCGGCGGGGGTCATCTGGATTCCCGGAAGCCGCCAAGCGCGAGAAGCCGGGATTTCCGATAGCCGCGAGGGTGTCCTTTCCTACCTGCAGGCCGAAGCCGGAAACCGCCTGGACCGCGACAAGGCCGAAGCCTTTGCCGACAATGCGGCCAGCATATTGGATTGGTTCGAGGCCAACAGCCATGTCTCCTACATGCTGTCGCCGGCATGGAGCGATTACCACCCTGGTCAGCCCGGCGCCTCGAAAGGCGGGCGGTCGCTTGGACCTCGACCTTTCGATGGCCGTACCTTGGGGAAATGGTTCGACAAACTCCGCCCGCCGCTGAAGACGACAACGATCCTGGGGGGAATGATGGTGGGGCGCGAGGACCTGCCGCAGTTCTTCACGATGACCAAGAAGCTGTCGTCGGCCCAGCACGTGGCCAAGCTGTTCCTGCGCTATGCGAAGGACCGTGTAAGCTACAGCCGCGGCACCCGGCTGTCGAACGGCAACGCACTTGTCGCCATGTTGGCCCGCTCGGCTTTTGAACGCGGCGTGAAGCTGATGCTGAAGACTCCGGTGGTGGAGCTGATGACGGAAACGGGGCGTGTCACGGGCGCGGTGGTCGAGGGGCCAGAAGGTCGCCGGACGATCCGCGCCCGCAAGGCGGTTGTTCTGGCCTGCGGCGGCTTTCCGGCAAATGACGAACTCAGGGCCCGGCTTTATGACCATGTGGCGGCGGGCAAGAACCACCGGACTGTGGCACCTGCCGACAACACCGGTGACGGCATCCGGCTTGGCCGGTCCCTGAACGTCGCCGTCGTCGAAGGGCAGGCACAGCCCGCGGCCTGGGTGCCTGTCTCTCTGGTTCCGCAGCCGGATGGGACGACGATCCCCTTTCCGCACTTCATCGACCGCGGCAAGGCGGGGTATATCGCGGTCGACAAGCGCGGTCGGCGGTTCATCAACGAGGCCATGTCCTACCACGATTTCGTGCCGGCCATGGTCGAGGCCTGCCGGGATGATCCGGATGTCCATTGCCATGTCATCTGCGACTCGGCTGGGATCAGGGCCTATGGCCTGGGCGCCGCACCACCCCGACCGGGTCGCCTCGGGCCCCATATCGCGTCGGGATACATCAAGCGGGCCGATACACTGACCGAACTGGCGGCGCTCTGCGGCATTGACGCAAAGGGCCTGAGCCAGACCGTTTCGCGCCTGAACAAGGGAGCCGCCTTGGGCGAGGATCCCGAGTTCGGCAAGGGCACGGACCCTTATCAGCGCTTCAATGGCAGTATCGGGCGCAGCCCGAACCCCTGTGTCGCCCCTATTGATCGGGGGCCATTCTATGCCGTTCGACTGGTACCTGGTGACATCGGAACCTTCATCGGCATGCGCACGGATGCCCACGCCCGCGCGCTCGATACCTCCGGCCAGCCGGTCGCGGGGCTCTATGTCGTGGGCAACGACGCCGCCAGCTTCATGGGCGGGACCTATCCGGGGGCGGGCATCACACTGGGTCCGGCCCTGGTTTTCGGCCATCTGGCCGCACGGCACATCTCTGTGGGCAACTGAGCGATCCGGATATGCGACGGGCAAGGTCTTGTCGGAGGTTCGGAGTCTGAGTGTCCACTCGGTGTAAGTAATTACGAATAGAGCAAAAGGGAGGAAGTCAAATGAAGAACACTGCAAAGACAATGGCGATGGGCATCTTTGCCGTCGCTTGCCTTGGACAGGCTGCCGCAGCCAATGACCTGACGGTCGTCGGCTGGGGCGGTCCGCACCAGGAAGGACTGCATGCCGTCTACTGGGCGCCCTTTGCCGAGGCGAACGGCATCAAGATCAACGAGGAAACCTGGGACGGCGGACTCGGGGTGTTGCGCACCAAGATCGAAGGCGGCAGCAACACTTGGGATATCGTCCTGACCGAGGCGCCCGAAGTTGCGGCCGGGTGCGACGAGGGTCTTTTCGAAGAAATCGACACGGCAGCGATCGGCGGTGTCGATCGCTACATCCCAGGCGCGGTCAGCACTTGTGGGGTCGGCGCCCTGGTCTGGAACATCATGCTGGCCTATGACGGCGACAAGCTTGCCGAAGGGCCGAAGGATTGGGCGGACTTCTTCGATACGACCAAATTCCCCGGCAAGCGTGCGCTTCGCAACAACGCGAAATGGAGCCTGGAGATCGCCCTTCTGGCCGATGGGGTCCCTGCGGATCAGGTCTATGATCTTCTGAAAACGCCCGAGGGCGTGGATCGCGCCTTTGCCAAGCTGGACACGATCAAGGCCGATCTCGTGTTCTGGAAGAGCGGGGGGCAGCCCATCGAGATGCTGGCTGCTGGCGACGTGGTGATGGCCGCCGCCTATAACGGGCGGATCTTCAACGCCAACAGGAACGACGGCAAGAACTTCAAGGTGGTCTGGAAGGATTCGCCGTACACGATGGACAGCTGGGTCATCATGAAGGGCTCGCCGAACAAGGACGAAGCCCTGAAATTGATCGAGTTCATGGGCCGTCCGGAGAACCAGGCCCTGATGGTGCCATATTCGCCCTACGGGACCACGGCGGTCGGGGCCGATGCTCTGGTCGATGCGGCCCTGGTCAGCCAGTTGCCGACGGCTCCTGAAAACCTGGCGGTCGTCTTCCATGAGGACGCGACGTTCTGGAACGACAACGGTGACAAGCTGGCCGAACGTTGGGCGGCCTGGACCGGTACGAACTAAGCAGGGAGACTCGCCATGCAGAAGGCCCGTCATCGGCTGTTGCTCTTGGCGCCGTTGGCGGCCTTTCTTCTGGTGTTCTTTGCAGGTCCGATAGCGGGCCTGCTGTCAAAGTCGGTGCGCGAGGTCGAAGTGCCTCGCGCACTACCCCGAACCATCGAGGCGCTTGAGGGTTGGCACTATGGCGCCCCGTTGCCTCCTGCAGTTTTCACTGAGTTCGCCAGCGACCTTGTGACTGCCCGAGAAAACGAGACACTCGCCCACGCTGCACGTCGGCTGAACTATGAGATTCCGGGCCTGCGTACCACCATCATGCGCGCTTCCAAGAAGGTCGGCGCAGCGCCGGAAGGGACGCGGTTCGACAGCGCCTTCTTTGCCGAACTTGATCCCAACCTCGCCAGTCCAGAATTCTTCGCGGTTGTTCAACGCGCGCGCGGGCCGGTGTCGGGCTTCTACCTTCTGTCGGCCCTTGACCTCCAGCGCGACTTCAAGGGCAACATCGAGTGGGCACCCGAAGAGTATCGCATCTACATTGATGTCCTGTTCCGAACCCTGCTCATCAGCGGTTCTGTCACACTAGGCTGCATCCTGCTTGGATTTCCCCTCGCGCATCTGCTGACTTCGGTAAGCGAAAAGACCGCCGATTGGCTGATCGTGCTGGTACTCTTGCCCTTCTGGACCTCGCTTCTGGTGCGCACAGCGGGCTGGGTCGTCCTTTTGCAGCGCGAGGGCCTGATCAACAAGACGCTGATTGATCTAGGCTTTCTCGCGGAGCCCTTAGACCTCATCTACAACCGGACAGGCGTGCTGATCTCGATGACGCATGTCCTGCTGCCCTTCATGATCCTGCCGCTCTATGGTGTGCTCAAGGGCATTCCGCCTCTGTACATGAAAGCGGCGGCCAGCCTGGGGGCCGGACCAATCACGCGCTTCTTCTGGGTCTATCTTCCGCTCGCTGCGCCGGGCCTGGTCGCCGGCGGCCTCATGGTCTTCATTCAGGCCCTTGGCTACTACATCACGCCTGCTCTTGTGGGTGGGGCCTCGGATCAGATGCTGTCCTTCTTCGTCGCGAACTATACGACCGACACAGGAAACTGGGGCATGGCCGCGACGCTGGGCCTGATCATGCTGATCCTCACACTGGTCCTTTATGCGATTGCCCAACGACTTTCGGGCGGCCGCACTCAACTTGCAGGGTGACGTCGCATGTCCCTTTGGAAACTCCTCTACTGGACGTTCTGCGCGGCCATTTTGGTCTATCTGATTGCCCCGATTCTGGTTGTCATTCCGCTCTCCTTCTCAAGCGGCAATCTGGTGAGTTACCCGCTGCCGGGCTTTTCGCTGCAATGGTACGAAGAAGTGCTGTTTGGCGATAAGTGGATAAAGGCCATCGCGAACTCCCTGTTTGTCGGTGTACTGGCCACGGTCCTGTCAGTGGCGCTGGGAACGCTCTCAGCCTTGGGGCTCGCCCGGTCGCAATCAGGCTGGGCTGGCGCGATCAAGATGCTCTTCATTGCGCCGATGATCGTTCCTGTGATCCTGATTGCGGTCAGCTCGTACTTCTTCATGGCGCCGCTGGGCCTGACCAACAGCTATCTTGGATTGGTTCTTGGACATACGATCATCGCAGTACCCTTTGTCGTGTTGCCTGTCTTGACGGCGCTGGAATTGCTTGACCCAAATCTCTCGCGCGCAGCGGCGGCTTGCGGTGCGACGCCGCGACTTGCGTTCTTGTCGGTCACCCTGCCCATCATCATGCCAGCAATGGCTTCAGGAGCGCTTTTCGCCTTTGCAACTTCCTTCGACGATGTGGTCGTTGCGCTGTTCATAGCTGGCCCGGACCAGCGCACGCTGCCGAAGGAGTTGTTCACAGCGATGCGAAGCCCGATGACGCCGGCCTACACGGCTGTCGCGACATTGATGATCCTCTTTTCGACCACCTTGTTCATCCTGATGCAGCGCCTGCAGCGCCGTGCCCGGGCGCAGCAGAAGTAAGGAACCCCCATAATGCCAGCTGAAACCGGTTCGTCGTCCCGGCAAGCCACCGGGATACTCCTCGTCGTCTTGTCTGCAATCCTGACTGCTGTAGTGCCGACGGCGGCAAAACTGGCCCTTGAAGCGGGCGCGACGACACTGACAGTGCTCAGCGCCCGCGGCTTGATTGCGGTCGCGGTCCTGTCTCTGGCGATGCTTGCCACGGGCCAACGTTTCGCCATTGGCCGCGAGGCCCTGATGGCCTGCCTTCTTGCGGGCATCGCCTATCTGTTCATGGCCTACGGCTACATCGGTTCGGTCGCCTACATTCCGGTCAGCCTCGCCGTCCTGATCTACTTTACCCACCCTTTGCTTCTAGCGTTGGTCGCCCATCTGCGTGGGACCGAGCGGTTGAACGGCCGCAAGATCGGTATTGCCATAGCGGTTCTGTTTGGTCTGACCCTGGCGCTTGGCCCCGAACTGGCAGTTTTGGACCCGGTTGGAATTGCGCTCGCCGTGCTGGCTTCGGTAGCCGTCTGCGGTCTGATCCTGTTTGCTGTCGAGGCGCAGAAAGGGGCAAGCTCGATCCAGGTGATGGTCTATTCGAGCCTTGTCACCTCGGTGGTCTTTTCTGCCCTGGCCACGGGTCTTGGCGAATGGTCCATTCCCGAGTCCACTTCGGGATGGATCGGCCTTGCCCTTGCCGGCCTCGGCTCTGCGGCCGGGCTCTTGGCCTTTTTCGCAGCCTTCCGCCATATCTCGCCAGTCAGAGCCACGATGATCAGCAATCTCGAGCCGCTGCTCGGCGTCCTGATTGCCGTGGCGGTGCTGGGCGAGCGGCTTCAAGGGTGGCAATGGCTGGGCGTCGGCGTGGTCGTGGCCGGGCTTGTCCTGTTTGAAAAGGCATCAGGCAAGGCGTGACTGCCAACAGACGCCCACTCGACCGATCAGATGCTGCCGCGCCCCGCGTACAACCGCCATGCCGCCGCGCAATGATTGGGCCAGCAGCCCGGTGACTCGGGCTCTGACCCGTCGCGATTTCATGCCCTCACGCGCGCCTGCTTCGGGTCGTACCAGGCACCCAGACGCAGTTCCGCCGGAAAGCGTTCGCAGGCGATCTCGACCTCGAAGCGGCCTTTGGACAGGAAGTCCGCGTCCACGCCGTCCTCGGAGCGGATCATGCCAAGGGCCAGCGATGCCCCGACACGATGTCCGAACGCGCCGGTGGTGACCGAGCCAATCATTCGCCCGTCATGCACGATTGGCTCATTGTGATGCAGGAGAGGAGCGCTGTCACCGCCCTCAAGTCGGATCTGCACCATCCTGCGGCGCGGTTTGCCCTCGGCCTTTGCGCGCAGAAGCGCATCGCGGCCGAGGAAGCCACCGGGCTTGTTCCAGGCCACCGCAAAGCCTAGGCCCGCCGCCATCGGCGTATCCTCTTCGCCGATGTCGTGGCCCCAGTGGCGGTATCCCTTTTCCATGCGCAGGGAATTCAGCGCAAAATAGCCAGCATGGCGCAACCTGTCGCCGCCCGCCTCGACGATGCGGTCGAATACGTGCTGGGCAAAGTCGGCGGGCACATAGAGTTCCCAGCCGAGTTCGCCCACATAGGTAAGGCGTTGCGCAAGAACCCGTGCGTATCCGATCTCGATCTCGCGGGCGCTGCCAAAGGGGAAGGCCTCGTTTGACAGATCCTCTCCGGACAGGCGCGTCAGCAGGTCTCGGGAGTCGGGGCCCATGAGGGCCAGCATGGCCAGACCGGCGCTGGCGTCGGCCACATGGGCGTGCGCGTCCTCTGGAACATGCCGCCGCAACCAGGCAAGGTCGCGCGTATGCGATGCAGGGCCGGTCACGACCATGAACCGGTCGGCGCCAAGCCGCGTGACTGTAACATCGGCCTCGATCCCCCCGCGCTCGTTTAGCCATTGGGTATAGACAATGCGCCCCGGTTCCACGTCCACATCACCGGCGCTGATCTGGCCAAGCACCTTGCAGGCATCCCGCCCCTCGACGGTGAACTTGGCAAAGCCGGATTGGTCGAAAATGCTGACGGCTTCCGCGGTGTGCCGGCATTCTTGACCCACCGCCGAAAACCAGCTTGGCCGCTCGTAAGAGAAGTCCAGCGGCTCCATCACGCCCTTGCGCCGGAAAAGGCCGGGCCTTTCGTGTCCGGCGCCTTCGGTCATGATCGCCCCGGCGGCAAGAAGGCGATCGTGGAAGGGGCTGCGCCGCGCGCCGCGCGCCGTGTCATACTGGCGTGACGGCCAGTGCATCTGAAACAAAAGGCCAAGCGTTTCTTTGGTGCGGTCGAAAAGATACTGTTTCGTCGACTGGAAGGGTTGCATCCGTCGGATATCGACATCTGCCACATCCATTGGCGAATGTCCGTCCTTGATCCAGCTCGCCAAGAGCCGCCCCGCGCCGCCAGACGACAGAATGCCGACAGAATTGAACCCGCAGATGCAGTAAAGGCCCTGCACCTCAGGCGTCTCGCCCAGCAGATATCGGTCGTCAGGGGTAAAGCTTTCCGGCCCGTTGAAGAACAGCTGGATCCCCGCGGTCTTCAGAAGGGGAACGCGGCGCGTTGCCGCATCGAGGACCGGTTCGAAATGCTCGAGGTCTTCGGGCAGCGAGTCAAAACAGAAGTTCTCCGGAATGCCGTGATGACCCCAGGGTTTGGCGACCGGCTCGAAACATCCCATCAGGATCTTTCCCGCATCTTCCTTGTAGTAGGCGTATTCTTCCGGCACGAGCGCCACCGGCAGGTTGCGTTTCAACTCGGCGATCGGTTCGGTCACCATGTAGAAATGTTCGGCCGCATGCAGGGGCAGGGACGCGCCGGCCGTGCGCGCCAAGTCACGCGACCACATTCCGCCTGCAATCACGACCTTTCCAGCGCGAATGACCCGGTCGGCGAGTTGGACACCGACAGCGCGCGCGTTCTCAACCAGAATATTCTGGACTTTGACATTCTCGAGGATGCGAACGCCGCCGCGCCTTGCGCCCGCGGCCATGGCCAGCGTGACATCCACAGGATTGATCTGCCCGTCATTCGGATACCAGGTCCCACCGACGACGTCTTCCACCTCGAGGTGCGGCCACCTCTCGCGTATTTCGGCGGGACTTACTGCGTAGCCCTCGATCCCGAAGTTCCGGGCCATCGAGAGGCCGCGTTTGAATTCGTGCAGGCGGTCGGCGGTCTTGGCGACGCGAATGCAACCGTTGCGCTTGAGCCCGGTCGCCAAACCCGTTTCGGCTTCAAGGCGACCGTAGAGTTCGCTTGAGTACCGCGCGAGTTGGGTCATGTTGTAAGACGCGCGCGCCTCGGTGACGATCCCCGCAGCGTGCCAGGTCGTGCCACAGGTTAGTTGGCGCCGTTCAAGAAGCACGACATCCTGAACGCCAAGTTTTGCCAGGTGATAGGCGACCGAGCAGCCGGCCACCCCACCCCCGACGATGACCACTGCCGCAGATTCGAGGTTCCCCGAGGCATCGCTCTGGGTGGGCACTTCGGACATCTCCGCGTCTCCATTTTACGTTATGTGTAATTTATTATTGCAAGTGTAATTTCCGGAAAGTTGGCGAGTCAAGATCTAATGGCGGCCACGAAGACACAACGCGAGCCTTTCGTCGGGCTCTCTCATCCCGACGCGAAGGGGCGCAGACTGGCGGCGGGAAGGGTTTGGCGACCGCGTTTTTGCGGATTGGCCATAGCGCATCACCCCGAGTGACCTCTGTTGGATACAGCCAGGCGTGGTTGTCATCGGGGCACGCCTAGTTGGAAATCCCTCTGCAAAGACAGGGACTTCCTACGTCTCCAGGCGTCCGATCAAGTATTCCCGCGCGCTCCGGTCAAATCCGATGATCGCTTGGCCCTCGGCCATTGCGCCGGTGATCGCCTGCCGCAGTCGCATCCGTTCCGCCAGCGCGCGCGAGGGATCGTTCGAGATCAACTCGTCAGATCCCTCGGCCAGCTTCAACCGCTGTGAGACCATGCCGTGCGCCTTGGCTGGCAAGCCACTCGCCTGCGCGCTGACCGCATCGCTGCGCAGCCGCCATTCCGCCAGCAATCGGTCTGAGGGGGGCCCAGCATTGATACCCTTCATGTCGCCGTAATAGTCGGTGTAATAGGTGCGGACGATGGCGCGGAGCGTGCCAAGGTTGAGGCTGGCGTTCAGACCGCGCAAAGGGTCGAAGGTCCAGCGCACAAGGTCGATGCCGCGCGCAAGACACCAGTCGCGCTGATACCACTTCAGTCGCGAGCCCAGGTGCAACCCGCGCGCGTCGGGATGAACCGCAAGGCGATGGGAATGTTGCACGCCCGAATCCTTGCTCGGAAAGCCAAAGACATAGCCGATCAGCCGACCCTCCAGAAACGCACCGGCGCAAAGCCCGCCTTCCGCCTGGATCACCATCATCAGATCGGCCGGGTCGGCGGTATCCTCCTTGCCCCAGACGTCGTTCTGTAAAGTCTCGGCCTGCCGGAATTCGGCCATGCCGTTGAGGTCGCGGATTTCGGGTTGCGGCAAAGTCTGGCTCATTACGAAAACGTCTCAATGCCCGAGGAAACCTTGGCAAGAAAATCCCAGTCCAGCGTCACGCCGATCCCCGAGCCAGGCGGAATCGGCATCAGGCCGTCTTCGGCCGTCAGGGCTTCGTTGATGATGTCCTTGGTGAAGTAGAGGCTGGAGCTGGAGGTATCGCCCGGCTTGCGAAAGTTGGGCTGTGTCGAGAGGTGGATGTTGTGGGCGCGGCCGATCCCCCCCTCTAGCATGCCGCCGCACCAGACGGGCACGCCGAAGGCGGCGCACAGGTCGTGGATGCGCTTGGCCTCCAAATGGCCGCCCACCCGCCCCACCTTGATGTTGATGACTCTTGCCGCATCGCTTTCCAGGGCCTTGCGGGCATCGGCGGCCGAACGAATGCTTTCATCGAGGCACAGAGGCGTCGTGATGCGCGACTGAAGTTTCGCATGGTCGTGGATATCGTCCCAGGCCAGCGGCTGTTCGATATAGTCCAGGTCGAAGTCATCCAGCGCCCGGAAGATTCCGGTGTCGGACAGAGAATAGGAAGTGTTGGCATCCACCGTCAGATGCGACTTGGGCAGCGCCTTGCGCACGGCGGCGAGGACAGCCACATCATGCCCCGGCTTGATCTTGAGTTTGATGCGTTTGTAGCCCAATTCCTGATGCGCGACGGCGCGCTTCACCGTCTCCTCGACCGAGGTGATCCCCAACGAGACGCCGACCTCGATCGCGTCGTTCGTGCCGCCCAGCAGCGCTTTCAGTGGCAAGGACAGCGACTTGGCCCACAGGTCCCAAAAGGCCATCTCGACCATGGCCTTAGCCATGTAGAACCCGCGCCAAGGGGCGAAAAGCGCTTCAAGCTCGGCCGGGTTGGCAAAGCTCTTGCCGATGACCTGGGGCAAAAGGACCGTGCGGACAAAGTCCATGCTGCCCGTGATAGATTCGTCCAGATAGTCGGGCAGGGGGTCCATGACCCCCTCGCCATAGCCCTCCAAGCCATCAGCCTTGAGGATCAGCAGCGGGAAGGTCTTGTCGTGCATCGTGCCGGTGGCGATGGTGAAGGGCGTCACCAGGGGCAGGCTGACAAGGCGCATTTCGGCGCCGTCGATGCGCAGGGGCGCGTAGGTCTGGTGCTGTGGCATTGGTCCCTCCTGCAAGGCATTCAGCTTGGCGTTCAGGTGCAGGCTAGCAGTTTGAAAGCTTCCTTTCAATATTGACCCGATGTGCGCTGTCTGGCACTTTTCTTTCCAAAGGGAGTGCCATTTTGCCTGAACTGGTCAGCGAAAAGCCTGACGACCGTTCTGCTGAGCTGATCGCCCGGCTGACTGCCTGTGCGAATTCTGCAAGCAAGGTTGAACGGCGCATCGCGGATCATCTTCTGGCCAATCTGGGTGACCTTCCCTTCGAGACGGGCGCAAGCTTGGCTGAAAAGGCTGGGGTCAGCGCGGCGTCCATAAGTCGGTTTTGTCGGGCGCTCGGCTATGACGACATCAAGGACCTGAAGGCGAGCCTTAGATCCGGTTCGGGCGAACCTGCCTGGCTGATCGGCGACAAGCTGCAAGAATTTCATCAGCGCAGCCTGATGGGCAACCGGCAACTGTCCATCGCGCTGGAAAAGGAAATCGCTGCCCTTACGGCGGTTTATGCCCTGGCTGTCACCGCAGAGTTTGACCGTGTCGTGCAGCGCCTTGCCCATTGTCCGAAGGTCTTCGTTGCCGGGTTTCAGGCCGAGCGCGGGCATGGCACGAGTTTGGCAAACAGCCTGCAATATCTGCGGCCCGGCGTGTTTCAGGTGGATGTTGCGGGGGGGCATTTTGCCGAAATCCTGCTGTCGGACCCGTCAAAGACCTGCCTCGTCGTTTTCGATGGACGGCGCTATTCGCGTCTGACGCGGGACCTTGCCTTCGCCGCCGAGGCACGCGGAATCCCGGTGACGCTGATCTCGGACCCCTATTGCAGTTGGGCACGCGGGAAAGTCTCAGAGATCCTGACCGTGCAGACGGACCTGAACCATTTCTGGGATGCGACATCAGCCATGAGCAGCCTGATCGGCCTTCTTGCCAACGGTGTCTTCAAGGTCCTTGGCGCCGCAGAAGTCGAGGCCCGCATGGAAAGCGTTAGCACACTTTACGACCAGTTCATCGGCCATGTCGGGAAGGACGAGCGCGCAAGTGCCTAAGGGCGAGAAAACACCTGAAAGGTTCTTGCATCCCGCCCGCGCCATGACGCCCCCTCCCGCCGTATCCTGAAAGACCGCCATGCCCTTCACCGTCCTATCCGCCGAATTCTTCACCGAAAACAACACGTTCAAGAAGGGACTGACAGAACTGCGCGACTTCCGGGCCGACACGCTTGCGCTGGGAAGTGCAGCGATTGACCTGCGCGGTTCGGCCGACAATACCGAACTTGCCGGATACTTTGCGGCGGCGGAAGAGCTTGGCTGGATCTTGATTCACACGGTTTCCGCTACCGCAGCCCCGGCGGGCCCGGTCTCATGCGAGGCCTTCGAGCATATTGCGGGGATCATCTGCGACGCGACGCGGGCGCAGAAGGGCCAGTTGGACGGCATCCTGCTTGGCCTTCATGGCGCACAGGTGGTCGAGTTCTGCGAAGACGGCGAGGGAGAGCTCTTGCGTCGCTTGCGCGAAATCGTCGGCCCCGACCTGCCAATTGCCGTGACGCTGGATCTGCACGCCAACGCCACGCAGACGATGGTGGACCTTGCCCAGATATGGGTCAGCTACAAAACCTATCCGCATGTCGACATTCGCTTTGCCGGGCACCGGGCTGCGCACTTGCTTCATTCAGCCATGGCGAGCCAGACCCGCC
>Ga0105096_10000408_pt1 | contig 14602 bp, 12 predicted proteins | sample PPLLak3cmMay2015_FD_87036 | JGI IMG/M metagenome (GOLD analysis project Ga0105096, IMG submission 87036) | Freshwater sediment microbial communities from Prairie Pothole Lake near Jamestown, North Dakota, USA - PPLs Lake P7 Core (1) Depth... | ecosystem: Environmental > Aquatic > Freshwater >... | reverse complement strand
CCGTCCGCCGTGAATTCAACATCACAGATGGCATTGTGCACATCTACCTCACGCAATATCGCGTTCTGATCCACATCCAAAACCGTGACCTTGTTGGTCATTGGGCCGGGTTTGACGTCGATCAGGATCTTTCCGTCCGGCGACGCCGTGACGAAACGGCCGCAGTTGGCAGGATCGTGGGTGGAAATCCCGCCGCCCAAGCCGGTGAACAGGAGCCCCGCCTGCAATGCGTAAAGCGCACCCGTGCCTACCCATTGTGCGACAGCCTTGTCTTCCTTCAATTCCGTCACTTCTTCTTTGGTCAGGAATTTCCAGATGGCTACATCGTCACCGGCAATGATGAGTGAGCGGCTTGAGCTGATTGCTTCCAAATCTGAAACCTGTCCCTTGGTATCCGTCCTGCCGATGTGCTTGAGGGTTTCCATATCCCAGATCACAACCGTTTTGTCATCACCGGCTGAAGCCATGTACCTGCCATCATCACTTAAAACCACGTCATTCACCCTGCCCAAGTGGCTAAGGAGAAATTGCGGTTCGCTCAACTTATTTTCTTTGAGCTTATAAGTCACGATGGTGCCGTCCTGGGTGCCAAGCACCAATTGCCTGGAAACCGGCGACCAGGCAACGCTGATGGCATGATTGCCATTGTCGGGCAGGTCGATCTGGAGGGTTTTCCGCCCGTTCCTAATGTCCCAAACTGTGGCCATTCCACCCATGCCGGTGGTCACGATGTGGTTCTCATCAATGAATTCAAGTGTGTCACCAAGACCTGTCCGTGGCAGCCTGAAACTTTTACCCTTGCTGTCAACAGCCCAGAACCAGCCCACCTGGCGGCGTGCTTCAATATCAAAAAGCACCACTACCATACGATTGGCGGCGGCGACGATTTTCCCGCCCGGGGAGATGGCGACCGTCGTATACCCGTCCCAGTAGTTATCCACCTTGTCATCCGGCGGTGCGGTTGCGCAGGCAGACAGAAGCATGCTCAGAACCACAGGGAACAGACGTCCGGTAACCCCACTCCGTGGGGATCTGCAGTTGAACACTCCCTGTTTTTTCGTCATGCAGAAGCCATCGCCGGGTCTGATTTTCCAAAAGGACTCAATAAGTATACAAGTGCCCAACACAAACACCCCATAAAAAACCCGCTTGGGGGCAAAGTCATTGCGCATCCATGCGGACACGCCGTGCTAACCAGAGAGGCACCGCTCCTGCGCTTCCTGCGCCCGCGGTGTACCGTTCATCCTGAACATAAAAAAAAGGGCCGACGGGGTGTCGGCCCAAATTTCCCATTGTGGGAAGGGGGACTAGATTGCTTGCTTAGGCAGATGGTTTGTCAGCGACTTTCGTGACAGCCGGTTTTTCAACTGGTGCTTTCTTGGCCACAGGTTTAGAGGCGGCTGGTTTTGCAGCGGCAGCCTTGGCCGGCTTTTCGCTTTGGGTCATGGCCGTCACCTTGCTTGCCAGGGTTTGTACGCGCTCAGAAAGCTTTTTGACATCTTCGGCCGTCGGAACACCCAACTGACCCAGAACCCGTGCGACGCGGTTTTCAAAAATCGTTTCCAGCTTGTCCCAGTTATCGACAGCCTGCTTACGAACCGCACCTACTTTTGATTCCATCTCTTCCTTAAAACCACCAACGGCGGATTCGGCAGCGCTACGACCCTTTTTCTCCAGTTTCACGCCTTCAGCAACCAGCTTTTCAAACAGCTTGTTGCCCTGTTCAATGATCCTGCCGCTTTCGTTTTGTGCATAGGAAAATGCACCCAGACCGGCGAGCCAAATTTCACGTGCTGAATCAACTACCGGTGCGGCATAACCTGCTGCCGCGGTTTTGGTCTGTACCTTCTTCATAACCTTCTTTTTTAAAATCTTCTTTGCCATTTCAAACTCCTTGCTCGACTGAGCATCAATTAAGTGACATGTGTATGCTAGGTATCCTATTTAGAGCAAACACACTAATAACTGGATTTCGCCGGGAAACAGGACCGGTTTCATCCGGTCCTGTCCGCGCCGGTAACTCACCCGCCTGCCGTCTCCGGCTTGTTTGCCGGCTTCATCATGCTGATGGCTTCAGCGGCTTTCTTTCTCTCGGCGACCGTCATGCCGGTTGCAGCTTTGGGCGCAGGTGACTTTTCAGGCTTGGCCGCGACCGCTTTCGCGTTGTCCTTCAGTTGTTTATCCAATTCACTAACCTTCATGGAGAGTTTATTCAGCTCAGTGGTCAGCTTACTGAAGTCGTCTGGGCTTGGAATCCCCAGGCCATCCAGGATCACCCTGACACGCTTTTCAACGACGCTTTCGAGCTTGCCAAAATTGTCAGTCACCTGTCGTGAAACATCCGCCATATCGGTGTTGAGTTTCTTGAATTCCTTGGCAGTGGAGGCTTCCAGTTTTCCAAATACGCTCGCAACACGCTGTTCGATCATGGTTTCCAGCTTGCCCAGGTTGTCGGCGGAATCACGAGATGCCTTTTTCACGCTTTCACTCAGCTTGTTCAACGCATCCATGCTCGGTACTTGCAGGCCTTCAAGCGCTACCTTGACCCGCTTGGTAAACTCTTTTTCCAGCTTGCTTAAGTTATTGGACGCATCGCGGGCGACTTTCTCGAGTCCCTTCAGGTTATTGGTGGCCTTCGCAGACATATCCTTCATGCGCCTTTCCAGATCCCTGGATGTTGGAATGCCAAGACGCTCAAGCGCTGCTGGTACACGTTCGTCAAACATATTGCCGAGCTGATCCCAGTTTTCATTGGCCTGTTGACGTACACCCTCGAGTCTCTTTTCAACATCGGTCTTGATATCACTGACGGTATTTTCGGCGAAATGGAGGGATTTCTTTTCTATCCGGGCACCTTCTGAAACCAGCTTGTCAAACAGCCTGGTGCCCTGACCGATCAGTTTTTCTCCTTCCTGCTGTGCCACGGAAAACACACCCAGGCCTGCAAAAAAAATGTCCTTGGCCGAATCTACGACCGGTACTTCAAATACTCGCTTGGCCTGTTTTGCGGGTACTTTCTTTTTCAATGTCTTGCTAACCATTTTGAACTCCTTGCTCCAGTGAGGATTGAAAATTGATGGTGTTATGCTAGGCTCGGGTTTTAGAGTAAACACACTAGAGAAGCGAAACTGCAGCGTCAGGGTTTCGCTTTGCTGCCCCCAACCATTTCGGTGTCGAACCCTATGTCACGATGGAACAGTTTTCCTCACAATAACTCTGATTTTTTGTATAAAGGCCATCGCCTGCTTGAATGCTGGCCCGATCTGCACCGCGGGGATTGCGTTGAATTCCCCGACGCTGACTGGGTCGAACGGACCCTGGAGCAGGCGCCTGAAGCTGCTTCAGGGAAATTCAATAATGATTTTGCCGCCCTGGCGGAAATCATCCAGGATGCCTGGCGTTGTTTTCATTCGGGTGATTTTCAAAAGGCTGTCAGTCTGTCTGAAAAATGCGGCCAGCTGGCGCACGCCCCGGCAAACAAGGCCGCGGGAGTCTATGCAACCTATCTGGAAGAGGATGAAGGGACACAACAAGCCTGTTACCTGACCGCAATCAAGCGTGCTGAGTCCGCGATTCAGGCATTGCCTGATGACCCCAACAGCCACTATTTCCATGCATTCAACCTCGGACGCTACAGCCAGAGCATTTCAGTCATCAAGGCGCTCAGCCAGGGCATCGGGGGGAAAATTCAAACCAGTCTGCAAAATGCGCTCGAGCTTGAGCCGGATCATGCCGAAGCGCATACCGCAATGGGCATGTACCATGCGGAAATCATCAACAAGGTTGGCAAGATGCTGGGAAAGATGACTTATGGCGCCAGTGCAGCCAAAGCCCTGGAGCACTTCGAGCGCGCCCTGGAACTGACACCTCATTCGCCGATTGCCCATATCGAATACGGTAACGGACTTTACCTGCTTTTCGGGGACGAAAGACTCGATGAAGTCACCGATCTTTATGTCACGGCAAGTGAATTGGAACCCACGGACGCGATGGAAAAGCTGGATGTCGAAGCGGCGCTTGCAGAGCTGGAATAGGCGGTCTAATCGCGCCCGGTCGAAATGCTCAGCAGGTCTTTCGCAGTCTGTGGGTCCGGCCGGCCCTGCAGAGGCAACATCATGCCCAGGTAGAGGAGTTTTTCGAATTCTTTTTTGAACCGGGAAATAACGGCAGAAGGTTCCGGTAATAGCCGGTGGTCGCTGATCAAGCCGAAAAACACCTTACTGTTATAGCTGAGAATGCTGATGCCGAGTCCGATACTGCCATTTTGCGGCACCCAGAACATCATTTCCTTGATCTTTGCGCCTGCCAGGTATAACGGCTTTTGCGGCCCCGGTACATTGGTCAGCACGGCAGTCGCTTTTTTGCTGAGCAAGTCCAGCACCGGTTTTTGCACGGCCGAAGGACCCATGCCCAGTGCGGCGAGGAACCCAAGTGTCACGGTGGCCTGCTTCGATGACTTGAGTTCGTTCATCCGGTCAGTAACGGCGTACAGTCTTTCCAGCGGGCTATCGATGCTCAACGGCAGGGAAAGAAATACCAGGCCGAAGTGATTACCCAGTTCCTGCGCGTGCTCCAGCGGACGCAGGTTGACCGGAACCGTGGCGCGGATATCCGGCAGTTCATCGGGGTCGTCACCGACGGAAATCATGTACTGCCTGAGCGCGCCGGTTACTGACGCGATGAGTACGTCGTTGACCGTGCATCCAAACGCCTTGCTGACAGCCTTGACCTCATCGAGTGGTAACGGCTCGGCCCACGCCACCTGCTTACGTTTGCCCAGGCGTCTCTTGAAACGGGTAATCGGATCGTCTTCAAGGGTCAGTGAATGCACCAGTTCGCGAACAATCTCGCCGGCTATGACGGCGTAACCGCCCGCGACCGCCGGGTTTTGAAGTATTTTTCTGCCTTCTTCGGCCAGCCGCTGACCGAGGTATGCGGCAAAATCCAGACCGCCGCGTGCCGGGTCGAGCAGACGTTGAAAAACCTTGGCCTCCTTCGCCCGGCGTTGCTTCCATACTTCCGGCTCCTTTGCGGAAGGCCGCCCCTCCCGGGTCGGATCGGTGAGCGAAAGAAAAACCTGGACCAGCGCGATGCCATCGGCAATGCAATGATGGATGCGGGAAATGATGACCGGTCCTTCGTCGTAGTTTTCGACGACATGAAACTGCCACAAAGGGTGTGACCTATCCAGCGGCGTACTGGCCAGGTCCGAAACCATGCGTATGAGTTCAGCGCGATCCGCCGCACCCGGCAAAACCATCCGGCGCACGTGCTGGTAAATATCAAAATCCTCGTCGATGACCCAGTAAGCACCCCTTGCGCCATCTACCGCTTTTTGACGGAATCGTCTGAAGGCGAGAAAACGCTGTTCGATCGTCCTGACCACGCTGGCATAGTCCAGCTGTTCATCCAGCATGATGACTCCATTGATCATCATCAGGTTGGTTGGCTGATCCATGCGCAACCAGGCGGTATCAACCTTGGAAATCGGTTCTTTGCTAAGTTCTACTGTCACTTCAACGAACTCCCGATACCGATTAATCTCGCCTGCGAATTAGCTTAAAATAGTACGTTTGCTGAAATGATGATTCTACTTTGTTTCCGGGAGTAAGTAATGTATCTGTTGGGCGGATTTATTTTACTCGTGCTTGCTCTCTGGGGTTTTGAGCGGCTTTACCTGCGTGGTCAAGGGGTCGAAACGTACCCTCCTCCAACCGACCCCGAAGCAGTGCAGCGTTTCATCCGTCCCGGTGGACCTGGACCTGAGTTCCAGCAGTTGGTTAAAACCGTAAGGGAACTCACGCTGCGGATCTCGATTGGTCGAAGCCATCAGAATCTGCAGGCTGCGCGTTCAGCATTTGACACCATCAGCGATGGACATGAATTCAAGAGTGAATTTTTTCCCACGGATGCCGGCGGCATACCGGCCGAATGGGTGATTGCGCCGGGTGCCGATAGGAACCGGCGCGTGCTCTATATCCATGGCGGCGGCTTCGTGGTGGGCAGCCCGAAAAGTCACCGCACCATCACCAGCAAGTTTGCAGAAATTACCGGCTGCGCTGTGCTCGCCATCGATTACCGCCTGATGCCCGAGCATCATTACAGCGACTGTATTGCAGACTGCAGGACAGCCTACCACTGGATTCTGCACAATGGACCCGATGGCCCCGGGGAATTACGGCAATTATTCATCGGCGGAGATTCCGCCGGAGGCAATCTTGGCCTGTCACTGATCGCCTGGATCCGGGATAACGGCCTGCGTCCGCCGGAGGCCGTGGTGGCGCTGTCTCCCCTGACCGATATCACCTTTTCAGGCGCAAGTCTCAAGGATAATCTGGACACGGATATCATGCTGAAACCTTTCATGAAAATACTCACCAGGCTGCCGCAGTTCGTCAAAAGCTGGTATGTCTACTCCACATACAGGGTACGGCCATGCAGCCCGGTGGTTTCACCGTTGCTGGGTGATCTTTCCGCTCTGCCGCCAACCCTGGTGCAGGTCAGCGAGGCGGAGATGTTGCTGGATGACGCCCGCCGCTACGTCTACAAGGCATGCGCTGCGGGGTCGCCGGTAAAACTGCAGACCTGGCCGGACATGGTGCACATATGGCAGATCTTTGACCCGCAGATTCCACAAGCGGTCGAGGCCTGGGTTGAGATCGATAAATTTTTAAAGGGTCGCGCGTCAGCCTGAGGTCTTTTTCGCCAGACGTTTTTTGGAATCGTCGATCGGATCCTGGTGGATGATGACATCCGCGCCTGGTAGAAAATCCAATATTTCCTTTTCAATCTCGTCGGCAATTGCGTGCGCACGCTTGAGTGACATGGCTTCATCAAGCTCCAGGTGCATCTGAACAAAACGCGTATGACCGGCCTGCCGCGTGTGCAACTCGTGCGTCCCCGTCACTTCGGGGTGGCGCATCGCCGTGGCCCGGATCTGTTGCAGGATTTCATCGGGTAACTGCCGGTCCATGAGCTGTTGAAACGCATCGTGGCCGATATGAAAGGCGCTGAATAAAATGTAAATGGCCACAGCGATGGCAAACACCGGATCTGCCCAGGTCCAACCGCGGCTCGAAAGGTACAGTGCCAGCAGCACGCTCAGGTTGGTCAGCAGGTCAGTCAGGTAGTGCAGCGAGTCTGCACGGATGGCGGTTGAGTCGGTCTTGCGGATGACATAGCGCTGGATGGCCAGCAACACCACGGTCAAGACGATAGCGAGCGCCATCACGCCGATACCGATACCGACCTGCTCCAGGTCGTGTTTATAACGCAACCGGTCAATGGCATGGAACACCAGGAAAATGGCCGAACCGGCGATGAAGGCCGCCTGGGCAAGACCAGCCAGTGGTTCGGCCTTGCCATGGCCGAACCGGTGCTGCTCGTCGGGTGGTTGCAGCGCATAACGGATCGCGAACAAGTTGATCAGCGACGCGAAGCTATCCATCACGGAATCGACCAGCGACGCGAGCATACTGACCGATCCGGTCACGGCATAGGCGGCCAGCTTGGCAACGATCAGGATTCCCGCAATCACAACGGAAGCAACACTGGCCAGTTTCAGCAAGCCTGCACGATCGAGGGGTTTCTTCTCAGCTTTCACTTGTTCTGAGTGTTTTTACCTTTAGGGCCAGGCCGTAACAGGCTGTGATTACCGGACACCTGGCAGTTTACCTGGTTACTTCCAATGGGTTTTCAGAACCGTGTACCAGCCAGTCCGGGTACCAGTTATGAAACAAGGGCCTCATGTAGAAGGGTGGTTTGAAAGGCCGCCATTGCCCCTCCGGCAGGGCCAACCGGTCAGCCAGCACAAACAGCACCCGCGGATTGAAACCGAGTCCCATGTGCGCGCCACCGACATGGATGTTCTCCACGTCATGCCGATCGGATATTTCAACCGTGGACTGCCAGGCAACCACGCCATCCCCGCGGGTGTAAAGCGCGGTCGTCGGTACCGGTGGCGGGTGCGCCATGTGCTGCAGAAATGACTTTGGGATTTTGTCGTAAGGAACTTCGCTGAACATGTTGAATATCCTGTGGACGTTACTCGAACTCGGGTGCCCTCGGAACGGGCTGCCCATGGTAACGACCTGGCGCACGATGTCTGGCATCTCCCGCGCCAGTTCACGTGCATAAACCCCACCGAGGCTCCAACCCACCAGGCTGATTTTCTGACCGTAACGTTCAACCAGTTCGGTCACGCGGTCACGCATGCCATAGTGCAACTTAAAGCTGTAGCCCATGTTGTAGCCGAGTTTCCAGCGGTGTGAACGGTAACCTATATCGGCGAGGAACTGGCGCAATGGCCGGGTTGAACGTGAACTGGCAAGAAAGCCGGGGAAGACCAGTACCGGGTGGTTGTCTCCCTGCGGTAAGTATTTCTTCAAGGCCAGCACCGGGAGCATGCCAATCGCGTCGTAAACGGCCCTGCCTTCTGCCATCAACAACAGTTTGGAAGGCCGGTGTGAATGATCGATCAGGTCCTTTGTTCTAGTTTTTTTCACCACTCATGTCATCCCCAAGTGATTCGATGGCCTTATCCAGTGCCTGGCTGGCATCGTGAAACGCTTGCTTTGCGTCGGCGCGTTTAGACGGCATTTCCTGATGCGCCGGCAGTCCGATGGATCGCAGGTTTGGCCCCGCTCGTTTAACCGCGATTTCCAGTTCAATGAAGGCACGGTCGATACATTCTGCCATAGTGTCGGGGTCCGGCACTATTTGTTCGCAGGAATTGATGCCGATCGATATGCTGCCATTGTAGCTGAGCACCACCAGGCTCAGCCCCAGCCCGTCGAGTATGGGCGCCATGCCAAAAGCGCTGCAGATCCGCGCGCCGGCGACAAATAGTGGCACCGGCGTGCCGGGAACATTGGTGATGGTCACATTGAAGAATGGCCGGTGGTGGACTCCAAGCCGGGTTCTCGTGTACACCCGTGTTGCCGCCGCCAGGGTTTCAGATGGCAGAAATTCGGTGATCCTGTTCGCCGGCAAGGCGCTGGCGTGAATTTTTGAGCTTTGCGTACTGGCGCGGATACTAATCAGCCGGTCGAGTTCGTTATCGACGTCGGTGGCCAGACCGACCAGCATCGCCGACACCTGGTTGCCCAGGCCTTCCTCCGGGCCACGCACCGATATCGGCGCCATCGCCACCAGTGGTTTGGCCGGCAGCTCACCCCTGCCGGACAGGTAACGGCGCAATCCGCCGGCGCATATTGTGAGCACCACGTCGTTGATCGTGACCCCGGGCACTGCTCTCCTGATCGCCCTGATGCGCTCGAAATCGAAATTCCTGCCGCAGAAGGTCCTCGCCGGGCTGACTGCCTGGTTGAATATGGTCGGCGGAGCGCTCAACAATCTTGGTGGTGGTTCGAGTCTTTTCAGCCACAGCTCGCTCTTGAGTTGCCCGCTGCCGAGGGCGACCTTGCCGACAAACTCCGCCAGTTCGACGGCTTTGTGCCCGGCGCGGGACCAGGATTGTTTGATCACTGCCAGTGTCGAGGGCAAATCCTCAGGCTCCCAGGTATCTTCAGCCTCGATTGTCCGCACCACCGGCGTCAGGTCGAAGAGCGCGGTCATCATCTCTGTGCCAGCCTTGCCATCCACCGCCGCGTGATGGACACGGGTGATCAGTGCGTATGAACCTTTTGCTATCCCGGATATGCCATCGATGCCACTTACAAAAGTGATGTCCCACAGTGGCCGGTCACGTTCGAGCACCCTGCCCCAGATCGACGCAGCCGTCTGCATCAGCTCCGCCATCCGGCCCGGTTCGGGCAGATTGATCCTCGGCAGATGTTCGTCAAGCTTGAACCCGGGGTCGTTTATCCAGTATGGAAAAGACAAATCGAGAGGCACCTCGACCAGGCGTCGCCGAAATACCCCGGAGAGGTGCAGACGGCTTTTTACCAGGCTGCACCAGGCCTCGTAACAGAAATCAGCGGGCGCGTCGCTTGCATCGATAACGTATATACCGCCGATGGCCATCGGGCTGTGTTCAGCTTCGAGGTAAATGAAGCTAGCATCAAGGGCAGAAAGCATTTCCATGCGGGATTGTTCCGATCGTCTTGGCGCAGTGATTATACGACTTAAAAACTTGAGCCGGGGCTGCCGAGAAACTCGATTTCTGCAGGGGTCGATGGTCTTCCCAGCACCCCGTTGCGGTGCGGATAGCGGCCGAATCTTTCGATAATCGCCTTGTGACGGAGTTCGAAATCCAGGTTGTTCTGAATACCGTTGTTGCGATACAACACCACCGCGATTTCGTGTATTTTCAGCGATTCGCTGTGCATATACGGCATATACAGAAAACTTCTCTGCACCGGTGTCAGGTCCTGGTCTGCGCCGCAGGCAATGGCTTCCTGTGACAGCGCCAGGGCCAGGGCGTCGTTGGCAAAAGCCAGGGCCGAATCCCTGCACAGGTTGCGCGAAAACTGGTCCAGCACGATGATTTCAGCCAGCCTGCCCTCGGGGTGCCGGCGCCATTCGTACAACTCGCAACGGCAGGCGCTGGCGTGTGTGTCTGAAAATAGCTGGTGCAGCAGTGCATCGAAGCCATCGTCCTTTTTCCACCACATTGCCGGTTCGATCTCTTCAAACCAGAACTTTATCACTTGTCGATACATATGCTTCCTTACCCGATGATAAGCAGCGCTATCCACGGAACCACATTGAACACCAGGACGATGGCCTTGAAAAAGCCGATAAAGGCATAAAAGACCAGGTTGAAGGTTTCCCGTGAAATGGGCATGAACCTGCTCTGCAGACGGTAGGCGAGGTCCGGGGCCAACATGAAAATCAGGGCCAGGAAAAGCAACATGCCGGTGTTGATGACGGTGCACCACATGAAGAACGACGTGAGCGTTTGAATATCCATCGAAGCACTCCGTTGGCTGGCGGGAATCCAGTATAGCGCTTTGGCCGGGATTTCCGGCAGTTGCCATCCAGGTCTGCTGAAGAGGATGTAATTTGTAGAAAATATGAAGTTTGCGTTAGCGGTAGCAGCCGTTATTGTTAATATAACGGGTAGTTGAACGGCGCTCCGGTATTACCTCACCCTGATTGGCGCAAAGAGTCGAGGGAGGCACCATGAAGATTGATCGCATAGAGTTGTATTACGTCAAAATCCCGCTGCAAGACAGGAAACCGGGGTTTTTCAGTCAGCCCAACTATTTTTCACCCAGCTGGATCCCGGGCTTCAGACAGTCCGAAATGCGTTTTTACCTGCTGAAACTGGGAACAGACGCAGGCTACGAGGGTTGCGCCGCCATGACCGCCATGGGGCTCGAACGCAAAGGCCTGGGCTCGATCCTCGGCAACTACCTGATGGGTATCAACCCGCTGGACATCCGCCTGGTCAACCAGCGCATCCAGGAGTTTTCCTATATCGGCATGCGCAACGGCTGGATCGACGCCGCTTTCTGGGACATCATCGGCAAGGCCAGGGGTGAGCCCTTATGGAAGATTCTCGGCGGCAGCGGCGGCTGCGTTTATCCTTACCTGTCAACCGGTTCAACGCATGACCATGACCCGGCAAGGATAGCGGTGATCGGCAGGCAGGTGCTCGAGGCCGGCTACAGGGGGATCAAAGTACGCGTCAAGAGTGACAATCTCGCACAGATGACCAGTTTCGTCGGGGCCGCCCGTGACGCGGTTGGCAAGGACATGCACCTGATGGTCGACGCCAACCAGGGCTGGCCGGTCGATCTTCTCGATGAAACGCCAAAATGGAATCGCGAGTTTGCGCTGCAGTTTGCGCGGAGTCTTGAACCCTTCGATGTCAAATGGCTGGAGGAACCCCTGAACCGGGGTGATTTCGAGGGTCTGGCCATGCTCCGCGAAAAAACGCAAACCCCCATTGCCGGCGGCGAACTCAACTCCAGCTGGTGTGATTTCAAGAGCATGCTCGACAAGGGCAGCCTGGATATCTACCAACCGGATGCGGTGATGGCCGGCGGCACATACGCCGGCGGGGTTTCCGTTGCGTACTGGTTGATCCGGGAGATTCAAAAACGTAACCGTGAACGTCCGGAAGGCGCCCGGAAGCTGAAATACTGTCCGCATACCTGGACAACCGGCCTCGGCTTTGCGCTGGCACTGCAACTCGTGGGCGTGCTGCCGCCCGAAGAACGCAGCCTGTTGGAATACCCGCTTGAAGGTCACTGGAAGCCGGAATACTGGGCGCGTTTTATCAGGGGTGGGTTTACCAGGGACGACGCCGGACGCATACAGATACCCGACAAGCCGGGATTGGGTGTGGAAATTGACTGGAATGTCATACGCCGCTTCGGCAAACGCATTTACCGGGGCACACCGGCTAACGTCGCCTGCCACGCCGTTCTCGACCGCGGACTGAAACAGGCGATCTACCTGAAGGAAAAAAAGGCCGGGCAACTGGAACGAACCGCAAAAGCGCAGTTCGCAATTCCCGAGCCACCGTTCTGAACCGGCAAAACCAAAGGTTCAGCTCAGTCCATCATCGACCGGACCTGCCCGCCATCACCGGTGAGTTGCCAGTGGATCAATGACACCGGGATCAGGCCCTGTTGGTCAAGCTGTCCAAAAAAGTCAGACAGGCTGATTTTTCCCCCGGACTGGCGGCCCATTTCACCCAGCAAGCGTTCGATCAGGTATTTACCCGTGACATAACTGCTGCCGTAACCGGGTTGGCGCAGGTAGAGCAGTTGCTCAAACCCCAGCAGATCAAGGTCTTCGCGCATCCAGCCGCGCGGGGTGTGGGCAACGTGAAAATCCCGGGCTTCCTGCAACGTGAACAGGTTGGCTTGTGCATACAGGGAACCCAGGCCGCGGGCGGCGCGTGCCGCCAGCATGATCCAGACGAGTTCGCGGGCACGCGGATTATCGGCATACAGACCCGCGTGCATCATCATTTCCTCGAAACCGGTGGCCATGCCTTCCGAACGGCTGTCCCAAATGTTGTAGAGCAAGGGACCCCGGCGTATGGGGCTGGGGTTCGGTTGCGCTTCCATCAACGCCAGGTCGAACCAGTGATACCAGTGGGTCCATAGCGCCAGCAGCTCATAATGCGACACGATGTCAAAGAAATTGCGTGATTCCTGCGGGACAAACGCGCCAGTGTGGGCGCGTAACACCGGTTCTATGTAAGCGTAGTCCGGCAGGATGTCCTCGTTGCGCAGGAATTGCGAAAACCGGGTCACGGCCTGGTCGGCGCGCCGCCGGTATTCCTCGGGGCTGGCAATGGCCACCAGCGGTGGCAGCTCGCGGTTGTTGTGTTCCTCCAGCAGCAACATGGCAACGGCGCGGTCCAGTTCGCGTTGCAGCAGCGTGACTTCTTCCTCCCAGGTCAGCGGCACCAGGTGAACATTGCGTAATTGCCAGGTGTAATTTTCCTTGCCAATCCCGGACGGTCCGGTTTTTGACGTGGATTGCGCTTCCAGCCATTCCACGAATTCGCCCGTCGCGACCGTTGCGCGCTCCAGTTGCGCCTTGAATTCTTCACCGGCGGTTGTGGTCCGGGCCGCCAGCTCAACCAGCGCGGCCTGCTGGTCACGGAGGTTTTGGATACCGGCGATCCAAAGCTCACGGGCGTTACCGGTCAGGTTGATCCGGGCCTGTTGCAGCAACGGCGGGATGGTTGCCAGTTCCGCGCCGAGCCGGGTCTCGGCTTGCGGGCCGAGGGGGAAATCATAGGTCCACAATTCCACCGGTGCGTGATGGGTCGGGCCTTCGTGGGCCGGCGTATCGCTTTGTTCGGTCCAGACCGAGGTATAGAATGCCGGGTCGCGCACCCAGGGCTCGAGCACGCGGATATTAAAATCCATGCCGTTCATTTCGGCCCGCACCAGGTGCCAGTCGACCTGCTGGTTGACCGGCCAGTTTTCCACGTCGAAGGCCATCAGCCGGTCCTGGTAGGCTTTCAGTTCCCGATGACGCCGCGCCGTTGTTGCCGCAGTGTAGTCGGGCGCACCCTCGAGCAGGGGTGGCTTTTCAAATTGACGCCAGTCTTCAAATAGGGCGACGAGATCCGCATGGGCGTGCGTGGCGCCCGCCTGCTGTGCCGCCACCGTAACCGGGACGAACAGGAGCACCAGCATCGTCAATGTACCCAGCGCACTTGCAGGACAGGTCAACTTCATTCCGTTCGCTCCAGTTTGTCCTCGAAGATCTGTGATTTGGTTTGAGTCGAGACCAACGCGTCGCTGAACGGTTTATGTTCAGACCTGGCGGGTTGTGGCCTGACAAATCGGCGCATGATCACGTAGATCGCCAGCAGCAGATGAATGACGGCCGTGAACAGGAAAAGGTACGCGGGACTGCCGTAGGTCATCATGGTCGATGCAAGAAAAGGCCCGATGATCGCGCCGAGACCATACATCATCAGCAAACCGGCAGAAACCATGACAAAACTGCCGGCGTCTGCACGATCATTGGCATGCGCAACAGCGACCGAATAAACCGGGAAGGACATCGCCCCCCACAAGGCAGCCAGGATAATCAAACCGGTATGGGTAATCTCCGTTGCCATCAGCCACATCGTGGCGCCAATGATGACGCCGACAAACGAGATGGCGCCCACCACGATCCGTCGGTCCATCCGGTCCGATAACCACCCCAATGGCCACTG
>Ga0105096_10000406_pt1 | contig 14650 bp, 16 predicted proteins | sample PPLLak3cmMay2015_FD_87036 | JGI IMG/M metagenome (GOLD analysis project Ga0105096, IMG submission 87036) | Freshwater sediment microbial communities from Prairie Pothole Lake near Jamestown, North Dakota, USA - PPLs Lake P7 Core (1) Depth... | ecosystem: Environmental > Aquatic > Freshwater >... | reverse complement strand
GGCCGCGCGCGCTCTCGGCCGACCAGACGCGGAACTCGCCGGGGCCGCCCGTCTGGACCGACGCGACCGGCGCGTCACTCTGGTACCGGACCGCGCGCTGCGGGTCTCGGGCCCCGCGCACGATGACATACACACGTCCCTGCAACAGCCGGAGGAGGTCCGGCGCGAGCAGATCGACGGTCGTCGCCCGGTCGACGTGCAGCAGTGAGCCGTCGGGCAGGATGACTTCGAGCCGCCCGTCCTCTGTCCGCAGCCGGTCGCCGTCGAGGAGCGGAAGGTTCGCCACAGCCGGATCGGCGCGGCCCTCGCGGTCGACGTACGCCTGGCCTTCGATGACGGAGAGGTGTGCGGGCGGCGGGCCCGACGACGCGCTCAGATCGGTCTGCGCGAAGCTGGCTGACGCCGACAGGAGCAGGAGAGACGACACCCACAGACTTGCACGCCACGTGGTGGTCATTGGACCCTCGGTGATGCTTCGACGCCCCGCGGCAACCGGGCCATCGAGTCTGTAGGCAGGCACCATGATTATATCACTCGGCCGCCTCAAATCAACTGACCGTGCGGCACTTGCGCGTCCGGGTCATCTCTCTTTCTGGTGGACATCTTGACATCTTTACACTTAGATAATATTCTGGTGACTTAGTAAGATTAACGGTCGCCAGTCTCTGATCTGGCGGATGAGCCGGACGGCGCAAGAGGACACGAACATGAGCAAAATCATCGGCATCGATCTCGGCACGACCAACTCAGTTGTGGCCGTGATGGAAGGCGGCGAACCCGTCGTGATTACGAATCCCGAGGGCGGGCGGCTCACGCCGTCGGTGGTCGGCTTCAGCAAGACCGGCGAGCGGCTGGTCGGGCAGGTGGCGAAACGGCAGGCGGTCACCAATCCCGAGAACACGGTCTTTTCGATCAAGCGATTCATGGGGCGGCGCTTCGAGGAAGTGAACGAGGAAATGAAGATGGTGCCGTTCCGCGTCGAGCGCGACGGCGACCATGTGATCGTACAGGTGCACTCCGGCGGGAAAGACGAGCGCCTGCCCCCCTCCCAGATCTCCGCGATGGTGCTCCAGAAGCTGAAGAAGGCCGCCGAGGAGTACCTCGGCCAGGCCGTGACGAAGGCGGTCATCACCGTGCCGGCGTACTTCAACGACGCGCAGCGCCAGGCGACGAAGGAGGCGGGCACGATTGCCGGCCTCGAGGTCATGCGCATCGTCAACGAGCCGACGGCGGCGGCGCTGGCCTACGGCCTGGACAAGAAGAAGGAAGAGACGATTGCCGTCTACGACTTCGGCGGCGGCACGTTCGACATCTCGATCCTCGAGGTGGGCGAGGGCGTGGTCGAGGTGAAGTCCACCAACGGCGACACGCACCTCGGCGGCGACAACCTCGATCATCGGATCATCGACTGGATCATCGCCGAGTTCAGGAAGAGCGACGGCATCGACCTGGGCAAGGATCGGATGGCGCTCCAGCGGCTGCGCGAGGCCGCGGAAAAGGCCAAGATGGAGCTCTCCACGGTGATGGAGAGCGAGATCAACCTGCCGTTCATCAGCGCCGACGCGAGCGGGCCCAAGCACCTGCAGCTGAAGCTCACGCGGGCGAAGTTCGAGCAACTGGTCGAGGACCTGCTGCAGAAGACGGTGGGCCCGGTGAAGCAGGCGCTCTCGGACGCGGGATTGTCGCCCTCGCAGGTGCACGAGGTGGTGCTTGTCGGCGGGTCGACGCGCATTCCGCGCGTCCAGCAGATTGTGCGCGACCTGTTCGGCAAGGAGCCGCACAAAGGCGTCAACCCGGACGAAGTCGTGGCCATCGGCGCGGCGGTGCAGGCGGGCGTGCTGGCTGGTGAGGTGAAAGACCTCCTGCTGCTCGACGTGACGCCGCTCTCGCTCGGCATCGAAACGCTCGGCGGCGTGCTGACAACGCTCATCCCGCGCAACACGACGATTCCGACGCGCAAGAGCGAGGTGTTCTCCACGGCGGCCGACAGCCAGACGAGCGTCGAAGTGCACGTGCTCCAGGGCGAGCGGCCGATGGCGCGCGACAACCGCACGCTGGGCCGTTTCCACCTCGACGGCATTCCGCTCGCGCCTCGAGGCGTGCCGCAGATCGAGGTGACCTTCGATATCGACGCCAACGGCATGGTCAACGTGTCGGCGAAGGACAAGGGCACGGGCAAGGAGCAGAAGATCACGATCACCGCCTCGAGCGGCCTCAGCAAGGACGAGGTCGACCGGATGATGCACGAGGCCGAGTCGCACGCGGCCGAGGACAAGCGCCGCAAAGACGAAGTGGAGACGCGCAACCAGGCCGACAAGGCCGTCTACGACGCCGAGAAGATGCTGCACGACATGGGCGAGAAGGTGCCCGCTCCCGACCGTCTGGCGATCGAGACGGCCGTCACCGACGTGAAGAGCGCCATTGAAAAGAACGACCCGGCGCCCATCAAGAGCGCGCTCGAGCGCCTGACGGCGGCCCAGCACAAACTCGCGGAGAGTCTCTACCAGCAGAGCGGGCAGGCCGGCGGCCCCGGCGCCGCGCCGGGGGGTGATCCGGCCGGGGCGCCGGGCGGCGGCGCGCCGAAAGACGACGTCATCGACGCGGAAGTGGTGGACGAGGGGAAGAAGTAGCCAGTAGTCAGTAGCCAGTAGTCAGTAGCCAGTAGACAGTAGAAGCCAGAAGCCAGAAGCCAGAAGCCAGAAGCCAGTAGGCCCTTCTGGCTTCTGACGAGCGTCGAGCTGCCATGGACCTCTACGAACTGATCGGGGTGTCGCGCGGCGCCGGGCTTGACGAGATCAAGCGGGCCTACCGGCGCCTGGCCCGGCGGTACCACCCGGACATCAATCCGGGCGACCGCGCGGCCGCCGTGCGGTTCAGGGTCGTCGCCGACGCCTACGAGATTCTCGCCGACCCCGAGCGGCGGCTCCAGTACGACACCTTCGGCCTGACGGCGGACGTGTTCGACGGGACCGAGACGTTTGGGTTCGAGGGGTTCGACTTCTCCGTGGAGTCGACCAGCGGGCCGTCGGCGCCGACGTTCGGCGATTTGTTCGCCGACGTGATTCACGACTCGGTGGGCCGCGCGTCGGAGGCGGGCTCGGACGGCGCCGACCTCCACGCCTCGATCCCGCTCGGTTTCGAGGACGCGGTGCGCGGGACCGAGACGGCCCTCGTGCTTGTCCGCCGCGAGCCGTGCGGCGCGTGCGGCGGCGCGGGCGTGGTGCCGGTGGCCGAGAGCACGTGCCCGGCCTGCCGGGGCGCGGGGACGATCCGGTCGCAGCGCGGCCACATGGTCTTCGCGAAGACCTGCGAGCGCTGCGCGGGCACCGGCCGGCAGCGACATGCGGGATGCCAGGCGTGCGCTGGCGCGGGCGTGGCGCCGTGCAGCCGGACCGTGCCGCTCGCCATTCCCGCGGGCATCGCCGACGGCGACCGCCTGCGCGTGGCGGGTCTGGGCCACGCGGGTGCGCGCGGCGGCCGCCCGGGAGACCTGTACGTGACGGTGCAGGTGGGCACGCACCCGCTGTTCCGGCGGGAGGGCGACGACCTGCACGTGACCGTCCCCATCGGGATTCACGAGGCCGGGCTCGGCGCCCGGTTCGAGATTCCGGCCTTCGACGGGCCGGTCCGTCTGCGCGTCCCACCGGGAACGCAGACCGGACAGCGCGTCCGGCTGCGCGAGCGCGGCGTGGCGTCGCGCCGCGGAGGCCCGCGGGGCGACCTGGTGGTGGAGTTCCGGATCGTGCTGCCGGCGGTGCTCGACGAGCGGTCGAAGGCGCTGCTGCGGGAGTTCGGCGCGGTCAACGTGGAGGATGTGCGCGCGCACGCCTGGCGCGATGCGCCGCGGGCATAGCGCTCAGGCGGAAGGACGAACCGGCATGGCGACCAGGAAGACGACCGGCGGCGCCTCGGGCAAGGCGTACTACATGATCAGCGCCGTGGCGCAGAAGTACGACATCCATCCGCAGACGCTCCGCCTCTACGAGCGGGAAGGCCTGCTGAAACCGTCGCGGACCGACGGGAACACGCGGCTGTACTCCGACGAGGACCTCCAGCGTCTCGAGACCATCCTGTCGCTCACCCGCGACCTCGGCGTCAACCTCGCCGGCGTCGAGATCATCCTGAACATGCGGCAGAAGATGGAAGACATGCAGCACGAGGTCAACGAGTTCATGGCCTACGTGAAGGGGGAACTCGCCCGCGGCCTCGGCGACTGGGAGCAGCGCCTGAACACGGCGCTGGTCCGCACGACGCCCGCCGACATCGCGCGCCCGGCCCCGCGGGGCGAGCCGGTCTCCGGACCCGCCGGCCCGCGCGGCGGCGACGGCGGCTAGCCCGGGACGGCCCCGGACGATTCCGGCGCGCCGGCGGGCAGGGCCCGGAGTATCATCCCCCCGTGGCACGGCGGCCAGTGGACCCGTCGGTCGATGCCGAGACGCTGCGCGCGTATCTCGGCGAGATCGGGAAGATCCCGGTGCTCGCCGTCGAGCAGGAGCGCGAGCTCGGCGCGCGGATCCGCCAGGGAGACGACGCCGCGTTGCGCCAACTGGTCGAGGCCAACCTGCGCTTCGTCGTCAGTTACGCCAAGCGCTACCGCGGCCTCGGCGTGGCCTTTCTGGACCTCATCCACGAGGGCAACCTGGGGCTGATGGAAGCGGCGCGCCGCTTCGACCCGACCCGCAACGTGAAGTTCATCAGCTACGCCGTCTGGTGGATCCGCCAGGCGCTGCTGCACGTCCTGTCGGACCAGAGCCGCATCATCTCGGTGCCCGCGAAACTGTCGGGCCCGGCGTCGAAGCTCGGGCGGCACCTCGCGGCGCTTGCGACGCACCTTGACCGCGACCCGACGACGCGGGAGCTTGCCGACGACCTCGAGATCTCCGAGGCCGACGCGTCGGCGCTCATGCAGATCCGCGGCGAGGACGTCTCGCTGAGCGACCGGGTCGGCGGCGCGTGGAGCGAGGACCGCCGCGAGGTGGAGGACGTCCTGGAGCAGGTGATGGTGCCGGCCGTCGACGAGGCGCTGGTGCACGAGGCCGTAGTGGACCAGCTGCGGAGGGCCGTGGCCGAACTGGGCGCGAAGGAACGCGAGGTGATGCGCCTGCGCTTCGGGCTGGACGGCGCCGAGCCGAAGACGCTGCGGGAGGTCGGCAGCCGCCTGAAACTGTCACGGGAGCGCGTGCGCCAGATCGAGGTGCGCGCCAAGGATCGGCTGCGGCAGTCGACACGCCTGCGTGGCGTGAAGAGCTCGCTGAATTGATGGTATGGTGATAGGGCGATGACCTGTCCAGCGTGCGAGGGTACCGGCTGGAAAGCCCGCGAGCGCGACGGTGTGCGGCGCGTCGAGCGCTGCGACTGCTGGCGCGAGCAGGTGACGGCGCGCCTGTTCGCCGACGCGCGCATCCCCCGGCGGTACCAGCACTGCGACTTCGCCAACTTCCGCGACTACGGCGAGTCCCTCACGCGCGCCAGGACGCGGGCGGCCAGGCTCGCCGACGCGTTCCCGGCGGTCGACCGGGGCCTGTTCCTGGAAGGGCCGCCCGGCGTGGGGAAGACCCATCTGGCCGTGGCCGTGCTGCGCCATGTCGTCGCGGCGACCAGCGCCCGCGCCCTGTTCTACGACACGCGCGACCTGCTCCGCGTCATCCGGAGCACGTACGATCCCATTGTCCGGACCACCGAGATCGAGGTGCTGCGTCCTGTCATGACCGCCGACCTCCTGGTTCTCGACGACCTCGGCGCCGAGAAGACGACCGAGTGGGTGGAGGAGACGCTGAACCTCATCGTCAACACGCGGTACAACGAGCGGCGCGTGACGGTCTTCACGTCGAACTATCCCGACATCCCGGACGAGACCGACACCAACTCGCTGCTGTGCCGGATCGGCTTCCGGATGCGGTCCCGCCTCCACGAGATGTGCGACTTTCTCGAGCTGCGGGGCGCGGACTACCGCTTCGCGCCGCCGAACGCCACCGACAAGGAACTGCTCGCGCTGGCCGAGATGGCGAAGGAGAAGGGCAGCCGCGGCGTCGGCGCCGTGCGTCCGGCCCCGGCCCGCGCCCATCTTCGCGAGCCTCAGGCCGACCTGAAGTGGCCCGGCGGACGCGCCGGCACGTAAGGTCCCGCCCCGTGCCGCCCCTCGGGCTCTACATCCACGTGCCGTTCTGCTCGGCCATCTGCCACTACTGCAATTTCAACCGGGGCCTCATCGACGAGGGGCTCAAGCGGCAATACGTGGAGGCGGTCACCGCGGAGATCCGCGGCGCGCCTGCCCGCTTCCGCTGGCCGGGCGCGGCGCGCGCCGACACCGTCTTCTTCGGCGGCGGCACGCCGTCGCTGCTCGAGAGCGACGAGGTGGCCGCCATCCTGGAGGCATGCCGCGGTGCGTTCGACGTGGAGCCCGATGCCGAGGTGACGCTCGAGGCGAACCCCGAGTCGGCGTCGGGCCCCGTGCTCGAGCGCATCCGGCGCGCCGGCGTCAACCGGCTGAGCCTCGGCGCGCAGTCGTTCCGGCAGGCGGACCTCGTGCGGCTGGGGCGCATCCACGACGTCTCGCAGGCCCGCCGCGCCGTGCCTTGCGCGCGGGACGCCGGATTCGACAACCTCAGCCTCGACCTGATGATGTGGCTGCCCGAGCAGACCCTCGCCGAGTGGCTCGAGACCGTCGACGCGGCCGTCCGCCTGCAGCCGGAGCACCTCTCGCTCTACATGCTCGAGCTTTACCCGGGGGCGCCGCTGCGGGAGGCGATGGCCCGCGCGAACTGGTCGCAGGCGCCCGACGACGACGCCGCGGAAATGTACGAGGCGGCGATGGCCAGGCTGGAGAAGGCGGGATACCGCCAGTACGAAATTTCAAACGTGTCGCGGCCCGGGCGCGAGTCGCGCCACAACCTGAAGTACTGGATGGACGGCGAGTGGCTCGGGTTCGGGCCGGGCGCGCACTCCACGCTGGCGGGCGTCCGGTGGAAAAACGTCGCCGCCACCGGCGAGTACGTGGCGCGCGTCGCCGCAGGCCTGCCGCTCGAGACCGAGCGGCGCGACCTGACGGCGGACGAGCGGTGGCAGGAAGCGGTCATCACCGGACTGCGGCTGCACGCCGGCCTGTCGGTGTCGGAGCTTGCCTCCACGTACGGCGTGGACCTCGACGCCCGGTTCGGCGCCGAGCTGGAGCGGTTCCGTGAGGCGGGCGCCATCGAGCGCGACGGGGACCGGCTCCGCCTGACACGCCGCGGCATGCTGGTCGCCAACGAAGTGCTTCGTGTTTTCATCTAGGCGGCAGGTACGCTAGAGTACGCTCACTTACACATTTCCGTTCTGCTCATCGGCAAGGAGGAATCAGCATGCTCTCGACGTGGACTTCAGCGACCGCCGTCCTCCGGCGCATTGGCGTCGCCTCTCTGCTCATCGCGTTCGTCGTGACGGCGTCGGCCGGTCTGGCACAGGCCCAGCAGGCCCCGGCGGCCGCGCCCGCGCAGGCCGCGCCCGCGCCGCAGGCCCGTGTGTTCACGGGGGACATGGGACTGATGTTCAACGTGATCAAGCCGGACAAGACCGCCGACTTCGAAATGGTGATGGGCAAGCTGAAGGAAGCGTTCGCGAAGAGCGACGACCCGGTCCACAAGCAGATGGCCCAGGGCTGGCGCGTCATCAAGAACCCCGAGCCCATCCAGGGCGGCAACTACCTCTACGTGTTCCTGATCGACCCCGTGGTGAAGGATGCCGACTACACCGTGTCGCGCGTCCTGGCCAAGGCGTTCCCGGCCGAGGTGCAGGAACTCTTCAAGACGTACAGCGCCTGCTTCGCCGGCGGCGTGACGCTGCAGAACTACGTCAACGTCGTGGACATGAAGTAGGCAGGCGCCGAGCCGCGCCGCCCGGACGGGGCGTTCCCTCGCGGGATCGCCCCGTTCGTGTCTCCCGGTGAAGCGGGCGTCGGCTCACCGCGGAGGACGATTGAGCAAGGGCCGTTTCTACGCGGCGCACGCCGCGGCGTTTCGCGCCGACCTCGCCTCGGCCGTGCCGGCAGACGTCGTGCGCGACTGGCATCGCCGCGAGCCCCGCCGCCACCTCGCGGTGGCCGTCCGGCAGTTTGCCCTGCTCGGGCTCGCCACCTGGGCGCTGGTCCGGTTCGATCACCCGGCCGTCTGGGTCCCGCTCGCCGTCGTGCAGGGCTTCACCGTGTTCAACTTCACGGTGCTGCTCCACGAGGTGGTGCACCACGCCGTGTTCGCGCGCCGGCGCCCGTCGCTGGAGCGGCTGCTCGGCTTCGCCTACGCGATTCCGAGCGGGATTTCCGCCTCGCAGTTCACGCGCTGGCACCTCGATCATCACGCCGAACTCGGATCGGCGGCCGACGACCCCAAGCGGCGCCACCTCTCGCCGAAGATCAACGCGCGGTGGCTGAAACTGCTGTATTGCACGCCGGCGTTGTTCCCGATCTACTTCCGGGCGGCGCGGCGCGAGACGGCGACATACGGAGAGGCGCTCCGGCGCACGATTGCGCGGGAGCGCCTGGTGTCGATCGCGTGCCACCTGCTGGCGCTCGCCTCGCTCGCGTGGCTGTTCGGGTGGGGCGCCGCCGCGCGCGCCTACGTCGTCCCGGTGTTCCTGATCTTCCCGGTGGCGTTCACGCTGAACCGCCTCGGCCAGCACTACAGCATCGACCCGACCGACCCGGCTGGCTGGAGCACGCTGATGCGGGGGCACTGGTTCTGGGACGCGGCCTTCCTGAACTCCAATTACCACCTGGAGCACCATTACTTCCCGGGCGTGCCCTTCTACCGGTTGCCCGAGGTGCAGAAGGCACTCACCCCGTACTACGACCGCAAGGGCCTGCCCTGGCGGACCTATGGACAGCTGGTTCGCGGCTGGTTCGTCGAGAACCGCGCGCCGCACACGGACTGGAGAGCTAGTCAGTAGCCAGTAGCCAGTAGGAAGGTAGAAGCAAGGAGCAAGAAGAAGGCAGTAACGCGGGGCAACGTGAAGCTCGCCGGCATTTCTACTGAATGCTGGCTACTGGCTACTTGCTACTGACTTCGGGGCCAGCCTGACTAGCGTCAAGCCCCCAGCCCCTGTCGGTGTGCTACATTCCCTCCGATGGACTTCCGTCCCACCGAGCAGCAGCAGGTGCTGCGCCGTGCCGTCCGCGAGTTCGCCGAGGCCGAGATCCGTCCCTTCGTGCGCGAGTGGGATGCGGTCCAGGCGTTTCCGCGTGCGCTGGTCGGGAAGATGGCGGCGCTCGGCCTGATGGGCATCCAGTTTCCCGAGGAGTACGGCGGGGCCGCGATGTCCGCCATCGACTACTGCATCTCGGTCGAGGAACTGGCGCGGGTCGACCCGTCGGTGTCGCTGTCGGTCGCGGCGCACAACGGGCTGTGCGCCTCGCACATTGCGATGTTCGGCACCGAGGCGCAGAAGCAGCGGTACCTGGTCCCGCTCGCCACCGGCGCGTGGATCGGCGCCTGGGCGCTCACCGAGCCGACGGCGGGGTCGGACGCCGCGCGCATCCGGGTGTCGGCGGCCCGCGACGGCGACGGATGGGTCATTGGCGGCACCAAGACGTTCATCACCCACGGCAGCATCGGCGACGTGATGGTGGTGATGGCGGTCACCGACAGGGCCCGCGCCCACCGCGGCATCTCGGCGTTCATCGTCGAGCGCGGCAACCCGGGGATGACGCCGGGCCGGAAGGAAGACAAGCTCGGCATGCGCGCGAGCGACACGAGCGAGGTGGTCTTCCGCGGCTGCCGCGTGCCGGCCGACGCGCTGCTCGGCGCCGAGCACGAGGGGTTCATCAACACCCTCCAGGTGCTCGACGCGGGCCGCATCGGCATCGCGGCGCTCGCGGTCGGCCTGGCGCAGGGCGCGTACGAAACCGCGCGCCGCTACGCCCTCGAGCGCACGCAGTTCGGCCGGACCATCGCGTCGTTCCAGGCGACGCAGTGGAAACTGGCCGACCTGGCCACGCGCATCGAGGCGGCGCGCCTGCTGACCTATCGCGCGGCCTTCCTGAAGGACCTCGGCGTCCGCACCTCGCGGGAATCGGCGGAGGCCAAGCTCTTCTCGAGCGAGGTGGCCGTGCGCGCGTCGGAGGAGTGCGTGCAGATTCACGGCGGATACGGCTTCGTGAAGGACTATCCGGCCGAGAAGTTCTTCCGCGACGTCAAGCTGACGACGATCGGCGAGGGCACGAGCGAGATCCAGCGGCTCGTCATCGCGCGCCAGTTGCTGGCGGCGTCGGCGTAGGGGGCCATGGCGGGCCCGTCACTCACGCCGGCCGCCACTCCGCTGGGCGCGCGTGTCCGCGCCGGCGACGCGCGGGCCATCGCGCGCGCCATCTCGCTCATCGAGGACGGCGCGCCCGGGGCGGCGGCGCTGGTCGGCGAGCTGTTTCCCGCCACGGGCCGCGCGTACCTCGTGGGGGTCACCGGGCCCCCGGGCGCCGGCAAGAGCACGCTGGTGGACCGGCTCTCGCTCGAACTGCGCCGGCGCGGAGAGACGGTGGGCATCATCGCCGTCGATCCCACCAGCCCGTACAGCGGCGGCGCCATCCTCGGCGACCGCGTCCGCATGCAGGCCCAGGCCGGCGACGACGGGGTGTTCATCCGGAGCATGGCGACGCGCGGTCATCTTGGCGGGTTGTCGCGGGCGACGCACGAGGCGGCCTGCGTGCTCGACGCGGCGGGCAAGGACTGGGTCGTCATCGAGACGGTCGGCGTGGGCCAGGACGAGATCGACATCGTCCGCACGGCCGACATCGCGGTTGTCGTCCTCGTGCCGGGCACGGGCGACGAGGTGCAGGCGCTCAAGGCCGGCATCATGGAGATCGCCGACGTCTTCGTCGTGAACAAGGCGGACCGGGAGGGCGCCGACCGGCTGGCCGCCTCGATTGACGCCATGCTCGCGCTCGGCGAGGTGGAGCCCGGCGCCTGGCGGCCGCCCATCGTGCGGACGCAGGCCACCGCGGGCACCGGGGTGCCGCACCTGCTCGCGGCCATCGAGGCGTTTCGCGCGCACACCGCGTCCGCTCAGCACGAGCGGCGGCGGTTGCGCCAGGAGTTCCGGCTGCGCGAACTGCTCGCGGACAGGTTCATGGAGCACGTCGACCGCCACGTCCTGGCCGCGGGCGAACTCGACGGCATGCTGGAGCGGATCGCGGATCGTCGCCTCGACCCCTATGCGGCCGCGAACGGGATCCTGGAGCGGGCCCTCGGAAGGAAGGGGACAACGTGAAGGCGACACTGGATCACATCGGCATCGCCGTGGGCGACCTCTCGCAGGCGCTGGCGTTCTACCGCGACGCGCTCGGGCTGGACGTCGAGCCGCCAGAGGAGGTGCCCTCGCAGCGCGTCCGGGTGCACTTCGTACCCGTCGGCGAGGCGGCCATCGAACTGCTCGAGCCGACCTCCCCGGACTCGCCCATCGCGACATTCATCGCCAAGCGCGGGCCCGGGGTGCACCACGTCACCCTGCGCGTCGACGACATCCGCGAGACGCTCGGCCGCCTCAAGGCGCGCGGCGTCCGCCTCATCGACGAGGCCCCGCGCGAGGGGGCCGAGGGCGCGCTGATCGCGTTCATCCATCCCGCCAGCACCCACGGCGTGCTGGTCGAACTGAAACAACGCCTGAAGGACTGACCCATGGAGTGTGAGATCGGCATCATCGGCGGTTCGGGTCTCTACGACATGGAAGGCCTCGCCGACCGGCGCGAGGTGACGCTGGACACGCCCTTCGGCGCGCCGTCCGGCCCGTACGTGACGGCCACCCTGCGGGGGCGCCGCGTGGCGTTCCTCGCGAGGCACGGCGCGGGCCACCGCATCCTGCCGGGCGAGCTGAACTTCCGGGCCAACATCTTCGGGTTCAAGCGGCTCGGCGTCGAGCGGATCCTCTCGGCGAGCGCCGTCGGCAGCCTCCGTGACGACTACAAACCGCTCGACATCGTCGTGCCCGATCAGTTCTTCGATCGCACGAAGGGGCGCGTCAGCACGTTCTTCGGCGGGGGCATCGCGGCCCACGTCGGGTTCTCGCACCCGGTGTGCGGCGAGCTCGCTGCGCTGGCGGTGGCGTCGGCGAAGGCGGTCGGCGCCACGGTCCACGGCTCGGGCACCTACGTGTGCATGGAAGGACCGGCGTTTTCCACGCTTGCCGAGTCGACGGCCTACCGGGCGTGGGGCTTCGACATCATCGGGATGACAAACCTCCAGGAGGCCAAGCTCGCGCGCGAGGCGGAGATCTGCTACACGACGATCGCGCTGGTCACCGACTACGACTGCTGGCACCCGGAGCACGACTCGGTGACGGTCGAGATGATCATCGCGAACCTGGTCGAGAACGCGTCGACCGCGCAGCGGATCATCGCCGAGGCCGTCGGCCGGATGCCGGCCGCGCGCGGATGCCGGTGCGGCCGCGCGCTGGAGCATGCCATCATCACGCGGCCCGAGCACGTGCCGGACGCCGTCAAACAGGCCCTCGCGCCGATCATCGGCAAGTACTTCCCCACATCATGAGAATCATCGTCACCGGGTCTATCGCCTACGACTACCTGATGTCGTTTCCGGGCAGTTTCACCGAGCACCTCCTGCCCGATCACCTGCAGCGGGTGAGCCTGAGCTTCCTCGTCGACTCGATGGACAAGCGGCGTGGCGGCTGCGCGCCGAACATCGCCTACACGCTGGCGCTGCTCGGCGAGCGGCCCGTCCTGATGGGCACGGCGGGGCAGGACTTCGACGACTACCGGCGCTGGCTCGACGAGGCCGGGATCGACACGTCGCTGGTGACGCAGGTCGACGACAAATTCACCGCGTCGTTCTTCTGCAGCACCGACAAGTCCGGGAACCAGATCGCGTCCTTCTATACCGGCGCGATGGCCAACGCCGGCGACCTGTCGTTCCGCGACGCGGGCGGCTGCGACCTGGCGATCATCGCGCCCAACGACCCGGCGGCCATGGTGCGGTACGCCCGCGAGTGCCGGGAGCTGGGCATTGCCTACATCTACGACCCGAGCCAGCAGGTGGCGCGCATGGGCGGCGACCAGTTGAAGGACGGCGTCGTTGGCGCCAGGATCATCATCTGCAACGACTACGAGTACGAGATCCTCCGCGAGAAGACCGGGCTCGACGCCGCCGCCATGCTGCGGCACGCCGAGGCGGTGATTGTCACGAAGGGCGAGAAAGGGTCGAGCATCCTGCTGCGCGACCGCACGATCGACACACCGGCCGTGCCGCCGGCCGAGGCGGTCGACCCGACCGGCGTCGGCGACGCGTTCCGGGGCGGCCTGATGAAGGGCCTCGCCGCCCGCGCGCCGTGGGAGACGTGCGCGCGGCTGGGCAGCGTGGCGGCGACCTACGCCCTCGAGCACCTGGGCGGGTCGAGCCACCGCTACTCGTGGCCCGAGTTCAAGGCGCGCTACGAGTCGCAGTTCGGCGCGCTGGCCGTCTAGCCGCCCCTGCGAGGCCCGGACCGAACCATGCGCGCCGCGCTTGCCGTCCTTGTCGCCGCCGCCGCGACGGGTTGGGCGTGCTGGCTCGCGGCAGCCCCCGCCGTCGCGGCGGGATCGCCGCCGCGGCCCGCCGTCTGGGCGTCGGCCCTGACCTATCGAGCCGGGGCCGTCATCTGCCACCAGCAGGATGCCCGCTCCCTCCACGTCGGCGGCGTGCGGATGCCGGTGTGCGCGCGCTGTTTCGGCCTCTACGCCGGGGGAGCTGCCGGCGCGCTGCTCGCGGCGGGGTGGATCCTCGCCGCGCGCCGGCCGCTCCGCCTGCCCCTCGGGCGATGGCGGTGGGCGGTGGTGCTGTGCGGGCTTCCGACGCTCGCCGCCTGGGCCGGCGAACACGTGGCGGGCCTGGCGGTGTCCGGGACGGCGAGGGCGCTGCTGGCGATCCCGATCGGAGCCGCCGCGGCCGCGATCGTGACGCTCTGGATCGGCGGGGCGGCCTTCGACGACACGCCCGCCGCGAGTGCGCTACACTCTTAGGATGGCTGCACGACCGTCGCCCAAGCGTCCCGCCCGCCCCGCCGAAGCGCCGGCCGCGCCGCACACGTCCAGGCCCCTCGCGCTGGTCTACCTCCTCGGCTGGCTGGTGCCAGGCGGCGGCCACCTCTGGCTGGGCCGGACCGCCAAGGGCGCGGTCTTCCTCGTGGTGCTGCCGCTCATGTTCGTCATCGGCCTGGCCCTCGAGGGCCGGCTCTTCGCGTTCACGCCCGGCGAGCCGCTCGTGGCCCTGGCGGCCATCGCCAACATCGGGTCGGGCCTGCCGTACTTCATCGCCCAGGCGCTGGGCGCCGGCGCCGGGCGCGCGGTCGCCGTCACCTACGAGTACGGCAACGCGTTCCTCATCACCGCCGGCTTGCTCAACGCGCTGGTCATCATCGATGCCCACGACATCGCGCTGGGGCGCAGGTAGGCGCCATGAACACCGCGAGTCACATCCTCCTCATGGCGCTCTATGCCGGCTGCGTAGCGGTGGTGGGCGGCGTGCTCCTGAAAGACGCGCCCCGCCAGCAGGCCCGCTCGGCGGCCGAGATCTTCGGCAGCCTCGTCGGGGCGGCCCTCGCGTTGGGCTGGATCCTCTACGTCCTCCCGATCTGAACGGTGACTCGTTCCTCTCCCGCTGACCGCTCGCCGGAAAGGGGAGGTGTCACCTTCTGGCGC
>Ga0105096_10000405_pt1 | contig 14667 bp, 15 predicted proteins | sample PPLLak3cmMay2015_FD_87036 | JGI IMG/M metagenome (GOLD analysis project Ga0105096, IMG submission 87036) | Freshwater sediment microbial communities from Prairie Pothole Lake near Jamestown, North Dakota, USA - PPLs Lake P7 Core (1) Depth... | ecosystem: Environmental > Aquatic > Freshwater >... | reverse complement strand
TATTCCACCTTCTCAAATTAAAGCACCTGATCTTAACGAAGAATCAAAAGGCCTTTGGTATTATATTAATAGAAAGAAAAAATTAGGTATAAAATCATCACCTAAAAAATCTAAAGCTTATAAAGCAGCTGTAAAAGCAGGTAAAGAATTATCTAATGAAGGAATTCATGATCCTGTTCAGCCGGGTATCTTAAAAAAAAGATTAGGTAAATTATCTTGTTCTAGAGTTAAAGCAGAGAAAGCAAAGCTAGAAGATAAAGGAACTCACTATGCAAAAGCTTTACAAAGATATTTGAATTATCACTGCAATGATTAAGTTATCTGATATATTAAATGAAATGTATCCTCCATATAAAGCCGATATGGTAGGTAAGGTAAGATATAAAGCTTCAGATACTTTTACTAACGATACTAAACTTGCTACTAGAAAAGGATATTTAGAGGGTGATAGAGTAGGGAAAGCTGCACCATATGGTTCTGGATTTAAAAAAATAAAAGAGGCTCTATCTAGCGGTTTGACTGTGGGAGACAACGGGAAAATCGATCTAGCAAAGTCTATAATTGATCTAGAACAATTAAATCAATACATCAAAGCATTAGGATCTTCTACTCCATTAATTTTTAGAGAAGCTAAATACAAACAGCACCATATAATTAATAAATTAACCACAGGAGATAGAGATAAATACAGAGGAATTACTTTAGGGGGTAAAACTGTATTAGATGAACTAGGAGTTAAAGACCCGGTTTTTGCTACTTTTAAAAGAGGAGTTGGAATATTCGGTAATAGTTATGTAGTTATACTAAAAGATCCATATAAAATATACCAATCAGGTAAAGTATTTGATTTAGCAGTAGATACTAATCCGGTTCAATATAAAGAAACTAATACTGGAGGTGGATTAACTAGATCTCAAACAGGAATTTTAACTAAAGAAGAAGAAATTGCTAAAGGTAAAGAGCTAGCCAAGACTTATAAAGTAGCAACTGATATCAAACCTTTACCAGGTAAAGAAGGATGGGAAATTATTATAGATACTCCGGAATATTATATGGTAAATCCTGCAATTTTAATTAATCTAGCAGGAAAATTCAGCGGATATCAAGTTAAAGATGCTAATAATTTTAAAACTTACGGTGAATTATCTGAATTAATGAATAAATTAATCGGATATTGGAAATGGACCTTGAAAAATAAAAAATGAATCCATACAAAGATTTAGAGGTTACGGATTTTTATGTTATAAGAGAATTTTCAGAGGATATTGATCCGATAGAATTAATGTGGCATAGAGATAACGAAGATAGAATAGTAGAGATTATCGGAGAAACGGATTGGAAATTTCAATTAGAAGATAATTTGCCTACTTCTATTAATTATCCGATATTTATACCTAGAGGCATGTATCATAGAGTTATCAAAGGTACAGGTAATCTTAAAGTAAAAATCTTTAAAAAATGAAAAAACTTATCAACGAAGCATTCAGACTTCAACAAATTGCAGGTATTAAATCTGTAAATATGATTAATGAGATAGACCAAGATGAATTATTCTCAGCTACTGTTGAAGAAATAGCTTATGATGAAGGATTAACTCCTGAAGAAATAGAAAAAGTAGTTAATGTTGTAGATGCTAACCCTAGATTATTCTTAAGAAGTTTCTATGACGGTACTGATTATAACGCAGCAGCTAGAGAAACTATTCAATATTTAGCACCTAGATTAGGTATTAAATTACAAGAGAAATTAGATCCAGTAGGTCATGAAGATGCTGATATCGATAATGACGGAGATACTGATAAATCTGATGAATATTTAGCTAATCGCCGTAAAGCTATTAGTAAGAATATGAATGAAGGTGAAGATCATGAAGTAGCAATGGCTCAAGCAAGTCTAAAAGCTATTATTAGTTCAGCTTCTCAGTTAATGAATAAAATCGGCCACGAAGAAATTAATATTCCAGCTTGGATTCAGGACCATATCACTAATTCAGAAAATTATATCGAGCAGGCCAATCAAGGATATCACGAATTATGCGACAAAGGTGAGGAAGGTGTTCAAGTTGCAATAATGGAAAAAGATGAAGAATAAAAATATATTAAAATATCTTATTAAAGAAGAAGTTACTAAGTTTTTAAAAGAACAGGAAGAGACTGTACGAATAACTTTTGAAACTAATCCTTTAGAATACATTTTAATTAAATACCCTTCCCTAAAAAATACTATTACTAATTTAATGACCACCGGTTTCAAAGATTATGTTACCGGAATTTATATAATGGCTCCTAAGCCTACTACTTTTAAAGTAGTTTTACATAACGGTCAATATTATTACCTTACTTATTTAGGTAAAGCTTACGAAGCAGAAATATCTGGCAGAAAATATTACTTAATGGCAATAGGTGAAAAAGAAAGAGCAACTATAGCAATTGCAAATCTATTAAAATTAGGTAGACCGGCTTCAACTGAAGGCCCTGATGCAGAAACTGCAGCAGCAGACGAAGAAGCAGTACAAGCAGAAACTCCACCTTCTCAAGAAAAAGAAGAAGAAACTGAATCATAAGTTGCTCAATTAAAAAAATATTACTAAACTTAGCGTCTAAATGATTAAATTAATTGGAATTTTAAAAGAAGCTATGAATTTTAGATGGGCACCTACTTTAGATGCTAAGCAAAAGATTATTGATTCTAAATGGGGTAAGCAATATAAGTTTATAATGCAGTCTAATCCAGCAAGATTAGGTAATATAAATAAAATATCACACGATCTATTTCTTGAAATAATAAACGATCTATTTGATAATCCAGAAGTAAAAGTTTATAATCCTAAACAAGGTCCTAATCCTTCATCTAAATTTAAAATGTATGAATTTGAAACCGATAAAGGTTTAGTTCGTATAATTTTATCAGGAGGCGCTAATGAAGGTGAGAAATATGAATACGGATTTATTAAAGCTTTAAGAAAAACAGCCGGATTACCAGTAGAAGATATTGAAAATAAAAATATAGTTAAATTCTATCAAGAATTAGGAGTAGATCCAGAAAATACAACTCCAGAAGATATAGAAGATATTTCTCGATTAGAAACTAAAAGAACTTTATCATTAGATGGTCCTAAAAATGTAGGCAGTATTATAGGAGATGTTAAAGTAAAAGATAAATTTATTTCTATAAAAAATAAAGAAGGGCATAACATTTATAATGGAGGTACTATTCCGTTTATTGTTATGAAAGATAATAAAGTTGTTTATGATCCTTCTAAATTTGATAAATCTAGTCTTTTAGGTCAAATATTTGATCTACTAAAAATAGATCCAGAAAAAATAGCTGAAGGATTAAACGAATATATTGCTAAAAAAGGATTATCTGAATCAACACCAAGTTTATTTGAAGAAGTTACTAGTGGAATTGATAATCAAAAATTAAAAAACTTATTAGCATCTGCTTATGGATACGGTTATTATCTTAAAAAGCAAACCAAAGATGATTCGATCTCATTATATCCAGTTCTAACTCCACAAGATTCTTACGAATTAGTAGGAGATGTTCAGGATGTAGAAATAAAATATCCAAATCAAAATACTAAAGCTGTAACAGTAAGAGTATATACTGTTAGTGAAGTTTTAGGTCATATTGAATATTTAATTGAGATGAGAAATACTAAAGGTGACATATTACCTTTATCTCTTAAAGTAAAATCAACTAGATAATAGTTGTAATTTCCAATTATTTTTATTATATTTAGATTTAAATAAGTATAATTATGGCTAAAGCAAATTCAAATCGATACAGAACGTTTCGTACTCCAGAAGGAAAACAGATAAGCATCTTTACACCAACAGGTGGAGAACCACAGTTTCATTCCCTAGATGGTCCAGCGATAAAATACCCTAAATCAATGAAAAAACAGGATGAGTATTTTATTTATGGCATTCCATATTCTAAAGAAAGATGGTTAGAATTAAAGAATGATGTTAAGGTAAAAGATAACCCATTCCCTTCAGACAGCTTTTAAAACTAGATTCATGATATTTATAATAAAATAATTTATCATGGAATTTAATTTTAAACAATTCTTAACAGAAAATAGCCTTACAGTAGGTTCTAAACTTAAGTCTTTAGCAGAGAATGAAGAAAGCTTAGATAGCATTTATGACAGACTTAGAGCTGCTATTATGAATCATGAGATAGGTTCTCATGAAAAATTAAATGCTGATTCTGATTATCAAAAATTACCTAAAGCTAAACAAAGTATTCTTCACAATATTGTAAGATCTGAATATAATGAAGCTGTAGATCCAGAAGAAGATAATTTAGATCAAGAGCCTTCTGCTAAAGATATTAAATCTACTAAAGGTACAGCTGATTTAGCTAAAAAACAAAATCAATTAGCTACATTATTAAAACATAAAGACGAATTGGTTAGTAAATTTAAATCTGGAGAATTGACTATCGATCAATATAAAGAAAAAATCGGTAACGTTCCTCAACATATTAAAACATTAACTGCAGATATCGAAAGATTAGAAGCTCAGGCAGCTGGTGAAGGATTAAACGAAGAAGATACTATGCAGATAGGTACCAATCCATCTCAATTTAAGAAAGTAAAAGTAGGTGATAAAGTATTATATGGTGACGAAGAAGTTACTATTACCAAAATCGACAGAGTTAAACCTGGTTCAGGAGCTACACAAAATAGAATTATAGCTCAAACTGCAGATGGTGAAACAGTAACTGGAAAACCAGGTTACTTTTTACCTATTGCATAATCAGTATTACCTAAATTAATGTTATGAGTCAGGATATTAATACATCCAACCCTACATCTATAAAAGAAGCAATTAAGCAGGAGTTTGTCAAATGTGCGACAGATCCTGCTTATTTTATGCGCAAATATTATATGATTCAGCACCCTAAACGCGGTAGAATCCAATTTGCGTTATATCCATTCCAGGAAAAAGTACTTCATCAATTTAAAAAGAACGAGTATACTGTAATTAATAAATCAAGACAGTTAGGTATTTCTACTTTATCTTCAGCTTATGCATTATGGTTAATGCTTTTTCATAGAGATAAGAACGTTTTAGCTATTGCAACTAAGCAGGAAACAGCTAAAAACATTGTAACTAAGATTAGATTTGCCTATCAAGCACTACCTAACTGGTTAAAAATAAAAACTATTGAAGATAACCGATTAAGTTTAAGACTTGACAACGGTTCTCAAGTAAAAGCAGTAGCAGCATCACCGGATGCTGGTCGTTCTGAAGCGGTATCGTTACTTATTCTGGATGAGGCTGCCTTTATTGATAATATTGATGTAATCTTTACAGCTGCTCAACAAACCTTAGCTACCGGAGGTCAGTGTATTGCATTATCTACACCAAATGGTACTGGTAACTGGTTTCACCAAACCTTTACTAAGGCTGAAATGGGTGAAAATAAATTCGTACCTCTACGATTACCCTGGACTGTTCATCCGGAAAGAAACCAAAAATGGAGAGATGAACAGGATATTATTCTAGGTCTAAGAAATGCAGCTCAGGAGTGTGATTGCGACTTTAGTACTTCAGGTCAAACCGTTCTAGAACCAGATGTATTAAATTGGATTGAACAGAATACCATAGAAGAACCGATTGAGAGAAGAGGTATGGATGGTAATTTATGGATCTGGGAACCGCCTGATTATAGTAAATCATATGCAGTAGTAGCCGACGTTGCCCGTGGTGATGGAAATGATTTTTCAGCATTCCATATTATCGATATAGAAACTGTAGCTCAGGTAGCTGAATATAAAGGTCAGATTGATACTAGGGATTACGGTAACTTATTAGTAGGTATTGCTACTGAATATAACGATGCCTTACTTGTAATTGAAAACGCAAATATAGGATGGGATGTTATTCAAACAGCTATAGAAAGAGGATATAGAAATTTATATTATTCACCAACATCAGATGTAGCCTTAACTAATGTTGAAATGTATCTTAATAGATTCGATTCAGGAAATGGAATGGTGCCGGGATTTACTATGAGTTTAAAAACAAGACCGCTTGCTATTTCGAAAATGATTTCGTATATTACTGAAAGGTCTTGCGTTATAAAGTCAAAAAGGACATTAGAAGAGTTGAGAACGTTTATTTGGAAGAACGGAAAAGCTCAAGCAATGTCTTCTTATAATGATGACTTAACAATGTCTTTATCAATTGGATTATTTTTAAGAGATACTGCATTAAGATTTAGACAAACAGGGCAGGATTTAGCTAGAGCGGCTATGGACGGTATGGGAAAAACTAGCAGTAACGGATTCCAAATTTACAGTCCAGGTAATGCAAGTAATCAAAACCCATGGGTTCAGGAAAATCCTTATGGAGGACACGAAGATATTAAGTGGTTATTATAATATATTTATATTTATAAAATATGGCAGAGTCAAATGTATTTGGTAGGTTAAAAAGATTATTCTCGACAGACGTAGTTATACGTAATGTTGGCGGTAATCAGTTAAGAGTAATGGATACTGATAGAATCCAAACAAATGGTATTCTTCAGACTAATGCATTAGTAGATAGATTCAATAGAGTTTACACTACTTCTAATTCATATGCATATAATCTTAATACTAACCAAAACTACCAAACTATGCGTATTCAGCTATATGCTGATTACGAGGCAATGGATACAGATGCTATTATTGCATCAGCTTTAGATATTATTTCTGACGAATGTACTTTAAAAAATGAACAAGGTGAAGTACTTCAGATCAGATCTTCAGACGAAAACATCCAAAAAATATTATATAATTTATTTTATGATGTTTTAAACATCGAATTTAATTTATGGTCATGGATTAGAAACATGACTAAATACGGTGACTTCTATCTTAAGTTAGAGATTGCTGAAAGAATTGGTGTTTATAATGTTATTCCTTTCTCTGCTTACACCATTATTCGTCAGGAAGGAACTGATATAACTAATCCAACTTACGTTAAATTTATATTTGACCCTACTGCAGTATCAGGCGGTACTTCTGGATATATGGCAACATACTCTGGAATGGCAGAAGGTAAGGATGGAATTACTTTTGAAAACTACGAAATGGCTCACTTCCGTTTATTAGGTGATGTAAATTACCTACCTTACGGAAGATCTTACTTAGAACCAGGTAGAAAAATCTTTAAACAAATGGTGTTAATGGAAGATGCGATGTTAATTCACCGCATCGTAAGAGCACCTGATAAAAGAGTTTATTATGTAAACGTAGGAGCTATTCCTCCTAACGAAGTTGAGACTTACATGCAGAGAATGATCTCTAAAATGAAGAAAATTCCTTATGTAGATCCTCAAACCGGCCAATACAATCTTAAATACAATATGCAAAACTTACTTGAGGACTACTTTATCCCGGTAAGAGGCAACGATCAATCAACTCGTATTGATACAGTACCGGGATTGCAGTATAATGGAATCGAAGATGTTGCATATTTAAGAGATAAATTATTCGCGGCGTTAAAGATTCCTAAAGCCTTTATGGGTTATGAGAAAGACTTAACAGGTAAAGCAACTTTAGCTGCTGAAGATATTAGATTTGCCAGAACTATTGAAAGAATTCAAAGAATTGTATTATCTGAATTAACTAAAATAGCTTTAGTGCATTTATATACTCAAGGATATACCAACGATTCGTTAGTAAACTTTGAATTAAACTTAACTACTCCTTCAATCATCTATGATCAGGAAAGAGTAGCATTAATGAAAGAGAAGATTGATTTAGCTTCTCAAATGACTGAAAATAATTTATTCCCTACTGACTGGATTTATGATAATTTATTCCACTTAAGTGAAAGTGAGTATGATGAAATTAGAGATTTAATGGTAGAGGATAAAAAACGTCAATTCCGCTATACACAAATTGAAAACGAAGGAAACGATCCAGCAGAATCTAACCAGGCTTATGGTACTCCTCACCAGATTGCTAGTCTTTACGGAGGTAACTCTAATAGAACAGCTGCTTCTAATGTACCTCTTGGTTACAACGAATTAGATCCATCAGAACCTATTCCAGTTCCTGGCCGTCCTAAATCTAAAGCTTCATTTATTGGTACTGCAAAAGATCCACTAGGAAGAGATAGAATGGGTAGCTACGATATGAAAGCTAAACCATCAGATGGTGAAGATGCCACAGGAAAAACTAAGTATATAGGTGGTTCTCCACTTGCTTTAGAGAATAAAAATACTCATATAGTATATCATACTAATAAGAGCATGTTTGATAAATTACAATCAGACCATAAAGTAAATCTCTTTAAACAAAGCGATCTACTTAATGAGAATAATATTATTGATGATATTGAATAACTTAGATATTTATTATTAGTATATACTATTTATATGAGTACTGTCAAAAAGCATTCCAAATACAAAAATCCGGGTATTCTATTTGAATTACTTGTTAGACAAGTGACTTCAGATATGATGTCTAATCAGGACTCTAAAGCAGTTTCTGTAATTAAAAAGTTTTTCAAAGGAACTGAACTAGCAAAAGAATATAATATCTATAATACTATTATAGCTGCACCTAAATTATCTGAAGGTAAAGCAGAAGCATTAATTAATGTTGTTGTTGAGCAGAGTAAAAAGCTAGATAGAGTAAAACTTAATAAAGAAAAATATAATCTTATTAAAGAAATTAAAAAGCATTACGATGTTGAAAATTTCTTTAAAGCAAAGATTGAAAACTATAAAATTTCTGCTGCAATTTATAATCTAATTGAATCTACATTAGATAAAACCTTTACAGATACTAAGCATTTAGTTACTAATAAAATTACTATTTTAGAACACATTACTAAAGAGTTAATGACTGAGGCTAAAATAGAAAAAAAAGCTGTAGAAGAATTCATGAAAGAAGATAAAGATGTAAGAATCTTAGCTTACCGCATATTAGTTGAGAAATTTAATACTCAATACAGCGACCTTTCAGAAGATCAAAAATTAATCTTAAAAGAATACATCAATAATATTTCAGATACTAAAGAATTAAAAATTTTCCTTAACAGAAAAATTGAAGAAGTTAAATCTGAAATAGAAAATTTAATTCCTAAGATTGAAGATAAAGTAACAACTATTAAGTTAAATGAAGTACTTACTTTAATTAAACCTTTATCACCTAGACAATCTATTAAAGATGAAAATCTGGTTTCGCTAATGCAGTATTATGAATTAGTTAAAGAGATTAAATCATCTTTGAAATGAATAAAGACAAAGTAAAAGATTTTATAAGAAAACAAATACTTGAGCTAATAAAAGTAGATGAAGAATCTGCAACCGGAGGTGAAGGATATTTAGGCATAACAGCTTATAATCCAAATAAAAAAGCTAAAGGTACTGCTCATAATTATTTGAAAAATAAATGGGGTTGGAAAGATGCACCATCTGTACCTAACCGTCCTTCTAAAATGATTGATTATAAACAATTATTTCAAGAAGAAGAAATAGAAACAATTCAAAATCCAGAAACAAAAGAATTTACTAAAAAAGTAAAAATCTCAGATAAGGATAAAGAAACTATTGAAAAGATAAAAGCCTTGATGGCAAAAGAATTAACAAATGAAAACTACTCTAGATTTAGAAATGAAACTAAAACCAGATCTAAATCAGAACAATACCATAAAGCAATTTTAGAAGTTAAAAAGAGAACTAACGAACTTAATAGACTTTTAGAATATGCAGGAAGATTAAAAGAAGAATTAAATCAGGTTGACGAATTAAAGTCATCTAGACATACTTTAAATGCTTTAGATAAGGTTACCGAGACAATTAAACAGGTATATATCAAAGCTAAAAAGTTAAAATAGATGGCAAAAGTTAAAGGTGGTAGAGCAGCCTCTACCGGAATTAAAGTTTCTTTTGGTAAACGCCGTCCAGGCAAAGCAGCTAAAAGATTGAACAAACACGCAAGTGTTGGTAAAAAATATAGAGGACAAGGTAGATAATTTTTATATGAAAAAGCAAATCAACGAAATAAAGAAAATGCAGTATTTAGCAGGCTTAATTAACGAGTCTGACTATAATAACTCTTTAGAAGAGGCTTTAGCTCCGGCACATGAAGCAGAATTAGAAAAAATTATTTCTAAGTATGTTAAAGATGCTGATGATGTAGAAAAAGAATTAGAAGCGTATCATTCAAAAGGATATAGTGGATTTTCTGATGCATTAAAAGCTAATTTAGATCGTGATATGGATTTTCAATCTTGGGTTCAAAAAGGCCACGATGAAGAAACATTAGAAAAAGAAATTGGTGAATCATTAAATGAAGACTGGGGTAGCTCAGATCAAGCTACTTTTAATAAAGCTATTCATAATGATTTAGGCAATCCTACACAAATGCCAATGCCTTTTGATCCTAAATTTGAAGCAGCAGTTGAATCAGCAGTAGATTTCTGGTGGGATGAATGGGATGAATATACATCTGATAGAGATGGTTTAATTGACCATGCTAAAAGAGCATATTACAGATCTTACTTCCCTGAAAAATTCGCTGCATTCCAAGAAATGTTTAGTGAAACTAAAGAAGAAGATGATGCAATTATTGCAACTTATGAAGATGAGCAAGACGCTAAACATACTTTACCTGGCGGTCATTTAAGAGAAAATGTTGATCTACCTGCTAACTTAATCAACGATATCGACAAAGTAAATCCTTTAGAATACTCAACAGGTTTAGATTATGAATTAGATTTATCTGGTGACTTCTCAGCAGATGGTTTAGAAAAAGCTGTTAAAAGAGTATTAAAGAATCTTAAAAAAGACGCAATATATTACACAAACTTAAAAGCAGAATTAACTTCTAAAATTAATAAAAAAGAAGTAGAAGCTGCTAAACAAGTGGAAGTAAAAAAAGACAATCACGTTGATAAATTAAATAATTTAAAAACTTTAGTTAAAAAAGAATTAGCTAATACTAAAACATCTTTAAGTAAAAAAGAGAAAGTAACTAGAGCTACCCCGCAAGGAGTTAAGTTAATGAAAGAAGAAAGAGATGTTGAAGCTAGATACAACGAATATGTTGGTAAATTAACTCACGGCAATAAAGCTAATATTGAAAAGCAATGGAAAGATGCAGGTGAAGATATGGTTAAAAAACATAAAGTTGTAGTTAGAGCTAAAGAATTATCAAAGATTAAAGAATATTTAACTAAACAGTTAAAAAAAGAAGCTGTTAAATTTACTATTGGTCAATCCGGAGCAGAGCATGAATACAAAAATCCAAAAGATGCACCTGAGTTTGAAAAAGATTTAAAAGCAGCTGGTGTGAAATTCACTAAAACAAACGTTTAATATGTCTAAGCAAGTATTAATAGAATATATTACCTTCCAACCTCAGCCTCAACAGCTTCAGGAAGCTAGAATTAACCCTAGAAAAAATCTGATAGTTGCTGGTAAAATGCAATCGGCTAATAAACCGAATGCTAATAGAAGAATATATTCTAAAGAAATATTAGAAAGAGAAGTAGAAAAATATGTTCAAGGCCCTGTTGCAGAAAAAAGAGCTTTAGGTGAATTGGATCATCCGGAATCATCTATTATTAACTTAAAAAATGTTTCTCACAATATTACAAGAGTATGGTGGGATGGTGATGATTTATATGGTGAATTTGAAATCTTACCAACACCTTCAGGCAACATCTTAAAAGAATTATTTTTAGCAGGAGTTAACGTGGGTGTTTCTTCAAGAGCATTAGGTTCTGTATCACCTTTAGGTGAAGGATTAGTTCAAGTTGAAGAGGATTTAGAGCTAATTTGCTGGGATTTCGTATCAACTCCATCAACTTATGGAGCATATGTGCATCCAGTAGGTTTAAATGAGTCTTATAATGCTCAAGATGTAGTTAAAGCTAGTAAATTTACTAAAGTAAACGAGTTAGTTTCACAAATTATATGTGAGCAAGCAGGTGTTTGCTGCATTAGATAATAGATTTTTTTAATATTTTAGGAAAAAGTTCGTAATATTTTACGGACTTTCCTTGTTTTTGATAGGACTGTATATATTTATTACTGTATATACCATCCCAATATGGTATCGTTCAATTAGAAAAAATTATATTGCTTGAATTTCTCAATAAGCAATCGCAATCACAAACAAGTAATGGCAAATCAAGAATTGTACAAGCAAGCTATCGCTGATGCTAAACAGTTAAAAGACATTTCAATGGCTCAAGCCAAAGAAGCTATTGCCGAAGCTTTCAATCCTAAAATCCAGGAGATGTTTCGTCTAAAATTATCTGAACTAGAAGAAGATACTTTAGAAGAAGAAAAACACGAAATGGAAGAGGCTAAACATGACATGGAAGAAGAAAAACATGATATGGAAGAAGCTGAAGAAATGGAAGAAGGTGAAGACAAAGTGGAAGAGGCTGAAGTAAACGAAATGACTTTAGAAGAAATCTTAGCGGAATTAGAAGAAGGAGCAGAAGACAAAGATGCAATTTATCATGCAGATGATGTTAATAATGTTCTAGAAGCTGAAGAAGAAGAAGAAACTGAAGAAGTAGAAGTTGAAGCTGGTGAAGAAGGCGAAGAAGCTGGCGAAGAAGCTGGTGAAGAAGCCGAAGACGTTGCTGAACTATCTGTAGAAGAATTCAAAGATTTAATTCGTGATGTATTAGCTGATGTATTAGCTGGACATGAAGAAGAAGGAGATCTAGAAGGTGATCTTGAAGGCGGTGAAGCAGAAGAAGAAGATGTTATCGGTTTAGATGAGATCTTAGCAGAATTAGAAGAAGAAGAAAAAGTTGAAGAAGCTAAAAAACACAAAGAAGAAGAAAAAATTGAAGAAGTAGATGCTTTAAAATCAGAATTAAACGAAGCAATCGAAACTATCAATACTTTAAAAGATTCTTTAAACGAAATCAACTTATTAAATGCTAAGTTATTATACGTTAACAAAATCTTCAAAGCAAAATCATTAACTGAATCACAAAAAGTGAAAGTAGTTAACGCTTTTGACAGAGCTACTACAACTAAAGAAGCTCAAAACATTTACGAAACATTAGTAGATTCATTAAGTGCTGATAAAAAATCAACTATTAAAGAATCTGTAGGTTTCGCATCAAAACCAATAGGATCTGCTCCGGCTCAACCAATCGTTGAATCAGATAACTACGTAAGTCGTTTACAGATCTTAGCGGGTATTAAATCAGCTTATTAATAATAATTTATTTTAAAAAAAATGGAAAACAATTTAAACAGCTTATTAGAGTCTGCTAACCCATACAAAAGTATGCAGTCAGACGCACAAAAGCTTGTGTCTAAATGGTCTAAATCTGGCTTATTAGAAGGTTTAGAAGGCCAAGACAAAAACAACATGGCTGTGTTGTTAGAAAACCAAGCTAAACAATTAGTAGTTGAGCAATCTTCTGCTGGTGGTGGTACTACTTCAGGTGCTACTTTTACTCCAGGTACTGGTGAGCAGTGGGCTGGTGTTGCTTTACCTTTAGTACGTAAGGTATTTGGTCAAATTGCAGCGAAAGAATTCGTTTCAGTTCAACCAATGAACTTACCTGCAGGTTTAGTATTCTACCTAGACTTCCAATACGGTACTGCTAAAAATCCTTTCCAAACTGGTGCAGCTAACGGATCATTATTCGGTGCACAATCTGTATCTGGTGATTCAGGATTTGGTAACGCAGCTAGTCAAGGTTTATACGGTGCTGGTCGTTTTGGTTACTCAATCAACCAATTCTCAGCTTCTATCGCTGGTACTATTGCTACTGCATCTTTTGCAGCAGTTAACTTTGATTCTACTTTATCAGCTTCTGTACTTGCAGGTGAGGTTAAAGCAATTACTGTATCTACTTCTTCAATTTCTGATTTAGATCCTAACGGTATCCGTGCTTTCATCTTAACTTCAGGTTCAATCGCTGTTGCTGATAACTTACAAGCATTCACTACCTTAAACGGTGCTAACTTAACTTTCTACGTTTCTGCTTCAACTGCTGAGGTTCCTACTTCAGGTGCATTCGTAGTAGAATACAACAAGAAAACAGATTTCAATAAGAGAGGTGATTTCGAAGATGCTCCAGCAACTGGATATTCTACTCCTAACGCTGAATCAGCAACTCAAATCGTTATCCCTGAAATCAACGTACAAATGCGTTCTGAAGCTATCTCTGCGAAAACTCGTAAGTTGAAAGCACAATGGACTCCAGAATTTGCACAAGACTTAAATGCTTACCATTCATTAGACGCTGAAGCAGAATTGACTTCTATGTTATCAGAGTACATCTCTTTAGAGATTGACTTAGAAATCTTAGATATGTTGATCGAAAATGCTCCAACCGTTGAGTACTGGTCAGCAAAAGTTGGTAACCAAATCAATGCTCAAGGCACTGGATTTGATGCTAACGTTTCAGGTGTATACTACACTCAAATGTCTTGGTTCCAAACTTTAGGTATCAAATTACAAAAAGTATCTAACACTATTCACCAACGTACTTTACGTGGTGGTGCTAACTTCATGATGGTATCTCCAGCTGTAGCAACTATCTTAGAATCTATTCCAGGATTTGCTGCTGATACAGATGGTGCTGCTGATACAATGAAATATGCATTCGGTGTACAGAAAATCGGTCAATTAAACAGCCGTTACAAAGTGTTCAAGAATCCTTA
>Ga0105096_10000404_pt1 | contig 14676 bp, 15 predicted proteins | sample PPLLak3cmMay2015_FD_87036 | JGI IMG/M metagenome (GOLD analysis project Ga0105096, IMG submission 87036) | Freshwater sediment microbial communities from Prairie Pothole Lake near Jamestown, North Dakota, USA - PPLs Lake P7 Core (1) Depth... | ecosystem: Environmental > Aquatic > Freshwater >... | reverse complement strand
TTCGTCATCAATCTGATGACCTCGCCTGGCCACTGGTGGGTGCAGTGGGCGGCCCTCGGCATCGGCATCGCGTGGTTCCTCGCGCTGTTCAGGGTCCTGCGGGCCGTCGTGCTGGCCGGCGGGCTGGCCGCGCTCGGGTTCTACCTGTTCAACCGCTATGGCAGGACCGGCGGGGCGCCGACGGCGGCGCCGGGGCCAGGCGCTCGGCCGCCCGATATTCCCACGGTGCCGTTAAGGCTGGAATGACCTGATCGTCAGCGTGGCGGGTGTGCCGCGCGGCCCAGTTCCGCCAGCCGGAGGCCCACCGCCAGCCCGAGGTGGAACGCCGCTTCCTGCTGCAGCCAGACGTGCCTCGACTGGTTGTCGACCAGGTCGTCCACCAGTTCCTGCTGTTCGTCCGGGAGGGCCGCCTTGATGGCGTCGACGTCCCGTTCCTGGCGCTCGAGATCGACGGGGGCGAACACCTCGTCCTCGTGCAGCAACTGCAGCATCTGCTCGAACTCGTCGCCGCACACCTCCTCGGCGAGTGCGAATGTCGGCGCGAAGCGCAGATCGGGCGACAGATCCAGGCGCGACGCCGCGGCCCTGGCGATGTCGAGCAATTCCTCCGACAGCGGCATGACTACTCCTCGATCCAGCCTTGGCCGGCCCACGCGGATCTGGCCCGATCAGCCGCGGCCAGGACCGCCTCGACTGACGGCAGCGTTTCACTCGACAACAGGGCTCCCCCGGCGCATTCCACGGCGATCCAGAAGGCGCCGGGCCACTCCGCGACGAAGCAGGAGATCCTCGCGGTGCCGCGCCGGAGGCGCCATAATGTGAGGGCCTCCCCGCCGAAGAGGCCGGCCGGGACCGGACGGGGCGGCTCGGGCTGCACGCGGCTATTGTATGACGTACAACTTCGATCCTGATCGGTGGTACGAGAACCAGCGCGTGGCGCTGGACGGGAAGCGCGGCAGGGGCGAACTCGACGACGAGGGATACCAGGCAGGGCTCGACGACCTCGAGCGCCGCTACGAGGCGATGACGAGCCGGCTCGACACGCCGTTCGACCTCAGCGGTACACCGCGAACCCCAGGGCCGCCGCACCGAGAATGATGAACGCCGGGTTGACGCTCGTGAGGGTCAGCAGCGCGAAGGCCGCTCCGGCGATGAGCAGCGTGTCCCATTCCCGAAGGATGAAGGCCGATGGACCCGAGCCGGCGACCCCGAAGACCGTGAGCGCCATGTCGTAGGCCGTCCACACCAGCAGGCCGACCACGACGGGCCGGACCGCCTTCAGCATCGCCTGGACGGCCGGGCTGTCTTTGACGCCGAAAAACGCCACGACCATCACCAGCATCAACAGCGTCGCCGGCAGCACGGTGCCTCCGGCGGCGGCCACGGCGCCGGGCACCCCGGCCAGTTTGTAGCCCACGAAGGCGGAGACCTGCGGGGCGATAGGGCCCGGCAGGGCATTGCCGACAGCCACGGCGTCGGCGAACTCCGGCGGGGTCACCCAGCCCAGGGCGGTCGTTTCCCGCTGCATCAGCGCCAGCGACGCCGGTCCGCCGCCCCAGGAGAACAGCGAAACTCTCGTGAAAACGAGGAAGATCTTCCACAGGAGTGTCATGGAGGCAGAGATTACCACGGCGCGTGTTTTGCACGGATCCGGTCTGGCCGGACGGCGGTGGCGGAATTCCGGTGGCGTGCTATGCTGGGGCGTTTCCGCCCCCTGTGCGCCGCGGCCAGAGCCGGCGCACCCGGTTCCGGCCGCACACGCGCCCACGGCCTGGCGCAGGAGCCATCCCCCGCGTTGACGACACTATGGCCACCGATTCCGGTCATCCGACTGCGCTCGAGACGCTGACCGCGCCGGTCACGGTGCTGGTCGGGCACTTCGGCGCCGGCAAGAGCGAGATTGCCGTCAACCTGGCCTTCGGCTGGCGCGACAGGGGCGAGGAGGTCGCCGTCGTGGACCTCGACGTCGTGAAGCCCTACTTCCGCTCGCGCCTGCTCCGCGACGAACTGCAGGCGCGCGGCATCACGCTCGTGGTGCCGCAGGATGACCGTTTCTACGCCGACCTGCCGATTGTCGTACCGGAGGTCCGCGGCGCCATCGGCCGGGCCATGGCGGGGCAGGGGCGGGCCATTCTCGACGCGGGCGGCGCCGATGTCGGGTCGCGGGTGCTCGGCTCGATCCCCGGGCTCGACGATCCCGCGCGTGCCGATGTGCTCTTCATCGTCAACGGGAACCGGCCGTTCGCCGAGTCGCCGGACGCCGTGATCGCCATGCTGCGTGAGATTGAACGTGTTTCGAAGCTCCGGGTGACCGGCCTGGCGGCCAACACCCACCTCATCAACGAGACCACCGACGAGACGGTGACGGCGGGGCTGGCGCTCGCCGACGCCGTCTCGCGCGAGACGGGCCTGCCGGTTCGGTTCTGGGCGATGCTGGCGCGCCTCGCCCCGCGTCCCGCAGCGTTCAGCCCGCTGCCGTGGCTGCCGCTGACACGCCACATCACCACACCGCTCGATCCCCGGCCGCACGGGGTGCGCCGCCGGTCGAGTATCGTTTAGAGAGGAGACGCTGTGCCCACGCCGATCATCGACGCCGACCGCTGCAAGGGCTGCGAGCTGTGCGTGTTCGCCTGTCCCGAGCGGGTGCTCGAGATGTCGCCGGACATCAACGCCAAGGGCTACTTCTTTCCCGACGTGGCCCGGGTCGAGGACTGCACCGGCTGCCGCTACTGCCTGCTCGTCTGCCCCGACACCGCGGTGCAGGTCGAGAACAAGGGCAAGACGACGGTGCGCACCGAGGGTCTGACCGAGACGCCGACCACCTACTGCCCGGGATGCACGCACGGCGTGATCCACCGGCTCGTCGGCGAAGTGATCTCGGAAATGGGCGTCCGCCAGCAGACCGTCGGGGTCGCGCCGGTGGGCTGCTCGGTGCTGGCCTACGACTTCTTCAACTGCGACATGCAGCAGGCGTCGCATGGCCGTGCGATGGCCGTCGCCACCGGCATCAAGCGCGGGCGGCCCGATCTCGTGGTCTTCACGTACCAGGGCGACGGCGACCTCGCGTCAATCGGCATGGCCGAGACGGTGCACGCGGCGAACCGCGGCGAGAAGATCACCGTCATCTTCGTGAACAACGCCATCTACGGCATGACCGGCGGCCAGATGGCGCCGACCACGCTGCCGGGGCAGATTGCGACGACGTGCCCGACGGGGCGCGACGTCTCGCTGGCGGGCTATCCGCTCCGGATCGTGGAACTGCTGGCCACGCTGCGCACGCCGGCGTACCTGGCGCGGGTGTCGGTGCACGAGCCGAAGGCCATCATGAACGCCAAGAAGGCCATCCGGAAGGCCTTCAAGTTCCAGATCGACAAGACGTGCTTCTCGCTCATCGAGGTCGTCTCGACGTGCCCGACCGGATGGGGGCAGCAGCCCCACGAGGCCTGTGAGTGGCTGGAAGAACACATGCTCCCGTATTTCCCGCTCGGTGACGTGAAAACGCCGGAGGCGGCGCACTGACGCCGGCGCGGAGGGCATCATGCACAACGAACTGATTCTGGCGGGCTTCGGCGGGCAGGGCGTCCTGCTCATCGGCAAGCTCCTCGCGTACGCCGGCATGAAGGCCGGCCTCGAAGTCACGTGGATGCCGGCCTACGGCCCGGAGATGCGCGGCGGCACCTGCAACTGCACCGTCGTGCTCTCGGACCGGCAGGTGGGCTCGCCGGTGACCAACCGGCCGCACGGCGCAATCGTGCTGAATCTGCAGTCGATCGACAAGTTCGAGCCGCTGGTCCGTCCAGGCGGCATCCTGGTGGTGAATACCAGCCTGATCAACCGGCCCGCGGTCCGGACCGACATCATCGTCGTGCCGGTGGCGGCCAATCAAATCGCGCTTGAGGCCGGCAGCGCCAAGGCGGCGAACATGGTCGCGCTCGGCGCGTTCCTCGGCGCGTCCGGACTGGTGAGCCCGGATCTCGTGCGGGACGTGCTCGCCGAGACGTTTGCCGGGCGCCAGAAAATCGTGCAGTTGAACCACGTGTGCCTGGCGAAGGGCTACGAGATCGGCCAGGCTTACGCGCCGGCGATGGCCGGGCGCTGACGGCGGAGATCGCGTCATGGCAAAGAAACTGATGAAGGGCTGCGAAGCCATCGGCGAGGCGGCCATCCAGAGCGGATGCCGGCTGTTCTTCGGGTATCCCATCACCCCGCAGAACGAGATTCCCGAATACATGTCCGGGCGGCTGCCGCAGGTGGGCGGCGTGTTCGTCCAGGCCGAGAGCGAGGTCGCCGCGTCCAACATGCTCTACGGGGCGGCGGGCGCCGGGCGCCGGTGTTTCACCTCCTCGTCGAGCCCGGGCATCTCGCTGATGATGGAAGGCATGTCGTACCTGGCCGGCGCCGAGCTGCCGACCGTCATCGTCAACATCATGCGGGCGGGCCCCGGCCTGGGCGGCATCCTGCCGTCGCAGTCGGATTACCTGCAGGCCACCAAGGGCGGCGGCCACGGCGACTACCGCGTCCTCGTGCTGGCGCCCTCCACCGTGCAGGAAGCGGCGGACCTCACGATGGAGGCCTTCGACCTGGCCGACAAGTACCGCAACCCCGTGATGATCCTCGGCGACGGCCTGATCGGCCAGATGATGGAGCCGGTCGAGTTCAGCCGGCGGATCGAGCCGGAGGACCTCCCCGAGAAGCCCTGGGCAACCACAGGCGCCGTTGGCCGGGGCCCGAACATCGTCAACTCCCTCTACCTCAGGGCGGAGGACCTCGAGCAGCACAACCTGCACCTCGGCGCGAAATACAAGGCGATGGAGGCCGAGGTGCGGCACGAGACCTACCGGACCGACGACGAGCCGGACCTGCTCATCGTCGCGTACGGGACGGTGGCGCGGATCGCGCGCACTTCGATCGATGCGCTGCGGGAGAAGGGGCTGAAGGTCGGGCTGTTCCGGCCGGTGACGCTGTTCCCGTACCCCTCCGCCGCGCTGGCCGACGCCGCCTCGCGCGCGAAGCACGTGCTGGTGGCCGAGCTCTCGATGGGCCAGATGGTCGAGGACGTTCGCGCCATCGTCGCCGGGCGCGTGCCCGTGGACTTCTTCGGGCGGTGCGGCGGCATGGTGATGACCGCGGAAGAACTGGCCGAGCAGGCCGAGAAACTGGCGGCCGTACCCGCGTAGGGCGGCTTCCGTCGTGATCCCGGAGTGGAGAGCAGACCATGAGCGACAATCGTGACGCCATCCTCGAGATCGTCGGCAAGGCGTATCAGATCGAGACCGACGGCTACACCTTCTACTCGATGACCGCCGAGCGGTCCACGAAGCCCGCGGTCCAGGAGTTGTTCGCGAAGCTGGCGTCCGACGAGGTCCAGCACCAGGCGTTCCTGAAGTCGGTGGCGAAGAACTACGACCAGAAAGGCACGGCGGCCTTCAAGTTCGACGCGAAGATGCCGGACGCGAGCGGAGTGACGTCGCAGGTGTTCACCGGCACGTTCCGGGAGCAGGCGGCCGGCGCGCAGTTCGAGCTGGCGGTGCTCTCAATCGGCATGACGCTCGAGTCGAACGCGATCAAGTACTTCACGACGGCGGCGAAACAGGCCGCCGACCGGGAAGTGCAGGAGTTCTACCACTTCCTCGCCCGATGGGAACAGCAGCACTACGACTCGCTGCAGAACATCTTCAACATCGTCCGCTCGGACCACATGGCCGAGAGCGGATTCTCCCCCTTCTAGGCGCCGGGGATCGGGCGCTGGGCGCGCGGCCCTCGCGCCTGGCTTTGTCACACCAGGAACGGGCGACGGAGGCGGCGATGCAGACACGAGGATGGCTGCGACTCGGCGCAGCGGCGGTGGCGGTCTTGGCGCTGAATGCCGGCACGGCCCTGGCGCAGTGGCAAATCGAATCGAAGGACGGCAAGGCCAGCCTGAAGTTCGGCTTCCTCGTACAGCCCCAGATGGAGTTGCTCGAGACAGCGGATCAGACGGCCACGTCGACGAATCTGTTCATCCGCCGGTTCCGCGTCCTGTTCGGCGGCAACTTCACCGAGAAGTGGTCGTTCTTCTTCGAAACCGACAGCCCGAACATCGGAAAGGCCAACCTCGCCACGGGCGTCAAGGAGGCGGGCGACGTGTTCATCCAGGATGCCTACGTCACCTACAACCACTCGATGGCGGTCAAAGTCGACGTGGGCATGATCATGCTGCCGCATTCGCGAAACGGGACGCAGTCGGCCGCGACCCTGCTCGCCGTGGACTACGGCGCGTTTACGTTCCTGGACGCCGGGCCGGCGGGTGAGCGGGTCGGCCGCGACTACGGCGTCCAGCTGCGGGGCTACCCGGCGAAGCAGCGCCTCGAGTATCGCCTGGCGGTGTCCCAGGGGGTCCGCGGCATCGACGCGAAAAACCCGCTCCAGATCTCGGGACGGGCGGTGTACTACCCCTGGGGAGCCGAAACGGGATTTTTCTACGGCGGCACGTTCCAGGGCACGAAGCGGCAGGCCGGCTTCGGCGGCGGGTTTGCCGTCCAGGACGATGCGACGATTTTGTCGGCCGATGCGTTTTTCGAGACCCCGACGGTGAACAAGGGGCAGGGCCTGACGCTCCAGTTCAACTGGATGCGGTACGATGGCGGCGGGTTCCTGCCGGCCCTGCCTGACCAGCAGGCTTTCCTGTTCGAGGCTGGCTACCACCTGGCCAACCACAGGCTCTCGCCGTTCGTGCAGTACGTCGCGCGCGAGTTCGCGGACGACAGGACCTCCGACCAGAACAGCCTGCAGGTGGGCGTGGCGTGGTGGCTGGCCGGGCATCAGCGGAACATCAAGTTCAGCGTCGGCCGCCAGAGCATCGAGGGCCAGGATTCGCGCACCCAGGCGCTGCTGCAGCTGCAGTTGTTCTACTTCTAACAAGCCCGACGCCTTTTCAGGTGTTGACTCCGGCCCGACCCCGCATTAGTGTCTGGGCTTCATCCGGGCATGGACGCTCGTTCGTCGTTGACGGCCAACATGGAGTCCACCGATGGCAGGAATCGACTTCAACTCGACGGTGGTGAAGGAGCAGGAGGACGCGCTCGTGGTCGCGCACAACACCCGCATGGGGGTGGTGCTCCTGCTGGTGTACATCGTGTTCTACGCGGGATTCATGGCGCTCACCGCCTTCAGTCCCGCGGCCATGGCTGATGCGCCGTTCGGAGGGCTGAACCTGGCCGTGCTGTACGGGTTTGGCCTGATCGGCCTCGCCCTGGTCCTGGCGGTGGTCTACATGCGGGTCTGCCGCAAGTCGAAGCCGGGAGGCGCGGCATGATCCACGAGGCCTCGTCGCTGTCGATCTTCGTTTTCCTGGTGTTTGCGGGGCTGGTCGTCGGAATCAGCTTCTACCTGGGCGCCCGCGCGCGGTCGGCGTCGGGCTACTTCGCGGCCGGAGGCGGCATCCACTGGGCGGTGAACGGCGTCGCCTTCGCCGGCGACTACCTCTCCGCCGCGTCGTTCCTCGGCATCTGCGGGATGATCGCCTTCTACGGCTACGACGGCTTCCTCTACTCGATCGGCTACCTGGCCGGGTGGATCGTGGCGCTGTTCGTCATCGCCGAGCCGCTCAAACGCCTGGGGCGGTTCACGTTCACCGACGCCCTCGACAACCGGTTCAACTCGCGGGGCATCAAGCTGGCCGGAGCGGTCAGCACGCTCGTGGTGAGCTGCTTCTACCTGATCCCGCAGATGGTGGGCGCGGGCGCGCTCGTCCAGCCCCTGCTCGGTTTCCCGCACTACGTCGGCGTGATCATGGTCGGCTGCATCGTCACGCTGATCGTCATGACCGCGGGCATGGTGTCCACCACCTGGGTTCAGTTCATCAAGGGCACGCTGCTCGTCGTGCTCTGTGCGGTCATCACCGTCCTCATCCTCCTGCGCGGGGTGCACACGAACCCGCAGGAGGCCAGTGCCAAGGCCGGCGCCGTCCTGGCGCGTGACGTGCCGGCGGCGGACGTCGTCTCCGCGCCCGGCGCCGAGGTCCTGGCCGAGGACGGGGGCTGGCGCGGCCTCCCGTACGTGCGCGTGCGCCACGCGGCATCGGGCGCCACCGCCGTCTGGCGCAGGAACGCCGACGGGACGCTGTCGGAGGCGCAGACGCTCACCGTCCTGCCAGATGGCCGCAGACTGGCCAACGGCCTGCCCCAGGGGAAGGGCGAGGGCCAGGCGGATCTCCGACCGGTCGGCTACGCGTCGAAACTGCCCGGGGGCGTGGAACGGACCGGCCCGCTGGGACCCCTGGAGTACCTGCGGACGATGCAGGACAGCGAGGTGATCCTGTGGGCGTCGGAGAGGATCACCGGCGGTGATGCGGCCGTGACGACGGTCTACTACCAGCGGCCGACGCCGGGCAGCGACTTCATGACGCCGGGCTCCAGCCCGACGTTCCGCAAGGTCCGCAGCGACCGGCCCGCGGACAAGCTGGACTTCCTTTCGCTGATGCTGGCGCTCTTCTGCGGGACGGCGTCGCTGCCGCACATCCTGATCCGGTACTACACGGTCAAGGACCAGCTCAGCGCGCGGAAGAGCACGGTGGTCGGCATCGCGGCCATCGGGTTCTTCTACATGCTCACGCTGTATATGGGACTCGGTGCGATGACGAGCGGGACGCTGGACATCACGGACTCGAACATGTCGGCGCCGCTGCTGGCGCGCAGCTTCAACGAGCTCCTGTTCGCGATGATCTCGGCGGTGGCGTTCACCACCGTGCTCGGGACGGTGAGCGGCCTGATCATGGCCGCCAGCGGCGCGGTGGCCCACGACCTGATGACGAACTACCTCCGCATCCCGATGGACGAGTTCCAGAAGGTGCGCGCGGCGAAGATCGCGGCGCTCTTCGTCGGCGTGGTGGCCATGGGACTGGGCATCGCGTTCTCGCGGATGAACGTCAACTTCCTGGTGGGGTGGGCGTTCAACATCGCGGCCTCCGCCAACCTGCCTGCGCTGGTCATGCTGCTGTTCTGGAAGCGGACGACGAAGGAAGGGATCACGGCGGCGATTCTGGTCGGGATGATCTCGTCGCTGGCCTGGATCCTCTCCAGTGCGCAGGCGTTCAAAGACGTCTACGGCCTCGACCCGGCCTCGGCGCTGGTGCCGTTCAGCCAGCCCGCGATTGTGACCATCCCCCTGGGCTTCGTGGTGCTCGTGGTGGTGTCGCTGATGACGAGGCCGCCGGCGCCGAAACCGGCCGCGTCCTGACCTGTCCTCCATCGGGCGGCCGGGTGCGGTCCCACGCGCCCGGCCGCCGGCCCGCCCTCAGCGGGCCGCCGTCCACAGCACGCGATCCACGCTGTCCCAGACGACCGGCTGGTCAGCGGACGCCTCGCTTTCTCCCACGCACACGAAGTGCGTGCCCTCGACGGTGGTGGCGTGCAGGCGGTGGTGGTGGCCGAAGACCCACGCTTGCGGCCGGTACGCGAGGCGCGACCACAGGGCGGTGAGTTCCGCGTCACCGCAGTCGTGGACGGGGCCGGGGTCGAACCCCGCCGCCACGATGTGATCCAGCACGCCCAGCCGCAGTTCCTGCGGCCCCGTGAGTCCGATGCCGATACCGGCCGGACACGAGTGCGTGACCACCAGATGCGGCCGGACGCGATTGAACTCCGCGGCGGCCGCGTCGGCCTCGCGCCGCCGGATGTAGTTGGCCAGGCCGGCAGGGCCGTTGTGCTGCTGCGGCCGGTCCACGTGAAGCGCCCCGCCGAGGAACCCGACCGTCGACCCACCCAGCACGGCCGTCGATCCCCTGGGCTGGTAGATCAGATTGAGCCGCGCCGCCCAGCGCAGCGCCTCGCCCTCGTCAATGGCCCGCTGCAGCCACCGGTGGTCCTCGTGGTTCCCGTCGATGACGTAGACGGGGACCGGGAACGGCGCCCGCACGGCGCCCAGCGCGTACTCCGCGAACCCGAAGTCTCCCACCTGAATCGCGGCGTCGATGCCGAGGGCGCGGCGGGCCCGCTCGAGCAGGTCGGCCAGCCGGTCGTGCCGGCCGTGCACGTCGCCGACGATGAGGATCTGCATGGGTCAGGCGGTCCGGGCGAAGTCCGTGCGGAGGCGGGACTGGAACACGCCGATGTCGGAGAACACCTTCTTGAGCAGCGAGCGCTGCAGCTGGGTCAACTGGCCCACGTCGATGAAGTTGTCGGCGGCGGCCCCGGCGCAGGCCTGGGCGGCCTGGTGCGCGAGGCGGATCTCCATCAGCAGCGTGTAGGCCTGCACGAGTTCGTCGTGGCTTGACCGCAGGAGCACGCCGAGGTGGAGCAGGCGGCCCAGGCGGTCGAGCGTGCCGGTCTCCTCGACGTGATGGCTCAGGGCGTAGATCCGCGCGAAGTTGACCACCGGGATGATCGCGTTCTTGATGTTGAACGCGGACGGATGCTCGCCGCCGCCATCCAGCTGGATGTTGCCGAAGAAGCCGAGGGGCGGCTTGAACTGCAGCGTCGTCTGCGCCAGATGGAAGAAAAAGGCGTGCTGGCCTCCGCCCACCAGGGCTTTGAGGTGGTCGCGCAGGGCGGCGGCGAACGCCGCCTCGCCGTACACGCAGCGGAAGTCGAAGAGCACGTTCATGTCGGTGAGCGCCTGCTCGTCCACCGCGCGCACGCAACGTTCGAGGTGTGTCATCCACGCGCCGAGTGGCTTGCACCACTTCGGGTTCAGGGCCATCACCTCGCCCTTGCACCGGGCGTAGCCGACGGCGTCGAGGCCGTCGCACACCCGGCGGCCCAGTTCGAGGAAGTACGCCTGCACGGCGGCGGCGTCTCCGGATTCGGTGTCGGCGTAGACGATCGCATTGTCCTGGTCGGTCTTGAGCGTCTGTTCGCCGCGGGCCTCGCTGCCCAGGACGAAGAACGCGAAGGGCACGGGCGGGGGCCCCAGTTGCGGCAGCGTCAGGTCGACGAGGCGCGTCAGCACCGCGTCGGACACCGTGGTCATCACCCGCGTCACGTGCTCGACGCGGGTGCCACCGTCCATCAGCGACCGGACCAGGAACGGCAGCTTCGCCCGGCTGTCGCGCAGGTCGTCGATGCCGGCGGCGGCCTGGATTTCGGTCTGGAGCACGGACACGGAGTGCTGCTGGGCGTGCAGCACCTCCTTGCCCGCCAGAATTCCGAGGGAGGCGCCTGCGGGGCCGGTCACGACGAGGTGCCCCACGTTGCGCTCCCGCATCAGGCGCGCGGCCTCGAACAGCAGCGCATCGGCCGGGATCCGGACAAGCGGCGCGCTCATGATCGCCGACACCGGACCGCCCGGATCGGCCCCGGCTGCCACGACACGAGCCCTGACGTCCTCGTCGGTGACGATACCGATGTCGCCGCCCGACGGGGCCCGGACGAGCGCGGCGCTCGCGCCGGCCCTGGTCATGGCCGCCGTCGCCTCCCGGACCGACGCCTCCAGCCCGCACACCACCGTCGACAGGCGCGACGCCGCCACCGGGCGCGTGGGCAGCAACTGTGTCGTCTGCATTTCTGCGAGGAGCGCCGACAGGCGCTCCTCCGTGGACCGGTGCGCGGTCATGTCGCGGATCGAGACGGTGAACCCCGTCCTGTCGCCCACCGACACGGGCGCGGTGCGCACCATGACATCGATGCGCGCCCCGTCCCGCCGGACGGCCCGCGCCGGCCGTTCCTCCGGCGGCGTCTCACCGGCCGCTGGCACCGGGTCCAGGATCTGCTCCCAGCCAAGGCCCTCCAGCTCGCCTTCGTCGTAGCCGAGGAGGGTCCTCAACGGCGCGTTGCTGTACACGCACCGGCCCGACACGACGAGGACGACGCCCTCCGTGGTGCCCTCCACAAGCGTGCGGTACTTCTCTTCAGACTCGTGCAGCGCCGATTCGGCGACCCAGCGCTTCCGATCCACATCGAGACTCTGCTTGGTCATGTAGACGAGCAGTCCCGCGATGAGCACGGAAAATGCGAGCGAGACCATCACCACGCGGCGTGTGATCGACGACACCTGGACGCGGACGTCCTCGAGGTAGATCCCGGTGCCGATGATCCAGCCCCAAGGCTCGAAGCCCTTGACATACGACAGCTTCGGCACGATGCGCCGCTCGTCGTCCTTCCACTGCCAGAGATACTGGGTGTACCCTGCCCCCTCGGCCCTGACGAGTCTGGCGTGGTCGGCGAAGAGCCTGGTGCCCGCGGGGTCGGCGTACCCGGACAGGTCCTGGCCGTCGAGCTCGGGGCGGTACGGATGCACCACCATGCGCGGGTGCATGTCGGTGATCCAGAAGTAGTCCTTGCCGTCGTCCCCGTAGCGAAGGTTCCTGATGCGCGCGATGGCGGCGGCCTGGGCTGCCTCCCGCGTCATCGACCCCTCGCGTTCGCGCTTCTCCAGATCGGCAAGCTCCGACCATGCCGCCTGGGTGAGTTCCCGGATCATCTCGCGCTTCCGCTCGAGGATGTTCTCGCGCATCGTCGGGATGACGACGGCGAAGATCAGGCCGAGAAAGAGGGCGAACGTCAGGATGGCGGGCGGAACGGTGCGGGTCGCGAAGTGGCGCCAGTGGGGCGTCGGCCGCGGCGAAACGGGCGAAGGAGTCATGGGCTGGGCCACCGATCAGCTGGCGTGAGTCGGGCCTCGTCGCTACCTGGCCGAAAACCGGTACACCGTCGTCGACTTGAACGTCCTTCCCGGCTGAAGCACCACGGGCGGGAACGCCGGCTGGTTGATCGAGTCGGGGAAGTGCTGCGTCTCGAGGCAGAACCCGGCGTGCCTCTGGTACGCGACGCCGGCCTTGCCCGTGAGTGTTCCATCCAGGAAGTTCCCGGTATAGAGCTGGACGCCGGGCTCGGTCGTCAGCACGTCCATCACGCGGCCCGACTTCGGATCGCGGGCGGTGGCCGAGATCGCGAGCACGCCGCCGCCGTGCGACAGGACGTAGTTGTGGTCGTAGCCGCCAGGCGCCGCGCCTGGGACCTCGGCGATCCGCGCGCCGATGGGTGTGGCGCGGTTGAAGTCCATCACCGTGCCGCGGACGCTCGCGATCTCGCCGGTGGGGATGAGCGTCGTGTCGACCGGCGTGTACCGATCGGCCATGATCGTGAGTTCGTGATCGAGGATGGTCCCCTGGCCCTCGCCGGCGAGATTGAAGTAGCTGTGGTTCGTGAGGTTCACAATCGTCGGCTTGTCGGTGGTGGCGGTGTACTCCAGGCGAAGCTCGTTCGCATTGGTCAGCGTGTACACCACCGTCGCCGTCAGCGCGCCGGGGTATCCCTCTTCCATGTCCGCGCTGGTGTACGTGAACCTGACGGCGGCGCCGCTGGTCGAGGGCACCGTCTGCGCCTTCCACACGCGCTTGTCGAAGCCGCGGATGCCCCCGTGCAGGTGGTGAGGGCCGTTGTTGGCCGCCAGCGGGTAGTCCTGCCCGTTCAGGCGGAACCTGGCGAATGCGATGCGGTTGGCGACGCGCCCGATGGTCGCCCCGAAATACGGATGGTCGGCTTCGTACTTCTCGAGGGACGGGAAGCCGAGGACGATGTCCGCCCTCGTGCCGACCCGGTCGGGCACGTGCAACTCGGTGAGCAGCGCCCCGTAGGTGATGACTTTGGCGACGATGCCCCTCGCGTTCGTCAGCGTATAGAGATCGACCGCCTGTCCGTCCTTCGTGGTCCCGAAGCCCGTCTTGTCCACGCGCGCTCCCTTGCCGGCGGCCGCGGTCTGGGCCCAGCTCGGCGCCGCCAGCAGGACGATGGCGGCACAGGCGGACGCGACCGATCCAAACCGTTGTCTCATGATGCCACTCCCTGGTTCGCCGACGAGGCCACGGCCACCACGGCGGGCCGCAGCACCTCGTCGCGGATCGCATAGCCCTGCCGGATGACGCCGACGACGATGCCATCCTGAGAGGGATCGGTCACGGGGACCGTCGTGGCGGCCTCGTGGCAGGACGGGTCGAACCGGCGGCCCGCGGCATCGAGGGGGCGCACGCCGTGGCCGTCGAGCTTCGCGAGGAACTGCGCGCGCACCAGCTCCACCCCCTGCAGCAGCGCGGGGTCCGACCCGGCGCCCCGGGCGGCCGCGATTGCACGGTCGAGGTTGTCGACGACGTCGAGCAGGTCGGCCAGCATCGCCTTCGCGCCGCGCTCCACTTCTTTCGCCACGTCGCGGCGCATCCGCGCGCGGGTCTGCTCGAATTCCGCGTTGGCCTCGCGGTAGCGCGCCAGCGTCGCCCGCACTTCCTCGTCTTTCGCGGCCACGCGCGCTTCGAGTTCCTGCACGTACGTCGGTTTGTCGAGCGACTCGTCGGCCGCGCCGGCGGATGCGGAATCCTTGCGCGCCCACCAGCGCCGATCGACCACCTGGATGTCAGTCTGTGGTTCGTCTGTCATGACTGCTCGTTCGGTTCGGGCCCGCCCGGCCTCACGCCGTGACCGGAGCCGCGGGAGCGGTGTCTGCCGGGGCGGCGGGCTCGCACGCGAAGGTCAACGCGTCGCCGGCCAGCCCGATCTCGACCGTGCCGCCGCGCTCCAGCGCACCGAAGAGGATCTCGTCGGTCAGCCGATCGCGCACTTCCGACTGGATGACGCGCGCGAGGGGCCTCGCGCCGTAGACGGGATCGTAGCCCTTCGCCGCCAGCCACGTCCTCGCTTCAGGCTGGAGTGTGATCGCGACGCGGCGCTCCCTGAGCTGCGATTCGAGCTGGAGGATGAACTTCTCGAC
>Ga0105096_10000401_pt1 | contig 14712 bp, 15 predicted proteins | sample PPLLak3cmMay2015_FD_87036 | JGI IMG/M metagenome (GOLD analysis project Ga0105096, IMG submission 87036) | Freshwater sediment microbial communities from Prairie Pothole Lake near Jamestown, North Dakota, USA - PPLs Lake P7 Core (1) Depth... | ecosystem: Environmental > Aquatic > Freshwater >... | reverse complement strand
TTCTTCCGATCATCGCCCTGGCAATGTTAACCATTACTATCGGTCTTGCCCCCGAGTTTTTTTTGAAAATGGCCGGGCAGGCCTCCCATGAACTGCTAAACCCGGATATTTACGTTAAAGCTGTATTGGGGGAATTATGAGCAATCTGTTTTTGCTGAATTTATTTCTGGCCGCTGGGTTCTGTGCCGTTTTAGGACAACTGAATGTAAGTGGTTTTCTGGCTGGGTTTGCCATCGGATACCTTGCCTTGTGGATCACCCGGCCGTTGTACGAACCAACCCTTTATTTTGCGAAAGTTTCCAAAATCTTTCAACTGATAGGCTACTTTATCCGGCAGTTGATCGTTTCCAACCTTCGCGTGCTTTGGGATGTCATCACACCAACTCATATCAGCAAGCCGGGCATCATCGGTGTGCCATTGGATGCTAAATCCGATTTTGAGATTATGCTGGTGGCCAATCTGGTTTCACTTACCCCCGGCACACTGAGTTTGGATATTTCCGAAGATCGCAAAACCCTTTATGTGCATGTGATGTTTCTTGATGATGTGGAAGCTACGCGTCTCCAAATCAAGGAAGGAATTGAACAAAAAGTTTTGGAGGCCATTCGCTGATGAACATGGAAAATTTTATTTTAAAGAGTGCGACCGAACTGACTCTGGTGCTGTTAGTGCTTGGTATTGTCCTATCCTTTATCCGACTGCTGATCGGTCCTGATCCCGCTGACAGGATTGTCGCCCTGGATTTAATATCCATTCTGATCGTTGGATTCCTGGCCGCTTTTTCGATTTATGCCGATGAAACATCTTTTCTGGATGTTGCAATCGCCTATGCGCTTATTGCTTTTTTGGGAACAGTGGCACTAGCCAGATATCGCGAACGCTTGGCGAAAAAACACGGCAAATTTAAAACAGAAAAGGAGATTGAGTGATGAATGACATAATCACCGCTCTTCTGTTGATAGCCGGAGGTATTTTTTCCTTTATCGCATCACTTGGGATGCTACGTCTGCCGGACACCATTATTCGCATGCACGCAGCAACCAAAGCCGGGGCTTTAGGTGCAGGGCTTATATTTATCGCCCAGGTATTCTATCATTTTGAACTCGCCACAACGCTTCGGGCACTTGCGGCGGTTATTTTTATTTTGCTCACCGCACCTGTGGCGGCCCACTTGATCGGACGCGCGGCTTACTGCAGTAAAGTAACCCTCTGGGAAAAAACATGGATTGATGAACTTGCCAATACCTGCGATTGGAGAATACCCGAGGTGGATACCGAAAAAAGTTCGAAATCGGAATTACAGGGTCCGAAAAAATGACCAATAACCACCTCAAAAACTTTCGGTTACAGTGATTTTTTTTTTGGTACTCTGAAAATTTACGGAATTTAACCAGAAATGTAATTACTTTTTCTAACCACTGTATATCAAATTTATCGGCAATGGCGGGTATTTCCAGACCCCTGGTTTTGGGATCAAATGCTGGGAGGACACACGAAGCCATGAAAGGTCGGGCTTGAGTTCTCGTAATTTTCCGTCCTCGGGAGGCCTGGCGGGAGATGTTGGGGAATAAGTCACTTGAAACAGGCACACACCCTCTTTTTTGTTTTTTGATATCACATAATTTTTTTTAAAAGTATTGATCACCAGATTGTTATTGGCCGCGATTTGATTCAGCTCTTCCATCTCAAAATTCATCAGAGTAAACTTGGATACACCGTTTTCGGAAATCCTTATAAGCGCTCTTGTCTCGCTGCTCCCCGCATAAATCGTTGTAATACAATTCAGCCTCCTCAAATATTGAGCCGCCACTATGGCAGCGGTTCTCCTTCCACCCGCCATAAGAGGAAGTCCATAATATTCAAAAAACTTTTTCTGAATATCCTCTGCATACTTATCCCCTTTCTCATAAAGATCTTTGGAAATATAACGCAGATATTGTGCAAGATCTTCGGATGCTTCGGCAATAGGCCAATCAATTCGGACATGAAAGTGGGAAAGCGCATATCTGTACCTTCCACCGCTGGTCGGATTTCTTTGTATCAGCAGCGCATAGTCAATGGGAAGAAGCGTATTCAGGAAATCGGCGAAATGAACCGAATCAAAATATTTCTGGGTTCTGTCATACTTGTCATTTAATGGAAGCGTTTTGCTTTTTAGCAAATTAGACTTCGTGATCTTATTTACATCAAAAAACCGGATATATTTTTTATTTGATGCCGGTATTGAATCTTCAACAAATATTACCAGAAAAGCATTTTGACACTCATATTCCTTATCAGGTATGCGAGCCCGAGGCTTCAACTCACGCTTTTCCACAAAAGGGTATTCGACATTTTTTCTGACAAATTTTTCGTATGATTTCGTTAAGGAAAAATCGATTAAAAGCTGGTCAAGATCATCCCTCAATAATTCATAATAGGATCGCCTTAATCGGTTTGCATGACTGAGTTCTATTCTTGAACTCCAAAATTCCAATCGTCTCTCCTGTTAAATTGAGTTGTTTCCAGGTGACCTGGTTTTCTTTTCAGTCAACACCTACCATAAAAATCAATAACTCATGTAAAAACAATCATCTTTTTTTATTGGTTTTTTCTAAGCATCAGCAAATATCTTTCCTATACCGATAACCGAATATCAATTGCCGGCGATGTTGACCTTATCCAACGCAGCGACTCCCGGTAACGGCTTACCTTCGAGCAAAGCCAAAAAAGCCCCACCTCCTGTGGAGATGTAGGTAATTCGGTCGCTTTCTCCTGCTTTATGGATCGCCACATCGGTATCTCCTCCCCCCACGATTGAAAGAGCGAAAGACTCGGCTAAGCTTCGGGCCATGGCCAATGTCCCCTTGCTGAAAGGTTCCTCCTCAAAAACACCCAACGGACCGTTCCAAACAATGGTTTTGGCATCAGCCAATACTTCATTATACAATAAGGATGTTGCCGGGCCGATATCCATAATCATCCAACCTTTGGGCACTTCCTGTACGGGTACAATTTTAATATCGGCATCGGGATTATTGCTATTGGCTACGACAGCGTCCACGGGAACATAAAATTTGACCCCTTTTTCCGTAGCCTGCTTCATCAAATCTCCAGCGCTTATGACCTGGTCTTCCTCGGTCTTGGACCCGCCGACATCAATTCCCAAACTTTTCAAAAAAGTATTGGCCATGGCCCCGCCCACCATAAATTTATCAACTTGCGTCAGCATATTTTTCAGTGCCGCAAGCTTGCTGGAAACTTTAGCTCCGCCAACGACTGCAACCAGGGGCCGTGCGGGGTTATCAAACGCTTTTTTAAAGTAAGATAGCTCATTTTGCAGCAAAAAACCGGCTCCACATATGGGGGCAAACCGTGTGATAGCCTCAACAGAAGCGTTGAAACGATGACACACCGCAAAGGCATCGTTGATGTATACATCGCAAAGCCCGGCAAGGGCTGCTGCGAATTTCTCATCATTATCTTGCTCCCCTTGGTGAAACCTCAAGTTTTCCAATAAAATAACTTCACCGGTTTTCATATTGTTGACAAGTGCCTCAACATCGGGACCAACACAGTCCGGGGCCATTTTTACCGATTTTTTTAAGTATCTTCCCAGCCTCATGCCTACGGGAGCGAGACTCATTTCAGGAACCGCTTTTCCCTTGGGCCGTCCCAGGTGTGAGGCCAGAATCACCTTGGCATGATGATCTATAGCGTATTGAACGGTCGGTAGGATCGCCTTGATTCTAGTATCTTCGGTAATATTCTGAAATTTATCCATGGGAACATTCACATCGACTCTGATAAAAACCCGTTTGTTGGAGATATCAATCTCTTTGATGGTCTTCATAAAATTCTTTTTCCACCTCCGTTTTTTTCTTATTTTCCAATCCGCGGCGTTGAAGATCCTTTTTTTTAGACCAACGCTCAAAAAATCCGATAATCCCCGATGAATAGGCTCTGTCAATCATCTCCTCTTTTACCTTAAAACCATCGGATTTTCCCATAGCCGTTCTTAAGCACTCTACTTTATAGATACACACCATGCATCTTTCGGGTGTTTGTCTCAGCCCGTTCTCTCCCATGGGGAAAACCTTATCTAAAACTGCAAAACAGTGGGGATATTCCATTTTAATTACTAATTCTTTTCCTTCAGCTTTTGCCTTTGTGCCTCATATTCTCGATTCATCTGAGCGATATAGCCGTGGTCGGCAAAACTAAAATATCGATTGTCACCGATAACAATATGTTCATGCACTGTGATACCCATGACTTTACATGCAAATATCAATTCTCTAGTCACAGCGATGTCTTCCGAGGAAGGCTGCGGATCACCTGATGGATGGTTGTGGGCGAATATGAGGGCTGCGGCCCGATTGAGCAGTGATGCGGAAACCACTTCCCTGGGATATACGGAACTTGCCGTCAACGTACCCACAAAAAGCGATTCGGTTTTTAAAATCCGATTTTTTGCATCCAGGTATATCACCTGAAAATGCTCTCGGCTCTTATCTCGTAATCGGTGGAATAGATAATCGAAAAGCTCTTTGGAGTTTCGAACAGGGTCTTTTTTGATGACCCGTTTTTCCAAATAACGTTCTGCTACGGCCTTAATCAATTTGATACCAAACAGGTTTATTGGTCCGACCCCTTTGATATCGCAAAGTTCTTCAGGGCTTGCCTCTAAAACGGCCTGAAGCGTCCCAAAACGGGCCATTGCCTCTTTAGCCGCATCTTTGCAATCTCTCCGCGGTGTTCCCAATGTCAACAGAAGCTCAATAACCTCATAGTCATGAAACCCCGAAATACCCGATTCAAGAAAACGCTCCCGAAGTCTTTGGCGGTGTCCGTCACCTTTATGGTTTTTTCCGTTTGAGCTCATGGCTTTTCTCTATATAAATCAGTCATCAAGCTCATTTTTGAGGTCTCGGGTCATGAGGCGCCGAACCGCTGCAATGGGAGAATCATCCTCATAAAGGATATGATAAATCTCATGACAAATCGGCATTTCCACGTTCAGTTTCCGAGAAAGATTATAAACCGATTTAGCAGTTTTAACACCCTCGGCAACCATTCGCATTTCAGAAAGGATCTCTTTTGTTTTCTTACCTTCACCAATCTTTTTGCCGACGGTGTAGTTTCGGCTCAAAGCCCCGGTGCAGGTCAAAAGCAAATCACCAATACCGGAAAGACCGGCAAAGGTATCCGGCCGGGCCCCCATTTGTGTTCCGAGACGGCGAATTTCCGTTAGACCTCTGGTAATCAGAGCGGCTCTTGTATTAAGTCCCAAACCCAGTCCATCGATAATTCCCGATGCAATGGCGATCACATTTTTTACGGCACCTCCCAGCTCAACACCAACCATATCATTATTGGTGTAAACTCTGAAATAAGAGGTGGCAAATACTCCCTGGATCAAACATGCCGCTTCGGGGTCTTTCGACGCAACCGAAATTAGTGTGGGTACCTTTTCAGCGACTTCTTTTGCAAAACTAGGCCCGGAAAGCACTGCAAAACGATTTTCAGGAACATGAGGAATCGTTTCTCTAAGCACCTGAGACATGGTCAGATGAGTAATATTTTCAATCCCCTTGGAGGCCGAAACAACCAATGTATTCTCCGGAATATAACGGGAAAATTTTCCAGAGGTTTCCCTCATGACATGGGATGGCACCACCACCAGCAACAGGTCTTTTCCGGAAACCACATGGACTAAATCTCCTGAAGGCATCAACCGCTCGGAAAGCTTCACTCCTGGAAGAAACACTTTATTTTCCCGTTCGTTTAGAATTTGTTGTTCAACCTCAGGTTCAAAAACCCACAAGGATACAACATATCCCTTATCGGCTAAAAGATTGGCAAGCGCCGTCCCCCAGCTCCCTGCCCCGACGACCCCGATTTTTATGTCCAAAATACGCGAAGATTCCTTCATAGTAGCCTTACTTTTCTTCTAATCTTCTTTCTCAGCGAGCCTTGCGGCAGCCACCACCTGTTCTTCCGGCTCAATAGAAATCACCCTGACTCCCTGAGTGTTTCTGCTGATAGTGGAAATATCTTTGACAGCCATTCGAATGATTTTACCCGAATTGGCCACCAGCATGATATCGTCTTCGTCATCCACCAGAAGAATTCCAATTACCTGACCATTTCGTTCACTGGTTTTGATTGTAATGACGCCTTTTCCACCACGTTTCTGAACAGGATATTCATCAATGGAAGTCCTTTTTCCATATCCGTTTTCAGTCACTGTAAAAAGGGTTTGTCCGTAACTGAGCACTTCCAGTCCAACGATACGGTCTTTTTTCTCCATGCGCATCCCAAGAACCCCCTGAGCTGACCGCCCGGTGGGGCGAACATCAGATTCGTGAAAACGAATCGATTTGCCCATGGCTGTGCACATAAAGACATTGAGTGCGCCATTGGTAATTCTAGCAGAAATCAATTCGTCTCCCTCGACAATATTGATCGCAATAATACCACCGGCCCGTGGGCGTGAATAGGCCATCAGTTCGGTTTTTTTGACCAAACCATTTTTTGTTGCCATCAATACATAATATCCGGGCTCAAAAGCCGGGACCGCTAAAACAGTCGCAAGTTTTTCATTTTCCTGAAAATTTAGTAAATTGACAATGGCTTTTCCGCGGCTTTGGCGTGCTGACTGGGGAATGTCGTATACTTTTGCCCAGTAAACCCGCCCTTGATTGGTAATAAACAGAAAGGTGTGATGGGTTGAGGCCACAAAAAGAGAAGTCACGAAATCTTCTTCTTTGGTCCCCATCCCGGTCTTTCCTTTCCCCCCTCTCTTTTGGGCCTGGTACAAAGTAATCGGGGTTCTTTTAATATACCCGTTATTGGAGATGGTTACCACCATGTCTTCTTCGACAATCATATCCTCTAACGTAATTTCCTTGGTCTCCTCAACAATTCGGGTACGGCGCGCATCCCCGTACATTTCCTCTATCTGTGTGAGTTCATTTTTAATAATATCGAGAACCAGCTTTTCCTCGGAAAGAATTTGCCTGAACCATTGGATATCTTTAATTATCTGCTCGTACTCCTCCAGTATTTTTTGCTGCTCGAGTCCGGTAAGTCTCTGAAGCCTCATATCCAGGATCGCTTGTGCCTGTATCTGGGTTAATCCAAAACGTTCCATCAACCCTGTACGGGCTTCAGGCGGTGTTTTTGATTCACGGATCAGCCTGACAACCTCATCCAGATTTTCCAGTGCAATTTTTAAACCTTCTAAAATATGAGCTCGTTCTTCAGCTTTTCGAAGATCATAGATTGTCCGACGGATAATGACATCTTTGCGATGGAGGATAAAATGCTCTAAAATTTCTTTGAAATTCAATATCATGGGCCGATTATCCACCACGGCCAAAAATATGATACCGAAACTGGTCTCCATCTGGGTTTGTCTGAAAAGCTGGTTGATCAACACGTCGGCTACCTGGTCTTTTTTCAATCCTATGGCGATCCGCATCCCCTCCCTGTCGGACTCATCTCTGACATATCGGATGCCTTCGATCTGCTTATTTTTAACCAGCCCGGCGATTTTTTCGATGAGCCTTGCCTTGTTGACCTGGTAAGGCAACTCAGAGATAGCAATAGTTTCTTGCTTGGTACGCTTATCTATTTCAACCTTTGCGTTGGCTCGAACCCGAAAAATCCCCCTTCCTGTTCGGTAGGCCTCATTAATCCCGTCAATTCCGTAAATAATACCATAGGTGGGAAAGTCAGGGCCGGGCACATGCTCCATAAGTTCTTCAATGGTAATGCGCGGCCTGTCAATAAGGGCTTTGAGTGCGTTGATAATCTCGGTAATATTATGCGGCGGTATATTGGTGGCCATACCCACGGCAATACCCGATGAGCCGTTAATCAATAAATCGGGAATTTTCGATGGAAGCACCGACGGCTCAGTCATCGACTCATCATAGTTGGGAACAAAATCAACGGTTTCCTTATCAAGATCCTCCAACATTTCGTGTGCAAGGCGAGTCATCCTGATTTCAGTATAACGCATGGCAGCGGGAGGATCGCCATCGATGGATCCGAAATTTCCCTGCCCGTCAACAAGCGGATATCGCATGGAAAAATCCTGCGCCATTCTGACAATAGTATCGTATACGGCACTGTCTCCATGAGGATGGTACTTACCGATAACATCACCGACAATTCTGGCGGATTTTTTATAAGGCTTGTTCCAGTCGTTTCTCAACTCCCGCATGGCAAAAAGAACACGCCGATGCACGGGTTTCAGCCCATCTCTTACATCAGGAAGGGCTCTTCCGATAATCACGCTCATGGCATAATCGAGATAAGACTGTTTCATCTCTGTCTCGATACTGATTTCGGCGGTTTTGTTCACTTCAATCATCTCAATTTCCGGTTACACATCATTAAAGTATTGGTCAGTTAGAAAACAGAAAAAACACGACACCTAATTTCCTGATATTAAAGGAAAAAAGGTGCCGTGAATAAATTGGAATGGGTATATAAAAGATTTTATAAAGGCATTATTTAGAAACCAGGCCACCGGCGATCAGAATCAGAAGACCCACAAACACGGCAACTGGAACATAGCTGCCAAAAATCGAGTAGACAATACCGCCGCCGATAATCGCAGGCACACCGAAAACAACCAAGATCCCCAATCTTCTAGCTACAGTCATCTTTTTTCTCCTATCTGATCTAATGATTTTAATTTAAAAAACACTCAATCTTTTAACAAGATTACATGAACAAGTAAAGAAAAAAGTTTTCCACTTTAGCGGCGGTTGGATCAGGTGGTTTGCCTGCCGGTCAATGCGCTGCTTGGATCATGGGTAACTCTATTTAAAAAAGTCTCAAAATAAAACAATCAATGACTTGATAAGACACTCAACTATACATATTAATAAAACATGTTGATAAAACATGGTTTGAAGGGTGTGATTCGCAACCGTTGGTGAAAAAGGTTTCAGTTTTCAGGCTAAAAAAATGTGTTTAATTCTTTTTTCATATAATAAACATCCCCAATATAAACTCATATTTGCGGCCAATCGGGATGAGTTTTATGAAAGACCGACCCGACCCGCCCAATTCTGGAATAGTTCGCCGGATCTTTTGGCCGGTAAGGATTTAAAAGGAGGCGGCACCTGGATGGGTATCACACGTAACGGTCGCTTTGCAGCCATAACCAATTTCCGGGAACCGGAAAATATCACACAAAATGTGCCATCCAGAGGTTTTTTGGTTCGTAACTTTTTAGAAGCGGATTCTTCCCCCGAAAATTACTTGAAAATGATTAAAAAGGTTGGGGTGCGTTATAATGGGTTTAATCTTCTCGTGGGAACCCACGATGGAATTTTTTATTATTCCAATCGACAAACCGGGATCCTTGAAATCCCGCCGGGCATACATGGCCTTAGTAATCACCTGATCAATACGGACTGGCCCAAGGTGAAAAAAGGAAAACAACTATTGGCTGAAATTATTTCCCAAGACAATTTTCCGGATATGACAAATCTTTTTTCAATTCTTCAAGATCGATCCAAACCTCCGGATCACCTCCTTCCCAATACAGGAGTTCCTCTTGAATGGGAAAGGATTCTTTCACCGCTTTTTATCACCGGCACCATATACGGGACCCGCTCATCCACAATATTTCTCTGGGATAGGGACGGAAATATCGCATTTGTTGAACGTACATTCACGCCGGATCAAGGGTGCATTGTTAAAAGTGAAACACAAAAATTTAATTTTACAATTCAACAGGCTTAATCTTTCCGCCACGCTGTTTTATAAAAACCCGGTTTATATCTTTCGGCACCAATTTCAGATGGTTTGCAAATAGGCGATCAAAGCCTCAATTTGTTCATCTTCAAGCTCATCGAATGCCGGCATGTTCTTAAAAGGAGTTCTGAGTTGCTTTTCAAAACTCTCTCTTGTAACCGGCCATTGACTTACCGGAAAATTTTTCTGTTGAAAAAGTCCTTTGAGGCTGGGACCAATCTTATTATCGGTTGTTTCGGTGAAATGGCAAATAGAACAGCTTCGGGCAAAAATTACGGTGCCTTCTTCCACCGATTCTTTCAAAGGCTCTTTTTGTGAAATAATTTTTTTTCCGTGCACCAATTCCGCTCCAAAATAGCCGATAGCCGTTACAATCGCAAAACAAATAAAATAGATAAACACATGACCAACATATGTTTTTTCGGATTTCCGAGCCGAAAGCCAGGCAATAAACAGGATAACAAAAAGTGCTACTGACAATATCAGTTTCCATCGAATCGGAAAAATCCAGACACCCGCAAAAAATTGTTGCCAGTCGGCATACCCGATGGCCGCTGTAGGGATAACGGAAATCAACGCCAATACAATGCAGTTTTTGGCAGTCCGAGCCATGGCGGCACTTTGAGCCAACCATGCAAGAAGTCCAAAAATCAGGGCCCCCACAACCATTCCAATCGTCAAATGGACAATTGCCGGATGAAGAGGGTGATGATAACCCAAATTTGCCAAGGCCTGGTAAATAGATTGAATCATAAAAATTACATGTTTTCGAGATCTCGGTTGTCAACCAAGATAGTTGTCCCTCAATACGCCGGATACAACATCAAGGGAATCCATATCAGGCGCCTTAAAATCGGATACAATGGAGATAAAAGCCATAACGATTCGAAAAGTAACCCCCCATAGTATCTCTTTTTCCTTTTGATTTTGAAATATAAAACATGGAAATTCATCGAAATCACGCTTTAGTTTTTTTTTGACCTTCAAAGGATAGGAAATACGAAACCGGACATAATTATTGGGGTTTAAGAACAAACGAAGAGGAACAATAACGATTTTATCCACTTCCCTGTTGGGAATAAATCGTTTTTGAAAACTCCCCCATCCCACCATGGGATATATTTCTTTTTTAAACATTCGAAGGCGATGGGAAGGTAGAGGACCTAAAAACTTTACCCCCAACGGATTCAGCCTCATTTCCTCGAAGCTTTCACGAAGACTGATCGCCATCATCAGCGACAGCCACCGGGCTTCTTCCGGCCGTTTTTTTTTCCAAATTGACCAGTAGGGCCAACCGGATAGCGGCAATCCAGGAAAAGCCATTATTTTTGACAGATAATAGTCCAGGCTCGGCGCAATACCACCTCCGGGAAAACATAAGTCACCGGGCTGTTTTACTTTTTTGGACCTTTTATTGAGCAGGATGGAAGGCTCCGGAGATTTTCCGTTTTGAGAATAATTTCCGAGCAAAAATAACACGGATGAGACCGCGGGGTGAGAATTATGGTTCTCAGGGATAAACCGTTCTTCCCGATTATTATCCTCAAGAATCCGAATGATCCTGCGCGTTAAGTCGTAAGGTTTGTTTAGAAGATCCAAAAACATTTTTCCATGAGCCATTTTAAAACAACTATTTGAATTTAACTTGTCGGTTTAATTTCAGGTTGAAAAATTGAAAAGCATTATCCCATGTCAGACTTTGAATATTTTTTTCAGAAAAAGAGCCTTCTTCAGATACCTTTAATAACCGATAAAGGTCATCATAAAAACTTGTTCCGGAATCAGTGTTGCACATGATTTTATGCAATTTATCCGGATATCGTTCGATAATTTTTTCCAGATCCTGAAAAGAAGCTTTTGCAGGGCTTAGTGTAATACCGGCCCAATACCCTGCTTTTAAAACATAACCGATATTTTCGAGGGTGCAATGATCGATCACGGTAATTTCTTCCAACCCCGGATAGGAATTAAGAATTCTCAATATCTCGAATGTAATTTCAACTTTGTTGTTACGGGGAGTATGAATTCCGATCCTGATACCTTTGCCTTTAAGCTTGCTTGCCAATGCCAGTTGTTGGGCAAAAACAATTTTTTCCTTGGAATGTCCGGTTTCCAATCCTATTTCGCCCAGGCCCAAACAATAAGGATTTTCCCAAAAAGGTGCAAGAATGTTTTCCACATCATGTACCTTCATTTGCGTAAGGATATTGCGGGGGTGAATGCCTGTGAGAAAATAACAGGGCAAACCATTTTTATTGAGCTTTTGAATTAAATCGGCTTGCGCTTTCAGATAGTGCTTTAAATCCTGAAGTGATTCAAGTTTTATTGAAAGGGCCCAGGAAACGGCCACACACCCATTTTTTTTTAACCACTCAATCCACCTTGGATTGTCCTCCTCCAGATGATCCAGGTGAATGTGACTATCGATAAAAATCGGTTTGAAGTTATTCATCTATAGTCCTTTTTTTAATATCTCGCCATTTATCAAGACGCTGCTTGATTATTTTTTCATATCCTCTTTCAGTCGGTAAATAAAAAAGTGTTCCCTTGAGCTTGTCTGGAAGATATTGCTGAACCACGTGGCCACCCTCAAAGTCGTGGGCATACTTGTAACCTTTTGCGTATCCCAGATCTTTCATAAGCTTCGTAGGGGCATTTCTGATATGCATAGGAACAGGCAGAAATCCCGATTTTTGGGCAATATCGACGGCTTTTTTGTAGGCGGTATAAATGCTGTTGCTTTTAGGAGCAACGGCTAAATAGGCGGCGGCATGAGCCAAAGCCAGATCTCCTTCGGGAGAACCCAGAAAACGATAGGTTTCCATGGCATTTATTGCCATCGTCAACGCATGAGGATCGGCATTTCCGATATCTTCCGATGCAAACCGAACCATTCTTCGGGCCAAATAAAAAGGATCCTCGCCTGCTGCCAGCATTCGCGCCAACCAGTAAAGGGCGGCATCCGGGTCACTTCCGCGAAGACTTTTATGAAATGCTGAAATAAGATTATAATGCTGTTCACCATTTTTGTCATACAGCATCGCCTTTCTTTCCAGAGCGGTTTCCACATCCTTTAATGTGATTTGTCCTGCCTGTTTTTCCCCCATATCGGATTTTTCGGCGTTATGGTTTTTTTGCATCCAAACGGTTACAGCTTCTATATTGTTTAAAGCCATCCTTGCGTCCCCATCTGAAATTGCCGCCAGATAAGCCAGAGCATCGGACCCCATATCCAGCTCAAGTTTGCCGAGGCCATTTGGAAGATCTTTGAGTGCGCGAGTAAGGATTTTTTTGATATGGTCATCCGACAGTTGCTTTAATACAACGACTCTGCAACGGGATAACAGAGGAGCAATAACCTCGAAGGATGGATTTTCCGTGGTAGCGCCGATCAACGTGATGAGACCGCTTTCCACATGGTGAAGAAAAGCATCCTGTTGTGATTTGTTGAAACGATGAATTTCATCGACAAAAAGAATTGTTTTTCTTCCATAGAGCTTCTGCTGTTCCCCGGCTACATCAATTACCGCACGAATTTCCTTCACACCGGCAAGAACCGCGGAAAAGTGGATAAAATAAGATTTTGTTTCACCGGCAATCATTCTTGCCAGGGTTGTTTTGCCGCATCCGGGTGGTCCCCAAAGAATCATGGAAAAAACCTGATCGTTTTCCATGGCCTTTCGCAATAACGTCCCCTTCCCTACCACATGTTCCTGTCCGATAAATTCATGGAGTTTTGCCGGGCGCATTCTTTCCGCCAAAGGTTTTGCCGCATCTTCAGCCCTTTTGGCCTGATCTTGAAAAATATCCAATGAGAATCCCTGTTGGTTTCATTTATCTTTTATGGGCTCTTTTTTTCTTTTTAGGATGTTTATCGCCGAATTTAAAATTATCCAAACTCCCGGTTCTCTGTCTCAGGAATAATCGAATGGGGGTTTTATCAAGACCAGTGGCCGAGCGAACCTGGTTGATGATATATCGAATGTATGAAAAATGAACTTGCTCAGGATAATTGACAAAACAGACAAAGGTTGGGGGGCCCGATGACACCTGGGTACCATAGTAAAATTTAATTCGGCGTCCTTTGACCAGAGATGGTTCATTAGCCCTGACCGCATTTTCAAGTATTCGGTTAAACTGTCCTGTTCCGATACGCATGTTGTATTGGTTATAAATTTCCCGAACCGCCGGAAATATTTTTTTTACCTTTTGACCGGTCAAGGCGGATATGGTCATAGCCGGGGCATAGCTCATAAACTTTGACGCATCGCGAAGATCCGCCATATAGTTCCTTGCAACTGCGCGATCCTTTTCAACCATATCCCATTTGTTCAGCAGTAAAATACATCCGCAGCCTTTCTCATGGGCATAACCGGCAATAGTCATGTCCTGTTCCGTGATTCCCTCGGAGGCATCCAAAAGAATCAGGGCCACATGGCAACGATCAAGGCTTTTAATGGCTTTTATCACTGAAAATTTTTCAAGTTTTTGCCTGACTTTTCCTTTTCGACGGATTCCAGCCGTGTCAATAAAAAGAAATGACTGGTCATCCACCCGGCAAACCGTATCAACGGCATCACGAGTGGTCCCGGCAACATCACTGACTAACAAACGAGGCTCTCCCAAAATCCGGTTGATCAGAGAGGATTTACCGACATTGGGTCTTCCCACCACTGCTATCTTGATCAGTTCCTGGGATTCGGTCGTATCCTGTTTAGGAAGAACCGCAATCAGATCATCTAAAAAATCAGGTACACCATATCCATGAGCTGCTGATACCGGATAAGGATGTTCGATACCCAGCCGATAGAAATCATAAAGCTCTTCTTCCTGACTTGGTCCATCCACCTTGTTGACCACATAAAAAACAGGCTTTTGCACTCCCCGCAACAGATCAACCAGTTCGTTGTCAAATGGGGACGGTCCTGCTTTCCTGTCCAGAACCAGTATAA
>Ga0105096_10000400_pt1 | contig 14729 bp, 15 predicted proteins | sample PPLLak3cmMay2015_FD_87036 | JGI IMG/M metagenome (GOLD analysis project Ga0105096, IMG submission 87036) | Freshwater sediment microbial communities from Prairie Pothole Lake near Jamestown, North Dakota, USA - PPLs Lake P7 Core (1) Depth... | ecosystem: Environmental > Aquatic > Freshwater >... | reverse complement strand
CTTTGACCTTGCACACATTGTCTTTGACACATCCTAAACAAGCAATACATCCTGATATCTGCATTTTCCTCAAAGACACCAGCTCGTAGTCACACTCTGCGGCTTCCAATACCGTGCGAATTAGTTTGTGAGTACCTGATACATTTTCCTTTCGCGGGCTTCCCGAAATTCCAAGAATTTTCATGTCTCAATTTCCTTTAACAATAAGGTTTTAATATAAAGGTTCCATGACGGTCATGACAGGAACATACATGCTCATGATCAGCCATCTGTTCGGTAATCCAAGATGATCTCGGTACCGTCTATATAACGATGATAGCCATTGATCCTTAGCAGCTATCTGCTCACATAGGCATCCCATGTCAAAAACATCCTCGCAAAAATAAAACGGTTTCAGATTGGTAAACCATATCCATAGCTTGACTTTCCTGAATTTATTTCAATATTCAATGATAAACAATAATCCTGAACCTGAAAATAACAAGGAGGCATACCATGACATATACATGTAAAAATTGCGGAGCAGTCGCAAAAGAACCCGGACATCTATGCAATCCCTGCGGAGATGAATCCAAATGCAGCTTCTGCGGCTCACCCCAGGTAAATACCAAACATATCTGCAAAGATAAACTTGCGGCAATGAAATATTATTGTGAAGGGTGCGGAAGGGTTTCTATCGAAGAAGGACACCTTTGCAAACCGTCACCTATTGAAGTATAACCCACATGGTTGTTTGAGGGAAAGAGGGTGAACGTTTTAATGAAATTTGATCGATGGAAACCCTCTTTCCTTATTTAAGTTTTTCATGCAGGCTTGGAATTTTTTGAAAAAAGATCCCCTTCCTATAAAATTTTTCGAATTGACCTTTTCCGAACTCACATTGGAGCTGAATAAGCGCTATGGTAAAGGGGCTTATTATGCGACAGTTATATTCCGGGAAATCTATGCCAATGGAAATACGAATATCGGAAATGCCCCTGCATTTTTGCGTTCAACAACATTCTGTCGTCAACTTTGCCAAGACCTGGAAATTAATCTTAACCCCATTACGGAAATAAAAAAAGAAGAGGGGTTAACCAAGTTTGTCACCCGCTTGAAAGATGGTTTGAAAATCGAATCGGTTATTGTTCCCATGGCCACCCATTATACGTTATGCTTATCTACTCAGGTCGGATGTAAAATGGGATGTCGGTTTTGCGAAACCGCCCTTCTTGGATTTTTACGAAATCTTTCAGTAGAAGAAATTGTCGGGCAACTGTACACGGCAAAATTCAGATTTGGAGTTCATGTGCGAAATGTGGTTTTCATGGGGATGGGAGAGCCGTTGGATAATTACGACAATGTGGTGCAAGCCATTCGGGTCATGGAAGATCAGCGGGGGATGGACATCCCCAAAAGGTATGTTTCCGTCTCGACGTCCGGGCGCATTGACGGTATCCAAAAGCTTGCGGCGTTAAACTGGCCCCAATTAAATCTTGCTGTTTCTTTGAATGCTTCCAACGATCAAATACGATCAAAAATTATGCCGATAAATAATGTTTATCCAATGGTTAAACTTCGTGAAGCCTTGCTGGATTTTCCCATGAAAAAAAATGGGGCCATTTATATTGAATATGTTCTAATTAAAAACTTAAATGATTGTCGAGAACATGCAAGACAATTAGCTGATTACCTGAAGCCTTTGAAAGTCAAGGTCAACGTTATCCCTTATAATCCCCACACCAATTCATTTTTTGAAATTCCTGATGAGAGAGATGTTTCACGGTTTCTTAATTGGCTTGTGGAAGAAAAGATTTTTGTTAGAAAAAGATCCACAAAAGGGCAAGATATTTTAGCGGGTTGCGGCCAGTTGGGAAAAAATCCTTTATCGAAGAACCAATCTGTATGACTTGACCATCATTGACGGATAATATGATTTTTTTGCTTTAGTCAGGCCTGGAAGATCCATGTCGCTTTCTTTGTTGATGTAGGTATAGCCCTTGAATAGTTTTCTGGCGCACAAGTTGTCGAAATACTGATAAAGTCCTTTGATTTTGGCAAAGGCTTTTTCGAAATGAAATACACCCATGTCGGAGGTCAGGCGGGAGGCCATTCCAAAAGCACTTACCTCGCCGTCTATGCGAAGTAAGAGGCCGTTGACACCTAAAAGTTCGATATTTTCAAGTGTATTTATGGCAGCTTGCTTTTCACAATAAAGTTCCTCCTGGGTTTCCTGGCCGCAGTCTCTTTCTTCGCACCATTTATTCAGAAACTCGATACATTCGTTGGAGGCGGCTTTTGTAATCGGCTCGGTTTTGACAAATTTGCCGACCTCGAACTCACGTTTGAACTGGTTGATAAGATTACGTTTTTTGGAATATTTGTTTCCTTCCAATCTAGCCAGGTCCCGGGTTAAATATACATAATCTTTGAAAGCAGGTTGTTCCCTAATTTTGAAAAAAGATGCTATTTGATTTTTCCCATAGGCATTAATATATTCCTCAGTTACAAAAAAGTATTGTTCATAACCGGTATCTTTTGCCAATTGATAAAGTTGTTCAGGGGTATATTCACGATTAACAGATACGGGTAAAATCAAATGTCGTCTGTCCTTATGCTTTTCGAATTCTGCGCCGACAATAAATGTATCTCCATCCACCGCACCATAGGGTTGAAAAAATTCTGTGCTCCAGACAATTATGGAAGAAAGAGAATAAGCAGAGTGCAAATATTTCTGATTGGTAAAAAAACTTTTGAATTCGGAATAATCTTTGGGAGTAAGCTTTTTAAAATTCATGGTTGGGATAAAATCATCGGAGTCGAATTGATCATCGGTCTAAATCCGATTGGCTCGTAAAAGCCATGGGAGCCATTTTCCGCAATGAGCCCGATCCAGAATATCCCATCCAATTGGAGCCTGTTGATAATCATCCGTATAATATATGTTCCGATACCTTGCCCCCTAAATTTTTTTTTCACCGTGACATCCTGAATATAAGCGTCGCTTGTTCGGTCGCTGATAGCGCGTCCCATTCCAACAATTTCCTGACCATGCCGGGCAACCATGAAGCAGTGGCTTCCTTGAATAATACGAAGTACAAGGTCGGGATTGTCCGATCCATTCCACCATCCTTGGCTTCGGTAAAGCGCCGTGATTTGTTCAATAATCAGACCGGAAGGGCGGAAGTCGGGGTTGTCAAAAAAGTGATAATGCAGCATGGAATTTTATATGCGATTTTGAGGTAGTAGAAATGATATACTGTTTCGCCCTTTTTGTTTTGATATGTACATGGCTTTATCCGCCCTTTGGACAAGCGAGGCCGCATCTTCTTTTGGGCAATATTCCGTAATGCCGATACTAATGGTAATGGGTACCGGATCTTTTCCGTCAGGGATGAATTTCTGGTTTTCGATAGCTTTACGAATTCGCTGGGCAACGGTGTACGCATCCTCGGCTTTTGTTTCGGGTAATATAATTGTAAACTCTTCTCCGCCATAGCGATATGCCGAGTCCATTTGGCGTAGGCATGATTGGATAATACTTCCAATTTTCACCAGGACCTTGTCACCTTCAAGATGTCCATACTCATCATTGTAATTTTTAAATAAGTCGATATCCATGAGCAGAAGGGATAGATCGTTTCCATACCGGATGCTCCGAGAAATTTCCATTTCCAGACGATGATAGAAATGCCTTGAATTATAAAGTTGTGTCAAACCGTCGGTAATTGCAAGTTTTTGGAGCTTATCGACCATCTGGTCTCGCTCTTTTTTTAGCTGACGTTCCCGCAGCACCCGTTTTAGCCGCAGGTGCAATTCTTCAAAACGGATGGGTTTAAAAACAAAATCACTGGCACCCTTGCTGATAGCTTCTTCATAGGAAAAATCCCCGCTGTACCCTGTCATGACGATGACATCGATATCATAATCTTTTTTGATTGAATCGGTAAGTTCCAGTCCGTTCATGCCCGACATGAGAATATCGGTAATTACCACATGGATATTTTTTTTTTTGAGCAATTCCAGAGAGTCTTCGGCACTTGCGGCACCAAAGGTTTTATAGCCCATCATTTCTAAGTATTTGCACATGAGGTCCCGGATATCGGTATCATCATCGACAATTAAAATGCGGATATCCATGGTTTCATTTTTTCCTGTTCTTTTAATTTTTAATTCTGTAATATGTTTAACTTTTGTCTTAATTGGTCTCGGACTTGACAATGTTTGATACTTTTTGGTAATAGAAAGATTGATAATAACCCTAAGGGATTAGCTGCAATTTTAACCGGAAAGAAACAAGGTGTCAACCGGCTTTTCCTTTTAAGATTTTATTATTGTACTAAGGAAACCATTTTAGAAAATCCCCATAAAACTTGAAAAAACCATGGGGATTTTTCTGTTTTATTAAGAAATGGCTAGTAAAAAATTTTTACTTATATTAACTATCCCATGTTGTTTATCAGGGTGCTTTACTTTTTCAGACCGATCAGAAAATATAAATGAAAAATATTAGAAATTTCAGCATCATTGCTCATATTGACCACGGTAAATCTACACTTTCGGACCGACTGATTCAGGCTACGGACGTTGTTTCCGAGCGAGAGTTCAAGGACCAGATTCTAGACAACATGGATATTGAAAGAGAGCGTGGCATAACCATAAAAAGCCAGACCGTTTGTCTTCCTTACAAAGCCAAAGACAAACAGTTATATGATTTAAATCTTATCGATACCCCGGGACATGTTGATTTTACTTATGAAGTTTCAAGAGCCTTGGCATCCTGCGAAGGAGCGCTTTTACTTATCGATGCCAGCCAAGGTGTAGAGGCTCAGACTTTGGCCAACCTGCTTTTGGCAATGGAGCATGATTTGGAGATCATTCCGGTGATTAACAAAATCGATCTGCCATCCGCGGATATTGACCGAGTCAAGCAACAAATTGCCGAAGATTTAGGTCTTGATCCGGAGGCCGCAATCCTGACCTCTGCAAAAGAGGGTATCGGCATAGATGAGCTACTTGAGACTATTGTAAGTAAGCTTCCTCCTCCCAAGGGTGACCCTGAAGCTCCTCTTAAGGCTTTGATTTTCGATTCCCACTATGACCCGTTCCGGGGCACGATTATTCACTTTCGAGTATTCGACGGAACAATCAAGCCGGGAGATATCATTAAGTTTATGTCCAATAGTGCCGAATACCGGGTGGAAGAAGTCGGCATTTTTCAAATTCAAAGGATTCCCCAAAAATCGCTTTTAGCAGGTGAAGTGGGTTATCTGATTGCGGGTATCAAGACCGTTAGCGACACACGATGCGGGGATACGGTCACCCATAAGGAAAGGCCTTGTGAAACACCAAAGTCGGGATTTAAAGAGGCCAAGCCCGTGGTGTTTTCATCCATTTATCCTGTGGCGTCCGACGGTTATGAGGATTTGGCCATTGCATTGGAGAAATTGAAACTAAATGATTCCTCTTTAATATATGAGAAGGATTCCTCTGCTGCACTTGGGTTTGGTTTCAGATGCGGTTTTTTAGGGCTTTTGCACCTGGAAGTAGTACAGGAGCGCTTAGAGCGAGAATATGATCTGTCATTGATTTTGACCGCGCCCTCGGTTAAATACGAACTGGTTTTAAATGATGATTCAGTGGTAACTATAGATAATCCATCCCTTTACCCGGACCCTACCAACATAAAAGAAGCTCGCGAACCATTTATCAAAGCCTCTATTATTGTACCGGACAAATATATGGGAGCAGTGATGAAACTCTGTCTTGACCGCCGGGGAATTAACAAAAACTATCAGTATCTGACCAGCAACCGCCTGGAAATGAGTTTTGAACTTCCGCTGGCCGAAGTTGTTTATGATTTTTATGATAAACTGAAATCCGTTACCCAGGGTTATGGCTCATTTGATTACGAAATCATAGATTATAGAGCTACAAGCCTTGCAAAAGTCGACATTCTTGTAAACGGTGAGCGGGTTGACGCCCTGAGCCAACTTGTACACCAAGAAAGGGCAGCGGAACGTGCTAGAAATGCCTGCGACAGGCTTAAGGAAGAAATTCCGCGCCAGATGTTTAAAATTGCAATACAGGGTGCGATCGGAGCCAAAATTATTGCCCGTTCCACGGTCAGCGCTTTTCGTAAAGATGTTACTGCAAAATGCTATGGAGGCGATATCTCAAGAAAAAGGAAACTTCTGGAAAAGCAAAAAAAAGGAAAGAAACGAATGAAAATGGTCGGGAATGTCATGATACCTCAATCTGCTTTTTTATCCGTTCTGAAAACAGACAAGGATTAAAATCAAATCCGGCGCGATATAAAAAAATTATCGAAAACCAACAAAGGAGATTTGCAAATGGGGATGACCCTCACGGAAAAAATTCTGGCCGTACATGCCGGAGTTGACCATGTCAAACCGGGTGACCTGATCAATGCCCGTGTTGATGTCGCCTTGGGAAACGATATTACAGCTCCCATTGCCATTGACCAATTTAATCAAAGCGGGGCAAAAACTGTATTTGATAAGGACCGGGTGATTTTGGTTCCGGACCATTTTGTGCCCAACAAGGATATCAAGTCAGCTATGCAGGCTAAAATTCTTCGGGACTTTGCCAGGGCACATCATCTGACCTATTTTTATGATGCCGGTGAGATGGGGGTGGAACACGCGCTTTTACCGGAAAAAGGGTTGGTTCTCCCCGGAGACTTGGTCATTGGGGCGGACAGCCACACGTGTACCTATGGAGGTCTTGGCGCATTTGCAACAGGTGTGGGAAGCACCGATCTGGCGGCGGCCATGGTCACAGGTGAGGTATGGCTCAAGGTGCCGGAAAGCATAAAGTTTATCTTTAAGGGCAAGCTTTCCAGATGGGTGGAAGCCAAAGACCTGATTCTTTACACCATCGGAAAAATTGGAGTTGACGGCGCTCTTTATCAGGCCATGGAGTTTGCAGGTGAAACCATTGAAAAGATGGGAATGGCCGGTCGTCTGACCATGGCCAACATGGCCGTTGAAGCCGGTGCTAAAAACGGCATTTTTACCCCGGATGCTGTAACCGAAGCATATGTAAAAGACCGGGCCGTTCGCAAATACACTTTTTTTGAAAGTGATCGGGATGCTGAATACGTGAAGGTGTTTGAGTTTGATTGCAGTAATATCGAGCCTCAAGTGGCTTTTCCACATCTTCCGGAAAATGTCAGAGGTATCAGTGACGTTGGAGAGGTGGTTATCGACCAGGTAGTGATCGGTTCCTGCACAAACGGAAGAATCGAGGATATGCGAACAGCCGCACAAATTATCAAAGGCCATAAAGTGGCCGGAGGCATTCGTTTAATTGTCATTCCCGCAACTCCTTATGTATACCGGGCAGCGTTGAATGAAGGGCTTTTTGAAATATTTTTGGATGCCGGAGCCGTGATCAGCCCACCCACATGCGGTCCCTGTCTGGGTGGACATATGGGAATTCTTGCCGGGGGTGAACGTGCTGTTGCCACTACCAACAGAAATTTTGTGGGGCGTATGGGGCATCCTGAAAGTGAAGTATACCTGGCAAGCCCTGCCGTTGCAGCGGCTTCCGCAGTGTTGGGAAAAATCGGAGGCCCGGATCAGCTTCAGTAAGATCGGCCAATCATAGAGGTTTTAAAAAACGCCGGGAGTTTCCTGACTCTTTTTAAAAAAGGAATAAATGTAATGAAAGTGACTGGAAAAGTATGGAAGTTCGGAAATGATATTGATACAGACCTGATTATTCCTGCCAGATATTTAAACACCAGTGATCCAGCCGAATTGGCAAAACACTGTATGGAAGACGCAGACCCTGAATTTGCCGGCAAGGTCTCACCATCGGATATCATCGTGGCTGATAAAAATTTTGGGTGTGGGTCATCTCGTGAACATGCTCCCATTGCCATCAAGGCTGCCGGCGTTTCATGTGTGATCGCTAAAAGTTTTGCGCGGATTTTTTATAGAAACGCTTTCAATATGGGACTGCCCATTCTTGAATGCGAAAATGCCGACCAGTTTGAAACCGGTGACGCAATATCCGTTGATTTTGATACGGGTATTATCACCCATATGAAGACCGGTAAAACCTATCATAGCCGCCCCATTCCACCTTTTATGCAGGAATTGGTTCAAAACGGCGGTCTTATGAAATACATTCAAAAAAAGATTCAAAAGAATCCGCGGTAATAAAAAATCAGAGGAATCCAATGGATCAGGAAAGGATTGCTTTTCTCGAAAAAGATTTTTTAACAGGATTTCCCTCCTATTGCGGTTTTGAGGTGATTCGAATCCAAGTCGGTGAAATGGATACCAAATTAAATATACGTCCGGAACATCTTCAACAGGACGGTTTTGTCCACGCAGGTGTTTTGGCAACTCTTGCGGACCATACGGCAGGGTATGCTTCTTTTTCGACGGTTTCAGAAAAATGTCGAATTTTAACCATTGAATTTAAAATGAATTACTTTAAACCCTGCACGGGTGATCTTGTGATTTGCAAAGCAAAAGTGATCAACAACGGAAAAATGATTAAGGTCGCAGAAGCAGAAGTCTTTTCTTGCGACAAGGCTTTTGAGAAACTTGTTGCAAAAGGCACCTTTACCCAAATGTCGATATTTGCAACAGATATTAAGAGATAAACATATATATTAGGAGCAAATTAGAGAACTTGTTTTCCTTCAAGCTTTTCGATACCTAAAGGGGTGATTTGATACAAATTATCTTTCATTTGAATCAAGCCGACTTTTTCAAGCTCTCTTAAGCCACTTCTTACCCGAAAAGGAGCAAGCCCGCATTCCTTGATGATTGTTTCAGCATCATTAGGTTCAAGTGCCGCAAGCATCATCAGTTCGGCACTGCGGGTAATGTTGCCGTCTTTATCGATACAAGCCACGATTAATCTTTCTCCAGGGATTTTTTACAAAAGTACCAGTCAATGCATTCATATCCTTGGTTCATACGCTCTTGAGCACCTTCCTGAGATCTCGGCGGGGGTACGATCACTTTATCCCCGGGCTTCCAATTAGCAGGGGTGGCTACCGTGTGCTTATCGGTTGTTTGAAGTGCCTGAATCAAACGAATAATTTCATCAATATTACGTCCGGTGGTCAAAGGATAATAAATCATGGCGCGAATTTTACCATCAGGATCGATCACAAAAACACAACGTGATGTTTCAGTGGTGCTGTCTCCGGGCATGATCATCCCATACAAGTTAGCTACTGAGGCATCAAGGTCAACAATGATCGGAAACGGAATCTTGATACCGAATTTTTCCTCTATGTTTCTTACCCAGCTGATGTGTGAGAAAATACTGTCGATGCTTAGGCCTAAGAGTTCACAGTTGAGTTTTCTAAGTTTTTCGTAGTTTTTTGCAAACTCAATAAACTCAGTGGTGCAGACAGGGGTGAAATCCGCCGGGTGCGAGAAAAAAACAAGCCAGCTTCCTCTGAAATCTTCCAGCTGAAGAGGACCGAAAGTACTTTCTGCTTCAAAATTAGGTGCCTTGTCCCCGATTCGGGGAATTTGGAAAGGTGTTTTAACATTGTTGGTTGTTTCCATGGGTTAATCCTTTTTTTGTTTACGGTGATAATTATTTGTCAAAAATTAACAAAAATTTAGCCCTCGTGCAACTCAATCATATCATCCCAGAAAAGATATTCTATTACTTTTTTATTGATTTTTCCGCCTCTTCCCACTGAAAAAAACCAAAATGAAAAAGACAAAATATGGACAGCGTGGTATTTTTATTTGGTAGGCTCGTTTTTTTTTAATGTTTATACAAAAGGGAGGTTCGGATGAAACGTAACATTTTATTTTTATTTTTATTTATGCTGCTTTTTGGATGCTCCACTTCCTATAAGGTAAAGCCCATGGCGTTCAAGATGCCATACTCCTATCATAATGTTACTTCTATTGGTAACGCCCAGGTGGCCGCAAAAGCCTTCACCGACAAAACTGAAGCGCAAGAAGCGTTCGGGTTTGATATTCTCGGTGCTGGTATGCTTCCGGTTCAGGTGATTTTTGACAATCAGGGAATATATTCCTTGGAAATTAACGGTTCACAGACTTTTCTGGAGGATGAAGCGGGTAACCTATGGCCAATATTGAGCAGCCAGATCGCCTATGAGCGCGCGGCTAAACATTCCCAAAGCAAGAGCATGGCAAAAGAGGGTGTTTTTCACGGGTTGTGGGGAGCAGCGGATGGAGGAATCATAGGAGCCGCCATAGGCATTGTCAGTGGAGACAATGTCGGTAGTGCCATTGGCAAGGGGGCTGCGGTTGGTGCGGCTGCGGGGGCTACCATCGGTTCCGCCAAAGGGTATGATGATACCGACGCCCGAAGAGAAATTATCAATGACCTGCGTGAAAAGTCTCTTCAGCATGTTCCCGTGGGGCCCCAAAGCATCGCTAGCGGGTTCCTGTTTTTTCCGGGAGAAGCCGGTTCTGCCAAACAGCTTCGACTTCAGCTCAAAGAAAAAGAGACGGAGAACATTCATGTTCTTAACTTGATTCTTTAAACGGATACAAACAATCGATCTAATATAGAAAACCAATAGTCAGCCAAATTAATCACGAAAAAATCTTGACTTAAACAAAGATATATCCATATAGTCGCTCCAGTTTGACGGCCGAATGGATCCGTTTAAGGCGGAGTATAATTTTTAAAAAACTGGTTCATGATAAACTTTACGGTTGGTTTATTAACATGGAAATTTTCGGCACCATCCGCGAAAATGGATTCTCCGACAAAAGGCCTATAAATGGTTGCCATTTCAAACGCCGGGAAATAAAAGACATTATCATGGCCGGCCGTAAATTCATCGGCAACGGCTCGAAGAGTGCTTTTGGAGTTACAGGATGCAGTGATTACATCCTCATCCTTTCTGAAGGTTGCCCAAAGATGAATTGGCGATACGGTGACCATCAATTTGCAATCAGGATTATGTTCGGACATGATCTCATGTATACGTTCCATATTTTCAAGATTTTCAGCATAGCGGCTTATGCGAAAACGATATCGGCTCATATCACCGCCCTCATTGATGTAGGGGCCGGAGGGAAGACAAATTACGGAACCGTCTAGCTTGTCTTCCCATATTTCGGTAAGCCCGAGGGTGATAATAAGAAGCTGGGCGGAGGTTAAGGCCTTTCTGGAGAGTATTATGTGACGATTAAAATCTTTTTGGGCTTTTTCAACGGAATCATAAAGGATTATTCGTCGGTAAGGGTCTTGAATCCTGCCGGTTTCAGGAGATTTCCACCAACGGATTTGAGGATCGAAGCTTTCAAAAGTGTATTCAAAAACCTGCCGCATGGAAAAGGTGTTGTATATTCTTTCCCATGCGGCACTAGCATGAATGGCCGCGGGATGGTGAGTTTCTTCTGTAATGTAGTTAAAACCTTTGTTTATTAAACGCCGTTTGATTTCTCTGGCGAAACATGAACCCATGGAAGCAATGGGAGTCGATCGGGTCACAATCAGGGGGATATTTTCAGGTAAGGGGTAATTGCCATCTGTAGGCGGATTACCGAACGAACCGGGCCAAACCTGCCATGGCTCGAATTGATGAACGGGGTGTACTTTTGAGTGTGCCATAATTTTTCCTGATGTTATTTTATATAGAAAATAATAATTTTTCAATCAATATGTTCACACTATTTTTGGAGGTCCCTGAAAATGAATTTAACTCATAAGACATTATTGTTATAGCCCGAAGTTATGAAATTCGGGCCCACAACCATGAATCGAATGGAATTGAAAGAAGCCCTTTCGGCTGCAATACGGCACCCTCATTCAAATGTTCACAAGGGTGGTGTCATCATCTCTCCCAAGGCGTTCCAATCCGATGGATATGAAACAAATCTGTTGATCAGCCGATTTTCTTTGATTGATTGCACAGGCGATATTTATATCGGCCCATGGTGCAATATTACGGCTAGATGCCGTATCTATACGCATGACCATATTCATGCAGGCCGTCAACCGATTTTGGCGGTAGAAGCACACTATGGTGTAGTCTGGCAGGATAAATACATTGGTGCCGATGTGTGTATTTATGATGGTGCTATCGTGCTGTATCAGGTCACCAATATTCCAGATGGCGTCATTATTGGAGCAGGCTCCGTGTTGACCCGGAATCCAGGGCCATATGAAATCTGGGCAGGGGCCCCTGCAAGAAAAATAGGGGAGCGAGAGGGTGTCGACAATGAAGCTATTGAAAAAATTATTGGTCGGGAAAAGTTTCAACTATCGCAGTCATTGAAATCTCAGGGTGAAAAATGGTTTTAATTTTAGCCGAAAGGTAACGACAATCGTGGGTCGAAATTCTACTTACAATATATTGATGTATTCTCACGACACTTATGGGCTTGGACACATTCGAAGAACCATGGCTATCGCCTCACAACTGAAAAGCCCGCACATAAATATCCTGATTTTGACGGGATCACCCATTGCAGGGAGGTTTTCCTTTCCGGAACAAATTGACTTTGTGCGGATCCCGGGAATGATCAAAAAGACCAATGACGAATATTTGCCGCTATCAATAAAAATTAATCCTCGTCATGCTTTGGATATCCGAAAAAAAATTATTACGGCCACTGCCAAAGCTTTTCAGCCCCATCTTTTCATCGTTGACAAAGAGCCGCTCGGACTTAAAAAAGAGGTTTTGTCGACATTGAAATGGATCAGGCGGTGTCTTCCCAAAACCCAGACAATCCTGGGACTCAGGGATATCATGGATGATGCTGAAAGTGTTAAAAAGGATTGGGCTGATAAAGGGGTTTATGACAGCCTGGAAAAACTCTATACGGAGATTTGGGTTTATGGAAGGCAGGATTTTTATGATCCCATCAAAGAATATGCCATACCGGAAGAAACAAGCAAAAAGATTCAGTTTACCGGTTATATTCCGAGAAAAATTCCAGGCAAAGAGGCAGTTCGAAAACTTCGAAAAGATTTGGGCGTTAGAAAGGGTGAGAAGCTTGTGGTTGTCACAACAGGAGGAGGCGGTGATGGTTCGGCTGTGATGGACACCTATCTGGCCATGCTCGAATTTGAGAAAAAACCACTTCCTTTTAAAAGTATTTTAATCACCGGTCCTTTCATGCCAAAAGAGGAAAGAAAGAGAATTTTCAAACGGGCGAGAGCATTGGGAATTCAAACCTTTCATTTTTATCGGCAAATGGAAAAGCTTCTCGCCGCAGCCGATATGGCCGTCAGCATGGGAGGCTATAACACTCTCTGTGAAATTTTAAGCCAGGGCACCATCAACCTGGTTATTCCTCGCGCAACCCCGCGAACGGAACAGCTGATCCGTGCAAAAGTATTCCATTCAAAAAATCTTCTTGAATACATTCCTTGGTGTGACCTTACGGTTAAAAACATGAGAGATAAAATTTTTATGATGCTTGAATCCCCCGAGAGATATTGGGAGGCCATCTCTATTTTTTCTCTCAATGGAATCGATGCCATGAGAAAGCGGGTTGATGTATTCAGAAACAAGGAGGATTGATTTGACTTGGCTGCCAACACTGGGAATCATTTTGAAAGGGTACCCCAGAATTTCCGAAACCTTTATTTCCAATGAAATTTTTCTTCTCGAAAGCCTCGGCTTCAAAATTCATATCTTTTCCATGAGACAGCCCCGGGAGAGTTTTTGCCATGAAAGCGTCAAAAAAATCAGGGCAAAGGTGGATTATCTTCCTGAAACCCTTTTAAAGCCTCTTCCAAAATTTTTATATCACAACATGCAGTTAGCAAAAAAACAGCCCCGACTTTACTCAGAAGCATTTCGGAAAGCGGTGATTCGCTTCAGGCGAACAAAAAAATCCGCCACGTTAAAACATCTTTTCCAGGCGGGCTTCCTGGTGAATAAATTTCTTCCGACAAGTGGAGTGAGGCATTTTCACGCCCATTTTGCCCATTCCCCCACATCGGTTGCAATGTTTGCCTCTTGTTTAAGTGGTATTCCCTTCAGTTTCACGGCGCATGCCAAGGATATCTATACATCCGATCGATTCCAGCTTCGTGAAAAAATCGGTCTGGCTAAGTTTGTGGTAACTTGCACGGAATACAATCGGAAACACTTAAAGCAAACAGCACGTGGTGATCGATTTGCGGTTGCAACCCCGATTCATTGCATTTATCATGGGATCGACATGGAACTTTTTTCAAGCAATGCCGGTCAGGACAGAAAAATACAAAAACCCACACCGCCGTTTCAGCTTATGACCGTTGCCCGAATGGCCTCCAAAAAGGGGCTACACACAGTTTACAAGGCTTTGCATATACTAAAGAAAAAAGGGATTAACTTTCAACACACGCTTATCGGAGACGGAGATGAGCGACAAAAAATTCTTTCTCTGAAAAAATCTCTTGGGTTGGAAAATGAGTCTCAATGGATGGGAACCCGACCCCATGAGACTGTTCTGGAACAATTTCGAAAAGCGGATCTTTTTGTTCTTGGATCTGAAATTGCCGAAAATGGAGATCGTGACGGTATTCCCAATGTTTTTGTTGAAAGCATGGCCATGGGGGTGCCGGTGGTGGGTACAAATATTTCAGCCATACCCGAACTGATAAGGCATGAAGAAACCGGTCTTCTTGTTCCTCCGGGAAATCCCGAAGCATTGGCCAATGCCATGCTCAGGCTTCTTCAGGATGAAAACCTGCGAAACCGTATCATTGTGAGGGCAAGGGAGATAGTCACAAACTGTTTTGACAACCGAAGGCTTATTCAGGAT
>Ga0105096_10000399_pt1 | contig 14755 bp, 12 predicted proteins | sample PPLLak3cmMay2015_FD_87036 | JGI IMG/M metagenome (GOLD analysis project Ga0105096, IMG submission 87036) | Freshwater sediment microbial communities from Prairie Pothole Lake near Jamestown, North Dakota, USA - PPLs Lake P7 Core (1) Depth... | ecosystem: Environmental > Aquatic > Freshwater >... | reverse complement strand
CTCACCTCGCCCATACCGAGCGCCAGGGGCACCGCCTCGTTGGCCAGCCACTTCGGCAGGAACAGCGTGTAGTTCGGATTGCCGAGCACGCCGCTCGTACCGCCGGGCCAGATCGATTCGGCGCGCGTGCGGCCGGGCCCCACTTCGCCGACGAAGCGGCGCACCGGGCCCGCGCTGAACGTGAAGCCGTTGGCGCCGCTCGCGCGCGGGCTGGGCGACGACGCGTCGACGGTGTTGTAGCCGCCGTCGGTGGGAATGCCTGCCAGGCCCGTCAGCGGCGGCGGGAACGCACCGCCCGCGGGCGGAATCGAGAACGGGCCGCCGAGCGGATGCGCGAACACGACGCGGTGCAGCTTGCCCCAGCGGTAGTCGGCCTGGCTGGGGGAGTTGTTGAACGCGGGCTTGAATGCATCGCTCGCGAGCTGGGCGAGTGCCTCCTGCACGCTCTTCAACAGCACGATGTCGCGCCGGTCGGCGGCATCAGGCACGCCGGGCACGTTGAAGAAGTCGATGCCCGACGCGCCGACGCCGCCGTTGGTGTCGAACGTGTCGAGCAGATGACGCAACGCATTGACGACCGACTGGCTGTCGGGCTTCGGCAAGCCGATCGGCGTGCTGAGTACCGCGTCGATCGTGTTGCCGAGCACGCGGCTGCGCCACATCGAATAGATCGTCGCCGCGACCGAGTTGTCGATCTGCGCGATCGTCGGCGACGTCCCGGCGGGTCTGCCGGCGTCCCAACCCTCGGTCAGTCCCGTCGGCGTGGTGCGGTCCCATGCGGCGATACGGCCGACCGCTTCAATGACAGCGGCATTGGTGCCGAGCGCCGCGAGTGCCGGGTTCGCGCCCTGCGCCTGGGCGCGCGCCAGCGCGTTGACGATCCACGGCGCGAAGTATTCGGCGTCGCGAAGCTTCACATCCGCCTGGATCGACTGCATCGCTTCGAAGCTGACGCGGCTGCGCAGGGCGAACTCGGTGCGCAGACGGTCCGTGATACGTCCGGCGCGGAAACCGCGGTCCCAGGCGTAGGCGAGGTAGTACAGGCCGCCGCCGGGTCGCAATTGGTTCAGGGGGTTGTTGTCGAGCGTGAGCCCGGCCGGATCGTTGTTGGCATTGACGAACCAGCCGGCGGGCGGATTGACGATCTGCGGCATCTCGGCGAACGGCAGCACTGCGTAACGCAGCGCCTGGTCTTCCGGCGGACTGGCGAGGGCAATCCATTCGTTGCCGCCCTGTCCGTTGCGGATGAACCAGGGTGGCGCTCCGCTGACGGTGCCAGCCTGCAGGTCTTCGCGCAGCGGCATCTCACCGGTGGTGAAGTACGCGATGTTGCCGCGGTCATCGGCGTAGACGAAGTTCTGCGAGCCGAAGTCCAAGTACTGCAGCGCCGCCTTGAACTCATCGAGATTGCGCGCCCGATTGATCAGGAAAAACGCGTCGAGCTCGCGCGTGGCGGAGAAGCCCGCGTACTGCACCGACAGTGCGGCGCCGCTTGCCTGGTCCAGATTGACGATCGGCCCGTTGTTGCGGCGCGGGATGATCAGCGTGGCGGGCGGGATCTGACCGCCGGGCGGGATCACGGCGACGTCATTTGCGATACCGTTGCCCGGCTGATTGGCGCGGAACACCTCAGGAATCGGGATCACGTGCTCGAGTTGTCCCTTGTAGACGGACGAGAGCCCGCTCGGTGACGACGTATCGGGAACGAGCTGCTCCTGATACGTGTCCGTGACGTCGATGGCGTTGTTGGTGGTGCCCCACGCGATGTTGCGGTTGTAACCCTGCACCACGCCGGGAATACCCGGGAAGCCACTGCCAAAGGTCTCGACCCGGCCGGGCAACGCGAGCCCCATCGGATAGAACGTCGACGGCGTGCCGAGTGCAAGGTGTGGATCGTTGGCGATCATCGGCCGGCCGCTGGTCGTCAGCCGTCCGCTGACGGCCCACAGGTTCGAGCCGTCGCGCTTGTCGCGGTCGCGCAGGCGCTGGAACAGCGGGATGTCGCGCAGCTTGTCGGACCAACCGCGCGCGAGCTCGACAGCCTTGGCGTCGACCGGCAGCGGCGCGCGCAGCGATGCCTTGGCCGCCGCAGCGGCGGGCACCGACGCATCGGGCACCGTCGCCGCAGGGTCGAACGGTGCCGAGCGGAACAGATCCTCGAAGTACAGCGCGTTGCCGTTGAAGCCGAGCACCTGGCCCGCCTGCAGGTACGACTGGTAGGCGATCGTGGGATCGATGTCGAGATCGAACGACAGGCCGAACGCGATCAGCTTGGCGACCACCACGCTGTCGACCTCGGTCCACGCGTCGGCGCGCGTCAGTTCAAGTGCATAGTATTCCGGCGGCAGGGGATTGGCTGCGAGCCAGGCGTTCACGCCGCGCGTGTAGGCGGTGATCGACGCACGCGTGGCCGGATTCAGCGCAGCGAGTGAACGGACCGCCGCACGCTGGAGCCCGATGGTGCGCAGCTGCACGTCACTCGAAAGCGCTGCGTTGCCGAGGAGCTCGGCCAGCGTGCCGCTGGCGAGCCGCCGGTTGTAGTCCATCTGGAAGAAGCGGTCGCGCGCATGCACCCACCCCTGCAGGAAGTACCCGTCTTCCTCGTTGACCGCATTGACGTGCGTGATGCCGTTGGCATCGGTGATGAGCTGCGCCGGCGCCCTCAAGCCGGGCTGGGTCTTCACGCCCCCCTGGGCACTGGGTTGTGCATGAAGGGAAGTTACAGCGAGCAGCGCACAGGCCGCGGCAGAAATGTAGCGACGCATAGAGAAGCCTCCTCTGTGCCCCGTTGAGTCCAGTTCGACGGAGTAGTGCATGAGGATAAGCGGCACGACTCGCGAATTCAATCGGACTATTCCCTTCGGTGCCAACAGCGTGGTCTGCTCGCGAGCCACGGAAGGGCCGTCTCCGGGGGAATGCGCAAGTGGCGCTCCTGCCGCAGAAGGTGAGTTCAAGAATGCCCCGCCGAGCGTCGACGAGGTGCGGCGAAGCAGACCCGGATTCCCGGCTCGCCCCAAGAGGCAGTGGACCTCAGCCCGAGGACGGACGACGGCCTACGTCTGCAGTACCTCGCAGCCCGGTCGGTGGCGACGCGACCTTTCGGTCGCCTGTACGACCGGTTGTGGCCGACGGCTGCCTGCAAGGTGACGCCGCCCAGTGGCCGCTGTCCCTTACCCTGCCGACTCTCAGCCATCAAGGTCGGGTATGCGCCGCACTGCTGCCGACCCGCGGACCCAAGCGGGTACGGGCACGCGACCCGTTGCTGTCCATCGACTCGGCACAGTGAAGGTCGCTGATGTGGCGTCAGCGGCCTTCCGCCTGAAGTTGCTGACGCCGCCGTCCCGGGCCGGGCATGAAGGCACCGGCGCAACGGGGCGGGTGATCACTTCCTTCCCACCCTGAGATGAACCGCCAGCTACGACGTCGCCAGCCTTGGCAATGTCTGCTGTACTCAGCAGCCAGCCGTCGGAGGCACGTTGAGCACACTCAACGCCAAGCTCGGCAGTTGCTGATGTACTGACGCCAGCCAGCACGCCCACCGGGGTTGGTCCATGTGTTCGTCGCACTTGAACGGGGGTTGAGGCCCTGGACAGCAAGTGTGTGGCAACAGACCCCGGGGCGTTCATCCAGGAGGTCAGAATGAGCTTCGAGCAGACAGGGGTTGGAACGATCGCGCGTAGAGACTTGCTTGCGCAGTCGGCACTCCTTCTTGCGGCGGGAGGCATCGGGTCCGGAGTCGCAGAGTCGGCAGTATCGGCCGAGGCGTCCGCGGTGCCTCCGCTGCCTTGGAAATGGGTCACGCTGGATCCCCTCGAGGCTGGCCGGCGCGCGTATCGCTTCTACAAGGAGAGGGGCGGTTGCGGCACCGCCTCGTACCTCAGTCTCCTCAGCTTGCTGAAGGAGAAGGTCGGGCCACCCTGGACAACGATGCCCGACATGATGATGGCCCACGCGGCGGCTGGCTTTGGCGGTCACGGCACGCTCTGCGGCGCGTTGGCTGGGGCTTCGACCATCATCAACATGGTCACCTACAGCGACAAGCGCGACGAACAGCAGAACAACCAGATCATCGACCGGCTCTTCTGGTGGTACGCGGAGCAGCAGTTTCCGCCAGAGCGGTTCGATGACCTCTCGCCGATGCCAAAGCAGATCAAGGTGAAGGCGATGTCCCCTCTGTGCCACACCTCGGTGTCGAAGTGGACCCTGGAGGCCGGCGCGACGATCAAGTCGGACGCCAAGATCGAGCGCTGCGCCAAGGTGGCCGGCGAGGTCGCCTACACGGTAGCGCGCGCCCTCAACGAGTTTTTCGAGGGCAAGTGGGTGCCTCCGGTGTGGAAGCCCTCAAAGGAGATCGAGCACTGCGTCCGCTGCCACGGACCGGACACGCCGGACAAGAAGGTGAAGAAGTGGAACCAGCAGGGGCACATGGAGTGCCTGATGTGTCACACAGACCACAACAAGTAGTTTCGACGGGCTCGCCGGCGAACTGCCGCTCCCACTCCGAAGCCGCCCGTCGCTTCGCGATCCTGAGCGTCAGGAACTGGCCGTCAAGCACCCGTCACCTGACCGCGGCCGCTGACCGCTGAACTGCACGTACCGGTCGTCCGGCGTCGAAGTTCCGGTGTGCGAGGTGCAGCGGCCCGTCGGCTGCCGGCCACGAACACCGGCAGACGACCCTGAAGAGACACACGTTTTCTTGATCTCGTTGCCGCAATGCCGCCGGTCGAGCGCGACCACAGGCACCTGAACGAGGTCCCGCAGCGGAGGGCACACTGCTTCGCGTACTTCAGCCACTTCTCAGCTACTCAGCCGTCAGCAGACCCAGCCTGGAGCCTCTGCAGCGCTTCGCTGAGGGCGTTTGAACTCCATGCTCGGGGTCAGGGTTGGGTGTTGGGCGTGGCAGGCGTGGTGAACCGCAGGTGGCCGTCGTCCACCCGGCCCCAGCGCAGCGTCAGCCAGTCGAGCACGTAATTCTGGTACAGCCGCCAGGGCTTTCGGTCACCCTGTTTCGGCAGCTTCGCCAGCGCGCGCTGCACGTAGCCGGAGCTGAAGTCCAGGAACGGCGCCTCGCCCACCGACGGGTCGCGCTGCGGCGTGGCCACCGCATGGCCGTGGCCGGCCATATGGCGCATCAGCCGGCAGGTGAAGTCGGCGATCAGGTCGGCCTTGAGCGTCCAGCTCGCGTTCGTGTAGCCGAAGGTCTGCACCAGGTTGGGCACGCCGCTGAACATCATGCCCTTGTAGGCCATGGTCTGCCCCGGCTCCAGCGGCCGGCCGTCGATCGTCACCGCCATGTCGCCCAGGGTGTTGAGCTCCAGGCCCGTGGCCGTGACCACGATGTCGGCCGGCAGCTCGCGGCCCGAGGCCAGTCGGATGCCGCCCGGCGTGAACCGCTCGATCGTGTCGGTGACCACCGACGCGCGGCCCCCGCGCACCGCCTTGAACAGGTCGCCATCGGGCACCGCGCAAATGCGCTGGTCCCAGGGGTTGTAGCGCGGGGTGTAGTCGCGCGCGATGTCGGCCTCGCGCTGCAGCTGCCGCCTGGCCAGCCCGATCAGCCGGGCCTTGGCCTGGGCCGGCCAGCGCCGGGCGAACTGGAAGAACACCATGCCTAGCAGGATGTTCTTCAGCCGCACCAGCCGGTACACGGTCATCGGGTCCAGGTGGCGCTGCAGCCAGCGGGCCATTGGGTCCTGACCCGGCAGCGTGACGATGTAGGTGGGCGAGCGCTGCAGCATCACCACGTGCTCGGCGTCCCGGGCCATCTCGGGCAGCAGGGTCACCGCGGTGGCGCCGCTGCCGATGATCACGACCTGCTTGCCGCGGTAGTCCAGGTCCTCGGGCCAGGCCTGCGGGTGCACCAGGCGGCCGCGGTAATCGGCCTCGCCGGGCCATTCGGGCCGGTGGCCCTGGCCGTAGCGGTAGTAACCGCCGCACATCAGGAGGAAGCGGGTGTGGAAGGTGCGTGGGGCGGAGCCCTCGGTGCTGTGCCCGCCGCTGCCGTCTCCGTCGGCCTGCACGGTCACGCGCCAGCGCGCCTCGGCGCTCGACCAGTCGGCCGCCACCGCGCGGTGGCCAAAGCGGATCTGCGCATCGATGCCGCGCTCGCGCGCGGTCTCCTCGATGTAGGCCTTGATCGACGGGCCGTCGGCGATCGCCTTCGGGTTGGTCCAGGGCTTGAAGGCATAACCCAGCGTGTACATGTCAGAGTCGGAACGCACGCCGGGGTAACGGAACAGGTCCCAGGTGCCGCCCATGCGCGGCCGGGCTTCCAGGATTGCGTAGCGCTGCTCGGGGCAGGCCTGTTGCAGGTGCGCGGCCTGGCCGATGCCCGACAGGCCCGCGCCGATGATCAGCGCATCCAGCACCTCGTGCTGCGGCTGCGTGCCGGCCTCGGCCTGCGGCGCGCGCAGGAAGCGCGAGGCCAGCGCCAGCGAGGCGTGCGCCTCAGGCACCCAGTGGATCAGCTGCCAGACATGCGGCACCGTGGCCCAGACCTGCAGCGCCACCGTCACGCCGGCGGCGCGGGCGCGCACCGCCAGGCGCAGGGCGTCGTCGCGCAGGCATTCGTCCTCGCCCACGTGCAGCAGCAGCGGCGGCAGGCCTTCGAGCCGGCCGAGCAGCGGGCTCACCAGCGGCTGCGCCGGGTCGGCGTCCTGCAGGTAGGCCTCCCCCAGGCGGGCCAGCGCCTCGCCGCGGAACATCGCGTCGCGCTCGGCGTTGTCGCGGATCGAGGCGCTACCGCCGGTCAGGTCGGTGGCGGGCGAGAACAGCGCCGCCGCATCGGGCAGGCGGCCGCCGGCGTCGCGCTCGGCCAGCATCAGCGCCAGCGACAGGTTGCCGCCCGCGCTGTCGCCGGCCACGGCCAGCCGACCGGGGGCGCCGCGCGCGGCATGGTCGTCGGCCAGCGCGCGCCACACGCCGCGGCAGTCGTCGAGCGCGGCCGGGTAGGGGTGCTCGGGCGCCAGCCGGTAATCGGGCACGAACACGCGCCAGCCGAGCCGGGCCAGGCCGGCGGTGGCCGGCCGGTGGGTGCGCGGGCTGCAGCCGACGAAGCCGCCGCCGTGCAGGTACAGCAGGGTGTCGGCAGGCGTGGGGCCGTCGGTCGGCTCCACCCACTCGCCGGGTACGCCGGCCACGGTGGCCGGGGTGAAGCGCGCGCCGCGCGGCGGCGGCAGCGCCTTCGAAAAGGCGCGGCGCACGCGGCCGATGTCGGCCATGTCACCGAGCGCGGGCTTCACGCGCCAGCGCACCAGGCGGGCGACGAGTCGGGCTTGCCAGCTGGGCATCGGGGTCCTTCTGCAGCGGTTGCTCCCGGGGCGGGCGCAGGCGGCCTACCCGGGCGACCTGGAAACGCCCGGTACGGGAAGGGCGTCTTGCATTGCGCTTCGGACCCCATGCTTCGTCAGCATTGACGACAGTCCTCTTCTGGGTCGCTCACCAACGAGTCGCAAGGAGCTTCACCCGATGCGCGGCTGAAGACCACTCCACCGCCGCGCTCCTGGTGCGCCAGCATCCACCGGGGTGCGTCGAGGCGGGTTGAGCAGACGCAATTCGTGCCGATCCCCCGGCGTGCTTCGCGCAAGGCGGTCGGCGTCGCGTGGGTCGAGCCCATCGCCGCCTGCTCAGCGCGCTTCGGGCAGCCGGCCTTGCAAAGACATCGCAAGCTTGGTGGACCGTCTGGGTTGCTGCCCATGAAGCCAGTGGGTGCCGTCACCCTCCGGCTCGGCCCTGCCGGCAAGGCACGAGAATGGTGGCATCGATCGCAAGTGCGTCACCCTCCCACACAGGCCCCTCATGTTCCGACAGAAGTACCTCGACCACGCCGAAATCCTCGACCAGCTCGCCGCCTGGGCGACACAGCATCCGGACATTGCCCACCTGGGCTCGATCGGTCGCAGCGCCGAGGGCCGGGACATCCCGCTGCTGACCATCGGCCGCGATCCCGACCGGGCGCGACCCGCGGTCTGGATCGACGGCAACATGCACGCCTCGGAGGTCTGCGGCTCGAGCGTGGCCCTGGCCATCGCCGAAGACCTGATCGCCCTGCACCGCGGTGCGCTCGAGATCGGCGGCAAGCCTTTCCCGGCCCACATGGCCGAGGCGCTCAGGGAGACGCTGTTCCACGTCGTGCCGCGCATCTCGCCCGACGGCGCGGAACAGGTCCTCAAGCGCGGCCGCTATGTGCGCTCGAGCCCGGTCGACGACCGGGCCCAGCGGGGTCACGCGCACTGGCAAAGCGCCGACGTCGACGGCGACGGCATCAGCGGCCACATGCGCCAGGCCGATCCGGACGGCGAACTCGTCGAATTGCGCAACGAGAGCGGCGAGCCCCTGGACCCGCCGGTGATGGTGGCGCGCCAGCCTGAAGACCCGGGCCCCTACTACAAGCTGTACCCGGAAGGCCATATCGCCAACTTCGATGGCCGCGCGATCCCGTCGCCGTACTTCCTGTCGGACAACCTGTACGACTTCAACCGCAACTTTCCTTACCAGTGGGCCCCCGAGCCGCAGCAGGCGGGCGCCGGCCACTACCCGGGCAGCGCGCCCGAGACGCGTGCCGTGCTCGATTTCGCCACGGCGCACCCGAACATCATGGTGTGGCTGAACCTGCACACCTTCGGCGGCGTGCTCATCCGGCCGCTGGGCGACAAGCCGGACGCCAAGATGGACCACGGCGACCTGGCGATCTTCGAACAGGTCGAGGCCTGGATGACCGAGCACACCGGCTACGCCTGCGTCAGCGGCTTCCACGAATTCCTGTACGAGCCCGACAAGCCCCTGCATGGCGACCTCTCGGACTATGCCTACCACCAGCGCGGGGCCCTGGCCTATGTCGTCGAGCTCTGGGACCTGTTCCGGCAACTCGGCATCGAGCGCAAGAAGCCCTTCGTCGACCACTATTCGAAGTTCACGCGCCAGGACATGCGGGCACTGGCCGAGTTCGACCGCCAGCACAACGGCGGCCGCATCTTCAAGCGTTGGAAGAAGGTGCAGCACCCTCAGCTCGGCGAGGTCGAGGTGGGCGGCTTCGACCCCCGCGTGGGCATCTGGAATCCGCCTTACGAGCGCCTCGCCGAAACCTGCCAGGCGCAGAGCGCGGCCTTCCTGCGCGTGGCCGCGCTGGTGCCGCGCATCGCGGTCGAGGTGGTGCGGCAGGAGCGCTGCGAGGGCCACACGCGCATCGAGCTGCGCATCGTCAACCGCGGCTATCTGGCGACCCACGGCCTGCCCTCGGCGAAGGCGCTGCCGCACTCGGAGCCGCTGCGCCTGAGGGCCACGGGCGAAGGGGTGGCGCTGCTCGCGCCGGCCGAGTCGGTCATCGAGATCGGGCACCTCGACGGCTGGGGCAGCGGGCTGCACGGCGGCCCGAGCACGTTCGCGCCCTGGACGCGCGGCAACGGCCACGAGCGCTTCGTGACACTGCTCGCCCAGGGCAGCGGCACGGTCCATGTCCAGGTGGGCAGTTGCCGGATCGGCCAACTCGCCCTGGACGTCAAGGTGGGCTGACCCGCGCTGAGGCGCGCGCCCGCGCAGGACGCACCGCCGGCAGCCGCTTGCCCAGGGAGAGAACTCGAATGAGCCCGCACCCGAGCCGGTCACCGGCGACGACGCCGCAGCGGCTGTTCGTCTGTCTGTGGGCCGCACTGTGCGCCGCGTCGCCCCCGATGGCCGGCGCTCAAGCACCCGTCGCTCGCGGCGGGAACGAGATCAACGCGCGGGCGGTCGGCGTTGCCGGCCACTTCTGCGTGGACCCGTCGGATGCGATGGCGCGCCGCCGGCATCAGGACGAACCGTGCAAGCTGCCCCTGTACGAGCTGCCGCGCCCCGAATTGCCGATGTTCGACCCGCCGGCCCGCGGACAAGCGAATGCGCCAGGGTCGCCGACGGCGGAAGTGCGCCACGCCATGTTCTGGCGATTCCCGGTGCAGGGAAACGGTCCGCAAGAGGTGCCCAGGCACGGCTGGCGATAGCGCCCGCCACGGGCGCTGGAAGCAGACGGTCTCTCCGGGTCACTTTGCCTCGACGCAAGACTGCCACTGCTCCAACTGGCGGGCCGCGGAGGGTCGGGTACCGGGATTGACCCAGGATTTGCCCAAGGGGCGCGCGGCGGGCGGTATGCTCGACCGATGCTCAGACAAGTCTTGAATGCCAGCCGCTACCTGGTCGTCGCCGCCGTGCTGGGGTCGCTCGTGGCGGCGATGGCGCTGTTCGCTTACGGCGTCGTCGAGACCATCGTTGTCGTCGTCGAGACGGTCGCCAAGGCCGAGGTGTCGAGCAAGGGTGCGAAGGCGCTGGCGCTGGCCTTCATCGAGATCGTCGACCTGTTCCTGCTCGGCACGGTTTTCCTGATGATCGCGCTCGGCCTCTACGAGCTCTTCGTCGACGAGAACCTGACGCTGCCGAGCTGGCTCTCGTTCCACTCCTTCGACGACCTGAAGAACAAGCTGGTCGGCGTGGTCGTGGTCGTGCTCGCCGTGCTCTTCCTCGGTGCCGTCGTGGGCTGGGACGGCAGTCGCGACCTCCTGGGTTTCGGCATCGGCGTGGCGCTGGTGATCGCCGCCTTGACGTACTTCCTGTCCACCGCAAAGAGCGACAAGGGCAAGGCGGCGTCGGCAGAGCCCGAGCGGCCGGTGCGCTGAACGTGGGGCGGTCTCATTGGGCAAGGTCCTTCGCCTTGCGCCTCCAGGCGGCATCCACCCGATCGGGCCAGTCGTCGTGCCCGCCGCCGGTTTTCCGGCCACGCTATGGCAGCAGCTCGAACGAAGTCGCCACGAACCGCCCCTCGCGCACTTCGCCGGAAATCCGGGCCCGACGCACTGCGTTGCACAGGCCTTCGCTCCCATGGGCGTCGCCGTGGTCATCGATGCCCGTTCCGTCGACGAAGTAGCTCTGGCCATCCATCCGCACCGCGAGGTCGCAGCCCTGGCCGGGCATCGCGAACTGGCACTCACCGCACGCGGCTTCGACGATGCGAGATTCGATCATGGTGGGGCTCGTCTGACTGGATGAACGATGGTGCCACACGGGGCGGCCGGTAGAGCAGGCGAACCTCGTATGTGCAGCGGATCGCATCGATGACCAGCGTGGCGGCGAAGCCGTCACCACGACGATCGCACTCGGCAGCGGGATGAAGGAAAGAGCCGTGGCGCCGAAGGCGGTACCCATGGCCGCACCTCCCGCGACGCCCCCGGCCCCGGGCGCCGATCGGCGGAGCCCTAGCGTGTCGCGATGAACCTCAGGTCGATCTCGTCGCGGCCGTCCTTGCGCTGCAGGATGCGTGCGGGCAGCGGCAGGCCGTCGACGATCCACAGCTGCAACTCGCGGCTGCCGCTGGCATTCACGACCCGGGTCGCCTGGCGGGGTTTGCCGCCGATCGTGATGTCTTCCTTGCCGGCGACGCTGAACTCCATCGGCTTGGCCCGGCCATCGTCGACGAGGCGGTAGCGCAGCGGCTTGCCGGCTGCGGCGTCCCTGACGATCACCAGATTCATCAGCAGGCCGTCGACGTCGCCGGCCTGCAGCGCAACGGGGCCGGCCCGTTCCGGCTTCACGTCGCCGCTCCAGCGCGCCTGCCCGCCGGCCCAGTCGTAGACGGCATGGCGGCTGATCTTCTTCACCAGCAGCAGGTGCGACACGTCGCTGCCCGACAGCGGTCGCCATTGCCCGGCGTGATCCTCGAACACGGTGACCTGCGTCAATTGCGCGATCGGGCTGTCGATCGCCAGCGTGCACTTCCAGCGGTCGCCGCCCTGCCGCTCGACCGACATCCGGGCGTCGGCCGAGACACCTCTGTAGCTCGCCCGGTAGTCGGCGACGATCGGCTCCAGCGCCCGGGCCGGTGCGGCCAGCGCGGACGCGGCGAGCGTCGATGCCATCAACAGGCCGCTGGCGAGGGCTGCAACGCGAGTCGGCGTCAAGAGCATGCTGCGGGTTGCCGATCGCTGCGGCGGGGTCTAGGATGACCGGAGTTTGGCATACCCACCCATCACGGGCCGGCCCTGGCGGTCACTGCGCGGAGGCATGACATGTACAAGACCATCGTGCTGGCCTACGACGGTTCGGAGCCGGGTCAGAAAGCATTGCTCGACTGCCAGGAAATCGGGCAATGGAGCCAGGCCAGGCTGTTCCTGGTCGCGGTGATGACGCCCGTCCTGCCCGCCACGGGCGTCGAGATCTGGACCTACGATGCGGACGCGGACCAGGCCGAGCGTTCGCGCTACCAGGCCGTGCTCGATGCGGGCATCCAGCGGCTCCGTGACGCGGGCCTCGAGGTCCGGGGCGAACTGGCGACGGGAAACTCCGTCGACGAGATCGTTCGCGTCGCCACGTCGGTCGGCGCCGATCTGATCGTCGTCGGGCACAAGCACCGCGACAGCTGGACCGAGCGCTGGTGGCGAGGCTCGGTGTCGAAGAGCCTGATCGAATACGCACCGTGCAGCGTGCTGGTGGTCATCGTGAAGTGAAGGCGCATCGGCGCCGATCCTCGCGCGCCTCAGGTCCAGCCGCAGGCGCCCGGCCCGCCCGGGTGGCCGCAGCTGCCGCAGGGCCCCGCGGGGGCCGGCGGTGGATCGCCGGCCGTCGCCGCGGTGGCGAAGACGGACAGCCTCTTGTGCAGGTCCGTCGAATGGCAGTGCGGGCACTGCGGCACCGTGCTGGGGCGCACGAGGGTTTCGAATTCCTCGCCGCAGGCGTGGCACGCATATTCGTAGATCGGCATGGCGGCTCCTTTGCAGGCGGCTATTCTGGCGCCGTCGCGGGGCCCCGGCCATCGCGACAGGCTCCCCCGCGAACAGGGGGGACACCGTCGGCCGCCGGCTCACTACGATGCCGGCGTGAACCCACACCCAGGTCTGTCCTGGCCGAGCCACCGCACACTGTTCCGGCGGCGGCAGGTGACGGCGGCGCGGATCGCGCTGTGGCTGGCGCTGGCCGGCTTGCTGGGCCTGGCCGCCGCCGGCTATCTGCACCTGCCTTAGTGCCGCGCCGTTCAGCCGGCTGCGGTGCTGCCCTTGCCGGCGTCTTCGTCCCGGGTCTCGTAGAGCGAAGGCGTGACACCGGCCCGCCCAAGGAAGCCGCGCAGATGCAGCAGCGATTTCGCATCGAGCACGTTGCTGTGGTGCGGCCGGTGCAGCACGTCCTCCATGCGGTTGAGCCTGACCCGGATGCGCGCGCCGGACAGCGACTCCAGCGTGGCGCCGACATGCCTGAGCAGGGATTCGATCTCGCGCCAGTGGACGTTGCCGCTGGGCGGGTCGTGGAAGATCGAGCGGATCAGATTGGCGTGGTGGCGGCTCATCGTGACCTCGGGGCTGGGGATCGCGCCGGAGCGTACCCGAACGGACCCGCCTGCGAAAGCTCGCGGCGCGGCACGGGCCCGCCTCTCGATTGCTGAGTCCGCATGACACGCGCCGCCGACGCCGACCCCGCGGGGCCATTCCCGCTGCTGGCCGACCTGGTGCTGGCGCTGCACTTCGCCGTCGTCGTCTTCGTGGTCGGCGGCCTGGTGCTGGTGGTGGTGGGCAATCTGAGGCGCTGGCAATGGGTGAACCGCCCCGGCTTTCGCATCGCGCACGGGGTCGCCATCGCGTTCGTGGTCGCCGAATCGTGGCTGGGCATCACCTGCCCGCTGACGACGCTGGAGTCCTGGCTGCGCGCCCGCGCCGGCGCGGCGCCCTACGCCGACAGCTTCATCGGCCACTGGCTGGCGGCCCTGCTGTTCTACGAGGCGCCGGCCTGGGTCTTCACGCTGGCGTACAGCGTCTTCGGCCTGCTCGTCGTGGCCGTGTGGTGGTGGTTTCCGCCGCGCCGGGGCGGGCGGGGTCGCCGGCCCTGAGCGCGCTACTTCTTCAGCGACGCGTCCTCGATCAACACCGCGTACTCGTAGCCCGCGCCGAGTTTCACGTCGGTGCGCACCGTGCCCCTGACGACGACGACGTCGCCCACCGCCGCGACGTCCCGCGACGTGACGAGGACGTCGTTCGTGCCCGCGCCCGCCGAGCCCGAGCCGTCCTGCAGGTGGAACCAGTTCTTGCCCATGATGCCCAGGTTGGCCTTCACCACCTGGCCGCGCAAACTCACGCTCTTGTCCTTGAGCGCCGTCTTGCCCCCCACCACCTCTGCCACGGTGCGGGCATCGCTGCCGCTGGCCTTGGCCACCTTGACCGGCGAGGGTGCGGCGGCGGCAACCGGTGCCGCGGGCTTGGCGCTGCCCATGTCGCCGTGGGGCGAGGCCTTGGCGGCGGCGGCCGGCGCGCCAGGGGCGCCGGGAGCGCCTGAAGTGGCAGCGGTGGCGGGGCCGGACAACGTCCCGAAGACGATGCGGTCGAAGGTCTTGTCGAGTGACTTGCTGTGGAAGTTCTCCATCACCGAAGCGTTGACGATCGTGACCTGCGCACCCTTCTTGACCGGCGCTTGCGTGACGGCGGCCCAGGTCTCGCCCTGCGGGGTCTTCAGGCGCAGGTAGGTGTAGGGGGCGACGTCGCGCACCTCCAGCACCTCGCCGGTCCACGCCGCTGCCAGGACGCTGTTGCTGAGCAGGAGAACGGCCAGTGCGATGAGGGTCTTCATGGTGCCCGGATTCTAGGTGCCGGGACGGGGTAACCTGCGGCCATGCTCTCGATTTCGTTCGGACCGCTGGCGCTGCCCGTGGCGCCGCTGCTGCTGCTGGCGGCGGTATGGGGGGCCTCCTGGCTGGCCGCGCGCCTGGCCGGCAGGTCGGCGCGGCAGGAGGACGCCCGGGCCGCCGGCAACG
>Ga0105096_10000397_pt1 | contig 14809 bp, 1 predicted proteins | sample PPLLak3cmMay2015_FD_87036 | JGI IMG/M metagenome (GOLD analysis project Ga0105096, IMG submission 87036) | Freshwater sediment microbial communities from Prairie Pothole Lake near Jamestown, North Dakota, USA - PPLs Lake P7 Core (1) Depth... | ecosystem: Environmental > Aquatic > Freshwater >... | reverse complement strand
TATTGCAATTAATATTAAGTATAATAAATTACAAGATGATTTAAAACAATCTACAACTAAAACTACTGCAAATACTAAAGCTGATGTAGAACTTGCTGCTTTAGAGCAACCTACTAAAATATATCCTATAGTTACTGAATTAAAAGAACAGTTAAATAAATTAAAATCTGAAACAAATACAATTTATAATCAATTAACTCAAAAACCAATTTCTGTTGCATCAGTAGGCCAATATGCATATTACATAAAAAGAGATGGGACATCTAATCCACCAGTTGAATTACAAGGTGTTGTTACAGCTGTATCAAACAACGGATATAAAGTAAAAAAATCAGATGGTACAATTTCTAATTGGATAAACTATAAAACAACAAATGACAGAGCTCAGAATCCATATAATATGTTTTCAACTGTTGAGTTAACAGAAAATAACCAAGATGAAATACAAAAACTAGAATTAAAATTAAAACAACTTGCAGCACAAACTCAATCTACAACTAAAACTAATACAGATGTAATAGCTGATATAGAAAAAAGAAGAGATACTTCATATAAGAGTATTCAATTTAATTATAGTACAGATGAAGGTCATTATGGTGTTTATATAAATGTGAATGGTGATAAAGAAGTAATAGAAGGTTGGACTGAAAAAAATGTTTTTGATAAACTTAAAGGTAAATATGATGCAGAACTAGCTACTTTAGAAGGAGAAACAGGAATGAATGTAGGTAAAGGTTTATCTATAACAGCTGAAGCAAAATTTGCAAAACTAGGATTTACTCAAGAAATGATTGACATAATGAGTAATGAAGAGATTGAAGAAGCTAAAACATTTAATACAGTAGATGATGCTGGAATAATGAGAATAATGCTAACTAATAGATTAAAAGTATTAGGTATTGAAGTACCAGAAATTACTGAAGTTACATTAAATAAAAAAGATAAACTAGTTGCTAAAAAAGATATATTTATTAAAGATGCAACTGGAACAAATGTTATCTTTGTTGAAGCTAATGGTACTGCTACTATCACTAAGATTAATGAAAAAGACAATACAGTTAATCTTAAAGTAGGTAATAAAAAAGGTGTTCATACTTTTAAAATTGATGAACTAGATAATTTATTTAATTTAAATCAAGTAGTAATGAATGATGAATTAGTTGTAGGAACTGCAGAGTTTGTACCAACAAAAGAAGATAAAATTATTATTGAAGAATCCAATGGTAATGTAGAAAACTTTATGGATGATTCAGCTAAGCAAAAAGAAATTGAAGCTGCAGCTGATAAACTTACTGATCAAGAATTAGATGATGATATATTAAACGACTTAGACTGTAAATAATGAATATAACTTGTGCACTTTCAGATAATCAAATAGAAAAACTATATGCAAATGTATATGGTAAAATGAATAATTCTTTAGTTCCTAAGACTAAATCATTACTTGATAAAATTAATAAAGTAAGAAGTAATATTGCTGAGGCACAAATTACAAATCCTGATGCAGTTTCAGATTTACAAAATTTATTAGCTCAATTAAGAGAACAAGAAAAAGAACAAAATATATTAGCTAATGAAGGTAAAGTATCTTCAGTAGCTGTATTTGATCCAAACTCTTACATGCAAGATTTATTTAATAAAATTGCTGAAAAAACAGATGCTGATAATGCATCTAAGTTTTTACAACATGTACCTTCTTTAATTATACATGTTGCTAATAAAGCAAAATTTGATGATTTAAATATAAGTCTTGATAAGTTAAAAGAATTAAGTAAGAAATTTAGAAATAATAAAAACGGATTAGAAGAAGTTATTAAAGAGTTTCAACCTATTCAAGATCCAGTACTTAAAAAAGTAATTGTAAAAAGTAAACAATCAGGACAATTAAATACTACTTTAATTGATCCAGTTAGTGAAGAAACTACTAATGAAGCTAGGTTAAAACCTTTTAGTATATTCTCTGCTACATATCAAGAATTTTGGTCATTAGATCCAAATACTAAAACATTTATTACAAAAGAAGTAGCTGATGATTCTAAAAAAAGAATGTATACAGTTCTTAATACAATTAAAGAACAGTTAACAGGTAGTGAATCAATTCTTACAGGATTAGAATATGAAGGTACTAAGCTTGCTCTTAAAGCAGTTAAGATACTTGATATTGATAGAGATCAAAGAGATGAATATACTGATAGATTAATTGGTAGATCATTAGGAATGATAAAAGAAGGTACTGCTAGAGCTGATGTTACACAAGCAAACCAACTTGTTGCATTAGTAATGTCAGATACTGATGGTAATGAATTATATTTTGATAAAGATGGAGGTTTAACTACTAAAGAAAATGGTAAGATTATTTATCAATTAATTAGAGATGTAAAAGTTTCTAATGGAAAATATACAGTATCAAATATTTATGGTAAAGGAAGTCAAATTATGTCTCCTGCAGTTATTGCGGAAAAGGAAGGTATAACTGAAGAAGAAGCTGATAAAGTTCAACAAAAAGAATTTGAAGAAGTATATAACTTTACAAAAAGTATTGCACCTGGAAAGTTTAAAGTAATTACTTTAACTGGTATAAGCCCAGGGGTATCTGAAAATTTAGATTTAAAAGCAATTAGTTTTAAAGAACTTCCTGTTAGTGATGATGTATTTCAAACTATTGAAGTAGTAGGTGCTGATACATCAACTTTGAGTGCTGGTTATGCAGTTATTACAATTAATAATCAAGAATTTATAATAGATAGACCAAATATATCTGAAACTCTTGCAAATAAAATAGCTTCTGTATTTACAAATCAAAAAATATCTAATAAAGAAAAATACCAATATATTAGTCAATTTTTAAATAATGATGTAACGGAAACTGCTAAAAGACATGATATTATTTATGATCCAGTAATGAATATATTATCTTTTACTTATAATGATAAAACTTATAATGAAAAAATTGCAGACCCAAGTGGTGTACAAAATAATAAAGATATTACATCAAAAAATATTGAAGAGGCAGATGAAAATAAATTAAATGAATATAAGGATACAATTCAAAAAGTATTATTAAATGGATATTCTTTTTTATCTAAAAAAGGAATTACTTATTATGGTACTAAGGTTATTATTAATAAAGATAATGTTGACACAAAATTATATAGAGATTATGATATAAATACAAATGACTTTATTAATAAAGTAAACTATATTGATTTTTTAAAGGAGTTAAATCCTAAAGTTCAACTTAATGCTAGTACAGATCCAAGTTTTTTTAATGCATATATGACATTTAAATTACCGGATGCATTTACTAAAAAAGTTAAAAAAGCAAATAGTGAAGTTGATAATGCTGAAAGAAAAGCTAGACGTGATCTTAATTTTCTTGAAAAAAAGAATTTAGTTGTAGATTATTTAAAAATAGAAGGTAATAAAATCTCAGGACAAATATCACAAATTGAAGGTGCATATACTAGATATACATTTACAAGTACAAATGGTTCTAGTATTGTATTCTATAATAGAGAAAAAAATATTACAGAAGAAGATTATTCTAAAACTGCTACATTAAAATTAGAAGATGATATAACTGATGCAAATGATAAAGTTTGGACAGATCCAGTAGGAGTATATATTGAAGATAAGTTTGTTGGTTATGTACAGGCATCTGCATTTAATAAAGCAGATAATGAAGCATTAAAGAAAACTAATAAAAATGTTAATAAAGAAGATGTTATAGTATCTGAAATAGCAGAAAAAATTAATCCTTCTGATGTAGTTCAACCTAGTGAAAAAACTAAAGATGACTTATTTAATGAAGCTACAGGTTTATTAGATAGAAAGAAAGCTTTAGAAAATAAAGTAACACAAGAACAAATTGATGCAGCTGATGCATGGATAAAAGAAACACCATTGTTTAGTGATAAAAATGGACCAACTATTCAGCATGTTGCAAATATTGTAAATTCTGATTCTTATGCTCAATTTATTGTATCCGGTAAAAATTTATCTGATGTTAAAGTATTAATTAATGCTGCTTCTGGAGGTAACATGGTTGATGCATATCATGAATCTTGGCATATATTTTCTCAATTATATCTAACACCTAAACAAAAAACTAAATTATATAAAGAAGTAAGAAATAGTAAGCCAGAATATAAGTATTTAAGTTTTTTCCAAATTGAAGAAATGATTGCTGAAGATTTCAGAACATATGCTTTAAAGGAAAAAACTAAAAAGGATATGCCTGTAAGGAATTCTATATTTAGAAGCATATTAAATTTTATAAAGAAATTACTAAACTTAACTACTAATAAAGATATACTATTTGAAAAATTATATTTTGCTGGTAAAAATCCTAAGTTATTAAAGAATTATACTCCGCTTGTTAATAATGTAATGTGGGATATACTTAATAGAGGTACAGAACAAGTTAGTAATAAGAAAGAAGATGCTCTTAATAGACAGGATAGTAATATTTTTTCTAGTTCAATGGATTCATTATTATCAGAATTTGTAGATGATATGTTTTCAAAAACAAAAAAAGCTAGAGCAGCTCAAGTACCAAGTCAACTTGAAACTAAATCTGGTACAATACAATTACTATTAAATCCAAAGCTTAAGTCAATTGCATATGCTTCAATAAAAATTGATTTAGAAAATAAATTAAAAGATTGGAAAGAAAAGTTAGGACCAATTTCACTTAAACCATTTAATGAAATAACAACAGTTAAAGCATTAAAAGAGAATGCAATAGCTACTATTACAGATAAAGATGGAATAAGTAAATATGTATTTTTAAATTCACAAATTGACAATTTTGAAAATCTTAACTTATCAATTAAAGATGGATTAAGATCTAAAGGCCAAACATATGAAGATGTAGATATTATTGCTGATTACTATGAACATGAGTCATTAATGGATTCTTCTGGGAAACCATTAGAGATATTAATAGTAGATAAATTTGATGATGCACAAGTTCAGTTTGATAATTACATCACAGCAGGTAATGAGGATATAACATTAAAGTTAAATGCACAACCTGAATTAGTTGAATTAACAGAAGAACAAGCATCAATTTTAAATAAGGTTAGAATTCTTCAAATAGGTTTATCAAATTGGGGTGATACTCAAAGTGGTATGGTTAAATACCATATTGAAAATAGTGATTATGATATTATCCGTCAAAAGTATATTGAAATAGAAGATTTATCTGATGAAAATACTCTTGAAACAACTAGTAGAGTTGGTGGTCAAACAAATATTGGTGAATTAACTTTAAATGAAGCTGCAAGTAAAGAAACTATTTATATACTACAAAGTTTATTTAACATTGATGCTAATGGCAATAATACTAAAGATATTTTAGGATTTAAAGAACGTGTTGAGTATAGAAAAATATTATATAATGTATTTCAAACAATTGGTGGAGTCAAAGATCCACAAGAACAGTATGATAAACTTAAAGCAGCTATTGGTACATTCCCAGAATTTGCTCAGTTAGTTAATTTTAAAGTTCCTAATCCTGCATTAGCAACTACAATGTATGAAAATAGAATTAATGGTGCTTTCTTTAGAGACTTTGGTAGAAAAACTTTATATCAATACTTTCAAAATACTATTATGCCTGATGGTGTAATAGAAGTAATTGCTTCTTCAGTTAATACACCAAATATAATTAAAAGATATATTGATAATTTTAAATCAGATATCTATAATCCATTTATTTCTAGATCAGATGAAAATGTTGCTAATCTTAAATTATCTGAAATTATATCAGAATTTAAATCAAAAAATAAAGATGTATTTGATGAATCAAGATCAATTGAATTTGCAAACGCAATTGGATTATATATTGATGACATTCCTGTCATTAAGGATTCTTTAACTAAGTCACCAAAAAGCATTGAGTATTATGGATTAGGTTTCATATATGAAATAATTAAAAAAGTTGCAGAAAAAGAAAATGATGTAACAAATAGTAAAGATACTATTGAGTTTATTAAAAACTTTAAAGAAAATCCAATTGGTACTTTAATGAAAAAAACTCCAGCAGGAGTAATATCAAATAAAGAAGTAAGTGAAAAGACTCAAATAGAAAGAATTGTAAAACTTCAAATGACATATGGTAGTGATGCTTACAGTTTAAGTGTTCCAAATGCAGAAGGTAAAAATGTTAATCCTTTTATAAATGATCATACAATGAGTATGATAACTTATGGATTAAATAAAGCTACAAAACTACAAGACTTATGGCAAGAAGGTTCTGAATTAGAATATTTATCATACTTAGATCCTACAGTCAATCCTTTTACTAAAAGACTACAGATTTTACAAAACCTATTTAACTTTAGTACTTCAAATATTGCAAAAAGAACAAATAAAGAATTAGAAATATATATTAGTTCAGGTACTCAAGCATTAGATGAAGAAGGAATAGGATTAGTTGGAACAAATACAACTAGTCAAGATATCTATGGTAAAAATCTACAAGAAATAAATGGTTTACTTAAGGGTGGTGTAATTGAATTTATACGTACAGGAGCTAAATCACAATCATTTGGAGCAAAGATATCAGGTGGTGTAATAAATGGTATTACAGGGGCTGTAAATAAAGATGCAAAGCTATGGATTGACATAGATAGTTTTGTAACTCCTAATGAAGCAGAAGAATATGCATTTAAAGTTCATATGGTTGAGTATTTAGCTGGAGAACTTGAAAGAATTCAAATATTTAATTCTGATGTAGATACATTTAAACTTTATGAAGGATATAATAGAGTAGTTGGTAAAGATAAAAATGGTAAGGATGTATATGCTGGTCAAACTTTTACTGCTTTTGCTGGTCTTTTAACTGAAAAAACTAAAGAAGAAATATTAAATAAAGTAAAGCCTGGTACTGATTTAGTAGATTACTTAAAAACTGATAAAGAATTAAATGATAAAATTTTTAGTGAAATAACTAATTACTTTAATGAACAGACTAATATAAATTATGATTTTTTACAAGAAACAAAATATTTAAGTCCTGATTTAATTACAAATTTAGGAATGTTTAATCTTTCAAATTCTGAAATTGAAAGAATACTTGTAAAAGCTTATACATATAATTCCTGGATACATAATTTTGAAACGGCAACTTTATATTGGGGAGATATTGCACAATATTCTGACCTTCATAAAAGAAATACAGGCGGTACATCTATTGGTGAAGGATTTAGAGTTGATAAATCAATGAAAAACTTTATTAATACAGTTATAAGACCAACAAGTTATGCAGCTTCATTAGGTACTGAGTATGACAATTTTAATTATAATGGTAAATTTAATACTGCAATTGTACAAGATGTAGAAAGAACCTCATTGTATTTAGATACTTATATAAGACCAGTAATTAAAAAGCATTATACAAATATTTTCAATAAAACTGATAAAGAAACTTTATTAAGATATATTTCTGAAAATGATAAATATGCATTAATTAAAGAATATGGTAAAGATTATACTCTAGCACAGTTAAGAAAAGTAATGATTGATAGTAGAGTTGAGACTGAAACTAAACCATATGTAAATATGGAAGAAAGTGATGGCCAAGGTTATATTACTTTTGATGCATATAGAGCTTTAAAACTTGCAGAAAAAAATTGGAGTGATGAACAAGAAGCACTATTTAAAAAGATTGTAGCTAAAGTAAACATTCCAATGTCTGAAATAATTGAAGTTTTTCCAGTATATAAATTACAAAACTTTGGGCATTTAGCAAATAAAAACTTAAGACTACCAATAAATGCAATGCATAAGTTTTCATTGATGCCTTTAATCCCTAGTATGATTAAACCAGGAAGTAGCTTGGATTCATTACATAGACAAATGATGAAAGGTAATATACAATATATGACTTTCTCAACTGGTTCTAAAGTAGGTAGTATTAAATCAAAAGTTAATTCAAAGGGTAAAGCTGTTGCTGATGCAATCTATGAAGAAGGAACAGATAATAAAACTATAAAAGATGATATAGATTTTACACCAAATACAATATATTTACAATACCTTAAGAATGTTACTACAATGGCTAGTGAGTTTAAAGGTAAATCAATTTCTCCATCACAATCAAGAGGTATTAATATTGATGGTTTATTTAATAATGGAGAGATTATTAATTCAGACAATAAAGAAGCATTTAATAATTATGTAAATAATGTTGCTGAAATTAGAGATATACTTGAATTAGATTTACTTGAAGAAATTGGTTATGAAAAAATAACTAATGCTAATGGTACAGTCTCTTATAAAGGTAACTTAAATAAGTTTATGTCTATAGTTCAAAAAGAACTATTAAGAAAAGATGTACCTGATCATTTAATAAAATTTATTGGAGTAACTAATAATAATACTCTTAAGTTTGATTTATCTTTTCATCCAAATGCAAGTGAAATAGAATCATTGATAGTTACAATGATAGAAAAAAGACTTGTAAAACAAAAAGTAAATGGTGAAGGTTTAATTCAAGTATCTAGTGCTATGACAAATGGTATTTGGGATACAGAACTTAGACAAACAATTATAACTGTAAAAGATCAAGAAAAGTATTTAGGAACAAATAATTTACCATTTTATTTTCCAAATGCGGATGGCAGTACAAATGCAATGAAAGTTGCAATTGCTATGCAAGGTGATTTTAAAAATTTATTAAATTTAAAATATAAAGGAGAAGTAATTGGAGATATTGATACATTGAATATTGCAATTAAAGATGATGAATGGTTAAGCAAAAGAAACAATGAAAATAGAAAAGCAATAACTATTACAGGTGTACGTATTCCAATTGATTCAATTGCACAAACTGACTTTATGGAAGTATATCACTTCCTAGATACAACATCTGGACCTATTATTATTATGCCATCAGAAATGGTTGCTAAATCAGGTGGTGACTTTGATGGTGATAAAATGACTATGTCATTCCCAAATATTGATAAACAAGGTTATTTGATCACTACTAAGAAAACTAATGATCAAGTTAATGAAGAAGTTAAAGAACTAAAGGCAAAAGGAGAAAGTAGAAAAGCATCAGAATTAATTAAACAACAAAAGAAAGCAGTTGAAAATAAATTGATTGCAAGTACAAAAGGATTACTAAGTTTACCTGATAATTATATAAACTTAGTAACTCCAAACTCAGTATATATATTAAAAGGATTAGCAAATACATTAAACCCTTTTGTATCTACCTCAGTAACTGGAAATAGTACATCTAAAGTTTTTGAATCAAGTACTAATTTACAGAAACACTTTATGAATCTAGGTAGTAGAGCTGCACTTGGCCCTACAGCTGTTGTAAATAAGTTAGGACCAATTTTAAGTTCTGTTGGTTCTAAATTACCAGCTACATATTTCTTAGCAAAGTTTGATGACGAAGCAAAAAAATGGGTAGAAACTGAAATTGAAGTTAAAACAAGAATGTATTTACCACATAATGTAATTACAATCAATGGTGTTGATTATATATCAACCTCCGGTAAATATAATGCAGATAAAATTACAAGTGTATCAACATTGTATTCACAAGAAATGAATGGCTTTTTGGATGCAGAAAAAGATGCATGGATAGCAGATATTCAAGGTAGTCCAGAAATTACACCATTATTATCACATTTATTTGAAGCAGGTGTACCGGAAGATTATGCAACATTTTTTGTATCTAATCCATTAGTAAGAGAATATGCAAAACAACAAAGATTAATTGGTAGTTCATTTGCTCAATATACCGGGCATGGTGTTGAAGAAGCTTTTCTTAAAAAATATGTAGCAGCAGTTAATACAGTTGACAGTATTATACCTTCTTTAGTAATTAAAGCAATTCAAACAGGTAATAATTTTGATGTACAAACAAAAACACTTATTGAAGGAAAAAAACCTGAGATTAATAATTACTCACTTTCAAAAGAAGAACTTGAAGATAAAATTAATAATGGTGAAATTGATTCAACTGAAATTTCAACAATTACTCCTAAAGGATTACCTAAAACTTTACTTTATAAAAAACCAGATATCACTAATAAAAAGTATTATGAGTCTGTTAGTTATTTTACAAGTAAACCAGGAATATTAAATGATAAAGGTTCTTTTGACCTTGATCAAATGAAAAAATTAATATTTGAAAATAGTGAAGATAGTCTTGAGCTTTCTATTGCAATGTTTTTACATTTTATTGAATTAGAAAAACAAGTTAAAGGATTACAGGGTCTTAAAAAATTAATGAATCCTGATACTGTAACTCAAAAAACTATACAAGAAACAATAAATAGAAACAGACAGATAATAGATTTAGAAGATCAATCAAAACTTGATAAAGACACTGCATATAAAGCAATTAATGAAAGTGTATTATCACCTTTCTTTGATACTCAAATTATTATTGATCTTATTACACCATTATTTACTTTAAGAAATCATAAAATAATAAGTGATTTTATTACTGATGTTTTAAGTTTCCGTAGTGGTGACATTGCTGCATCATTTGGTACTACAAGAGAGAGTGCTTCTAAATTTATAACAAGTTATAAGAATGCTATTACTAACTATATTTATCAGAATAATGTTGATAATATAAAAAGACCTGATGGCACTGAAATTTCTTTTGCAAGTATGATTGGTGATACACCAAACTCATTTACTAATTTAATATTTGATGTATTAAAAAAATATCCTTTATTAAAAGATAAATATTCAATACTTAATCAATTAGTTCCTGCTTTAACTGAAAATAAAAAAACAAAAGTTAAACAAAAATCAATTACACTTGCAGATAGAAAAGAAGTAAAAGGTCAGTTAGCTGAGGTATACTATCAAAACTTAAAAGAACTTGGTAATCCAAATGTAAGAAAACTTACTAATGATGCAGAAAACCTTTATTTAAGTTCACTATTTAAAGCATTACCACAGATTTCTATGTATTTAAATGGGCAAGGTTATAGTCCTTTTGGATTTAGTAACTCACTTCCATTTGATGATTATATGCTTATTATGCAAAAAGCCTCTACAAAATTTATTAATACTGAATTAAATAGAGATAATTTAACTTTTATACTTGATAGACTATTATTAAATAAAAGTGTATTCAAAAGTTATAAAGTAACTGAAGTTGTTGAGAAAACTCCAATAATTATTAATCTTGAAGAAGGTGAAGGAACTGTAATAAAACGTAGACAAATTGGAGTAAAAGGTAAAGAGACACCAACAAAATTTAGTAAAAAGAATTTATTTACTGTAACTCCACAAGAAGGGGTAACTGATAATAAAGCAAAAGCTAAAGCAAGTATTGCAACACAGTATATTGGTTTTGGTGAAGGTATTGTTGGAAGAGATGGTAAAAGAAGTAGTACAAAACTTTATAGTGAACAAGCTGGACCATATGCAAATACTGGAATATACTCTACTGCTGATGTAATTTTTGTTTCTATACCTGGATTAAGAGGTGCTCCTGAAATAACTAAAAGAGAGCAAGATAAAACTATTAAAGAAGCAATTAAAGCTGTTGAAGCTGGTGCTACTATACTTACAGATAATAAAGAGTATACAGATAATAGTAAATACAATACAGGAGAACAAAGACTGTATAAAAATATGGAAGCCAAAGGTTATACATATTCTGAAGTAACTGTAGATGGTCAAACACTTGGTACTTGGAGTAAACCTGTTTCTGGTAGCAATATTAATGTAGTATCTGAAGCTTATGGTGTTGTAACATTAGAAACTAATCCATCTGATAGTAAATCAAAAGAATTTGTTAATCTAATACAACCACAAATTGAAAAACAAGCTTACCAAGAAAATGTAACTGGTAACAAAATGTTTATGTATGGTTTAAGATGGACTAGAAAAGTAAAATCTATTGCTCCATTAAATAATAAAAGCTATGCTAATAAAGGTTTACCAGTTACTGATGCTAAAGCAACTGATGGTTATGTTTATGATACTGTAGATCAAAATGGAAATTCACTAGCACCTGTATCAGATTTACAACCAATCATAGATGAGATACAAAATACATTAGGTATTGATATGTCTGGTTATGACGCTATAATTGGTAATATTTATTTACCAGGACAAAGAATACAAACACATAGAGATACAACAGAAAGTTTAAGTGCTAGAAACTATCCAGTAGTTGTTTATACAATAGGTGCAGGTAATGCTATTAATATTTATGAAGATCTTACTTATCCAGGAAAATCAACTTTTGGTAGTGGAAAAGATAAAAAAACTTCAATACCAACTAAAAATGGTACTATTTATACTTTTGGTATGGATGGTAAAGGTAGATTTGAATTAGGTCATGATACTCCATATGCAATTGAAAAAGATGATATTTTAGATCCAATTACTATGCCTAATGGAGATAAAATTAAAGATTATACTATTACTCTTACATTTAGAAGAGCAGCTGATTTAACACCAGAAATGCCTTTAGCACCAGCTAAAATTAATATTAGTCAACCTACTCAATCATCTACTAGTTTACCTGGATCAGAAACTAAAATTAATATCTATGCAGGTACAGGAGAAAATGCTGAGTTAAGTAACTTTGCTAACAGACTAACAGGATATTATAAGATAGATGGATTTACAGAAATTCAGGGAATATTCCGTACTGTAGAAGGAGCCTTTCAAGCAGCTAAAATAACATACACTAAAGGCTTAAGTAAAGAAGAAATAATTGATAATGCTCTTATTGGGCAAAAATTAGCTACTGCAAGTGGAGCTGAAGCTAAAGCTTTAGGAAGACAAATTAAAGGACTTGATAGTGCTGCTTGGGATGCAAACTCATCAGCCATAATGAAAAAAATACTTCGTCAATCTTTTAAAGCAAATCCTGATGCTCTTGCTAAATTACTTGCAACAGGTAATGCTACTCTTACACATACTCAAGATAAAGGTAAATGGGGTACAGAGTTTCCTAAACTTCTTATGGAAGTAAGAAATGAACTTAGAAGTACTCAATCATCTACTAGTGTTAATGAATTTGATATAGCAGTTGAAATTAATCCTGAAATAAAAAAGATTATTGAAAATGAAAGGCTTTCTGAAGATTTATATGATGTAGTTCTTGTAAATAATAAACAAGTACTCATTAATAAAAGATTTATGTCTAAGACTGTTAAGAAAGGTTATACATCTTTTTATTCAACTACTAATGTTGAAAATATGGTGAATGAGAGATCTGCAAAATCTATTATTATACCAGGATATGAGGATCAAAATTTTGTAATATCACAAGAGGAGCCACAAATATTTGAAGTATCAACGGGATTATCAATAGATACTGGTGGATATAAAACACAAAAAGATATAATTAATCATGTTAAAAGTTTATTTGATGAACGTGGAGCAGAATTTATTGCTACTTTAAAAAAATCAGAAATAAATGATCCTTCTGCAAGTATAATAAATATTAAAGATGTTCAACCAATAAATAAAGAACCAGGTACAGGAAGTTTAAATATTGAACAATTTACTCCTGAAAGATTAATTAATGATGAGGATATGTCTAGATTTAAATCATATCTAGAAAAAACAAATGGTACTTTACCTAAAGAATTTTTTACAAGTAGTAGTAGACTTTCATTATTTTATAACTCTGCAACTGGTAAAAGAGAAACTATACCTCAATCAAGTAAGTGGTTATTAAATGCAAATAATCTTTATGATTTAGTTGATAAAGATGGTGGTGAAATGTATTTACAAAATGTAGATTTAACTACAGGATATCAAGTTAAGATGGATCAAACTACAACTCCAGTTAATGAATCTAAAAGAAAAGAAGCTATTGACTTTGTACTTAACGGTGTAAGGGATTATCAATTAGATGAAGTACTTGCAGTAAAAGGTTATGACTATAAAGATATTATTGCTAATTTAGAAGCATTAACTACTCAAGAAGAATTAAATAAAATTATTACAAAAATACTTAATAAGTTATGTTAGGAAGTTGTCCAATTGAATCAAGTGAAGAATGGAAAGCTATTATAGCTGAAACCAATGGTAATAGGGAAAGAGCTTTAGAACTTTGGACTGAAAGGGGATATCAAGATAATGGCAATCTTAATGAAGAAGTTGATGAAGAAACTGTTGAAGAAGATGAAGTAATTGAAGAATTAACTCCTGAAGAAAAACTTAAGCAAGAAGATAAATTTGAGAAATTATCAAAAGATATTATTATAAACTTAAATAAACAACTTGATGTTCTTCAAAAAAAGAAACTTACTAAACAAAGTTTTAAAGAAGCAGAACTTGCAAGATTAATAGCAAATATATCAGCTCTTGAAGGAGTAGATTCTATATATGAATTTATTAAAGATGCCTATAGTAAATCTAAAATGGCAAAAAGTAAATTATATAATATACTTAAGAATAAAGATAAGTATACACGTAAAGAATTTTTAGATAAGATATCTGCAATAAATGAATTTGCTACTACTTATTCAATTTTAGATGAAATTTCTGCAAAAGATATATCAAATTATTTTAGTTTACCAGTTGATGAAAAAATTACTGATGGAGAATTAACTCCACAGCAAATGCTTTCAAAAGCTATTGAAATTAAAAATAATATTTCATCAAAATTTTTATCTGAAGGTATACCTTTAATGGCTGATTTTTTATTAGACTATAAGCCAGAAAATATGGCATTAGATGTTGTAGTTGAAATTGAATCTTTACAAAATAGAATTAAAATAATACAAGGTACTACAAGTCTTAAGGATGATTTTAAAGAAAAAAGAATAGAAGAATTAGAAGAAAGAATTACTAAATT
>Ga0105096_10000395_pt1 | contig 14858 bp, 13 predicted proteins | sample PPLLak3cmMay2015_FD_87036 | JGI IMG/M metagenome (GOLD analysis project Ga0105096, IMG submission 87036) | Freshwater sediment microbial communities from Prairie Pothole Lake near Jamestown, North Dakota, USA - PPLs Lake P7 Core (1) Depth... | ecosystem: Environmental > Aquatic > Freshwater >... | reverse complement strand
TATTCTAGTAAATACTGCTCGAGGTGAAATAGTAGACGAAAAAATATTAATCTCAATGTTAAAGCGTAAAAAAATATTTGCTGCAGGATTGGATGTTTATGAAGGTGAACCAAACATTAAAAAAGAATTTTATAAACTTGATAATGTAATTTTACTTCCTCACATCGGCAGTGCTACAAAAGAAGCAAGAGATAATATGTCATTACTTACTGCAAAAAATATAATTGCTGTTTTATCAGAAAAAAGAGCCTTAACTCCGGTTTAATTTCCCCCAAATTGATTGCTAATCAGATTTACCAATCGTAATTTTGAAACAAAAAAAGAGAAAATTAAATGAGATTTGGAATACCAAAAGAAACTCTTTATGAAGAGAAAAGAGTTGCATTAGCTCCTGCAGGAGTAGATGCTTTAGTAAGAGCCGGTCACACGGTTTATATCCAAAGTGGAGCAGGTGAGGGAAGCCATTTTAGTGATGAAGAATATCGTAAAACCGGAGCGCAAATTGTCTATTCCGCTGAAGAGGCATTTGCAAGAGCTGAAGTAGTTGTTAAAGTTGCACCACTCTCTGAAGCCGAAGCAGATTTACTGCAAGAAAATCAAACTCTCTTTTCATTTCTCCATCTTGCCATTGGTAAAAGAAAAATTATTGATCAGCTTCTTAAGAAAAAGATTACCGCGATTGGTTATGAATTGATTGAGGAAGAAGACAGACTGCCCGTATTACATTCAATGAGTGAGATTGCCGGACAACTTTCTATTCAGGTTGCAGAAAGATATCTTGAAAGTTTTAGCGAAGGCGGAAGAGGAATTTTACTTGGTGGAATAACAGGAGTTGCTCCTGCCGCTGTTGTTATTCTTGGTGCAGGTGTTGTCGGTGTAACCGCTGCACGGGCTGCACTTGGCAGAGGTGCCCAAGTTATTGTAATAGACAAAGATCTAAATAGATTAAGAAATGTAGATATGAACTTTAGAAAAAATGTTACAACAGTTGTGGCAAATCCTTATACAATATCTCGCGGCGTTAGGTTTGCAGATGTTTTGATTGGCGCTGTTTTAATAAAGGGAGAAAAAGCTCCCCATCTTGTAACAGAAAGTATGGTTAAAGAGATGAAAAAAGGTTCAGTAATCGTTGATGTATCTATTGATCAGGGTGGTTGTATAGAAACAAGTCATATCACAACACAATCTAATCCGGTTTACAGAATGCATAATGTAATTCATTATTGTGTCCCAAATATGCCGGCTATAGTATCTCGCACTGCAAGCTACGGATTGAATAATGCTTCCTTAAAATATATTCAGGATATTGCTGAAAACGGATTATCAAATGCATTGCTTGGTGATTTAGGATTATCAAAAGGCGTATGTACATACAATGGTTACTGTTGTAATGAATCGATTGCTCATACGTTTAATGTTGAATATAGAAGACTCCATATCTTTTCCAGTAATTAGATAAAATATTTTTAAATAGAATTTAAAAGATAAATTAAATGACAACTACAGAAGAAATAAAAGTAAAAAATCCTGTACCAACTAATATGTTAAGGATTTACAAGCAGAAATTAGTTAGCTCTGACGAAGCGGTTAAGCAGATTAAATCAGGCGATAATGTAATTGTTCAACCCGGTTGCGCAGTTCCATCAGAATTAGTTAGAGCTTTAGTTAGAAGAAAAGATGAACTTGAAAATGTTACTTTATACCATATTCTGGTTGTTGGTGATTTACCGTACTTAGAACCCGGGATGGAAAAACATTTTAAGCATAAAGCCTTTTTCATTGGAGCAAATGCCAGAAAAGCGATTAACGAAGGAAGGGCTGAATTTATCCCAATATTTTTATCTGAAGTTCCATTGCTATTTAAACTTGGCAGAATCAAAACTGATGTAGCATTAATAAATGTTTCACCACCCGATGAGCATGGTTTTTGCAGTTACGGTGTTGATGTTGGGACAATTAAGACTCCCGCTGAAAAATCCAAAATAATTATTGCTCAAGTAAACAAGCATATGCCAAGAGCACTTGGTGATTGTTTTATCCACATAAATAAGATAAATTATATTGTTGAGCACGATGAGGAGTTGAAAGAACTTCCGCAGGTTGATCCCGATTCAACTCCTGAAGTGTTAGCCGTATTCGATAAAATCGGAAGAAATGTTGCTGATTTAATTGAAGACGGTTCAACTTTGCAAATGGGTATTGGCGCAATTCCAGATTCTGTGATGAAATATTTATTCGATAAAAAAGATTTAGGAATTCACACAGAAATGTTTTCAGATGGAATGATTGATTTAGTTGAAGCCGGAATTATTAACGGAGAAAAGAAAACTTTACATCCGGGAAAAATTATTGTTGGCTTTGTTCTTGGTACAAAGAGAGTTTATAATTTTATTGACAACAACCCAGTTATAGAATTTCACCCGCAGGAATATGTAAACGATCCATTTATCATCGCAAAGAATAATAAAATGGTTGCTATTAATTCCGCTTTAGAAGTCGATCTTACCGGGCAGGTTTGTGCTGATTCTATCGGTACAAAATTTTATTCAGGAATTGGTGGACAAGTAGATTTTATTCGTGGTGCTTCAAAGTCTGAAGGCGGTAAACCAATTATTGCACTACCATCAACAACGAAGAATGATACAATTTCTCGCATCGTTACTGTACTTAAACCTGGTGCCGGTGTTGTAACATCCAGGGGTGATGTTGATTATGTTGTTACAGAATATGGTGCAGTAAATCTTTGGGGAAAAACGATCCAGGAAAGAGCTAAAGCTTTAATATCTATTGCACATCCAAAATTCCGGGATGAATTGACAAAGTACGCACAAGAGACATTTCATATTTAGGTAAAGATGGTTGCAGTAATAGGAGACGTACACGGTTGCTATTATACATTAAAGCAATTAGTAGAAAAGATAAAAAATAAATATCCTGATATTAATATTTATTGCGTTGGTGATCTTGTTGATAGGGGAAACAATAGTTTTGAAGTAATTGAGTTTGTTGTTGCAGAGAAAATTCAATTCACTATTGGCAATCATGATTTTATGTTCTATTCTAATATGAGGGATCCATTCAGTTTGATGGCTAAATCCTGGAATTACAACGGAGCCGAAACCACTCTAACCTCTTACAAAGATAAGTTTAACCAGATGGATGAACATCTTGATGTAATTATTAACAGTCCGCTATTTTTTAATCTCGATGATTGCTTTATTTCGCATGCAGGAATATCAAAATCATTAAAAGATAAGCTGCCAGAGAATTTTCTTTCCAATGATGAAGCCTTAAAAGAAATTTTAGGCAATGATTTATACAATCAGAATAGCATAATCTGGACACGCGGTGATTTATTAAATATTGGCAAACTTCAGGTAGTTGGGCACACTCATCGTAAAGAAGTTTTTTTTGATAAAGTATCTAATACTCTTTATATCGATACCACAGCTTTTGGAAATAACAAACTCAGTGCAGCAATCATAGAAGAAAATAATTTAGTTGAGATAATTGATCAGAATACCAACGCTTATGACGTGAATAGAAACTGGATTTACCAGCTTTAACCAAACGATTCCAACATAAAATTATTCCTCTGGTATAGATTGCATTGATAATTTGTCCATCTTACTTCTAAGAGTTGTTCTTGGAATGTTTAAAATTTTAGCCGCACCAGAGACATTTTTTCCGGACTTATTTAATGCCCAATCAATTATCTCTCTTTCTTTAGATAATATATATTTATCAAATCCAGAATATCCTTCAAAATTATTATCACTAATATTTGCAATTTGTGTTTTATTTAGAAGTGGATCTAATACAGATGTATTTAAATATTGATTTGGAGAAAGTGCAATGATTCTTTCCGTGATGTTTTCAAGTTCTCTAACATTTCCGGGCCAATCGTATTTATTAAAAATTGAATAAATATTATCATCAACATATTGCAGTTTATCTTCAGCACCATGCTTTTTTAAGAAATGAATTAGCAACTCAGGAATATCTTCCTTTCGTTCACGAAGTGGAGGAAGGACAATGGGAATTATATTTAATCTGTAATAAAGATCTTCACGGAAAAGTTTCTGATTAACTCGTTCTTTTAAATCAACTTTTGTTGCACATACAATTCTAACATCAATAGGAATATTTTCTGTGCTTCCAACTCTGGAAATCTCTTTTTCCTGTAAAACTCTTAACAGTTTTACTTGAATAGGTAGTGGAAGGTCATCAATATCATCAAGCAGCAAAGTACCGCCATTGGCTTTCTCAAAATAACCAATGTGTTTTTTAACGGCACCTGTAAATGCACCTTTTTCGTGACCAAATAATTCACTTTCAATTAATGCTTCGGGGATTACAGCGCAATTAATTGCAATAAATTCTTTATCCTTGCGTAAAGAAAAATTATGAACCGTTCTTGCACAAAGTTCTTTACCTGTTCCACTCTCACCTTGTATCAGAATAGTATGATCTTGTGGGGCTACCATTTTAATCATATCTAAAAATCCTTTTACTTTTGCTGATGAACCAATTATTGTTTTCTTTTCAAAAAATTCAAGTCTGCTCTTTAGTTTTTCATTTTCATAAAGAACTTTACTTAACTGTTCAATATGTTTTAGAATACTTAAAAGTTGTTCCGGAGAGAATGGTTTTAATAGATAATCATAAGCACCAAGTTTTAAAGATTCAATAGCAGTTTCAACAGTTGCATAAGCAGTAATGATTATAACAATTGTACTTGAATTTATTTCCTTAGCTGCTTTTAAAATATCAAGTCCGTTTGTACCTGGTAATCTTAAGTCAGTTATGACTGCATCAAAATTATTGTGCCTCAAAGCATTTAATGCCTCGGTTCCATCACCGAAGCTATTTACATCATAATTTTCTTTTTTTAGAATATCGGTTAATGTTTTCCTAGTGATTTTTTCATCTTCAACTAACATTATTTTCATACTTAACCTCTGTAGGAAGAATTACTGTAAAAGTTGTTTCTTTATGTGGTATAGATTTTACTTCTATTTGCCCGTTATGATTTTCAACTATTCCCAAGCTAACCCAGAGTCCAAGTCCTGTTCCTTCTCCGGGATCCTTTGTTGTATAAAACGGATCAAATATTTTTTCTAATTCATTTTCTTTTAATCCAATTCCATTATCACTTATGGAAAAGAAAATATGTTTGTCGTCCAATGTTCCTGATTGTATTTCAATTTTTCCTTTTTCAGAAATGGCATCATAAGCATTAAAAAGTATGTTCATTATTACTTCCTGAATCAACTGATTATCAGCACTGATTGTAGATATATCGTCGGACAGATTCAGAGTAACCACAGCTTGTTTCTGTTTTAATTTATATTCGAGAAGCTTATAAACATTCACAATCATTTCATTGATATTCAGTGAATCTGTTATCTGAGTTTGCTGTCGTGCAAAACCAAGTAGTTTCTTGATAACATTTTCTATATAGTTCATCCCATCATTTATTAGAGTTAAATATTCTGTGGTTTGTTCTTTATTATCAGGCTCTTTTTGGATTGAGTATAGACAATTTTTAATTCCGTTTAACGGATTATTTATTTCGTGAGCAACACCGGAAGCAAGTCTTCCAATAGATGCAAGTTTTTCAGATTGATAAACCTGCTTTTGTGCAGCCGATAATTGTTGTTTAGAAAACTTTAACCTTTTTAATAAATCATCAAACCGGGTAATTAGAAACCCAATCTCATCTTTATCACCTTTAAGTGTTATCTCTTCAATAGTTTTGAAATCTATCTTATCAATCTCATCCACTAAACTTTTAAGTTTGAATGTTACTTTATCTATCAGAAAAAATAATACCGTTAATGTCGCAATAGAAAGCAGAATAGTTAGTGAAAGCAGAACGAAAAAAATATCATTAATTTCTTTTTGAATAGGTTCTGCATCAAACCCAATTTTTACAACACCCCATTTTTTATTTGCAATTTTAAGAGAGGCATAAGTATCAAGGAGCCATCCATAATCAACAGATTTATAAATTATACTTTTATACTCACCAGATTTTACATTCTCATCAGTTAGATTCAAAGAGAAAGAACCAGATCCGTTTCTATCTTTTCCTGCAACTATTTCATTATTGTTATCGTAAATCTCGATGTACTTTATGCTGTTAACTCGCTGCATATAGTTATCAATATATGTTTCAAGTAAATCATCTTTTAGTAACTCTCGCTGTTCTGCATAGATTAGTGCATCTAGGGCGGGCACTGTAAAAGCATCTACTACTGATTGTGCATTTGTAACTTCCTTCTCAATAAGAATGGTTCTCCATTGAAACAGAATTGCCAAAGAGATAATCATCATTATTAATAGAATCACTGAACCTGTTACAAAAAGGATTCGTGTTTTTAAACTGTTCTGGATGGAAATCATTTTTGTTTCCCTGAGTATTTTCTTATCAAATCATAATCACTATCATTTGCTTCCACAAATCCATATAGAAATTCCTTATCCCAAGATTTTAATATTTCCTGATATTTTGGGTGTTTTAAATCTATTTTTAGTAAAAGAGATTTGATTGCATCAATTATTTCAGGATCATGATTTATTGCTGCAACTATTGGTGAACCAGGCACGGGCTCAGAATATGCTATTACTTTTATTTTTCTATCATCGTATTCTTCAATAACTCTGTCTTTAACAACACCTGCATCAAAGTCGCCATTTAATACCTGATAAATTACATTTTGATGGTACGCAAAATTTTTAATCTCTTTGATATCTTTCTCAAGAATATTGTACTTTGATAATTCATACTTGACTAGCCAATTTCCGGAGAAGGATTCACTTGAAGGTAATGCAATTCTTTTTCCTTTAAGATCTTTGATAGAATTAATATTACTGCTCGATTTTACAAATACTACAGATTTAAAGAAAGGTTTAAAATCTTCATTCAATGGTTTTAAGATGGGAATTATCCCATAACGCTCGTGTGCATTTATGTAAAGTAGTGATCCAAAAAATGCAACAGCCACATCACCGTTTATAAGTTGATTAACAGTTTCAGAATATGAAGTACTCAATTTAAGCTCAAATTGAAATTTCTCGTTTTGATTTAAGTAATCAATAATAGGCTGGTAACCTTTGAAGATTATGTTTGGAGGATATCTTGAAATAACGCCAATATATACTGTCAGTTTTTCTTTTTCAGAAACAGATTTAACTTCTTGTTTGCCGCTTGGGATTTTTGTTGATATATCAATAGCTGATTTGTAGAAAAGAAATGTTGCGGCAAATCCAACGATAGTAAAAACTAAAAGTGAAAGTAAAAATTCTTTTTTAAACATAAATGAAGAGATATCTAAATATTTTTTTATTTTAGTCTTCAAATTTCAGTCCTAGTAATATTTTCAAATTCGTTTTTAATTCCGAGTCAAACCTAATTAAATTGACGAATAATCGCCACAGTGACGACGATAAATCGCCTGGTGAGCTAAAGAAGGCTTATCGAGAGAAGGAATATTAAAGATTTCAAGCGATTTTTAAACTATTTAAATGCCAGCAAATAGGTTTCTTAGGGCATTATCCTTGTATAAAAAAAACAACTATTTCAAATAAAAGGAGTAAAAATGGAAAACATAATACCACGCTGGGAATGGCGTACCTTCACAAATGATCTTGGAAATGCGGAAATAAATATCAGAAAACATGCTGAAGGAAAAACTCGCGAAAGTGATGAAGTTTATATTCTTTCGGAAGTTAGTATGGATAATACAAAAGTACGTGATGATTTGATGGATATAAAAACGCTTCAGCAGGTTAATGAGGACAGATTAGAACAATGGCTTCCGATTATGAAGGGAACATTTCCTCTTCCAGTTTCCGAAATAGAAAAAGTATTTAAATGTTTTAAAGTTGCACTTCCAAAGTTTGAAAGAACTGAATACACATTTGATCAATATCTAAAAGAGATTATTGCAACCTCCAAATTATTAAAAGCAGTTAATGTGCATAAAAAAAGAACCGGTTTTACGATCAACAATACTATTGTAGAAATTGCGGAAGTAACAGTTGATGGAAAAGTAATTAAGACTGCCGCTGTTGAAATGGAAGATCCTGCATTGGTTATTAAAACTGTTAGAGAATTAGGACTGGATTCATTTCCAAATATTAATTACTTGCGTGGATTAAAAAACTTAGTTGGAATGAAATAAGGAATATTTATATGGCAAATGAAATAGAACGTAAATTTTTAGTAAAAGGTGAGTTTAAAAACCTTGCAAGTAAAGAAACAAGAATAGTACAAGGTTATCTTTCATCAGTTCCGGAACGAACCGTGCGTGTTCGAATTAAAGGGGATAAGGGATTTATAACTATAAAAGGAATCGGTAGTGCATCCGGTGCAACGAGATACGAATGGGAAAAAGAAATCCCAACCTCTGAAGTTGAAGAGTTACTAAAGATTTGTGAACCAGGAGTGATAGATAAAACACGTTTTCTTGTAAAAGTCGGCAATCATACTTTTGAAGTTGATGAGTTTTATGGTGAGAATAAAGGATTAACAGTTGCTGAAATTGAATTGAGTTCAGAATCAGAAGCATTTGTAAAACCCGAATGGTTGGGTGAAGAAGTTACAGGTGATACTAAATATTATAATTCAATGCTTATGAAAAATCCTTTTACCAAATGGTAAGGATAAATTATAATTATATAAATCTATTTATCATCTAAAAAAATTAATATGACAAAATTAGATCCACTCGATATGAATAACTATCGTATCGAAAAACTACCGAAACGTGATAAATCAAAATTTGAAAAATGGCTTGCCATATTAGGACCAATCCTAGCAATAGCAGCTTTTATTTTATTTGCTTACGTAATAAAACTTCCTTTTCTGGCTACAATAGATTCTGCTGATCTTGTTTCAGAATCAGCAATAAAAGTATTTGAAAAAATAGGTTCGGCTGCGTTCATTAGAAATAATGAATTTATGCTTGCAATTTTTGTTGCTTCAATTATCCTTTGGATGACTGAAGCAATCCCTAACTATTTAACTTCTCTAATGCTAATTATCAGTTTAGTTTTAACCGGCGTGCTGTCCGAAAAAGTCGCTTATGCGCAGCTTGGTCATCCTGTTATGTGGTTAAATATTATGTCATTCGTGCTTGCCAGTATGTTGGTTGTAACGGGACTTGCAAAACGATTTGCACTCTGGTTAATCATTAAGTTTGGTAAAAATGCAAGTACAATTTTTCTTAGTTTTTTGTTTATCAATCTTGTACTCTCTGCATTTATTTCTGCCACAACTGCAAAAGCGGCAATACTACTTCCAATCTTTATGGTTATCGCTGCGATTTATGGTGCAAAGTCCGGTGAGAAAAGAAATAATTTTGGGCGCAGCATTGTACTCCAAAATCTTTTGAATATAAATCTTGGTGCCGGTGCATTTGTAACCGGATCAGGCGCTAATTTACTTGCAGCAGCTATTATTGGTGGTGCCATTGGTGGAAACATATTTTTTTCTGATTGGATGATGGCAATGTTTCCAGTCATGGTCTCACTAATGTTTATTGGATATTTCGTTGCAATGAAAATATTTTTTCCGCTATCACCGGAAGAACGTATACCACAGATTGAAGGTGGAATGGAGAGATTAAAACAGGAATATGAAAAACTTGGTTCAATTACTTTTTTGGAAATCAAATCTGCAATTATTTTTATTTTGATTCTTGCTTTTTGGGCGACAGATAGTATTCACGGGATAAGTGCAACAGCAGTTGCTTTTGTTGGAGCAATCGTTGCATTGCTTCCAAAAATTGGAATAGTAAAATGGAATGAAGTTGATATTCCATGGCATCTTATGTTATTTTCTGCTGGTGCTTATACTTTAGGTGCTGGTTTAGATGAAACAGATCTTCCATCGATTAGTGTAAATGCTTTTTTTGATCATCTAGGAATTGGTGATCATACAAGTTTTTGGTTATTGTATTTATTGTTAACAGGAGTTATGGTTTTTAGTGCACTTCTTTTTCAATCCAAAACAATGCGTGCAATGATTTTTATTCCAATTGCTATTGGTGTTGCCAATAGATTTGGTTTTGATGTTATCAGTCTTGCGCTACCTGTTGCTTTTATGATTGAACATGTTTACGTTCTGCCATTTAACAGTAAACCTGCAGCTTTGCTTTATGAAACTGATCAATACAGTTTAACTGATACATTTAAATATGGTTTTACCATGATGGTAATTTCGTGGCTATTTATAATTGCTGCTGGTGAGACGTGGTTTAGATACTTAGGAATAACACCTAATGGAGTGTTTGGAATATTTTAATTTTTTTGTGAAGATTTAATAACTTTATATAAGTTGTAAAATCAAGAAGATATTTAAGAAAAGGATGTAGCCTTATGTTTTTAAAGAAGACCAAAAAACTTGAAACACAAATTGATGAATATCTTGATTTAGTTATCAAAGGTGGACTTATATTCAAGCTTGGAATAAAGTGTTACCTTGATCATCAAATGGAAGCTTTTGAAGGGCACTTGAAAGACTTGCGAAAAATTGAAGACACAGCTGATGATTTACGCAGAAATATTGAAATTAAACTCTATACACGCACTCTGATTCCTGAATCAAGGGGCGACGTTTTGGGTCTTCTTGAAAGCTGCGATAAGGCTTTAAATATTACTGCTGAAACATTGCTTGAATTTTCTGTTGAAATTCCAAATCTATTACCTGAACTAAAGAATGATTATCTCGACATAGCAGAAAGCTCAATCTCTTGCCTTGAAAATACTGTCAGTGGATTAAGGGCATACTTTAAGAATGTTGATGCCGTTCGTGATTACGTTACTAAAGTACAATTCTATAAAAAAGAAACAAATAAAATTGCCGAGAGAATAAAGAGAACTGTCTTCAGAACTGATAACGAACTTAGTTTCAAAATTCATACACGATATTTTACTTTTCACATCGAAAGAATTGCAGAGCAATCTGAAGACGTATGTGACAGACTTTCAATAGCTATTATTAAAAGGTTCGAATAACATTGGATATTTCAGTTTGGTTTTTCATTAGCAGCGGGCTATTTCTTGGTTGGTCATTAGGTGCTAACAATGCAGTTTCACTTTTTGGTACTGCTGTTACATCTAAGATGATAAAATTTAGAACTGCGGCAATCATTAGTGGAATATTTGTTGTACTTGGTTCTTTTATAAGTGGCGCAGGAACAACATCAACTTTAACAAATCTTGGCGGAATAAATGCAATAGCGGGTAGCTTTACAGTTGCTCTTGCAGTTGCTATTTCTGTTACCTGGATGACACGCGCAAGTTTGCCTGTTTCAACTTCTCAAGCCGTAGTCGGTGCAATTATAGGATGGAATATATTTACTGGTTCTCCAACTGACATTAATTCTTTAACAAAAATTATATCAAGCTGGGTTGTAAGTCCTATTGTAGCCGGAATATTCGGATTCATCATTTTTAAAATTGTGAAAAACACAGTTTTAAAATGGAAGATCCACATGCTTGAAATAGATTCTTACACAAGAACTGGTTTAATAATAGTTGGGGCGATGGCTTCATACTCGATGGGTGCCAATAATATTGCAAATGTAATGGGAATGTTTGCATCAGCATCTCCGTTTAGTGAATTAACGATATTAGATTTTTATGAAATAAGCGGCATTCAACAATTGTTTCTATTAGGTGGATTAGCAATTGCAGTTGGTATTTTTACTTACGGAAATAAAGTAATGAAAACAGTTGGTACTGATCTTTATAAGATTTCACCAATTACCGGTTTTGTCATAGTGCTTGCCGGAGCACTTGTTCTGTGGCTCTTTACTTCACAATCTCTTGAGACATTTCTTTTAGAAAATGGATTGCCGTCTATTCCTTTGGTTCCGCTTTCAGCAACACAGTCTTTTATTGGTGCAGTAATAGGTGTCGGTTTAGCAAAAGATCCACAATCAATTAACTTTAAAGTTTTCGGAAAAATTGGAATTGGATGGGTAGTAGCTCCAATTACAGCAGGTATTCTTGCGTATGTATTATTATTTTTTGTACAAAATGTATTTGAACAAAAAGTAATACAACAGGTTCCTTATGAAATATCTGAATCCGTTATAGAGCAATTAGAGCAAGATGGAATAGAAACGGAAAAAATATCCGATTTGGTTAATAAAAGATTTTTGCAGAATAAAGTTTTTAGATATGAATTGTTAAAGAGATATCCTTATGATGCTGAACAATTGTATTCTATTTTTCATTATGCAATAATTGACAGCTTTAAAATTGATTCAACGCTGGCAATAAAATCGTTGGATCAAAATATGTTTTCAATTGAGCAAATTGAAGAAATTAAGCTGCTTCACGGAAAAGCATTCAGCCATAAAATTGATTTTGATGCTGCTGTTTTTTATGATAATCAGCAATGGGGGCTAAATGGAGATAGACTTCGGGATAAGACTATTAATGAAAAGAAAATTATAATTGAAGATCTTTTTAAAATTACAAAAAATAATCAAGCTAAAAGTAACATTTATTAAACAACAATTATCAAGGAGATAAAATGAACTATAAGAAAAACTTTGTACTTATTGCCGTAATCTCTTTGCTTTCAATTTTTGGATTGAATGCACAGGATGATAAAATACCTGGTGGAGATGAAGAAGTTCCATTGGGTGTTGAAGCTAGAAATGGAAAGTTACTATTTTCTTCCGATGATGGTGATTTTCAATGGTGGTTCGATTCCAGAATTCAGATTGATGGGGCGATCTATAATGAAAACTTAAACGAAATGAGTAACGGTATTATTTTAAGAAGAGCAACCTTTGCTTTAAAAGCCGTTCTTTGGAGAGACTGGCAAGCTGAATTTGATATGGATTTTGGTGAAGATGTAGATGTTGATCCTACCACTGATTGGAGAGATATGTGGATTAAGTATACTTTTCCAAAATTTAATCTTTCACTTCAAGTAGGTAACTTTAAAGAACCATTTGGTCTGGAGCGACTAGGCAGCTCTAGATTACTAACATTTCTGGAAAGATCAACTGTTTCGGGAATTACTTTAGGAAGACGTATGGGTGGATCTGCAAGATACTGGACAAATAACTGGCAAGTTACCGCTGCACTCATGGGACACGAATTGGGATCCAGAGTAGACAAGGGGCAACAGGATGAGGGCTGGTCAACTAACTTACGTTTTACAGCTGCTCCAATAAATAATTTTGGAGAAAACCTACACCTTGGAGTTGCAGGATCATATAAAATTCCTGATGTAACCTCTGAATTAAGACCAAATACAATAGAGGTAAGTGCAAGAACAGAAACTTATGTTTTTGATCCCAAATTATTACATACAGGCGATATTAAAAATGTAAACTATCTCAATCGTTATGGTTTTGAACTTATGTATCTCAATGGACCATTCTATTTTCAATCTGAGTTTATTGGAGCCTCTATTTATAGATGGTATGGAGATCCAACTGTAAATCTGCAAGGCGGATATGCTATGGCTGCTTGGGTTCTAACTGGTGAAACCCGTTATTATTATGTTGATGAAGGTGAAGTTGGACCAATTGAAAAACCAAAAAATTCCTGGGGTGCACTTGAAATAGCAGCCCGTTATAGCATTACAAATTTAAATGATTTCGACACTGAAATACATGGCGGACAATCGAATCAATTAATGCTTGGGTTAAATTACTATCCGAATATGAATATTAGAATTATGTTCAACTATTCATATGTTAATCTTGATGAGTTTGCAACACGAAAAGGAAATCTATATGGCAATGATGACCATTCATTTATTCAAATGCGCGTTCAAGCATCACTATAAAAAGGAAGGAAAATAAAATGAAAAAAATATTATTAGCAGCTATACTTATTACATCAGGAATATTTCTGTCCTGTTCAAGAGAAGAACCATTTGTAGCACCACCGCCACCGCCACCGGATGTGCAGATAAATGAAGTTTATTCACGTGGTACTGTTGGAAATGAGGATTGGATTGAAATTTATAATCCTTCAACAACTGCTACAGATATAAGTGGATTTAAAATTTATGATTCAGGTGGACAGGCTGGAAGTAAACCAAAAAAAGAAATTCCTCAAGGTACTATTATTCCTGCTGGAGGATTTTTTGTAATCGTTGTAGATGACACACTTGATAGTGGATTTGGACTATCATCCTCGGGCGAAACTGTTTGGTTAGAAAATGCAGGTAGTGTATTAATTGATAGTATTGCATTTCCTGCTTTAGGAAATGATACTTCCTATGCAAGAAGCCCGAATGGTTCTGAAATTTGGGTGCAGCTGACACCACCCACTAGAGGTACATCAAATATTAGTGGAGGTTCTCAACCACTTGTAATGAATGAGTTCTTCTCAAGAGGTGTTGATCCTGATTTTGATTGGATTGAAATCTATAATCCAAATTCTTCACTGGTTACATTAACAGGTTATAAAATCTATGATGGCGGAGGAAATATTGGAACAAAGCCCAAAATGGAATTCCCGGTTGGTGCAGTTGTACCTGCAAACGGATATTATGTTATAGTAGTAGATATTCAGGATCCTGCTGGTTTTGGTTTAGGCAGCGGCGGAGATGAATGCTGGTTAGAAAATCCAAGCGGAACTGTAATTGATAATCAAGTAATTCCTGCAATGCCTGTTGCAACAACTTCCTATTCTAGAGTTCCTGATGGAAGTGTAAATTGGTTGATATCGAATACAATCACAAAAGGTGCTCCAAATCAGCCTTAAGTAAAATAAACCAAAAGAGAACCAGACTAGTTCTGGTTCTCTTTTATTATGGATAATAAATGACCAATAAAGAATCATATAAATATTTGTTATTTGTTGTATTAGTT
>Ga0105096_10000390_pt1 | contig 14924 bp, 11 predicted proteins | sample PPLLak3cmMay2015_FD_87036 | JGI IMG/M metagenome (GOLD analysis project Ga0105096, IMG submission 87036) | Freshwater sediment microbial communities from Prairie Pothole Lake near Jamestown, North Dakota, USA - PPLs Lake P7 Core (1) Depth... | ecosystem: Environmental > Aquatic > Freshwater >... | reverse complement strand
GGTGTCCGGTTCCGCGAGCGCCTGCTCGACGCCATGGAAGCGCACGTCGGCCGACCGGCCCTCGAGCAGCACGGCGCACGACGCAGCGGCCCCGAGCGCGCGGATCGCCGGCACCGGCAGGCCCAGGATCGCCCGCGCGTGCAGCGCGAACTCCGAGAGATCCTGGGAGATCAGCGTCACGAGCCCGGTGTCGTGCGGACGAGGCGAGACCTCGCTGAACCACACCTCGTCGCCGCGGACGAACAGCTCGACGCCGAACAGCCCGGTGCCGCCGAGCTCGTCGGTGATCGCGCGTGCGATGCGCTCGGCCTCGGCGAGCGCCGCCGGACTCATGGGCTGCGGCTGCCACGACTCGCGGTAGTCGCCGTCCACCTGCAGGTGGCCGATCGGCGCGCAGAAGGAGGTGCCGCCGGCGTGACGCACCGTGAGCAGCGTGATCTCGTAGTCGAAGCGGACGAAGCCTTCGACGATCACCCGGCCGGCGCCGGCCCGCCCGCCGGCCTGCGCATACTCCCAGGCGGGATCCACGTCGTCCGGTCCGCGCAGCACGCTCTGGCCCTTGCCGGACGAGCTCATGACCGGCTTCACCACGCAGGGCAGGCCGATGGCGGCGACAGCCGAGCGGTAGTCCTCGGCGGTGTCGGCGAAGCGGTAGGACGAGGTCGCAAGACCGAGCTGCTCGGCGGCGAGCCGGCGGATGCCTTCGCGGTCCATGGTCAGGCGCGCCGCCCGGGCGGTCGGGATCACGCGGAAGCCCTCCGCCTCGAGCTGGAGCAGCGCCGGCGTCGCGATCGCCTCGATCTCCGGCACGATCAGCGCCGGACGCTCCTGCAGCACCAGTGCGCGCAGCGCGGCCGGATCGAGCATGTCGAGCACGTGCGAGCGGTGCGCCACCTGCATCGCCGGGGCGTTCGGGTAGCGGTCGGCTGCGATCGTCTCCACGCCGAGTCGCTGCAGCTCGATCACGACCTCCTTGCCGAGTTCGCCGGCGCCGAGCATCAGCACGCGCGTGCCGGACGTCGAGAGGGGTGTGCCCAGGGTCGTCATGGGGTCGGGTTCACGATGCTTGGCCTCGCCGCTCAGCCCATCAGGAGCCGGCTCTCGCCGCGCTCGAGGTCCGCGGGGCTGCCCCACAGCACGAGCACGTCGCCCTCGCGGAGCCTCGTGCCGGAGTCGGGCTCGCGGCCGACGATACCTTCGCGGCGCAGCGCCGTCACCACGACGCCGCGGCGATCGAGGCCGACCTCGCCGAGGGTCCGGCCGACCGCCACCGCGCCCGGCGGCAGCACCACGGTGCGCAGCTGCTGGCGCAGCGCCTGGCCGCCGGCGTCCGCGTCGCCTCCGTGGCGCCCCTTGAACACGCTGCGCAGGATGGCGTAGCGGTCGTGGCGGATGTCCTCCGTGGTCTCGAGGACTTCGCGCGGCGGCACATTGAGGAACAGCAGCACGTGCGAGACGAGCGCCAGGCTGGTCTCGAAGATCTCGGGGACCACCTCGGTGGCGCCGGCGGCCTGCAGCGCCTCGAGCCGCGAGTCGTCCTCGGTGCGCACCAGCACCGGCACGTCGCCGCGCAGCTGGCGAACGGCGCGAACGATCTTGAGCGCGGTCGTCGGCCCGTCGAAGGACACCACGACCACGCTCGCCTGCTCGAGCCCGAGCGCGCGCAGCACCTCGGGCTCCGAGGCGTCCCCGTACACCACGGGGTCGCCGGCCTGGCGCGCGTCGCGCACCCGCAGCGTGTCGAGGTCGAGCGCGATGTACTCGAGGCCGCGCTTCTCAAGGACGCGGGCGAGGTTCTGGCCGACCCGGCCGAAGCCGCAGATGATCACGTGCTCGCGCTGCGCCAGGTCGCGCGTGGCCGCCGTCTCGAGTACGAGCCCGGAGGGCTGCACGGTCGGGCGCCGCAGGATGAAGTCGGCGATGCGGCCGTTGTAGCGCACCAGCAGCGGTCCGAGCAGCATGCTGAGCGCGACCGTCGTGAGTAGCGCCTGCACGATCGCCGGCTCCACCATGCGGCCCTTGAGCAGCAGCGTCAGCAGCGCGAAGCCGAACTCGCCGCCCATGCAGAGCACGATGCCCGTGCGCAGCGCCTTGCGGGTGTTCGGCACGAAGCGGCGGACGATGAGGTGGATGAGCAACGCCTTGCCCGCCAGCAGCGCCGCGAGCAGCAGCAGCACCAGCGGCAGCTGCGCGAGCAGCAGCCTCAAGTCGAGCAGCATGCCGACCGAAACGAAGAACAGCCCGAGCAGGATGTCCTGGAACGGCTTGATCACCGCCTCGGTCTGGTGCCGGAACTCCGTTTCCGCGAGCAGCATGCCGGCCAGGAAGCCGCCGAGAGCCATCGACAGCCCGAGGGCGTGGGTCGCCCAGGCCGCGCCGAGCGCCACGAAGAGCACCGTGAGCGTGAAGGTCTCCGAGCTGCGGTGCCGGGCGATTTCGCGGAACAGCGGTCGCAGCAGCCAGCGGCCGACCAGCAGCACGAGCACCAGGGCCAGCACCGCGCGCCCGACCATTCCGAGCATCCACGCCGGACTCAGCACGTCCGCCGATGCGCCGAGCGCAGTGGCGAGTGCGAGCAGCGGTGCGAAGGCGAGGTCCTGGAACAGCAGCACGCCCACGGCGAGCCGCGAGTGCGTGCGGTTGATCTCGAGCTGCTCGCCGAGCTGGCGGATGACGATGGCGGTGGAGGACATGGCGAGCGCACCGCCCAGCACGATGGCGATCGCCGGATCCACCCCGAAGGCCCACGCGGTCCCGCCGATCGCGGCCGTCGTGAGCAGCATCTGCAGTCCGCCGACGCCCAGCACCTCGGACTTCATGGCGATCATCCGGGCGAGCGAGAACTCGAGCCCGAGCGTGAAGACCAGGAACACGACGCCGATCTCGGCTAGCACGTGCACCGCGCTGGTGTCGGAGACGAGCCCCAGGGCGTGGGGCCCCATCGTCATGCCGACCACGAGGTATCCGAGGACGGGGGGAAGCGCGAAACGGCGCACCAGGCTCAGCACGACGACGGAGCCTGCGAGCAGGATCAGGATCTGTGAAAGGATGTCGCCGCCCATCGGCCCTCACGAAGCGCTTGACCCGATGCTAGCATTCCGGCCGGCAACGCTGACCCGCGAGGAAACCGAGAGATGGCCGGATCCGTGAGCGCCGCGTAGCTTCATGCAGTTCACGGCGCAATACGACCGGGTTGCCGGGCGGCTCGAGCTCTCGGGAGAAGCCCGCATGGAGGATGCGCCGGCGATGGCGCGCGTTCTCGGGGAGCTGCGAGGGTCGCCGCCGGCCGAACTGCAGATCGACCTCGCCCGCGTCGAGCTGCGCGACATCGGCCCGGCCTGGTTGCTGTACGACGCGATCGCGGACCTGCGCGCCGCGGGGGTGCGCGTCGGGCTCGACGGCGCGGTGCCGGAGCACTTCGCCTACTTCGACGCACTGCGCGCCCGGGAGGCCGGGTCGTGGGCACGAGCCGCCGCACCGTCCGTGATGGAGCGCCTGGCCGAGTTCGGCCGGAGCCTCGAGGAGCGCGGCCGCAGCTGGTACGAGGCACTCGTCTACGGCGGCCGCCTCATCGCGAGTGCTTCGATCGCGTGGCACAGCGTCAAGCGGCTGCGCCTGCCCTCGGTGGTGCGTCACATGCACGAGACCGGCGTGCAGGCGATCCCGATTGTCGCGGTGATCGCGCTGCTGATCAGCGTCATCTCCGCCTACATCGGCGCGCAGCAGCTGCGCCCATTCGGCGCCGAGATCTTCACCGTGGACCTCGTCGCCATCGGTGTGCTGCGCGAGCTCGGCGTGCTGCTCACGGCTATCATGGTCGCCGGCCGCACCGGCAGCGCGTATGCCGCCGAACTCGGCGTGATGAAGCTCAATGACGAGGTGGACGCGCTCGAGTCCATGGGCATGGACCCCTACGAGGTGCTGGTCCTGCCCCGCGTGGTGGCGCTGGTGCTGGTGCTGCCGTTGCTCACCGTGGTCGCCGACGCGATGGGACTCGCCGGCGGCGCGCTGCTCACGAGCTACCTGCTGGACCTGCCGTGGTCGCAGTTCGTGATGCGGCTCGACGCGGCCATCGCCCCCACCACGTTCTGGGCCGGACTCGTCAAGGCGCCGGTGTTCGGCCTGCTGATCGCACTCACCGGCACGCTGCGCGGGCTGCAGGTGCGCGAGTCCTCGCGCGAGCTCGGTCGGCTGACCACGGTCGCGGTCGTGCAGTCGATTTTCCTCGTGATCTTCGCCGACGCCCTGTTCGCGATCTTCTTCCTCGAGATCGACTTCTGATGGCGGCGCCCGTCATCGTCGTCCGCGAGGTCGTCAACCGCTTCGGCGCCCAGGTGGTGCACGACGGCGTGAGCTTCGAGGCCCGGTCCGGCGAGATCTTCGGCATCGTCGGCGGCTCCGGCAGCGGCAAGAGCGTGCTGCTGAAGACCCTGCTCGGGCTGCGACGGCCGGATGCAGGAACGGTCGAGCTCGAGGGCCGCGACATCACCGCCATGGACGACCGCGAGCTGCGCGGCATCAAGCGCCGCTACGGCGTGACGTTCCAGCACGGCGCGCTCTTCACCTCGCTCACGGTGGCCGAGAACGTCACGCTGCCGGTGACGGAGGCGATGGACCTCGACGAGCGCTCCCTCGAGCGCCTCGTGGAGCTCAGGCTGCGCATGGTCGGTCTGCCGCTCGAGGCGGCGGCCAAGTATCCGGCCCAGCTCTCGGGGGGCATGGTCAAGCGCGCAGCGCTGGCGCGTGCGCTCGCGCTCGACCCGGCGATCCTGTTCCTCGACGAGCCCACCGCCGGGCTCGATCCCATCGCGGCCACTGCGTTCGACGAGCTCGTGCTGTACCTGCGCGACACGCTGCGCCTCACGATCGTCATGGTGACCCACGATCTGGACACCCTCATGAGGACATGCGACCGTGTCGCGGTGCTGGTGGATGGCAAGGTGATCGTCGATACGCTCGAGGGGATCGTCGCGAACGATCATCCGTGGATCCGCCATTACTTCCATGGCGCCCGGGCGCGCTCGATGGCCGCCGGCCGGGAGGACTCGGGTGGAGCGTGACGCGCGTTACGCCGCGGTCGCCGTGTTCGCGCTGGCCGCGATCGCGGCGGCGTTCGCCTTCGTGTGGTGGTACTCGGGCCGGACCGACCGGCGCGTGTACGAGAACTACGAGATCTACTTCGAGGGCTCGGTGAGCGGGCTCGCGCAGGGCAGCCCGGTGCGCTACCTCGGCGTGGACGTCGGGCGCGTGCGGCGATTGTCGGTTGCGCGCGACGATCCGGGCCGCGTCAAGGTTGTGGCCGAGGTGGACTCCGCCGCCCCGCTGTCCGGGGCGACGCGCGCCCGGCTCGGGCTGCTCGGCCTCACCGGTCTGCTCTACATCGACCTGCAGCTCGATCCCGAAGGGGACCCGGACGCGGCGCTGCCGCAGGGCGCCAACCATCCCGTGATTCCGGCCCGCAAAGGCGGCATCGAGGCGTTCATCGAGCGCTTGCCTGGCCTCGTCACGCACGTGAGTGAGGTCATGACGCGCATCGAGAAGCTGATCGACGACAGGAACCTGCAGGCGGTCGGGGAATCGCTGGGCGACATCCGGGCCGCTACCGCCGAGTTGCCCGGGCTGGCGCGTGATGCCGCGTCCTTGACGGCCGAGTTGCGCGAGGCGGCGGCGGAGACGACCGCCCTGGCGCGGCAACTGAACGTCCTCGCGGCCAACTCGCAGCCCGACACGGAGGCGGCGCTTGCGAGCGGGCGTGTCGCCGCCGAGAAGCTCGCGACCGCGGCCGCGAGCCTCGAACGGATCATGACCGCGAACGAGGCCGCGCTCACCCGAGCGGCCGGGCAGGGTACGGCCGAACTGCAGCAGCTGATGATCGACCTGCGGGACGCCAGCGCCGAGGTTCGCGCGCTCGCCCAGTCGCTGCGGGAGCGGCCCTCGAGCCTGCTGCGCGAGGCGCCGGAGCGCGGCGTGGAGATCGCACCATGAGGATTGCGCTGGTCCTGTCCCTGTCCCTGTCCCTGGCCTCGGCCGGATGCGCGGGTGCGTTGCTCGGGCCGACCGCCGAGGCGCCGGAGGTCTACCGGCTCGAGATCGCCGACGCTGCGAAGGACGCCGAGCGGCTGCCGCTCGCGCTCGGCGTCGCCCGCCCGCGGGCCGCGCCCTCGCTCGATACCGAGCGCATCGCGGTGGTCCAGCCCGACAGCCGTTTCGACTATTTCGCCGGCGTACGCTGGTCCGAGCCGGCGCCGCAGATGCTGCAGTCGCTGATCGTCCGCGTGCTGCAGTCGGGCGGCCGATTCGAGGTGGCGGTCGCGGCGCCGAGCCGCGTCCCGACGGACCTGCTGCTCGATGTGGAGCTGCGTCGCTTCGAGGCGGTGTACGCACCCGGCGCCGATGCGCCCACGGTGCGGGTGGAATTCCAGGCCACGCTGGTCGACCAGAGGCGCGCGCGGCGGGTGTCGAGCATCGGTGTTTCGGCGGAGGCGGTCGCCGGCTCGAACCAGCGCGGGGCAGTGCTCGATGCGTTCGAGCGCGCGACGGGCGAGTCGGTGCACGCGCTCGCCGCCTGGCTCAGGGACACGCAGCCGACCGCTGCCGACTGATCCCCGGACACTGGCTGCAGTCGCGGTCCCGGCGAGTTCAGTGGGGGCGCATCTCGAGCCGCTGCTCGAACTCGGTCCCATCGCGCAGCAGCACGCAGTTCGCGGGCAGCGGTTGGTGGGCCAGCAGCGGGGTCGCGGACCCGCCGATCCAGATCGCCGTTCCCGGAGGCAGTGCACCCGCCAGTTGCGCAAGCTGTGGCGGGATGTCCGCAATCCCTTCCTGCAGCACCACGCTGATCGCGACCACGGCGGCGCCCACCTCGCGCGCGAAGCGGGCAATCTCCGCAGCAGGCAGGTCGGCCCCGAGGTAGTGGACCTTGAAGCCGCGGCTGGCGCAGATCATCGCCGACATCAGCAGGCCGAGCTCGTGCCGCTCGCCGGGCAGCGTCGCGAACACGACCGGTTCGAGGCGCGCGGCGCGGTCGTAGGCGTCGAGCATCAGCCCGACGTGTCGCGCCACGATCTTCGAGATGAGGCGTTCGTTCGCGATCGACATCTCGCCGCGATGCCAGCGATCCCCGACCTCGCGCAGCAGTGGCTGCAGCACCTCGGTGACCAGGCGCGGCGGCGGCAGCATGGCTACGGCGAGAGTGATCGCCTGCTCGCAGTCGGCCGCGCGGAACTCCTGCGCGGCCTCGAGGATGCGTCCGACGAGGGCGTGAGCCGTCCCCTGCGCGCGCTGATCCGGCGGCGCGTCGAGCAGGGCCGCGAGGCGCTCGTCGCTCAGCGGTGCGAGCCGGCTGATGGGGTGGCCGCGCTCGGTGGCCTCGCGCAGGCGTCGCAGGCGCAGCACGTCCTCGGGGCGGTAGACACGCCGACCGGACGCATCGCGCACTGGGGTGACGACCGCATAGCGCCGTTCCCAGGCACGCAGCGTCTCGACGGTCAGGCCGGTGGCCTGAGCGACGGCCTTGATCGAGTACATCGCGAAATTATACACAGACTGAACATCGGGACCCGATATTGTCTAGTAATACGCTGTTCAAAAGCTTGACATACCAGCCTCGGGACGATATCGTCCCTACCGTCATAGATGACCCCCGTTTGGGCGGGAGCAATCCCGCCCTATTTTTTTGGTTCACTGCCCTGGTCCGGAGAAAGCGACCCGGACCCCAAAAAAGAAGAAGCAGGCATCGCCGCGAAAGCCTTGACGCACGCGACGCCCATTCCGCATCACTCCCTGTCAGAGAAGACGGCGATCTTGCCGTCGCTCTAGAGCCAGAGATACCGGGCGCAGCAGGCGCCGATAGCGGCGCTGCGAATCCTGTTCGCCGCGCGACCGGTATCGATCTCCACCGACTTGTCATTCGCCTATTCCGACTATCCCGGCGGGCGGCCGGGCCCATCGTGTGATTCAGGCGGGCCGACGACGCGCCACCCACGGCATGCCCAGCCCACCGACCGAGGAGGGCAATCATGACAAGGACGTACCTGATCGCCGCCGCCTTGCTGGCGGTGGCAGCGGCTGGGTCTGCATCTGCCCAGGCCATCAAGTTCACGGTGGACTGCTCGAAGGGCCAGACCATCGGGGCTGCGCTGCAGCGGGGCGACTCGCGCAAGCCTCTGGACATACTCGTCCGCGGGACCTGCAACGAGTACGTCACGATCACCCGCGACGACGTGACGCCGCGCGGCGAAGGCGCCGCAGCCAGCATCGTGAACGGGCCGGGTTCGGCCGCGCCCGCGATCGCGATCCGGGGCCAGCGGATCTTCCTCGACGGACTCACCGTCACCGGCGGCGCGCAAGGCGTGATCGTCTCGGGCCCGTTCGTGGCCACCCTGAGCAACCTCGTGGTGCGCAATCCCGCGACGGGCAACGCCGTCGTGGTGCGGGGCGGGGCTGACGCGAGCATCAACAGCTGCACGCTGATGCAGGCCGTCAACGGATTGCAGGTCAACCGCGGCGGCTCGGCGAGGGTGTTCGGCAACTCCGAGATCCGCGAGAACTCGGGCTCCGGGATCCGCGCCGACCTCGACTCGGCCGTCAACGTCTCCGGGCCGACGAAGATCCTCGACAATGGCGCGCACGGGATCCAGCTGGAGACCGGCTCGACCGGAATCATCAGCAACAGCGAGATCGCCGGGAACGCCAACGGCGTCCTCGTCTCGGCGTCCCGCGCCAGCATCGGCGGCGGCAACCAGATCCGCGACAACCGCGAGAACGGCGTGCTGGCCGGGGCCGGCGCGACGGTCACCGTGACCGACAACACGATCGTGAACAACAGTCACAACGGCATCGCCGGGCACCTCGGATCGACGCTGGTGCTGCGCGGTAACGAGATCGCCTTCAATGGCGAGACGGGCGTGTACTGCCGTGCGGTCTGTACGGTGCAGGTCGCCGGGGCCAGCATCCACGACAACGCGCACCACGCGGTGCTGGTGATGTTGGGCTCGCGGTCCATTTTCCAGTCCCCCATGACCACCACGGGCGGCAACGGCTGGGAGGACCTCTGGTGCGGAGACTCCGAGACCAGCGTGGACGGTGTGGACGGCTTGAGCGTGGACGGCGGTGACTTCTTCGACGGCAGCGTGAGCCCGCTCTGCACGGGCTTCAACGACTGACGCCCGCAGCGTGGCGCCGGCGGAGGCCCGGCGCCACGCACCCGACGGCGCAAGGCCGGCCGCGGATTCAGGCGGGGAGCCGCAGGACGGGGTACTTGCCCGTCTCCTGCCTGACCACCAGGTCGAGGAACGCGTCCGCGGACACCGGCTCGCCGAACAGGCGGCCCTGGCCGTACTGGCATCCGCTCTCGATGAGGAAGCGCCGCTGCTCCTCGGTCTCGATGCCCTCGGCGAGCACGTCGAGCCCGAGCGAGCGTCCCATGTCGATGATCGAGCGCACGATCGTGGCGTCGTCCGGGTCGTCCGCCGCGTTGCGCACGAAGGACTTGTCGATCTTCAGCGTGCCGATCGGGAACTGCTGCAGGGCGCTCAGGCTCGAGTAGCCGGTGCCGAAGTCGTCGATCGACAGGTGCACGCCCATGGCCTTGAGCTCGTCGAGCAGCGGCAGGGTGTGCTCGGCATCCATCATCAACGTGGTCTCGGTGATCTCGAGCTCGACACACCTGGGCGAGACGCCGTGCTTCTCGAACACCGAGCGACACCGCGGGATGAAGCTTGCCTGGTTGAGTTCCTTGAGCGAGAGATTGATCGCGACGCGGCCCGGGTCGTTCACCTGTCGGCGCCACTCGGCATAGTCGCCGCAGACGTGATCGAGCACCCAGGCACCGATGTCGAGGATCAGGCGGGACTCCTCCGCAAGCGGGATGAACTGCGCCGGCGCGATCTCGCCGTGGCCGGGCAGCCGCCAGCGCAGCAGCGCCTCCGCGCCCACGACCTTGTCCGTGAACAAGTCCACCTTCGGCTGGTAGCGCAGCACGAACTCCTCGCGTTCCAGCGCCCGGCGCAGCTTGCTCTTCAGCAGCAGCCGTTCCACCGCCGCCGCGTTCATCGCAGGCGAGTAGAAGACGTGGCAGTTCCTCCCGGCGCGCTTCGCGTGATACATCGCGGCGTCGGCGCAGCGGATGAGGTCGATGACGTTGTCGGCATCCTCAGGGCAGGTGGCGATGCCGATGCTCGCCGTCACGTCGATCTCGTGCTCGCCGACGTGCAGCGGTCGCGACACTTCCTTGAGCAGCAGACGGGCGATCGCCTCCGCCTGCTCGCGCCGGGTGGTCGGCCCGTCGGGCGTCTCCAGGAACGCGGCGAACTCGTCGCCGGCCAGCCGACCCACCACCGACTCCTTGGGCAGCGCCCGGATCAGCCGCTCGCTCAGCGTCTCGAGCACGCGGTCGCCGGCGGCATGCCCGAAGGTGTCGTTGATCTCCTTGAAGTGGTCTACGTCCAAATACAGCAGCGCGAGCCCGCCCGATCGGCGCCGGCCGCGCGCGATCGCCTGCTGCAGCAGGTGCTGGAACTGCATGCGATTCGGCATCTTGGTCAGCATGTCGAACCGGGCGAGGTAGCGGATGCGCCGCTCGGCCCGCTTGCGCTCGGTGATGTCGCGCAGCACGTAGATGGTGCCCTGGAAAGCCGGGTCGGCGCTCGAGACCGCGGAGGCGCGCACCGAGACCGGGATGGTCTGTCCCGTTCCCGTTCGCACCACGGTTTCTGCGGGCGCGGCGACCGCCTTCGCCGCCACGAAGGCGTCACGGTGGGGCTCGGCGACCAGCGACTCGAACTCCACGCCGGCCAGTGAATCGCGTTCGGCCCCGAGCATTTCCGCGGCGGCCGCGTTGACCGTGCGCACCCGGCCGTCCGGCGCCACCACCAGCACCGCGTCGCTCATGCTGTTGAGCAGCGTGTTCAGGTAGTCGCGCGAGATGGTGGTGCCCGCTAGCGCCTCGCGCATCCGCTCGAGCGCCCGTTCGAGATTCGCGATCTCCGGCACACCGCTGCTCGGCACGGGTTCCGAGGTGAGTCCGCGGCCGATGCGCTCGGCACTCGCCGCGAGGCCGCTCATCGCCCGGTCGATGCGTGCGATCAGCAGGGCCGTGATCCACGCCGCCAGCAGCGACAGCCCGATGCCGATCCCGAGGATCAGCGGCAGGCGGGAGGCGTAGAAGTGGGGCACCAGGGCGAGGATCTCCTGGCGCACGTTGGCGAGCGTGCTGGCAGGGTCCGCCCCCGACTGGCGCGAGGCCTGGTCGAGCACGGTCTCGAGGTGCTGCCGGGCATGGTCCTCGCCGGCCACGTTCACGAAGGCGAGCGCCACGGTCAACACGAGGCCCACGGCCAGCACCGTGAGCACGTATCTCGTCCTGAGGCGAATGCTGCGCATGTCGCGCCGACCTGCCGTCGCAGCCCCCCGCGGAGCACTTTTCGTTATAAGGCGTACCGACCTGCCGGCCATCATAGTCGCCGGACGCGCCGCGTACGAGTTCCGGCTCCCGTCTCGCTCTCGGCTATGCTTGCCCCGGAGGCAGACAGCGCATGAACGAACTCGAGCTCACCGGTCGAGCCCGCACCCATATCGTCGCACTCGAGCAGCCGCGCTGCGCGATGCACTACGGTGCGGTCACCTCGTTTCTTGCGATGCGGGATGGCGCCGCCGCCGCCGGCATCGACCTCGTCGCGGCCTCGGGCTTCCGCGATTTCGAGCGCCAGCTCGCGATCTGGAACGGCAAGTGGCTCGGCGAGCGGCCACTGCTCGACCGCGCGGGTTGCCCGGTGGAGGTGGCCACCCTCGACGAGGCGGCGCGCATCGACGCCATCCTGTGCTGGTCGGCGCTGCCGGGCGGCAGCCGTCACCACTGGGGCACCGACGTCGATCTCATCGACGCCGCCGCACTGCCGCCGGACTACCGCGTGCAGCTGGTCCCGGAAGAATACGCGCCGGGCGGCGTGTTCGAGCGGCTCTCGTGGTGGCTCGACGCGAACATGGCGCGCTTCGGCTTCTACCGACCCTACGCCACCGGCCAGGGCGGGGCCGGTGCCGAGCCGTGGCACCTCAGCTACTGGCCGGTCGCCGCCGAGGCGCTCGAGGCGCTGACGCTGCCGGTGCTGCGACGTGCCGTCGCCGGCAGCGAGATCCTCGGGCGCGAGAGCGTGCTCGAGCGCCTGCCGGAGATCTACACCCGCTTCATCCTGGGCGTGGATTTCCCGGGCCGTCTCGAGGGTCCCGGCGTTCACCGCGCAATCCTCGCCGCGGTCCGCTGACCATGCGCAGGGTCCACACCGCCGAATCCATCGTCGAGATCGCGCACCTGCGCAACCTGCTCGAATCCGAGGGGATCGCCTGCTTCGTGCGCAACGAGCGGCTGGCCGGCGCCCTGGGCGAGATTCCCTTTGTCGAGTGCTGGCCGGAGCTGTGGGTGCGCCAGCCGGGCGAGGCGCTGCGCGCACGCGGCCTGATCGACGCGGCCCTGCAACCCGCCGAGGCGGCGGAGCCCTGGCTGTGCCCGGGTTGCGGTGAACGCATCGAGCCGCAATTCACGCAGTGCTGGCACTGCGCGGGCGTGCCGGTGGCGACCGGGAACTCGCCGTGACCACGCTGACCGTCGCGAGCCGTTTCAAGGGACCACCGGAGTCCGGCAACGGCGGCTACGTCTGCGGCCTGCTGGCAGCGACGCTGCAAGCCGACGTGCGCGTCCGCCTGGTCGCGCCGCCGCCGCTCGACACGCCGCTCGAACTCGAGCCCGCCGGCGAGGGCGAGTGGCTGCTCAGCGGCCCCGCGGGACCGGTCGCGCGGGGCATCGCCGCGAAGCTCGAGCTCGAGGTGCCCGCGCCACCCGGCTACGTGCAGGCGGTGTGGGCCTCGCAGCACTACGCGGGCTTCCGCGAGCATGCTTTCCCGGACTGCTTCGTGTGTGGCCCGCATCGCCGACGCGGTGACGGGCTCAGGATCTTCCCCGGCATGCTCGACAGTGGCGTCGTGGCGGCGCCGTGGCTGCCCGCGGACTCGCTCGACGCCGGCGACGGCAAGGTGGCCGCGGAGTTCCACTGGGCGGCGCTCGACTGCCCGGGCTACTTCGCCGTCTCGGGCGGCCGCCGCATGATGCTGCTCGGGGAGATGCAGGCGCATCTCGACAGGCGGGTGCGCGTGGGCGAGTCCTGCATCGTCATCGGCTGGCGCATTGGCACCGAGGGCCGCAAGCATCAGGCCGGCACGGCGATCTTCGACGGCGAGGGCGAGCTCTGCGCCCGCGCCCGGGCGACGTGGATCGAGGTGAAGTGAGGCGCGCGCAGCCGCTCAGCGGCGCGCGAGCAGTACGGTCATCAGGCCCGCTGCGCAGAGCACCACGCCCGGCCACGGGTTGATGTTGACTGCCAGCCAGACGAGCCCGCCGAGCAGCGAGACGGCGCCCACGACCGTGGCGTCGCGCCGGCGTGCTCCGGCGCGAAGCTCGGCCCGCAGCGCGTCCATGCCCCCCTGCTCCACGCGAATGCGGAAGTTGCCCTCGGAGGCCTGCTGCACGACCTGCTGCAGCACCTGCGGCAGGATGCGCAGCGACTCGCTCAGGTCCGGCAGCTGCCGTCGCAGCTGCTCGGCGAGGTTGCGGCCGCTGAGCCGGTCCGCCGCCCAGTCCTTGAGCACCGGCTGCGCGGTCTTCCACAGGTCGAGCTCGGGGTAGAGCTGCCGGCCCAGGCCCTCGATCTGCAGCAGCGTCTTCTGGAGCAGGATGAGTTGCGGCTGCACCTTCATCTGGAAGCGCCGCGCCGTCTCGAACAGCCGCAGCAGCACCTGTCCGAAGGAGATCTCCGACAGAGGCTTGTTGAAGATCGGCTCGCACACCGTGCGCACGGCCGCCTCGAGCTCGTCCACGCGCGTGTCGGCGGGGACCCAGCCCGAGTCCACGTGCAGCCTCGCGATGCGGTTGTAGTCTCGGTCGAAGAAGGCGAGGAAATTCTCGGCCAGGTAGTGCTGGTCGCGTGCGTCGAGCGTGCCCACGATGCCGAAGTCCACGGCGCAGTACTTCGGGCGCTCCGGGTCCCCGAGCAGGACGAAGATGTTCCCCGGGTGCATGTCGGCGTGGAAGAAGTTGTGCCTGAGCATCTGGGTGAAGAAGATCGTGACGCCGTTCTCCGCGAGCCGCTGGATGTTGGTGCCGCGGCGGCGCAGCTCGTCCATGTCGCTGATCATCACGCCGTGGATGCGCTCCATCACCATCGCCTCGGGGCGACAGTAGTCCCAGTAGACGGCCGGCACGTGCAGCAGCTCGGAGCCCGCGAAATTGCGGCCGAGCTGCGCGGCGTTCGCCGCCTCGCGCATCAGGTCGAGCTCGTCGAGGATCGTCTTCTCGTACTCCTTGACGACCTCGGTCGGGCGCAGCCGGTGGCCGTCGCGGGCGTAGTCGAGCACGAGCCGTGCGAGCACGTGCATCACCTCGAGGTCCCGCTCGATCAGCGCCCGCACGCCGGGGCGCACGACCTTCACCACGACCTCCTCGCCGCTGCGCAGCCGGGCGGTGTGCACCTGCGCGATCGAGGCGGCGGCGAGCGGGGTCTCGTCGAACTGCTCGAACACCTCGGTCACCGGCCGGCCGTAGGCGCGCTCGACGATGGCGCGGGCCTCGGCGCCCGGGAAGGGCGGCACGCGGTCCTGCAGCTTCTCGAGCTCGTCGGCGATGTCGGCGGGCAGCAGGTCGCGGCGCGTCGAGAGCGCCTGCCCGAACTTCACGAAAATGGGTCCGAGCTCCTCGAGCGCGAGCCGGATCCGCTCGCCGCGCGAGCCGCCCTTGCGGCGCTCGAACCAGGTGGCCGGGGAGAGGTAGAACGCGTAGCGCAGCGGGCGGAACAGGTGCGCCGCGAGGATCATCTCGTCGAGCCCGTGCCGCACGAGCACGCGCTGGATCTGCAGGAGGCGGCCGATGACACGCAGGC
>Ga0105096_10000389_pt1 | contig 14926 bp, 30 predicted proteins | sample PPLLak3cmMay2015_FD_87036 | JGI IMG/M metagenome (GOLD analysis project Ga0105096, IMG submission 87036) | Freshwater sediment microbial communities from Prairie Pothole Lake near Jamestown, North Dakota, USA - PPLs Lake P7 Core (1) Depth... | ecosystem: Environmental > Aquatic > Freshwater >... | reverse complement strand
TGATCCAGGTTCTGCCGACTGCCCGGAACCCGATCGTCGTTTTATCAACTGCCCAGCAAACGGTCGTCGTTTTTCAGGCTCGCCGGCGGCCAGTTATCCAGGCGCATGCCCAGGGACAACCCGCGCGAGGCCAGCACGTCCTTTATCTCAGTCAGTGACTTCTTACCGAGGTTCGGGGTCTTCAACAGCTCGACCTCGGTGCGCTGCACCAGATCGCCTATGTAGTAGATATTCTCGGCCTTGAGGCAGTTGGCAGAGCGGACCGTCAGTTCAAGGTCATCAACCGGACGCAGCAGGATCGGATCCACCTCGTCCTCTTCGATCGGGGATTCGGACGTCGACTCGCTTTCCAGGTCGACAAACACCGCCAGCTGCTGTTGCAGAATGGTGGCCGCGCGACGTATGGCCTCCTCCGGGTCGATCGTACCGTTGGTCTCCAGGTCGAGAACCAGCTTGTCGAGATCGGTGCGCTGCTCAACGCGAGCGGCCTCTACCACGTAGGACACGCGGTACACCGGAGAGAAGGTGGCATCAAGTTGCAGGCGACCGATGGAGCGGGTCTCCTCCTCGGGGTTTTCCCGGGAGTCAGCTGGAGAATAGCCGCGACCGCGCGCCACCGTCAGTTTCATGCTGATTTCGGAATTGCTGTTGAGGTGGCAAATCACGTGCTCGGGGTTGCGCACCTCGATATCGTGGTCGACCTGAATATCGGCAGCAGTGACAGTACCCGGACCCCTTTTGCTCAGGGTCAGCTCCGCCTCTTCCTTGCCGTGCATCACCAGGGCGACACCCTTGAGGTTCAACAGGATCTCAATCACATCTTCCTGCACGCCCTCGATGGCGCTGTACTCGTGCAGAACTCCGTCGATCTCTACTTCAGTGATCGCGCAGCCGGGCATTGAAGACAGCAGGATGCGCCGCAATGCATTACCCAGGGTGTGGCCAAAGCCACGCTCCAGCGGCTCCAGGGTCACCTGGGCACGGGTCTTGTTCTTCTCGTCAACCTTAATGACACGGGGTGTCAAAAACTCGTTCACTGCACTCTGCATTGGGGCACCTGTATGTAGGTTAGTCCTTCAGTGGATTACTTGGAGTAGAGCTCGACAATCAGGTTCTCGTTGATCTCGGAAGAGAGATCCTGACGATCGGGCAATGACTTGAATACCCCTTCCAGCTTATCGCTGTTCATTTCTATCCACTCCGGTTCGCCACGCTGAGCAGCCAGCGCAATGGCAGACTGCACACGCAGTTGCTTCTTGGCTTTTTCTCGCAGGGAAATCACATCCCCTACCTGAACCTGGTAAGACGGTATGTTCACCGCGGAACCATTCACGAGTATTGCCTTATGGGCCACCATCTGGCGCGCCTCGGCGCGAGTAGAGCCGAAACCCATACGATAAACCACGTTATCCAGACGACTCTCGAGCAGGCGCAGCAGGTTCTCACCGGTTGCGCCCTTCAAACGGGCCGCTTCCTTGTAGTAGTTGCGGAACTGCTTTTCCAGCACACCGTAGATGCGGCGCACCTTTTGCTTCTCACGCAGCTGCACGCCATAGTCAGACAGGCGGCCGCGACGGGCTCCATGCTGGCCTGGGGCTGTTTCCACCTTGCATTTACTTTCCAGCGCGCGCACTCCGCTTTTCAGGAACAGGTCGGTTCCCTCACGACGGGAGAGCTTGCACTTGGGTCCAATATATCGAGCCATGTCAATTCAATCCTGTAAGCGTAATACGGTAAGTTATACGCGACGTTTCTTGGGGGGACGGCAGCCGTTGTGGGGTATGGGCGTGACGTCGGTAATGTTGCTGATCTTGTAGCCGCATGCGTTGAGTGCACGCACTGCGGACTCGCGCCCCGGACCGGGACCCTTGACCTGCACGTCCAGGTTCTTCAACCCATACTCCTTGGCTGCCTCACCGGCGCGCTCGGCCGCCACCTGGGCAGCGAAGGGGGTGCTCTTGCGTGAGCCGCGGAAACCGGAACCACCCGAAGTAGCCCAGCTCAGGGTGTTGCCCTGGCGGTCTGTAATCGTAATGATGGTGTTGTTGAAGGAGGCGTGGATATGGGCAATGCCGTCCACGACTGTCTTGGTAATCTTCTTACGAGTGCTTTTGGCACCTGGCTTGGCCATAATAAACTTCCTGCTTTAATATCAACACTGCACTAGGGTGCAGCTACACTAAAAACGGATTCGCTGTAGAGACTGCCTTACTTGCGAATCGGCTTGCGCGGACCCTTGCGGGTACGTGCGTTGGTCTTGGTGCGCTGCCCGCGCAGGGGGAGGCCCCGACGATGGCGCAAACCACGGTTACACCCAAGGTCCATGAGACGTTTGATGTTCATGGAGACCTGGCGACGCAAATCGCCCTCCACGGTCATGGCTGCCACCCTGGCCCGCAGCGCATCCATTTCCACTTCAGTCAAATCGCCAATCTTGGCATTTTCCGCAACACCAGCATCGGCGCACAGACGCTTGGCCTGGCTGCGCCCTACACCGTAGATGTATGTCAAAGAGATAACAGTGTGCTTGTTATCAGGTATGTTGACGCCGGCAATACGAGCCATCCAACTTTCTCCAATCGTTTATCTTCGCTATTTGCTGCTGTCGCTGCCCAGACCCGACGAAATTACTGCAATTTCATCGAACCGGGGGCAAAAGGCGCAGCATTCTAGCGGTATCGTTTCTAGAAATCAACCGCCGGTCTGGTTAACCCTGGCGCTGCTTGTGGCGCGGATCTGTATTGCAGATCACGCGCACCACGCCGTTGCGCCGCACCATCTTGCAGTTCCGGCAAATTTTCTTGACCGATGCACGTACTTTCATCACAACTTCTCCGTTTTCCTGACGATGGCCTGCGCCCGAGCGACTGCTTCAGCGCACCCTGCCGGCACTGCCGTAAGTTTTCAAATTGGCCTTTTTCATCACCGAGTCGTACTGGTGTGACATCAGGTGGCTTTGCACCTGGGCCATGAAGTCCATCACCACCACCACCACGATCAACAGCGAGGTACCGCCCAGATAGAAGGGCACATTCCACATGACCACCAGGAACTGGGGTAACAAACACACCAAGGCGATGTATGCGGCACCGAAGACTGTCAGCCTGGTCAGGACCCCGTCAATATAATTGGCAGTTTGCTGGCCAGGACGAATCCCGGGGACAAAGGCGCCGGAGCGCTTGAGGTTGTCCGCAACCTCAACCGGGTTGAACATCAACGCGGTATAAAAGAAACAGAAAAACACGATAAACACCGTAAACAACAGTATATTTAACGGCTGCCCGGGGCCGATCGCGACGGCCAGGTCCTGCAACCAGTCAGCTGACCCGGACGACCCGAACCACTGCGCGATCGACGCGGGAAACAGCAATATGCTGCTGGCGAAAATGGCGGGTATAACTCCCGCCATGTTTACCTTAAGCGGCAGATGGGAACTCTGCGCCTGGTACATCTTTCGCCCCTGCTGGCGCTTGGCATAGTTTACCGTGATGCGACGCTGGCCGCGCTCGATGAAGACGATGAGGTAGATCACCGCGATCGCCAGCACCAGGATCAGCAACAACACCAGGATATTCAGTTCGCCCTGGCGGGCCTGCTCCAGTGACTGCCCGATCGCAGACGGCAAACCTGCCACGATTCCCGCGAAAATAAGCAGCGAAATCCCGTTACCGACCCCTTTCTCAGTGATCTGCTCACCCAGCCACATCATGAACACGGCACCGGTGACCAGGGACGTAATCGCGATAACAAAAAACAATGGCGATGTATCAAAGGACATGCCCTGGTTGGCCATGCCCACCGTCATACCGGTAGCCTGCACTATGGCCAGAACAACCGTAAGGTAGCGTGTGTACTGGCTGATCTTGCGGCGGCCCGCTTCACCTTCTTTCTTCAACTGCTCCAACTGCGGTGTCACGGCCGCCATCAACTGCATGATGATCGACGCCGAAATGTAGGGCATTATCCCGAGCGCGAGGATACTCATCCGCTCCAATGCGCCACCGGAAAACATGTTTGCCAATCCCAGTATGGTGCCCTGGTTCTGGTTGAACAACGCCTCCAGTTGCCTGGGGTCGATTCCCGGTACAGGAATGTGGGTCCCTATCCGGTACACGAATATCGCCAGCAATACAAAGCGCAGCCGGGCGAAAAGCTCGCCCAGCCCTGCCTTGTTTACCGACGGCGGCTGAAGTGTCGCCATTTATTCCTCTACTTTCCCGCCGGCCTTCTCGATTGCTTCACGAGCGCCTTTGGTTACCGCCAGTCCCCTGACTGTCACGGCCTTTTTCAATTCGCCAGACAGGAACACGCGCACCCGCGCAATGTTGCCATTGATAAGGTCTGCACCCCTCAGGGTCTCCAGATCAATCACCGCACCTTCGACGGCATTGAGCTCGCCAAGGCGGACCTGCGCGGTTGTGCGGGACACCCTCGAGGTAAAACCGTACTTGGGCAAACGCTTCTGCAGGGGCATCTGGCCACCCTCAAAGCCAGGTCGAACCCTGCCGCCGGAACGTGACTTCTGGCCCTTGTGGCCGCGACCTGCGGTCTTGCCCAGGCCACTGCCAATCCCGCGACCAACGCGCTTGCGGACCGGGCGAGAACCCGGAGCGGGGCTCAGGGTGTTCAGTCGCATAATGTCTGACATGATTTAGTCCTCAACCCTTACCAAGTAGTTAACCGAATTGATCATGCCACGGACAGAGGGGGTATCTTCCACTTCTACCGTGTGACCAATACGGCGCAAACCAAGACCGGCCACACAGGCCTTGTGGTTCTTCAGGCGCCCATAGGTGCTCTTGATCTGTGTAACCTTGATTTTTGCTTTAGCCATGACGAGCAAATCCAGTAATTAATTCAGAATCTCTTCAACGGTTTTGCCACGCTTGGCAGCTACTTCCTCAGGCGCGCACATGTCGCGCAGGCCGTTGAATGTCGCGCGAACAACGTTGACCGGGTTGGTAGAACCGTAACACTTGGCCAGAACGTTATGTACGCCTGCGATTTCGAGTACGGCGCGCATCGCGCCGCCCGCGATTACACCAGTACCCTCGGAAGCCGGCTGCATATAGACCCTGGACGCACCGTGAGATGCCTTGACCGGGTACTGGATGGTTCCGTTGTTGATCTCAACCTTGATCATGTTGCGGCGAGCAGCATCCATCGCCTTCTGGATTGCAACCGGGACCTCGCGTGCCTTGCCGCGACCGAAGCCAACCTTGCCTTTGCCGTCGCCAACGACGGTCAGCGCGGTGAAGCCGAAGATACGACCACCCTTGACCACCTTGGCCACGCGGTTGACCTGAACCAGTTTCTCCTGGAGGTCGCCTTCCTGCTGCTGCTTTTTCTGATCGTTGAAAGCCATATCTACACCCTAGAAATTCAGTCCGGATTCACGAGCTGCATCGGCCAGAGCCTTGACCCGCCCATGATACTTGTAGCCACCGCGATCAAACGCGACCGACTCGACACCAGCCGCTTTCGCACGCTCTGCAACAAGCTTGCCTACGGCAGCCGCGGCTTCGATATTTCCGGTCTTGCCGCCGCGCAGCTCACTATCAAGCGTCGACGCACAGGCCAGCACCCGGTCCCCGGCCGGCGCGATAATCTGCGCATAGATATGGCGGGGGGTACGGTGAACGCTCAGGCGAACGGCGCCGAGGTCGCGCATACGGGCACGCGCGCGACGAGCGCGGCGCAACCTTGATTCATTCTTCACACTCATTTTCAGATTACCTACTTCTTCTTGGCTTCTTTACGACGAACAATCTCGTCGGCATAGCGAATGCCTTTACCCTTGTAAGGCTCCGGCGGACGGAAACTGCGAATCTCGGCTGCCACCTGGCCAACTGCCTGCTTGTCGATGCCGCTTACCACGACTTCGGTCTGCGAGGGCGTTTCTGCAGTCACACCCTTCGGCAATTTATAGTCAACCGGATGCGAAAGCCCTACTGTCAGGTTGACGGAAACTCCATCTGCCTTGGCGCGGTAACCAACTCCGTTCAACACCAGCTTCTTCTGCCAACCCTCGCTGACACCCTTGATCATATTGCTCACCAGGGCACGAGTTGTTCCGGCCATGGCCTTGAATTGATCACCGTCGTACTGAACGGTCAAAACGTTGTCATCCTGGCTTACACGTATGCCCGCATCAAGGGACAGCTGCAGCGTCCCCTTTCCGCCCTTGACAGTGAGCGCATTGCCGTCGAGCTTGACTTCAACTCCCTTGGGCAGTGCAACCGGATTTTTCGCGACTCTAGACATTTCAAATGCTCTTTAAATCAAAATACATTTAGAAAACGGTGCACAGCACTTCGCCGCCAACTCCGGCTGCGCGCGCCGCACGATCGGACATGATTCCCCTGGAAGTCGATACGATCGCTACGCCAAGCCCCGCACGCACCGATGGCAACTCGTCCTTTGCCTTGTAGTGACGCAGCCCGGGGCGACTCACGCGGTCAATCTCGGCTATAACCGGCTTGCCCTGATAGTACTTGAGCGCTATGGCCAAACGAGGCTTTCCGCCTTCAGTGGTAAGCGAAAAATCACCTATATATCCCTCGTCACGCAGTACGGTGGCGACCGCTGCCTTAAGCTTTGAGCCAGGCATTTCGACACTTTTCTTGCCCGCCATCTGCGCGTTGCGTAGACGGGTCAGCATATCTGACAGTGGATCCTGCATACTCATAATCTAATTCTCTCCGTAAACCGACTGGTCCGTTACCAGCTGGCCTTGACCAGGCCGGGTACATCACCGCGCATGGCAGCTTCACGTAACTTGTTCCTGCACAGGCCAAACTTTCTATAAACACCATGGGGGCGCCCTGTTACCTGGCAACGGCGACGGCCGCGGCTGGGACTGGCATCACGCGGAAGCTTCTGCAGGGCTACCTGCGCGTTCCACTTCTCCTCATCAGAGGCCTTGGTGCTGACAATGATCGCTTTCAGTGCTGCTCGCTTGCCTGCATATTTTGCTACCAGACGAGCGCGCTTCTTTTCGCGCATTACCATAGATGTTTTAGCCATGTACTAGAGCCTCTTAAGCCTTCAGGGGGAAGTTGAAAGCACGCAGCAGCGCCCGGCCTTCATCATCCGTACGAGCGGTGGTGGTAATGGTGATATCCATGCCACGCAGGGCGTCCACCTGGTCGTAATTGATTTCGGGAAAGATAATCTGTTCGGTTACACCCATCGCGAAATTACCGCGGCCATCAAAGGACTTCGGGCTAATGCCGCGGAAGTCCCGGATACGCGGAATCGCGATAGTGATCAGGCGATCCAGGAACTCGTACATCCGATCCGAACGCAGGGTCACCTTGCAACCAATCGGCCAACCATCGCGAACCTTGAATGCCGCAATGGATTTACGCGCCTTGGTGATGACCGCCTTTTGGCCGGATATTTTCTCCATCTCGGCAACTGCGTTCTCGAGGACCTTCTTGTCGCCCAGCGCTTCGCCGACACCCATATTCAGGGTGATCTTGGTGATGCGCGGAACCTCCATCACATTTGCCAGACCCAACTCTTCCTTGAGACGGGGAGCGATCTCGCTCTTGTACTTCGCTTTCAACCTTGCCATGTTTAATTCCTGCTAACCCGGTCAGCCAACGGTGGCTTAAGAGTCAATTGCCTCGCCACTGGATTTGAAGACACGCTGCTTGCGGCCTTCCTCCACCTTAAAACCTACACGATCAGCCTTGCCGCTTGCGGGGTTGAAAATCGCCACATTGGAGACCTGTATCGGCGCCTCCTTCTCGACAATGCCACCCGCCACGCCCGCTTGGGGATTGGGCTTGGTGTGCTTCTTGATCATATTCACACCGCTAACAACGACCTTGTTGTTATCGAGTACCTTGCGAACCTTACCGCGCTTACCCTTGTCCTTGCCTGCCAGGATAATCACTTCATCATCGCGCTTTATCTTGTACATTTCCTTCCTCTCCCTGCCGGCCGGCCTAGATAACTTCAGGGGCCAGAGAAATAATCTTCATGAACTTCTCACCGCGCAGCTCGCGAGTCACAGGCCCAAAAATACGGGTGCCGATCGGAGCCTGCTGATTGTTGAGCAGCACGGCGGCATTGTCATCGAACTTGATCAGTGACCCGTCGGGACGACGCACGCCTTTCCTGGTGCGCACAACGACCGCCGTCATCACCTGGCCCTTTTTGACCTTACCACGCGGAATCGCTTCCTTGATTGACACCTTGATCAGGTCGCCAACACGCGCGTAACGACGCTTGGACCCGCCCAACACTTTGATGCACATCACGCGACGGGCACCGCTGTTGTCGGCGACTTCCAAATACGACTGTGTCTGAATCATCTTCTACTCCAAACTGCGATATGAAAGTTAAGCCTGCGGCTGAACTTCGGCGGCACTATTTACCACTTCCAGCAGCTTCCAGGTCTTGGTCCTGGAGATCGGCCGCGTCTCGGTGACGGTGACGGTATCGCCGATGTTGCACTGGTTGTTCTCGTCGTGCGCATGAATCTTGGATGAACGGGTGATGTACTTGCCGTAGACCGGGTGCTTTACCCGGCGCTCCAGCAGCACAGTGATCGTCTTATCCATTTTGTTGCTGACAACCGTGCCAGTAACAACGCGTGTACGCTTCTCTACAGATGCCATTGTTAGTTACCCGCCTTCTCATTGAGCACGGTCTTGACGCGAGCGATATCGCGCTGGTTCTCTTTCAGAAGGTGAGTCTGCCCCAACTGACCAGTTGATTTCTGCATGCGCAGCTTGAACTGGGCCTCACGCAGGGCCAGCAGCTGCTTGTTCAGATCCTCTGGGGATTTCCCACGCAATTCAGTTGCTTTCATCACATCACCGACCGTTTAACAAATGTTGTTGCAAGCGGAATCTTGGCCGCAGCCAGCGCAAATGCCTCCCGCGCCAACTCCTCGGTCACGCCCTGTACCTCATAGAGCACTTTCCCTGGCTGAACCTGGGCTACCCAGTATTCCACGTTACCCTTCCCTTTACCCTGACGCACTTCCAGCGGTTTACCGGTAATGGGCTTGTCCGGAAAAACCCGAATCCATATCTTGCCGCCACGCTTGATGTGGCGTGTCATGGCCCGGCGAGCTGCTTCAATCTGACGGGCCGTAAGGCGTCCGCGCCCTATTGCCTTCAGACCGTATTCACCGAAACTCACCTTGCTACCGCGCTGCGCCAGACCGCGATTGCGGCCCTTCATCGCCTTGCGAAATTTTGTACGCTTTGGTTGGAGCATCTGCGTAACCCTTAATTGGTTGCTGTTTTCTTGGTGCTATCGGACGAATTGTCAGTACCTATGACTTCGCCCTTGAATATCCAAACCTTCACACCGAGAATGCCGTAGGTGGTGACCGCCTCGTATGTTGCGTAATCTATATCAGCACGCAATGTGTGAAGAGGAACACGTCCTTCGCGATACCATTCAGTGCGAGCGATCTCGGCGCCGCCCAGGCGGCCACCTATCTGAACCTTGACACCTTCCGCGCCCTGGCGCATGGCGTTCTGCACCACTCGCTTCATGGCGCGGCGGAACATCACCCTACGCTCAAGCTGCTGGGCTACGTTCTGGGCAACCAACTTCGCATCGAGATCGGGCTTCCGAATCTCCTCGATGTTGATCTGCACCGGCACGCCCATTTTCTCAGCGAGTTTCTTGCGCAGACCGTCCACGTCCTCACCCTTCTTGCCGATGACTATACCCGGCCTTGCGGTGTGGATCGTGATGCGTGCCGTTTGTGCGGGACGCTCGATCACCACACGGCTAACGGAGGCGCTCTCAAGAGTCTTCTCAATGAAGGCACGAACTTCCAGGTCCTTGATCAACTGCCTGGGGTAGTTCTTGCTGTCTGCATACCAGATTGAGGTGTGGTCCCTGACGATACCTAACCGAATGCCGACCGGATTTACTTTTTGACCCATGTGGTCTTCTCCTAAGAACTAGCCTTCGCTGTCTGCAACTTTCACGGTGATATGACAGCTGCGCTTGAAAATGCGGTCTGCGCGGCCCTTGGCACGGGGGCGCAGGCGCTTCATCGTCATGCCTTCATCTACAAAAATGCTGGATATCTTCAATTCGTCCACGTCAGCCCCTTCGTTGTTCTCTGCATTGGCGATCGCAGAGTCAAGAATCTTTTTGACGATATGTGCCGCTTTCTTGGGGCTGAATTCCAACAGGCTCAAAGCCTCTTCCACGGGCTTACCGCGAACCTGGTCGGCGACCAGCCGGGCCTTTTGCGCTGAAATCCGCGCGCCCTTCAATTTTGCTGCAACTTCCATCTCTTCAACCTCGCTTCAGGCAAGCGCTTAGCGCTTCGCCTTTTTGTCCACGACATGGCCCTTGAATGTGCGGGTCGCTGCAAATTCACCCAACTTGTGGCCAACCATGTCCTCATTGACCAGTACCGGCACATGCTGGCGGCCATTGTGAACAGCAATAGTCAGGCCAACCATATCCGGCGATATCATCGAGCGGCGCGACCAGGTCTTGATCGGGCGACGATCATTGCTTTCAATCGCTGCTTCAACTTTCTTAATCAAGTGAAGGTCAATGAAAGGACCTTTCTTCAGTGAACGCGGCACAGTTTCTTCCTCTAATCTCTTGGGTCTATTTGACCAAACTTACTTTTTACCACGGCGGCGTACGATCAGGTTGTTGGTACGCTTGTTCTTACGGGTCTTGTAACCCTTGGTCGGCGTGCCCCACGGACTCACCGGGTGACGGCCACCAGAGGTACGGCCTTCACCACCACCATGGGGGTGATCTACCGGGTTCATTGCAACACCGCGCACAGTCGGGCGAATCCCACGCCAGCGCGATGCGCCCGCCTTACCCAGCTTCTGCAGACTGTGTTCGGAGTTGGAGGCCTCACCCAGGGTGGCGCGGCAATCCGACAGCACCTTGCGCATCTCGCCTGAACGCAGTCGTAGCGTCGCGTACTGTCCCTCCCGGGCAACTACCTGCACCGAAGCCCCCGCGGAACGCGCCACCTGGGCGCCCTTGCCAGGCTTCAACTCAATGGCGTGTACCGTTGAACCCACCGGGATGTTGCGCAGGGGCAGACAATTACCGGTCTTGATCGGCGCAGCAGACCCGGATTGCAGAACATCACCGGCCTGAACACCCTTGGGTGCAATAATGTAGCGGCGCTCTCCGTCTGCAAACAGCAGTAATGCTATATGGGCAGTACGGTTCGGGTCGTATTCAATGCGCTCCACAGTGGCAGGAATGCCATCCTTGGTGCGCTTGAAGTCGATGATGCGATAATGCTGCTTGTGACCACCGCCAATATGGCGGGTGGTTATCCGGCCATTGTTGTTACGACCACCATTCCTGGTTTGCGTTTCCAGCAGTGGCTTGTAGGGAGCACCCTTATGCAGCCCCTCTTTGCTTACCCGGACGACGTGACGGCGTCCTGGGGAAGTGGGCTTGCTAGTTAATACTGCCATCTCGAACCTACTCCTTAATCAACCGACGCAAAGTCGATATCCTGACCCTGCTGCAGCCGAACATATGCTTTTTTCCATGTCGACCTTGCGCTCATGCCGTGCTTGTTGCGCTTGACCTTGCCCTTGACCCGCAGGGTGCGAACGTTGTCCACCTTGACCTTGAACAACTGCTCAACCGACTTCCTGATTTCGGCCTTGGTGGCATTGAGCGCGACCTTGAACACATACTGGTTGTTCAGGTCAGCCACCACGGCGGCCTTCTCGGAAACGTGCGGACTTTCGAGTATCTGAAATATGCGCTCCTGGTTCATCCCAGCATCTCCTCAAGCTTTCTCACCGCATCGACGGTGATCATCACCTTCTCGTGACCGATCAGGCTCACCGGATCGACGCCATCGACATCACGCACATCCACCTTGTGCAGGTTCCGGGCCGCGAGGTACAGATTTTCACCCACCTCGGTAGACACAATCAGCACGCTGTCCAGGCCATATTCGCCAAGCTGCTTTACCAGCAACCTGGTCTTGGGCTCTGCCAGCTCCATGCTCTCGACAACCACGAGGCGGTTCTGGCGAGCCAGTTCCGACATGATGGAGCGCAACGCAGCGCGGTACATCTTGCGGTTCACCTTCTGGCTGTGATCCTGCGGCTTCGCAGCAAAAGCGACGCCACCACTGCGCCAGATCGGGGACCGGATAGTTCCCGCACGGGCGCGGCCGGAGCCTTTCTGCCGCCACGGCTTCTTGCCACCGCCGGCAACCTCAGAGCGTGTTTTCTGGGCGCGAGTACCCTGGCGGGCGCCTGCCATATAGGCGGCGACAACCTGATGGATCAGGTCTTCATTGTATTCGCGTGCGAAGGCAACATCAGAAACAGACACTGTGCCTGCCGTGGCATTGCCCGGCTTTACTACACTCAATTCCACGTTGGAGACCCCCTAACCTTTTGCCTTGACCGTGGGGCGTACGACTACGTCCCCGCCGGGTGCGCCCGGTACTGGGCCCTTGATGAGCAGCAGATTACGCTCAGCATCAACACGGACAATCTCCAGCCCCTGGGTGGTTACATTCCGCGCACCCATGTGGCCCGCCATTTTCTTGCCCTTGAACACCCGGCCAGGCGACTGGTTCTGGCCAATTGAGCCAGGAGCCCGGTGTGACAGGGAGTTGCCGTGGGTAGCATCCTGCATCTTGAAATTCCAGCGCTTTACACCGCCCTGGAAGCCCTTGCCTTTGGACTGCCCTGCCACATCGACAATCTGGCCTGCCTGAAACCGCTCCACAGTCAGCTCAGTGCCGACTGCGGGCGCCTCATCGGCAGCCTCCAGACGAAATTCCCACAAACCCGTCCCTGCCGGGACATTCGCCTTGGCGAAATGGCCAGCCTCGGATTTGCTCACTCTCGAGGTCTTACGGTTGCCCGTGGTGACCTGGATAGCACGATAACCATCGTTATCGAGCTCTTTGATCTGAGTGACGCGGTTTGGAGAAACCTCCACTACGGTCACTGGAATGGATACGCCGTCTTCGGTAAAAACACGAGTCATACCGGACTTACGGCCGACTAAGCCAATAGCCATTTTGCTAACCTCTCAGTGTACGGGGCTCTACCCTCTATGGCCGCCCAGAATTGTTGCCATCGGGGCGTTACACACTCGGGACTCCTGCCCCAAGCAGGTCTTGCTACATCAATCTGTAGTTAACCAAGACTAATCTGTACTTCGACACCTGCTGCCAGGTCCAACTTCATCAGGGCGTCCACGGTTTTCTCAGTGGGCTCCACGATGTCCAGCAAACGCTTGTGGGTACGGATTTCGTACTGGTCACGAGCGTCCTTGTTAACGTGCGGGGAAATCAGCACGGTAAATCTCTCTTTCCGGGTCGGGAGGGGGATCGGCCCCTTGACCTGGGCGCCGGTGCGGCGCGCGGTTTCAACGATCTCCTGGGTAGAGGAATCTATCAGGCGATGGTCGAAAGCCTTGAGGCGAATTCGAATGCGTTGACTCTGCATCAGACCTAACTCCAATCAATAAAAAACCAGGAACCCGCCATGGAGTCCCCTGAAAAAAGGAACGCGAATTCTAATGAGGGGCCCAACTGCTGTCAAGCAGGGTTCTCAAATAATTTTCAGCGCTTGGGAAATCCGCCCCGTAGGGGGCGGTCACGGCGGTTTACCTGGCGCAATCCACGCAGCGGGTCGCCTCGGGTATGGCCTTCAGCCTGGCCGGGGCGATCGGTTTGCCACAGGCGCCGCAAAACCCATAGGTCCCAGCCTCAATCCGCTCCAGTGCGGCCTGCACAGCCCGGATTGACTGGGCGGTCTCATTGCCTATGGCATCGACCACCTCATCGTTTTCCCTTTCCTGGGCCTGTTCGGCAGAATCGCCCGAGTGCTCGCGAGTGACGTCACTCTTTATGCTTGCCAGGCGGGCCTGCAACATCGCCAGCCGCTGCTCCAACTCCAACCTGAGTGTAGTGTCAGCCATGGTCCGTCAGGCCTTCGCCTTCAACATGCGATAAAGCTCATCTTTCAGGCGGAGCCGCCGCAGCTTGGCTTCCTCTTCCGTATGGGTTGCCACGGGAGTAACCTCATTCTGCATGTTCTCAACCTCACGAGTGAGTTCATGGTAGGCCTCAAACAACCGCCTGAAGTGGGCGTCACTGACCTTAAGTTCGTGTATGCGCTCCCTGTACTCAGGGAATTCGTGGATCAAATCGTGGTGCTCAACAGACATACTTGCTCCTTATTGATCTAACCTTGTAAGACTTTACGCCAGCTTAATCCGCTGGGCGCAGGACACCATGATCTGGGTCAGCTTTACCCACAACCGCCCCTGACGGCGAAGCGCTTGACGAAACTTCCGGCAGCCCAGAAGATGGGGCAGCCAACCAGATTATACCCCGGAGGTAAGCAGATCATGGCGCAAACCGAGAACACGCATTCAGTCCTGATGGGCTACCTCCTGTGGATATTCGGGTTCATGGGAGCGCACCGATTCTACTACGGCAAGCAGATTACCGGGGTGATCTGGTTCTGTACCCTCGGCCTGCTGTTCATCGGCTGGATTGTGGACCTGTTCCTGATTCCTTCGATGGAGCGCGAGGCCGAGCGCCGCTTCATCCCGGGCCCAATCAACTACAATATTACCTGGATCCTGCTGACCTTCCTTGGATTTCTCGGCATTCACCGCTTCTACATGGGCAAATTCCTGACCGGGATCCTGTACCTGCTTACCGGCGGCCTGTTTCTCATCGGCATCCTCTATGACTTCCTGACACTGAATGAACAGCTGTCAGATGTAAACAGCGGATACTAAAAAGCCCGGTCGATGCCGGGCTTTTTAGAGGGGGTCACTCTTTACTCGATGATCTTGGCGACGACGCCGGCGCCAACAGTGCGGCCACCTTCGCGGATCGCAAAGCGCAGGCCGTCTTCCATCGCAATCGGCGCTATCAGCGTCACTACCATCTGCACGTTGT
>Ga0105096_10000385_pt1 | contig 14943 bp, 14 predicted proteins | sample PPLLak3cmMay2015_FD_87036 | JGI IMG/M metagenome (GOLD analysis project Ga0105096, IMG submission 87036) | Freshwater sediment microbial communities from Prairie Pothole Lake near Jamestown, North Dakota, USA - PPLs Lake P7 Core (1) Depth... | ecosystem: Environmental > Aquatic > Freshwater >... | reverse complement strand
TAAAAACAACTTTTTTGAACATGTATAAAAATTTAATTATTGAATTTAACCTTAATATCTTTTGCCTTTTTACTTTTGCCTTTTTACTTTGTCCTTCTAGGAATAGCACACGGATGACACGGATCAGACTGATTTATACAGATTTGTTTTAGTAAATTACAAAAATTCCGATCTTAAAGGCTATCACCTATGCTTCTCGATCCTCAACTTTTTACTTTTTCCTTTTTACTTTTTACTTCTAAGAACAGCACACGGATGACACGTATCAGACTGATTACTGCATAACCGCATAACTGTAACTAGATCATTGAACCTTGAACCTTGAACCTTGAACTTTTTCCTTCTTTCTTTTTTCCGTTCAATTCAAAAACCTCTGGTGCCAGCTTTTACCTGCTTCTATTTCCCATTGCTCATTCAAATCCCGGATTGTGTTCACCACATTATTAAAAACAATGGTTTTGTGATCGATCTTGCGCTCACTGGCGAATTGTTTAAAGGAGCTCAACGGAACCACATTGATATTCTCTCCTGCTCTGAAGGCCGTATTGGTCTTGTTTAAGAGCTCCATTTGGTATTCCTTTTCCAGTTGTTTGATAAAATATGTAGAAGCATCGATAGAACAACCGGATACCGGATTGTAGGTTTCATCGACTGAAATGATGATAAAATGATTGTATTTTATCTGGTATGAGGCTTTCAGGTCATCGCCATGGCGTTTCCAGGAACTTAGAAATTGTTCAATTTTTTTTCTGATCTCCATCTCTTCGGCAGCAGTAAACGGCCTGTCGGATTGATAGATCCAAACTTTTGATGTATCTGATAACTGTTCAAATTCAACCAGCATGCTTATATTTTTTTAAATTTATTCTTAAGGTCATCCAGAGTAAAGGTTTCTTTATTTGAGATCTCCCTATCCTTGATATCCTTGAGCACTTTTTTCGTGTACAAGGGAAATTCAGAATTCTGGATCCAGCCGAAATAACCCGTATCACTCTTCAATACTTCTTTTACTGTTTTGCCTTTGTATTTTCCGAAAGTAAAGATCTCTTCTCCTTTTTCATTTAATACAATAAATCCCGCAAAATCAACCCGGCTGTGGTGGTGTGAAAGTTCGCTCAGAAAATCAACAGAACTTTCCAGGTCTTCGTACTTTGCAATCTGTGCATCTAATATTTCATAGGTCGCCAGCGTATCCGCTTTTGCCGAGTGCGCATTTTCCAGCGACTTTTCGCAATAAAACTGATATGCCGCACTTAAATTACGCGGTTCCTTTTTGTGGTAGATTACCTGTACATCCACAGCTTTTCTGTTGTCCATATCAAAATTTATACCAGCTCTCAGCATTTCTTCAGCCAGCAGCGGAATATCGAACCTGCTGGAATTAAATCCCGCTAGGTCACAGCCATCAATCATTTTGCTGATCTGGGGTCCCAGTTCCTTAAAGGTCGGTTCATTCTTAACCATCTCGTTGGTGATCTTATGAATCTCCGTTGCCTGGGCAGGAATATCCATTTCGGGGTTTACATAGCGTGTAAAGGCTTCCTTATTTCCGTTCGGAAATACTTTTAAAAGGGATATTTCTACGATCCTGTCGGTAGCAATTTGTATACCTGTTGTTTCCAGATCAAAAAAGACAATCGGTTTCTCAAGTTGGAGATTCATCTAAAAAATTTAGGTTTATTTAAAATAATAAAAATTAAAATTCGGCTTTTGCATCCCAGGCTTCCAGATAGTCTGCCACTTTTTTAGCGAACATGCTGCCCAGTGCTCCGTTCACAACCCTGTGGTCATAAGAATGGGAGATGATCATTTTATGCCTGATGGCGATCATATCTCCATCAGGAGTTTCTATTACTGCCGGCATTTTTCGAATAGCTCCCAAAGCCAGTATACCAACCTGAGGCTGGTTGATGATGGGTGTTCCCATAATGCTGCCAAAAGAGCCCACATTTGTTACTGTATAGGTACCTCCCTGTATATCGTCAGGATTCAACTTACCTGCACGTGCACGGTCGGCAAGGTCATTCACCACTTTGGTCAAACCTACCAGACTGAGGGCATCCGCATTCCTGATCACAGGTACGATCAGGTTACCATCGGCCAGCGCGGCTGCCATACCCAGGTTGATCGCTTTTCTTTTGATGATTTTATCCCCGTCGACGGAGATGTTCATCATCGGAAAATCCTTGAGTGCTCTGGCAACAGCCAGCAAAAATACGGGTGTATAGGTGATCTTTTCTCCCTCTCTCTTAAAGAAGGCATCTTTGATACGCTCACGCCATTTGACGATATTGGTAACATCCACTTCCACAAAACTCTGGACATGCGCTGAAGTCTGCACAGAATCGACCATGTGCTTTGCGATGATCTTCCCCATTCTGGTCATCTCGATGATCTCATCTTCCCCGCTTCTCAGAATCGCGGGTTTCGGTTCTGTAATTATTTGTTTTGAAGGTGGCTGCGCTGCCGGAATCCCAACAGAACTCACCGCGTTCTTATTGGACAAATACCCCAGAATATCATTTTTTGTGACGCGTTCATCTTTTCCTGTTCCCGCGATGGCTTCCAGTTCTTCCACAGACAAACCCTCAGCCCTGGCTATATTTTTAACCAGCGGCGAATAAAATCTGCCTGAAACCGGACTTATTGCCGAAATAGTTTCTTCAACTTTACGGATCTCCTGCCTGAGACTTTCAACAGCCTCTGTTTCGACCTCAACAGGAGCTGAAACTTCCTGAACCTGACTTTTGACAATTCCTGATCCGCCTACCTCCAGTATGGCGATGGTTTCTCCAACTTTGACCAAATCATCAACTTTGAAAAGTTTTTCTACCAAAATTCCCTCTACTTCACTTGGAACTTCAGAATCCACTTTGTCTGTGGCAATTTCCAACACAGGTTCGTCCAGGGCGACCTTATCACCTATTTCCTTCAACCAGGAAGTAATGGTTGCCTCAGCAACACTTTCCCCCATTTTTGGCAGTTTCAACTCAAATCTTGACATACGCATTCAGATTAGCTTACAAATTTAAAAATAAAATGCATTCCCCGGGGTTCAGTTTCTATATATTAACAGAAGGCCATCCCTGACCTGAAATTTATTGAAAAAAATTGATGTAAAACCAGAAGAGCCTGTATCAATTGTCAAATAATATGACCTGATCAAATGGTCATAGAGAAAATACGTGTTTCCGGTTTATTCTCGATCAGCCTGAGATCAAAGGCCATACAGATATTTCTCACAAACATCCTGCCTTCTTCCTTCACTTTGACTTTGTTGTCCGTAATATCCAAAAGTCCGTCGTCGATCAGGCTCTCCAGGCGCTTTACGATACCTTTTTTGGTGCTTTCGTCGAGGCCATACGACCATTCTGTTTCCAGATTGCACATCAAATTGAGTATGTGCCTTCGTATGATCAAATCCTGGTCGTTCAGCAGATGTCCTCTGAAAACCGGAAATTCCCCTCTGTTTACCCGGGCTGTATAATCGGTAACACTTTTTTCATTCTGGGCAAAAGCATACCATGAATCCGAGATGGATGACATGCCCAAACCGATCATCAGGGCCGTTTTTCCAGCTGTATATCCCATAAAATTACGGTGCAGTTTTTTATTTTTCATGGCCTGGAATAAATTATCGGAAGGCAAAGAAAAATGATCCATTCCGATTTCTACATAGCCATTTTCAAAGAACAACTGTTTGCCGAGTTCGTACAAATGCCGTTTTACTTCATCTTTCGGAAGGTCTGCATCTTCAAATCCGCGCTGCCCCACACCCTTGATCCAGGGCACATGTGCATAGCTGTAATAGGCTATCCGGTCAGGTCTCAGTGAAACTGTTTTTTTTATGGTGTCTCGTATGCTTTTTTCATTCTGAAATGGAAGTCCGAAGATCAGGTCATGGCTGATGGAAGTATACCCTATTTCACGCGACCAGTCATGCACTTTCTGTACCTGATCAAAACCCTGTACCCTGTTAATTGCCTTTTGCACCACCTCATCATAATCCTGTATACCAAAACTGTTTCGTTTAAATCCCAAATCGTACAAACCTTGTAATTGTTCTCTGGAGGTATGGTTCGGGTGACCTTCGAAACTGAACTCAAAATCTGCTGCCTTTTCCGCCTTCTTTAAAATGCCGGTGATCAACAGACTGAGGTGTTCCATAGAGAAAAATGTAGGCGTTCCCCCACCGAGGTGAATTTCTTTGATCTTTGGCTTTTTGGGGAAGAGATCACAATATAGATCCCACTCTTTGAGCAGGGCATCGATATAAGGTGTTTCTACATCATGCTGTTTGGTAATCTTTTTATGACAGGCGCAAAAGGTGCAGAGGCTCTCGCAAAAGGGCAGGTGTATATACAAACTGATCCCTTCTTTGTCATTGCTTTCATTAAAACAGTGAACCAGGGAATCTTTCCAATCCGCAGCAGATATCCCTTTTTGATCCCAAAAGGGCACAGTGGGATAACTGGTATACCTGGGGCCGGGAATGTTGTATTTTTGTATAAGGGCTGAATTCATCTGCATCGGTATTCTTTAACGGCTTCCACAAAAGCGCCCGCGTGATCGAGCGGAATATTTGGCAGGATACCGTGACCCAAATTTACAATATATTTATCCTTTCCAAAGGCATCGATCATTTCATGTACTTTTTTTCTGATGACGGCAGGAGGCGACAGCAATCTCGCCGGATCAAAATTTCCCTGCAGTGTTATTTTGTTCTGTGTCAGTTTTCGCGCCGTGGCCGGAGCAATGGTCCAGTCTACACCCAAAGCAGCAGCATGGGATGAAGCCATTTCTTCAAGAGCAAACCAGCAACCTTTTCCAAAAGCGATCACCGGAGACTTGTCCTTTAGCGCCTCGATGATCTGGTTGATATAGGGCCAGGAAAATTCCATATAGTCTTCAGGGGAAAGCATACCTCCCCAGGAGTCAAACACCTGTACGGCGTTTACCCCGGCTTCTACTTTTTTCTTTAAATAGGCAATGGTGGTATCTGTTATTTTCTGAAGGAATTCATGGGCCGCCTTGGGATCGGTAAAGCAAAATTCCTTAGCCTTGTCGAAGGATTTGGAACCCCTGCCCTGAACGCAGTAGCACAAAATGGTCCATGGCGATCCGGCAAATCCAATCAGCGGGATCTCATCATGCAGCATTTCTTTTGTCAGCCGAATCGCGTCAAATACATAGCCCAGTTTTTCCTGTACATCCGGTACAATTACGCCATCGACCTCCTTTTGGCTGCGAATGGTTTTAGGCAAATAGGGACCTATATCCGACCGCATTTCCACTTCAATATCCATGGCCTGAGGGATAACCAGAATATCCGAAAACAGGATGGCTGCATCGAGCCCGTACCTTCTTATGGGCTGTACTGTGATTTCAGCCGCGAGTTCCGGTGTCTGGCAACGGGTGAAAAAATCGTATTTGTCTCTGAGGGCTATAAATTCAGGCAGATACCGCCCTGCCTGACGCATCATCCAAACAGGGGGCCTTTCAACTGTTTCGCCCCTGAGCGCCTTTAAAAAAAGATCATTCCTGATAGTGCCCATATTATTTATTTCTTGTTTTATAGTGAAATGGTTTACTGCTGTTCAGCAACTTTTTTAACTGCAAGGTCTATGGCGCGCAGCGCTTTTTTAACTTCTGATTTACTGAGGCTCGAGCAAAGGAACCAGGATTCAAATTGCGAAGGTGGTATAAACAAGCCCTGCCTGACCAGCTCCCAGAAAAAGACCCTGAAATGATCTGTATTGCTTTTCAGCGCAGATGAAAAATCCCTTACAGGCTGCTCTGAAAAAAACGGATTGAACATAGAGCCGAAACGATTTACCTGAATGGGAACGTTATACTTTATAGAAGCCTCCAGCAAACCTTGTTCCAGTTTTTTTCCAACGTTTTCAAATTTTGAGTAGGGATCCTGCTTTTTCAATTCTTTTAAAGTCGCTATTCCGGCCGCCATGGCAACAGGATTGCCGGAAAGGGTTCCGGCCTGATAAACCGGTCCGAGCGGTGCGACCAGTTCCATGATCTCATTTCGCGCTCCGTAAGCTCCAACAGGAAAACCGCCTCCTATAACCTTACCCAGACAGGTGATGTCTGCATGCAAACCTATCAGCTCCTGAGCCCCGCCAAATTTTGAGCGAAATCCTGTCATGACCTCATCGGCAATGATTAAAATACCGTTCTCTTTTGCCAGTTGATTGAGCTCTTCAATGAATGCTTTATCAGGAATCACAACACCCATATTGCCCGGAATTGGTTCAATGATGATGGCCGCAATGTCTTTGTGTTTTTTGATATGCTTTTTTACACTCTCGATCTGGTTGAATTCTGCAACCAGGGTATTTTTAACCGCTTCGGGCGGTACACCCCTGCTTCCGGGCAAACTCAGGGTAGCGAGTCCTGAACCGGCCGCCACCAGCAAGGCATCGGCATGACCGTGATAGCCACCCGAAAATTTGATGATCTTATTTCTATCCGTAAAGGCACGGGCCAATCTGATCGCACTAAAAACGGCTTCTGTACCCGAGTTTACAAAACGGATCTTATCCATGCCTGGAAAAGCGGCACAGATGGTCTTGGCCAGTTTTAGTTCCCCTTCAGCAGATGCCCCGAAAGAGTATCCGTTTCGCAAGGCTTTTTTAATGCTCTTTTCAACTTTCCTGTTCCGGTGACCCAGAATCATGGGGCCATATGAGAGGACAAAATCGAGGTACTCATTGTCATCCACATCTGTTATTGTGCTGCCATCAGCGCTTTGTATGAACAAAGGTGTTCCTCCAACCGATTTAAAGGCCCTGACAGGAGAATTAACGGCGCCAACAAGGTGCTTCTGCCCCTGTTCAAACAGCGCTTTCGAGTTCTTGAAGTTCTTATCAGACATCTTATTGTTTGTTTTGAATTAACCGTGCCGCTTCTTTGGCGAAATAAGTGATGATTATATCTGCACCGGCTCTTTTCATGGCCAGCAGACTTTCCATCATAACACGTTCTCCATCGATCCATCCTTTCGCGGCAGCTGCCTTGATCATGGCGTATTCGCCACTCACATTATAACAGGCTACCGGTTTATTTGTGGAATTTTTCAGTTCCCTGATGATATCCAGATAGGCCAGAGCAGGTTTTACCATCAGGATATCCGCTCCTTCTGCTTCATCGAATCGCGCTTCGCGCATACCTTCCAAACGGTTTGCAGGATCCATCTGATAGGTTTTTCTGTCGCCGAAAGCAGGTGCTGAATCCGCTGCATCGCGGAAGGGGCCATAAAAAGAAGAAGCGTATTTTACTGCGTAGGACATGATTGGCAGGTTTACAAATCCTGACTTGTCCAGGGCTTCGCGTATCGTTTTTACCATACCATCCATCATACCTGATGGAGCAACCATATCAGCCCCGGCCCGGGCATGCGATACTACCTGTTTGGCCAGATTTTCAAGGGTAGGGTCGTTAAGCACATCATGATCGTGTATGATACCGCAATGTCCGTGGTCTGTATATTCGCAGAAACACACATCCGTGATCACGTACAAATCAGGGTGTTTGCTTTTGATAAAACGGATCGCCTGTTGGATAACGCCCTGGTCATTCCAGCTCTCGGATCCTGTGCTGTCCTTTTTTGCGGGGATTCCAAAAAGGATCACCGCAGGTATTTGCAGTTCAACTATTTCCTGCAGTTCTGCAGCAAGCTCATCCAGGGAATACCTGAAAACACCAGGCATGGAGGCTATCTCATTTTTTATATGCTTACCCTCTTCTATGAACAAAGGGTAGATAAAATTGTCTGTGTGCAGTCTGGTCTCCCGAACCAAACGTCTGATGCTGTCCGTTTTTCTTAACCTTCTTGTTCTATTCATTTTTATAATATTCAATTACAGTTGCTACCAGGCTTTCTGCCGACGGTTCCTCGGCGGCATGTACCTGCTCAAAATAATCGATCGCTTCGACCGCAGTGGTGTTCCCGATACAAAAAGCCACAGGCTCCCTGGAATTTTGTTCAGAAAAATAACTGAGCACCCCTGAAGGACTGAAAAACAGTATAGCGTCAAAATGCTCCTTGAACCTGACAGGAGTAAACTCCGTATTGTACACGATGTGCTCATTAACTGGTATACCGTGTTCCTCCAGAATAACAGGCAACTCTTCTCTTCTCAGGTTGCCGCAAAAAAAATCTGCCTGCTCTATTTTTTCGTCAATGATCATATAGGCCAGTTCCGCAGCACTATTCGCTCTAACAGTATGATCGATTCCGTATTGAGCCAGCAATCTTTCTGTTTGTTCCCCAACGCAAAAAACCCTGTCGAAGGAGATCCTTTTATTTAAGAGCCCTTCTTTCAGTGAAATTACGGAATTTTTGCTTGTAAAAATGGCATTAGGGGCCTTTTCCGGCAATACGGTATGTTGGTTGTAGCTCACCGCGATCAGTGCTTCCTCTACAATGTCAAAATCAGAAAGCCGGTCTCTAAGCTCTTGTGGCAGTATTTTGGTAACTAATATCCTTTTTTTTTTCGTCATATCATTTTGACATTTGAGCTTTTATTTTTGCCATCAGGTTTTTTCCACCCGACTCAAGGATCTCGAGGGCACAAATTTTTCCCAATTCCTGCCAGTTCCCCAGTGAAACCTTTTTACTTACTTCAATCTTCTCACTTCCGTCAAGACCAATCAGAAGGCCGTTAAAAGTAATAAGATTCCCTGAGATCTCTGCAAGAGCTCCAATGGGAGCTGTACATCCACCCTCTAAAACCTTCATAAACTGCCGCTCTATATGCACAGCCATGGCCGTTTTTTCACAATTTATTTTGCTGCAAACATCCAGTATGTCCGCTGCATCACCTCTTGATGCCACCATGACAGCACCCTGTGCAGGAGCCGGAAGCATCCAGTCAAGGATCAGGTGGTTCTCAGGCAACAGATTAATGCGTTTTAATCCGGCAGCTGCAAATATAGCACCATCCCAGTTGCTTTCCCACAATTTTCGCAGTCTGGTATTGACATTCCCGCGCAAATCATGTATCGTGTGGTCAGGATACCTTTGCAACCATTGTGCTTTTCTTCTCAGACTCCCTGTCGCAAATACTGATTTCCCGGGGTGGATCAGATCAACGGACTTGTTAAAAACAAGAACATCCATAACAGGTCCCCTTTCCAGAACGGAAGCCTGAACTATACCTTCAGGCAGGCTGGTTGGCACATCTTTGAGAGAATGGACAGCAATATCGATTTTATTCTGAAGCAGGGCCTCGTCCAGCGATTTCGTGAACAAGCCAAATCCGCCTATTTGATGCAGGGGTTTGTCCAGGATCTCATCACCTGTAGAAGAAATTTCTACAATACAGGATTCCTGGTGCAGGGCTTTCAGTTTTTCTTCTACAAGTTTCGCCTGCCATAAAGCCAGTTCACTGGCACGGGTACCTATTCTGATAATTTTTTCCATGAATTGACTGATGCAAATTATTTAAAAACCTGCTCAATCACCTCTATACTCATTTCGGCCTTGCTGTTCTCGTCCTTTAAGTAGGTAGCAAATTTAGATACGATCTTGTTGATCATTAAACTGGTAATCTCTTCAACCTCCTGAGGCTTCAAATGATCGTTCTTTTTCAGATTAATTGCGATCGCATCATTTTTTATCGTTTCAAGCGAATGCTTTAATGTGCTCAGTGCAGGGGAACTCTTTCTGAAGATGACCCATTCATAGAACTCATCTGTGTATTCTTGGATAATACTCTTAACTTTTGGAATCTGCAACTTCCTGTTCTCAAGGGTTGATTTGGTTTTTGCAGATAACATATCCACATCCAGCAGTTTTTTATTGCTCATGTTTTTGACCTCACAGGAAACATTGCAAGGTACGGAAAGGTCTATGATGAGCTGGGGTGTATGCTCGTCAAACATATCGGCCGTAACGGTTGGCTGCGCTGAGCCTGTTGCAACTATTAGGATGTCTGATTTACGGATCTCATTCTTTAAGTCGGCCATTTTTGCCGCTCTTACGCCCAGTTTGTTTTCAAGAATTGTCGCTTTTTCTTCAGTTCTGTTTATAACAGTAATTTCAGCTTGTTTCAAGTGGCTATTCAACCCTTTTACTGTGCTTTCACCGATATCACCAAGGCCAAAAACCAAAATTTTAGGATTTGGATATTTTACAGCCCGCTCTTTGATATACTGAACAGTAGCATAGGACACAGTAGTAGTACCCGCACTCAGTTTGGTCTTGTTCTTGACCTCCTTGCTGGCGTGTAATGCTGTATTATAAAGCCGCTCGATAAAAGCATTCACCGTGTTTGCTTTTTTTGCAAGCTCGAAAGCCGCTTTCAGCTGGCCTACGATCTCGTAATCTCCAAGTATCTGGCTGTCCAGTCCGGTAGCAACACTGATAAAATGTTCGACTGCTTCGGTATTTTTATAGACAAAAGACACATTTGCGAACTCATCAACTGAACCATTCGCATATTTGCATAGCAGGGAAATTAATTCATACGGATGGTGGGCAAAGCCAATAATTTCCGTCCTGTTGCAGGTGGAAAGCACCATGACCCCATCCATGCCGAGTTCTTTGGCCTCATTCAGGAGGGCTGATTCATTTTCTTTGGACAAACTAAATTTACTTCTTATCGCTACATCCGCTTTCTTGTAGCTCAATCCAATTACATAAAAATTATTATCCTTTCTGTGATTCTCCATAAAGAGTTTTATTGCCATTTACCTTACATTATATACCAGCAAATCAATAAAAAAGCGTTGGTATCAATGGTTACATAATTACACCGCTAAATTAAAACATCCTGAGGTTTATGGTATCGTTTTTTTTAAAAAAAATATCGGTAAAAAAACCTGCAAATAATGATATTTGTCATGTTTCAAATAAAAATAACGATAAAAAAATTATATTTGCAGTAAATAATACAAAGGAAATTTTGAATAAAAAAGGTGTTCTTTTAGTGAATTTGGGCTCTCCCGATTCGACTAGCATTCCGGATATCAGAAAATATCTCGACGAATTTTTAATGGATGAAAGGGTGATCGATATGCCTTATCTGAAAAGATTTTTATTGGTAAAGGGAATTATTTTGAATTTTCGCCCAAAAAAAACTGCGGCGGCTTACAAGAAAGTATGGTTAAAAGAGGGCTCTCCCCTGGTGGTTTTGTCTGAAAAATTTTATGATAAACTACAAAAAAAGGTCAGGATCCCTGTTGCACTGGGTATGCGGTATGGCTCTATGTCTATTGAAAAGGGCATTGGGGAATTGTTGAAAAAAGGCGTGACCGAGATATTCCTGATCCCCCTCTATCCGCATTACGCCATGTCCTCCTTTGAAACCGTAGTGGTAAAAACCGAAGAAATCCTTCAAAAAAAGCATCCTGAAGTAAAACTTTCCGTGCTACCTCCCTTTTTTGACCACAAAGAGTACATCGCTGCCATGGTGGAAAATATTAAAAAACATCTTGGAACAACTACCTTCGACCACATATTGTTTTCATACCACGGCATCCCCGAGAGGCATATATTAAAAAGTGATACAACGAAAAGTCATTGCAAAATAGACGGAACCTGCTGCGAAACAAGATCAAAGGCGCATGAAACCTGTTACAGGCATCAGTGTTTTGAGACTACCAAAGCCATTGCAGCAGCATTGAATCTGAAACAGGGCACTTATAGCGATTCTTTTCAGTCAAGGCTTTTAAAAGATCCCTGGCTTAAGCCTTATACAGATTTTGAATTGATCCGTCTGGCCGAAAATGGAGTAAAGAATCTGGCCGTTATCACGCCATCTTTTGTTACGGATTGCCTTGAAACTCTGGAAGAAATCGCGATGGAAGGAAAAAAGGAATTTTTGCATGCCGGTGGAGAAAATTTTCAGCACATACCCTGCCTGAACGACGATGAAACCTGGGTAAACACTATGGCATCCTGGATCAATGATCACAGAAACTAATCAGTTATGGCTTATCTGTATATCAAAGCACTGCATATCATATTTATAACAACCTGGTTTGCCGGATTGTTCTATATCATCCGACTGTTCATATATTACAAAGAAGCGGAAGATAAAGAAGAACCGGCAAAAACCATATTAAAGAAGCAATACCTGCTGATGAGCAAAAGGCTGTGGTATATCATCACCTGGCCTTCGGCAGTCCTTTCAACCATTTTTGCAGTCTGGATGCTGTTTATCAATCCCGCACTGCTGCCTCAGGGCTGGATGCTGGTTAAACTGGGTTTTGTACTCGCGCTTTACGCCTACCACTATTCCTGCCAGGTCATGCTTAACCAGATGACAAAAGACCAGCTTAAGCCAAGCGGTGCGCAGTTGAGGATCTGGAATGAAGTAGCCACCGTTATTCTGTTTGCCTGTGTTTTTCTGGTGGTATTAAAAAGCGCGCTGAACTGGATTTACGGCGTCCTTGGTATTGTGGGTATTTCTGTCCTCTTGATGCTGGGCATAAAATTATACAAGGATATCAGAAAAAAAAGAAGCTGGGATAAAGGATAATCTGTTCTGATAATCAGCATCTTATTTCTTATAAATGTGGGTACTGTTCGCCTGTGCCAGGGCTGTAATTTCCAGTTCGTTTATGCAGACATGCTCCGGTAAGGTAGCCGTATAGAAAATGGCGGAGGCGATATCGGCAGCACTTAAGGGTTTGAATCCTTTATAAATACTGTCCGCTTTTGATTTGTCGCCTTTAAATCTGACCACAGAAAACTCGGTTTCGGCAGCACCGGGTGATATTTGGGTGACTTTAATTCCGTGTTCCAGCAGGTCTAAGCGCATGGATTTGCTGAGTGCATCCACGGCAAACTTTGAAGCGGAGTACACATTTCCCTTTTCGTAAACAACTTTTGACGCTGTTGAACCTATATTGATAATGTGTCCTTTTTTTTGTTTGATAAACAGGGGTATGATCTGCCGGCTCACATAAAGCAGGCCTTTGATATTGGTATCGATCATGGTGTTCCAATCCGCTGTACTGCCATCCTGTATTTTATCGAGGCCCGCGGCCAGTCCGGCATTATTGATCAGCACATCGATACCTCTCCATTTACCGGTTAATCCGCCTATATTCTTTTCCACCTCTTTTTGGTCGCGGACATCAAAACAAAGGGTCCTGACTTCAACACCACAGGTTTGTTCAAGTTCTTTGGCCAGGCTCAGCAATCTCTCTGACCTTCTGCCTGTGAGGATCAGATCATCTCCTGCCTGTGCAAACAGCCTTGCCGCAGCCTCGCCTATACCGGATGTAGCTCCTGTAATAAAGATTAATTTGTTCATATGATAAATTATAACCTGAAAAGGGTAATAAAAATATACTTTTTTAAACAGATTGCCATATTAAATGACAAGAATAAAAAAGATCACCAAATTCACATAAGATATTGAAAATAAACAATAATATGACCTTTGTCATATTTTATAAAAATGAAATGCGCTAATTTTGATTTAGAAATCAGTGGCTTTTTTATATTTTTTGCAGGTTTGTCTTCACTTTTCTTTACTAATCATTGCAAAAAAGATAAAAATTCCAAAAATACTATGCAATGCAATCAAACATCATAATTGCCGGATTTAGAAACCAGTGTATAGACCGCTTGGTAAAAATCATTGAAACTGCAGCCATCTCAGAAAAAATGTCGGTCAGTACGCTTGATATACCTGTCAGTGGCAGCAAAATAAAAAAACGATACCAGAAATTGCTTTGCATAACTGATGGAAATGTCGTTCCGGATTGTGCCCATATACATACTGCAGATTTGTTAATTTCTGCCGGGCCCAAGTTTTCAGAAGACCTCGACGAATATCTTACTGAAAACAGCTGGGTGATCTCTGATGCCAATACCTTTGGCAACATAATCAATTACCCGGAACGTCAGGAGGAATACAAAAAAATCAAGTTGCGAAAAAATCATATCCTGATCAATGCAACGGATATAGCCACACACCATGGAGATGACCGCATCAGTGGCCTCGTTTTGCTAGGCGCTGCTTCGAACCTGCTTCCGCTTACGGAATCGGATTTCGTCAAATCCATTTACAAGGTATTTCTGGCCAAAAAGGAGGAACTGATCAAGATCAATATTGATTCATTTCGTCAGGGAAAGATCGCGGCCAAAGAATATCTGACCACCAGTCCGGAAGCGATTGCATAATATTTTACTTTAATCAAAATCTCGGGTACTTTTTCCCTGCTGAAGGCAGGGTGAAAGTTCAAGGTTCAAAGTTCAAGGTTCAAAGTTCAAGGTTCAAAGTTCAAGGTTCAAGGTATGTTGTTAAAAAGTTGAAAGTTTGAAAGTTTAAATGTTGAGTAATGACATTAAATCCTCAATAGCTTAAGATTTACCTGCCTGCCGGAGGCAGGTTCGGGGTTCAGAGTTCAAGGTTTAAGGTTACAGAGAACTTTTTACTTTGTCCTTTATCCTTTGTCCTTGTCTCAATAGCACACGGATCAGACAGATTTACACAAATTTGGTTTCAGACTATACAAAAACCTTGAACAAGGAATCAGGAAACAAGAATCAGGATATGAGATTTAAGATTTGAGAATTTGATTCCGGGTATCTATCACCCCGCGATGCCTCGCGGGGCTACGAGTATAAATCCCTTAACAAACACTTTTTACTTTATACTTTTTACTTTTTCCTTTGTCCTTTGTCCTTTATCCTTTTTACTTTTACCTTTAAACTTTTGCCTTTAAACTTTTGCCTTTAAACTTTGTCCTTTGTCCTTTATCCTTTTATTGCCAGTTCACCGGATAAAACACAACGGTACCAGGCGCGTTTTTTAGAATAATATAAATTTTATCAAAAACTTCTTGTTTGCTTTTTTTGGAATCCTTCCAAAGTTTTACTGCCTCTTCAATTGTGATCAAATTTAGCCTGTCTACTTTTTGAATTGGAAATACCTCATTTTTTGCCTGGGTCTTTTTATACAAAAAACG
>Ga0105096_10000384_pt1 | contig 14945 bp, 11 predicted proteins | sample PPLLak3cmMay2015_FD_87036 | JGI IMG/M metagenome (GOLD analysis project Ga0105096, IMG submission 87036) | Freshwater sediment microbial communities from Prairie Pothole Lake near Jamestown, North Dakota, USA - PPLs Lake P7 Core (1) Depth... | ecosystem: Environmental > Aquatic > Freshwater >... | reverse complement strand
GGTACTCCGATAGGTAATAATAAATACAGCACAGTACAGGCTGTCACAAGCTCTGATGTTAACTATACAAAGGGCTCTACATCAGACCTCTGGAATGCAACGCTCACAGCTGCCATTGTAAAGTCTTCTACATTTGGTGTAGACTTTGGTATGATAGCAAATTCTGCTAATACCGACGTTTCCATTAACTACATCACAATGGCAATTGAGTATACGCCTCCTGCACCACAGACTTATAATGCATATCCTGTAGACTCTTTTACTGCCACTGATACAATATTTCGAACAATTGGAAAAGTATTAAGTGAGACTAGTGCGTTTACTGATGCAACATTATCGACTGTAGGTAAATCACTTCTAGAATCAACTACGTATACTGATACTCTTGCGGTGTTAATTGAGAGTGTACTTCTTGATAGTGCTATTTTTACAGATACATTTGAAGCTGTAGTTGAAAAAGAATTTACTGATACTATCGGCTTTAGTGATGAATTGACGTTTGAACTTATTCTTGCATCAAACATAATGCTAAGAGCAATCAAAGGTTCAGCATTAACACAAGCTGAGATAGATGGTAATTTAACTTATTTAAATAGTACTAAATTAGAGTATACACCTATAGGCATTAATGAATAGGAGGTGAAAACAATGTGAGGTTACTATGTTAAAAATTGGGAATAATGTAACGCGACAAGCTACAGCAAACTTGTCTAGTGATGCTGGTGTTTTACAAATGTATGTACCGTCTTTTCCAGAGGATGGGGAAGTACATACAGTACGTTTCCATTTGGAAGATACAAGTGGTGCTGGAGACACGTACCAGGTCGCAATATATAGCGATAATACGCGTATTGGATTAAGTGCTGCTCGTACTGATATAGGCGCGGCAGGTGTTTATGATTTTATCTTTTCACCCGCAGTAGTCTTAGCCGCAAACCAGCCTTATCGTTTTGCGATTGGTACAACTTCAGCGACAGGAGGTCTTTTAGGAATATCAACAGGCACTTATCTTTCTGGTTATTCTAATATGTCAACGGGGCTCCCTCCTGCTACAAACGTAGGAGGTTGGACCGAAACTTTAAGTTATACTTGTTGTGAAGTAATTTATAGTCAATTTCATCAAGTTGGTATATCACATGCTGCAGTAGGTACTGCTAATACGATTACTTGTGACAAGCCTGCTGGTACTTTAGCAGGTGATATAATGTTCTTCCATATGAAGTACCCTGAAAACGCTATACTACCTACTTTTCCAGAAGGTCTTATTCAGATTGGACAGAGACGCGCGCCGGTAAGTGCAGCAAGTCAAATATTATTCTATAAGATTGCCAATAATGAACCTGATAACTATACCTTTACATGGAATACAGTAGGTCGTGCTGGTATTTCCATTACGACATATCGTGGAGGTTTTAATCCAGAAGATCCAATAGATGTCTTTTCTGACACCATTTACAATGTTAGTGACACAACATTACGTGCAGCTAGCATGGTTGTCACTTCTCCAAATTCGCCAATCTTACTCTTTCCTGGTTTGCATGCTGCTACCTCATACAGCCTTACTCCACCCAATTCGCCTAGTCGTTTTACAGAAGTTTTTGATCTTTGGGACAATTTAGGTAGTAGATTTTTACGTGGTGCTATGACTTTAGTATGGTCTGGTGCTGGAGCCACAGGCAATATCGATGTAATCTCGACTTTTTCTACTGCTGATAAGCATTGTTTTGCAGTAGCTTTAAAACCTAAAAATAATTTAAGATTATTTTGGCGATGTGAAGATACTACTCTAGACGTTGTAAATGATTATGGCGTAGGTGAAGTATTGACTGCGACATTGGGTGGTGATACACAAATAAGTTCAAGTGCAGCTCGTACTGGAACAAATGGTCTAAGTTTTCCAGATTGGAGCTCTACAGTTTCTATTAGTTCTTCTAATATTGGCTATAATTTAGCCACAGAGGGAACATTTGGCTTTTCAATTAATTTCACTTCAGTTCCTACTGCAGCCATTTTAATGCAACTTGCTGGAACAAATAGTGCTGATCATATTCGTATAGAAGTTCTTGGAGATGAATTTAATGCGAATTTTAGACGTTCTGGTTCAACAGAAACAAATATCACTACTACGACTGTCAATATCACAACGGGTGTGTGGTATGGTATTGTTGTACGATGGAAAGCTGATAGAAGACGTGTAGAAATCTATGATGCCAATAACAATTTAATACAGGCTGTTCAAAATCTAACGAGTTGGACAACATCTACGCCAGTTGAGATTAATAATGAATTACTAATTAGCGGTGATGCTAATGGTAGTCTTGTTATGTCTCTTGATACCATCATGGTTAGTTCGAACTTCTCTGATCCTCTTCACCATAATTTTATAAAGACTAGTTATGTGAATTATGATCAAACCGTTTTAACAACAACTCGTTATGTTAATCCTAACTCATCTGGTGGAAATGGTACAACACAAGCCTTAAGTGGAGCTACAGCTGCATATTCTTCATTAGCAAATTGGAATACAGCTCGTGCTCGTGATCTTGTAATAATGAGTGAAATAGAGCAAGTTGTTTGTGAATCAAACGGGGCTGCTGACACAACGCAGGTCTTCATCAACAACACCGTTTGGGTGACAAGCGCGGACTGCTACCTTGACGTTCGGGCCGGAGAGGCACATCGAGCATCGACCAAGTGGGACACAACGAAATACAGACTTTCCTGCGCCGCGAACCCGTATGTTCTCAGTGTGAAACCTGCCTATACCCGCTTGAGTGGTCTTCAGATAGAAAACACGGGGGATAACGACGCCCATCGCGGACTTGGGCTAGAAGACAGCGGCGGCGGTGGGTATCGCGTGGACGGTCTTTTTGTGAAGGGCGTAGGTGCTTCCATATGGGAAAATCCAGGCCTTATTTATAACCCTTCAGCCGGCGCTCCCGCCTCGTATTTCTGGAACTGCATCGTCGCTGAGTGGGCCGGAGATGGTTTCACAAGGGGAGGTGGAAACGCATTTTTCTACAACTGCACAGCGATCAATTGTAAAAGAGGCTTTAATGAGGCAGACGATCCCTACGATGGCGTGATGATCAATTGTCTGGCGACGGGAAGCACTCTGGCAGATTTTATTGCGTGGTGGTCATGGCCCGCGGCTTCCAATTACAATGCTTCCGGTGATGGCTCAGCACCTGGAACAAATTCACGTATAAACCAAACATTCTCTTTTGTATCCGCTACTGATTTTGCCTTAACAGACACTGATACTGGTGCAAAGGGTTATGGCTTAACAGATCCAGGCACTGGTTTATTCTCTACGGATATTCTTGGTAACACTCGAACGGAACCTTGGGATATTGGTGCACATGAATATTTCGTATCGATTACCGCTGCTGACATTACGCCAGTCCTGGGTTATACATTAAAAGTCAACAACACAGGTGCAGTTAATATCCTCACACCAACAGGTACACCCACTGATGGATTAGTCGTAATTTTTATGTTTGAGACAGTCGGTGAGGCAATCACTTGGAGTGCAGCTTATAGGAGTTTAGGTGGTACATTACCAGCTTTAACTCAAAGACAAATTGCTATGGTCTATAATGCACAAGATGCACTTTGGGATGTCTTCCCAGATGCTCTTAATATTTTTGTATGGTAATTAAGGAAACAAGATGGCAACATTAAAATTGGATATTGACAGTAAAGCTTCTGTGAAGGATACTGTTAAATTCCAGCAGGAAGTTCCTGTAGAAACACCAAAATTCTTACAACGCTCTGTATGTTACTGGGATATTAAACCTGGTGAGACAACAGAGATTGTTGCTCAAAGTGATTTAGGTGATAAGTTTGCAGGTACTATTGCGGAGTTTAACCGACTGCTAGGGGCATAAAAATGACAGTCGTGAACGCTGCCCAAGCTGTAACTAAAACTGTAGCAGACCCTAATGCAGTCTATGAATCGTTAAGAAAGGTTTGGGAAAAGTGTAGAGCGCTTTGTACAGGGGAGCGTTACGTAAAAACTTATGATTCTGTTTTAGATATTGGAACTTATACAAATCTCTTAATTCCCTTTTCACCTTCGATGACGCCTGAGCAATATAACTTTTATAAATCCGAAGCTGAACTACCAGGCATTACTGCTCAATTTTCTAAAATGATTATTGGTGGTCTTTTGAGAAAACCGCCTGAACTAAAGATAGAAGCTAATGATAATCCAGAAATTATGAATTGGATTGTCAATGAGTTCGGAAGAGATGATTCGCCTCTCGTTGCCTTTCTCGATTTAGCCCTTTGGGAAGAAATTCAAACAAGTAGAGCATGGGTTTTTGTAGATTATCCTTCTATCGAAGCAGAAAACCTTACAGAAAGTGAGTTGCAAGAATATAAACCATATCCTATTCTACATAAAGCTGAAGCAATTATTAACTGGCGTCTTAGAGAAACCGAATCAGGTAAGACCATTTTAGATCGTATTATTGTACGAGGTTTTGAAGAAGAGTACGATCAAAATGAATTTCATCCTACTTTCAGAGATACTGTTTGGGTCCATGAATTGGACGATGAAGGCTATTATCAAATACGTGTCTTTCAAAGAACTGATGATGTTCAAAATGTTCTAGTTGTGGAAGGTCAAAAACAACCTCCAATGGATACTGGTAAGGTTCAGTTTCAAGAGCTTGGCGTAATCGACACAATTAAAATGCATGGTGAAAGACTTACTTTTATTCCTGCATGGCCTTTAAATGGTAGTATTGATCCTACACAACCAATGCTTACACCTATTGTAGATAAAGAAGTTAGTTTATATAATAAGATTAGTAGGCGTAATCACTTACTCTATGGTGCTGCAACATATACTCCAGTCATTACTGGTGACATCTCAGATGAAGACTTCGAGACAATTGTTTCAGCAGGATTAGGTACTTGGTTAAAATTACCAGTTGGCAGTACTGCTGAGGTGTTAGAAACACCTACTGCCGCATTAGCTGATATGGATAGAGCTATTGCAGCAGGTATTGAAGAAATGGCTAAACTAGGAATTCGTATGTTGACACCAGAGACAGAGCAATCTGGTGTAGCATTAGAATTACGTAATGCATCACAAACTGCACAACTAGGCTCGTTGAATAATAAGGTAAGTCAGACCATGAAACAAATTATTGCTTTCATGGTTAATTGGCGATTTAATACAGATTTAAAAGCGTCAGATATTGGTTTTAAACTTTCTACAGATTTCCAGCCGCTGCCTCTCGGCGAAGGTTGGTTAAGACTAGCAACGGAGTGGTATCAGCAGGGTCTCATTCCGAGATCTATCTGGTTAGCTCTCTTAAAGCATAATGACATTCTAGCACCTGATTATAATGACGATGTTGGCAAAGAAGAAATCGATGAAGACCTTGATCGTACAATGTCTCTACAAAATGAGAATTATGCTAATCAAGTAGAGCTTCAAAAGAAATTAGGCGTTAATGAACAACAGGAGTCAAGTTAATGGCAAGCGGTCGTCGTGGTCCTCGTCCGGGGACAGTAAATAACCCACAGGGTAAAAACCAGTGGACAAGTGGAATGAGTGTTGCGAAGTCACCTGTTTCAGTTTCTTCAGGTGTAAGTGGCATCACAGCCCCAAAGCCCAAGCTAAAACGTGATTATAAGCGTAGCATGACGGAAGGTGCAGCTTCTCTACGCAATCGTGTAGCAGGCGCAAAAGTTAAAGTACAGTCAGGTACTTATGCAGCTGGTTCTGGTGACAAGTCTAAGAAAACATTAGCACATCGTGTAACTCGTGCTCGTATTAAGGCGCGTGGTGCAACACGTGTTTTCCGTGATAAGGAAAGTAAGCTTAATGTAGGCGTTGCTAAAGTACGTAGTCGTGTAGCTGAAATGAAGGCCAAGAGGCAGTCAGGCTCTTATGCAAAAGGTTCAGGTGATAAGACTAAGTCAGGCTTAGGATATAAAATTACTCGTGCACGTATTAAGAATCGTAATAAGACACGTGGGATGCGAACTGCAGCTGCAACCGTTCAAAATAAAGTTAAGTCTGGTGTAGCATCAACTCGTAGCCGTGTTGCTGATATTCGAGCTAAGAGTCGGGCGAATCGGTTTGCTAAGGGTTCAGGTTCAGAGCCTAAGGTGACTTTACGTAAGAAATTAGCAAATCGTCTAGGTAGTTTCCGTCGCGATCAGGTGTGATTATGGCTAAGCCGGGACCGAAATCTGGTACAGTAAATAATCCAAAGGGTATTAATCAGTATACTTCTAAAGGTCCATCTAATCCTAGAATTAATAATCAACGTCAATTGGCAGCTAACAAAGAAGTCCGAAAAAGTGCTATAGGTTATGCGCAGATGGCTGTAGAATTTAATCGGCCTATAAATAAAGGAGTTAAACAATTTCTAGGTATGTCTACTACAGGGCCTACAAAGCGCTGGACGCCTGGAAAGAGTAAAATAAATTATCCTAGTAAAACTCTTAGCAACCATTTGTCAACACCAAGAAAGATGACAATGCGTGAACAAAGCAAATTGTATAAAAACGCGCATCCAGAACGTAAGAAGCAATTAGAAAATTGGTCAATGGAAGATGTAAATAGTGCAAAGGCCTATGTAAAAGGTATTAAAGAAGCTGTTAAAAAACCTTGGATTAAGTAAGAGGAACACATGGCTATTAATGCTAACACTCAAATATATGACAAGACAATAGATAGAGCGGCTATGATCCGTCTCTATGAAAGACGCGTCAATGGTAAGGTAGAGTTACTCATTAATGGTCATGCCGTTAGAGTTGATAAACTTATCAGAGATGCTGAGAAGTCTGAAAAAGGCTTCATTAAATTAAGAGAAGCAATTGATCAAGATATTCAAAGAACGTTTAAGGATGTTTATAATACATCCAAACGTTCTTTAGAAGAACTTGGTCAAGATCAGCTTTCTTATACACATGGTACTTTAAATCAAACCTATGGTAAGATTTGGGAAGTTGAAAAACCACCTTCTAGGATTGCTGAAGAAATTGTCTTAAAACGTCCATTATATAAAGATAAGACTTTAGAGCAAGGCTGGCAAGGCATCAGTATCACTGAGAGAAAAAGATTAGAAGCTGTTATTCGAAAAGGTCTCTCAGATGGTTCTACTGTTAATGAGATTGCTGATGCTGTAAGACGGGAGAGCGTGTTTAAGATTACGAAAGTACAATCGAGAGCATTAGTTGTAACAGCAGTAACATCGGTACAAACGCAGGTGGATCATGAAATATATTCCGCAAATGCTAAAGCCCTTCAGGGCTGGCAATATGTTGCCGTCCTGGATGCTCGTACTACACCTCTGTGTGCTCATCGCGATGGTACTATTTACCCTGTCAATGATACAGTACATTTACCACCTGCTCATTTTAATTGCAGAAGTACTACAATCCCAGTCTTCAAAGCTTGGGACGATATTGCCAATCTTGAAGCCTTAGGTCAAGTTCGCAGACGTAATATAGAAAAACTTACTAAGAAACAAATTGCTTTTTATGATGGTCAAACGCCATTGAGAGAAACTTATAATGAATGGTTAGGAAGACAATCTTCTGAAGTGCAATTACGACATCTTGGTGATTATCAGAAGGTTGAATTATTCAGAACGGGTCAATTGAAACTCGATAAGTTTACTAATAATGAAGGTAATTCTATTGGTATTAGAGAGCTAAGAGCAATGACCGACTCTGGTCATACTTTGCCTAATGATACTAAAAGATTTGCTATTGCTAAAGAAAAGCTTGATGCAATGCAAATTTGGGCAACATCTCCAGATGATTTCATTAGTGACCCTAAGTTAGCTAAGACATTACAAGACTATTATATGCTTCAAGCTACAGAGCTTGATGGTACATTGTCTTTGACTAATTACCGTGGTACATTAATTGGTGTAAAGAAGTCTGTCAAAAATAGAGTACTTACATCACCTCCACGTGAAGATCAAATGAAGTTTAATCCCATTACAGGACGTTATGAGGATGTACGCTTGTATCAGCCTAATGCTTCTGTTTATGCTAATAATTTACGTCTTATTGAAGAAAGTGATAAGTTATTACCTAAAGATAAAAAGTTTATTAGAGAGTTCGTAGAGTCTCTAGATGAACGTTTAGGTATGAATGAGCGAGCAGTTATTGCTGATAATCTTAGAATAGTCTTTGGTAGATTTAGAGAGAATGGTCAATTATGGACAAATTTTAAAGCTGTTACACAAGGTCAGGTTAAGTTCGATGTAATGAACGTATCTGATTATATTGAGACTCAGATTCGTAAAGATTCTGATGTACTTAAGAAATTGCTTGATTCGAACTATATTGATCCAGTTCTCGGCCCTACTCAACTTGAAGAAATTCATGATAAGTTTATTGATAATATTGTTGCCAGGAATCGTTGGGAGGATAAAATTGCTCCTAAGATTTCAAGGGAGCTTCGCAGTGTATTTGACTACAAGATTGCAAAAGCTAATCCTATCATCTGGAACAGACTAGATGATAAGGCATTACAACAATTCTATTTGAAGTTTGCACATAGATTAGCACTAGCGGATATGCCTGATAGAGACAACTTCGCAGTAGCTCTTGGTAGAGATCTATACAATTTGGCTAATATGAACGGTACTAGAAATACCTGGTATAATCTAGGTATAGAATTACTCAAAGCTGATAAAGCAAGTAAATTCTTTGAAATAGAGACTTATGGTGTACAAAAACGTCGTATGAAAAGTCGAATGAGCGGGAAGTACTTCGGTCCTTATTACGACACAGTGTCTTATAATTTAAGAATTACAGACAGTCGTATTCAAGAGTATGCAAAGCTTAATAGAAGCATTGATCTAGGGCTTCGTGTACCATTCTCAGACAAACGGAATAAATTAATTGTAAGAGAAGGCTATAAGACTTATTGGATACGCCGTGGCAATTTAGGTTATGAAGATACAAGAATTCCTATTACGTCCACTTCTAGTTTTAGTGATTTTCCAGAAGAATTCATTGATAAAGACTTTGTAAATGCTTTAAATTGGGCTAGTGATGCTGAATATAAAATCGATGAAGATTACTACGATTTTATTAAAAAACTTCTATATTTTGAAGATGATAAAGGAAAGGCTAAATTTTACAATGAAAGAAACGAGTTTCGAAAGTACATTGCGTCTCGCGGAGATTCATATGAAAGATTTAAAGCAATGGAATGGCTTCGAGAAAACGATAGGTCTTTTAGCAATCAGCAGTTCATTGACCATCGCGCTCGCATATACGAGCGTGGACTTATTGGTCCTCAAGCTGGGGAAACATTTAGACCGTTTCTTAACACTGCCAAAGTTAAGTCCTTCAGTCCTGAAACATTTAGAACGTTTCAGGATCAAGTTGGATCCTTTCTAGGAGGTCTAAATGATCGTTTCGAAGGACGTTATAACTCCTTGTCATTCTCAGGTAGACAGCGGATTGCAGAAAAGTGGCGGCCTGAATTGGTTAGAATCGGTAATCACATGCTTCGTGGTAAGCCCGCTGATATTCGTGCTATACTTGAATCAGACATCGTTAGCATGGTTGATGGAGAAGAGCTTGCAAAATTCTTTAGATTAGCTTTAGAGACTGCTAAGATTGATAATTATTTAAGTAGTTCTTATACAAGGAATTCATTAGAAAAGTTACGTGAGTATAAAACAGCTTTAGCTTTAGAGCAAGATGCTTCTTCGTCTGGAGCGCAAATTATCGCGCTTACAACAAAGAATAAGCAACTTGCTGAATTAAGTAATGTTGTTCCTACTCCTTATAAAAAGAGACTTTACGACGAAATTGCAGCAGCTACTTTTAATGATCCAAAATTCAGAGAAATCAATAAGAAGTTAGGATTGACTGAAAAGGATTTACGTAAGGCTGCTAAAGCACAAAACATGGTAACTTTCTATGGCGCTGGTGAAAGGACTGGCGCATTGAATGTAGAGGGTAAACTATCTAAAATCTTAGAGAAAGATGCTAACGTATTAGTTGTTAAAGCATCAGAACGTGAAGCAGTCCTTAATGAAATATCTGCAAGAATGGCTCGATATGAGAAGTTTGATCCAGAGACATATGCCGAACTAAAAGCTCTTAGAGAAAATGTTAAAGATATTTTTAATAAAGGATTAGATCCAGGTGATGATATTTTAGATCAGTTATACTTCTTAGATCCTAAGACGTTAGACTTGGTAGAGAAAATGTCAGCTTCTTATACTAAAGTAATAACTCCAGGTGATTTTAAGCTGATTGCTGAAATCATGTCAGAACATCTCGCTGAGAGGACACCTATTCTTAAGGACTTTACAAAATTCTTTGGAAGACTTGCTGAAGACTACTTAGCTAATGCTAAACCTTCTAAGAGCGACTTCGATTGGAAAACTATTTCAAAATTAACACTACGTGGCAATCGAAAGAAGGGTTATGTGTTACCAAATAGAGTTAGTGAACTTCTTGGATTGAAAGCCGGTGAACCTATATCTGAGAAGGCACTAAAGAGATTTGGCTTTTGGAAACCAGATGGAACTTTAAGCGAAATTATCTATGGTGTGAAGTCACCAGATGATCGAAGAACAGGTGCTAAATATTTCAAAGTCGAAATTCTTCAAGTGAAAGATCTCTTTGAATTTGAATTATTTTATGCTAATAAATTACCGAAGAGTTGGACAAATGTTCCTTGGGTAAACTTCGACGGTAAAATATTAGAACAAAATTTCACACAGTCATTCCAAGAACGTCTTTTGTATAAAGACAAAAATGGCGTATGGAATACTAATATTTTACAAGTACCTCAAAAAACAGATGCCACTTGGTGGGAACAGGTCATTAATAAATCTGGAAAAATAAATGATATTGCTGATACAACTAAGGCTAGAACTGCTTATGCAGTAAATGGGAACCACTCAAATGATGCAACTCTTGTAAAGAATTTTCATTTGTGGGGTTTAGAGAATAATGTACAAACTGCTACTATTCATGACGCATTCTTTACAAATATTTCAGATATGTTAAACGGTCGTGACGCACTTAAGCAGATTTATGCTAATAGTTTAAAAGCAAATGTCGTTGAAGCTGTTTTAGATGAAATGTTAGCTAGAGGTCTTCCAAAGAAATTGTATAATCAGTATATGGAAGAAGCTATCAGTAAAGGGTTAATTCCCGTTCCTGGAGTTTCAAAAATTGGAAATAAGGTTCTTACTGAAAAAGATATTTTAAAAGCAGAAGATATTCTACGCGGAATTAAAGACGATTTCGAAGAAGATTACGGGTGGTATGGAGTTGGTTAATTTAAGACTGTTAAATTAACCCAGGCGTGAAATGAATTTTCATAATGGTTCGTGTGAAGATTGTATCTTCACTCACAAATGAGTTGTACTCAAAGGTAATATATGACTGACCAAGACAATCAGAATCTAGGCGACGGTAATCAGGATTCAAATGATGCCAAGAAAAACGCACCAAAGCCGGATGGAGATCTTGTTGAGAAGCTCGTAAAAGAGCGTCTTGATGAGAATCTGAAACCGATCAAGGAAAAACTTGATAGTGCATTTCAGGCGCGAGATGAGGCTTTGAAGAAAGTCGCTGAGTTCGAGAAGCGAGAACGTCAAGCGGAAATTGACCGTTTGAAGCAGGAAGGTAAAGAGCGCGAAGCTTTTGAAAAGCAATTAGCTGAAGAGCGTGCTGCACGAGAAGCCCTAGAAAAAGAAAATTTAGAGCTATCGCGCAACAACGAAGTACGTGCTAGTCTTACGGGGTTGGATTTCCGTAGTGAAAAAGCTGTTGAAATGGCTTTTAAGGAAATTGTAGGACAACTTGTTCGTAATGAGCAAGGTACGTGGGTGCATCGCTCAGGCGTATCCGTAAAGGATTTCGTCAAGACTTTTGCTGAAGATGACGATAATAACTTCCTGTTCAAAGTTAAAGCTTCTTCTGGTTCTGGCAGTGGATCTTCTAAAGGTAGTGGTGGTTCTGGTGGCAAGAAATCAATCTTTGATTTACCCCAGAGCGAAGTTTTAAAATTAGCTGCGGAAGGAAAACTTCCTAAGCGTTAATAAAGGAAATTTTTAAATGGCTGGTTTTTATCCTAGTGACCTCACCGGTGCAACAGATTACGTACTACAGTCTGCCTTATCTGCTTACACAGATGAAGCATATCTGAATGCTCGTAAACTTTCCGGTACAGGTATTGTTGGTGACAATCCTCTAATTGATACTGGTACTGAAACATTCGTAGGTCAGCTACGTTGGTTCAAGAACATCAACCCGACTATCAATACTGCAATTATTGACGGTTCTGGTGATGGCCAGACTTCTAGCTATAGCTCTGATTACCTGAAGTATATCAAGACCGTTCGTACATACGGTGCGTCAAAGGTAAACATGCAGGAGGTCGTGACTCAGGTTGACGGTCTTGCAAAGCATGCTCGTGATTTCGCTGAAATTCGTAATCAGGACGAGCACGATGCAATCATGGCTGTTCTTAAGGGCGTTGCCACTTCAGAGTTGCTGAATGGCGCTTCTTATGCAACAGGTGCAAATGGTCTTGGTGGTATCTCTTGGACAAGCGATCCTAAAGATAAGAAGTATGGCTTCTATGCTGACTTTTCAAACAAGTATCTAGTTTCCCCTGCAGGTAAGGAAACTGACGGTACAACTGCAAACCTTGCTTATCAGGGTGCACAGCGTGCTGAGATGCTTCTTCAGGCTCTTGGTATGGGCTGGCGCGACTATGAGCCAGAGTACGTCTATCTTGTTTGCTCGCCGAAGACCCTTATGTCTTTCCGTTCTGCAAATCTCGTAGATCAGACTCGTGTGACTGAAGGTAATCTCATGTTCGAGAGTATCTTCAATGGCAAGTTCCGTCTAATTCAGACTCGTGCTAATCAAGCATTCAGCGATACCGAACTTGCTCGAATTAACGACGGTCCTGGTGTAAATCTTGGTGCAGCTTCAAGTGTTGATTGCACATTCCTGGTACGTCCAGGTGCGCTTGCAATGAAGTCTCTTCTTGTGCCTACTCCAGTCGAAATTGATCGTGACCCGAAAGCAATGAAGGGTGGTGGTACGACTTCAATCTGGTACCGTTGGGGCTATGTCCTCGCTCCTGCCGGCTATGATTGGGTTGGTCCTGAGACTGCTTTCCCTGAGAATAGTGGCTATTCTAACGTAAGGGAAACTGCAACCTGGAAAACGCTTGCAACCGTCACAGCAACAACTGGCTCTGCTAATTGTATTGGTGCGTGGAATCGTAAGGCTTCGAGTGCTCTTAGCCTGGGCATCCTGCCCGTTCTGCACAAGTAATCTGAGGACACACTTATGGCACTAGTAAAAAATACTAATTCTTACGTTACTCGCGAAGAGGCTAATACCTATTTTGCTGATCGTATTGACGTTGCTGCCTGGACTAGTGCTTCTGATGCCCAAAAAGATCAAGCCTTAGTTACAGCAACTAGTCTATTAGAAAATCTCAAGTGGACAGGTATAGCCATAAGTGAGTCTCAAAGTTTATCTTTCCCAAGGAGTGGTTCTTATTTTGATCCAAAGCTGGGTTATACTACTACATTACCAGCGACAGTTCCGGATAGAGTTATAAAGGCTACTTTCGAATTAGCATACCATCTTCTTAATAACGATGGTCTCTTGGATGATACTGGTACAGTTACTAATTTATCGGTTGGACAAATTAGTCTCAACATTAGAACCGAGGCCAGTACCATCCCTTCTTCTGTAAAACGTTTAATCAATGTACTTTTACAGCAAGGCGGAAGTAGTTCATGGTGGAGGGCTAATTAATGGGATATAAAGCTTTAATAAATAAAAACGTAACTAAAGCTTTTGCCCTGTTAAAGGATCTTGCAGAAGAAATTACATTAACTAAGAAAACAGCAAACAACTTTAATTTTAATACTCAAACAGCGACAGCTATAGAAAGTCCTGTTGTAATAACAAAAGCGGTTATAACTGATGCAAATAAAACAGCTAGTGACCGTAATGTTTTAACCAAAATTATGCTGTTAAAAACACAAGATATTGGTGATATAACGCTATATGATAAAATTTCATATGCTAGCCAAACTTGGTTAATTGGCCCTGCTATTATTTCGGACAACTTTATTACTGTTATTGAAGTGCGGAAAGAGGTTTAAGCATGGGTAAATATGCAAACTTAGATACAAAAATTTTCGCACTTTTTGGAACTTCTTCTTGGACGGCAGAAGGGATAAAGACGTTTCCTGCCAATTTTGTAGCAATGGACGCAGGAACGGAGTTTATACGAGTATCAATTATACCAGCAGGACCTGGAATAAATTTAAAATCTGTTTCAGGAATTGTATTAATTGAAATATTCGTAGAAGCTAATAAAGGCCCTAAAAGAGCATCGTATATTGCAGATAAGTTAGATATATTTTTATCTGGAAAAAATCTAATGCCTACAACTAAGATCGCTATTCAACTAGGATCTAGTGCAATTAGTCCATTAGGTAATGATCCGGATAATCCGTCCCTTTATAGGACGTCTTACACGATTCCATTCAACTATTTCGAGGTCATGTAATGGCACATATTAGTTCGATTGGTGCTGGTATTTTCTCAGATCTTTCGTACTCTGGCGTTGGCGCAGAGACTGAAATTACTGCCGCACCTACAACTGAAGGCGATTGGAAACTAGCGTTTGCACAAGAAGTAGCTAACGGTACAGTAGCTACTGCTGGCGCACCGCTAGAGTTCCGTCGTATTAAAGATATTCGAGAATTCCCACAAATGGGTACTCCTCCGAATATTGTCAACATTCCTACTTATGGCTTTAAAACCTCTAAACAGGTTCAGGGCCAGGCTGATGCACCTTCGTTTGAAGTTACACTAAACTTCGTACCTTCAGACTGGGTGAATACAGCAAACTATCATGGTAACCTAGTCGGTAATGGTAAGCTTTATCT
>Ga0105096_10000379_pt1 | contig 14953 bp, 10 predicted proteins | sample PPLLak3cmMay2015_FD_87036 | JGI IMG/M metagenome (GOLD analysis project Ga0105096, IMG submission 87036) | Freshwater sediment microbial communities from Prairie Pothole Lake near Jamestown, North Dakota, USA - PPLs Lake P7 Core (1) Depth... | ecosystem: Environmental > Aquatic > Freshwater >... | reverse complement strand
GGCGAGGCGCCGGTGCCGCCGTCGAAGCCGGAAATCACGACATGGTCGGCCTTGGCCTTGGCAACACCGGCGGCAACGGTGCCGACGCCCACCTCGGAAACCAGCTTGACCGAAATCGCGGCGAGCGGGTTGGCGTTCTTCAGGTCATGGATCAGTTGCGCCAGATCCTCGATCGAGTAGATGTCGTGGTGCGGCGGCGGCGAGATCAGGCCGACGCCCGGCACCGAGTGGCGCAGGAAGCCGATGTACTCGGACACCTTGTGCCCCGGCAACTGGCCGCCTTCGCCCGGCTTGGCGCCCTGCGCCATCTTGATCTGGATCTGGTCGGCATTGACCAGGTATTCGGTGGTGACGCCGAAGCGGCCGGAAGCGACCTGCTTGATCGCGGAACGCAGCGAGTCGCCATCCTTCATTTCGATGTCGCGCTCGATACGGTTCTTGCCGATAATGTCGGAGAGCATGGTGCCGCCCTTGACCGGCGCGAAACGCCGCGCGTCCTCGCCGCCCTCGCCGGTGTTCGACTTGCCGCCGATGCGGTTCATGGCAATCGCCAGCGTCGTGTGCGCCTCGGTCGAAATCGAGCCGAGCGACATGGCACCGGTGGCGAAGCGCTTGACGATCTCGCTCGCCGGCTCGACCTCGTCCAGCGGAACCGGCGCGCCCTGCGGCCTGAACTCGAACAGGCCGCGCAGCGTCAGGTGGCGCCTGGTCTGGTCGTTGATCAGGCCGGCAAACTCCTTGTAGGTGTCGAACCTTCCCGAGCGCGTCGCATGCTGCAACTTGGCGATCGAATCGGGTGTCCACATGTGCTCTTCACCACGGATGCGGAACGCGTATTCGCCGCCGGCATCGAGCATGCCGGCAAGCACCGGGTCGGCCGAGAAGGCCTCGCGATGCAGGCGAATCGCCTCCTCGGCAACCTCGAAGACGCCGATGCCCTGGATGTTGGAGGGCGTGCCGGTGAAATACTTCTCGACAAAATCCTTCTGCAGGCCGATCGCTTCGAAAATCTGGGCGCCGGTATAGGACATGTAGGTCGAGATGCCCATCTTGGACATTACCTTCATCAACCCCTTGCCGATCGCCTTGACATAGTTCTTGACGTACTTTTCGGCCTTCTCGGCGTCGCCCTTGGCCAGCGCCTCGATGGTTTCGAGCGCCAGGTAGGGGTGGACCGCCTCGGCACCATAGCCACCGAGTAGCGCAAAGTGGTGGGTTTCGCGCGCGGAACCGGTCTCGACGACGAGGCCGGCACTGGTGCGCAATCCCTTCTTGACCAGATGCTGGTGGATAGCGGAGGTCGCCAGCAGCGCCGGGATGGCGACATGGCCGGCATCCAGCTTGCGGTCGGAGACGATCAGGATGTTGGCACCCGAGCGCACGGCATCCTCGGCATCGGCGGCCAGCGAGGCGAGGCGTGCCTCGACGCCGGCCTGCCCCCAGGCTACCGGATAGCAGATGTCCAGTTCGAGCGAATTGAACTTGCCCGAGGTGTATTTCTGGATGTGGCGAAACTTCTCCATGTCGGTTCTCGTCAGCACGGGCTGCGAGACTTCCAGGCGGATCGGCGGATTGATGTCGATGGTATTGAGGAGGTTCGGCTTCGGCCCGACGAAGGAAACCAGCGACATGACCAGTTCCTCGCGGATCGGGTCGATCGGCGGATTGGTCACCTGCGCAAACAGTTGCTTGAAGTACGCGTAGAGCGTCTTGTTCCGGTTCGACAGGACCGGCAGCGCCGAGTCGGAACCCATCGAGCCGGTCGGCTCCTCGCCGTTTTGCACCATCGGCTCAAGGATGACCTTGATGTCTTCCTGCGTGTAGCCGAACGCCTGCTGGCGGTCGAGCAGCGCGGCCGGGGCCGCCTCGGTCTTCTCCCGGGAGGCGGAAACAGCGTCGAGCTTGATGCGGATCTTCTCGATCCATTCCCGATAAGGCTTGGCGTTGGCCAACGAGTCCTTGAGTTCCTTGTCGTCGATGATGCGCCCCTGCTCCATGTCGATAAGGAACATCTTGCCCGGCTGCAGGCGCCATTTCTTGACGATCTTCTTCTCCGGGATGGGCAGCACGCCCGATTCCGAGGCCATGACCACGAAATCGTCGTCGGTCACCAGGTAACGGGCCGGCCGCAGGCCGTTGCGGTCGAGCGTCGCGCCAATCTGGCGGCCATCGGTAAACGCCACCGCAGCCGGACCGTCCCACGGTTCCATCATTGCCGCGTGGTACTCGTAGAAGGCGCGCCGGTTCTCGTCCATCAGGGTGTGCTTTTCCCAGGCCTCCGGGATCATCAGCATCATCGCGTGGGCCAGCGTATAGCCGCCCATCACCAGCAGTTCGAGGGCATTGTCGAAGGAAGCCGAGTCGGACTGTCCGGGATAGTGCAGCGGCCAGACCTTGGCCAGATCATCGCCGAGAATCGGCGAGGAAATCGACTGCTCGCGGGCCTTGAACCAGTTGACGTTGCCGCGCAGCGTGTTGATCTCCCCGTTGTGGGCGATCATGCGGAATGGATGGGCAAGGTCCCAGGTCGGGAAGGTATTGGTCGAGAAGCGCTGGTGGACCAGGGCGAGGGCCGAAACCGTGCGCTTGTCCTGGAGATCCAGGTAATACACCCCAACCTGGCTGGCGAGCAGCAGGCCTTTGTAGTTGACCGTACGGGCGGAGAACGATGGAACGTAGAACTCCTGGCCATGCTTCAGCTTCAGTGACTTGATGGCGTTTGCCGCGCGGCGCCGGATGATGAAGAGCTTGCGCTCGAGCGCATCGGTCACGAACACATCCGGGCCGCGGCCGACGAAGACCTGGCGGATCACCGGCTCCTTGGCCTTGACCGTCGGCGACATCGGCATCTCGTGATTGACCGGCACCTCCCGCCAGCCGAGGATCACCTGCCCCTCGGCCTTGACGGAGCGTTCGATCTCCTCGACACAGGCGTGGCGCGAGGCCGCCTCTTGTGGCAGGAAGACCATGCCGACGCCGTATTCCCCAGTCGGTGGAAGTTCGACACCAAGGCTGGCCATCTCTTCGCGATAGAACCGGTCGGGAATCTGGATCAGGATGCCGGCGCCGTCGCCCTGCAACGGGTCGGCGCCGACGGCACCGCGGTGATCCAGGTTTTTCAGGATCAACAAGCCCTGCTCGACGATGCCATGACTCTTCTGGCCCTTGACATGGGCAACGAAGCCCACGCCACATGCGTCGTGCTCGTTGGCGGGATCATAGAGACCCTGCCGCTCAGGTATTGCCGGTTCCATCACGATCGTTCCTTCAATAACTCGGCCAGCGAGGCATGGGCCAAGGGTGGAGAAAGCCGGCTTCCCGCAGTGCTGGCCAGCTTGCACGAAAAATCGAGGCAACTTTGGAATATACCGTCAAAGCCCCCCCAACTCAAGATGCTGCGATGCACCAATGTGGTTCGAGCCGGGCCCGGCGCTCCTCTTTCAGGTGCATCGCGCGTCGATCGCTGCCGCGATGTCGGCTTCGCCGGCTGCGTCAGAAACCACTGCCCGACCGATCTTGCGCAACAGCACGAGACGCATTCTGCCATCCTCGACCTTCTTGTCATGGCGCATCAACTCGAGGTAGCGCACCGCTCCGAGCGGTGCGCCGCGAACCGGCAAGCCGGCGCGGACAAAAAGCCGCTCGATGCGCGCCAGTTCCTCCGCGGTCAGCCAGCCCAGCCGGTGCGAGAGTTCCGCAGCAATTAGCGTGCCGGCGGCGACTGCTTCGCCATGCAGCCACTCGCCATAGCCGAGACCGGTTTCGATGGCGTGCCCGAAGGTATGCCCGAGATTGAGCAGCGCGCGCTCGCCGCTCTCCCTTTCATCGGCGGCGACGACCTCGGCCTTGTTGGCGCACGATCGCCGTACTGCCTCGGCCAGCGTTTCGGTCCTCCTCGCCAGCAGGTCATCGATGCTCGCTTCGAGCCAGGCGAAAAAGTCGGGATCTCGAATGAGGCCGACCTTGATGATTTCGGCCAGTCCGGCCTTCAATTCCCGCTCCGGCAGCGTGTTCAGGGTCGTGATGTCGGCCAGCACCAGCTTCGGCTGATAGAAGGCGCCGATCATGTTCTTGCCGAGCGGGTGGTTGATCGCCGTCTTGCCGCCGACCGACGAATCGACCTGGGCCAGCAGCGTCGTCGGCACCTGGATGAACGGCATGCCGCGCTGGTAACAGGCGGCGGCAAACCCGCCCATGTCGCCGATGACGCCGCCGCCAAGGGCGATCAGCGTCGTGCTGCGCTCGCAGTGCGCGGCAAGCAGCGCATCGAAGACGAGGTTGAGGGTTTCCCAGTTCTTGTAACGCTCGCCGTCGGGAAGGATGACGGGCAGCACCGAAATTCCGAGGCTTTCGATAGTCGACCGCAAACAGTCGAGATAGAGCGGCGCGACCGTCGTGTTGCTGACGATCACCGCCTTCTTCGCCTTCAGGTGAGGCGACAGGAGGTCGACGCGGGACAGCAGGCCGCAACCGATATGAATCGGATACGAGCGCTCGGCGAGGGAGACATGCAGGGTTTTAGTCAGTTCTGGCATAGCTGGTTGAACTCGCGCAACAGATAATGGACCACGCCGGAGGCGACAAGATGCGAGCCATCGACGACGAGGTGCGCGATCTCCCGGTACAGCGGGTCGCGGACCGCGTGCAATTCCTCCAGTTTCGCCTTCGGGTCGGGAACTCGCAGCAGTGGGCGATTGCGGTCGTGGCGCGTGCGCTCGTAAAGGAGCGCCGGCGGGACATTCAGGTAAACGACCCAGCCGGTGTCGTGCAGGCGCCTGCGATTGTCGGGATTCAGGACAACGCCGCCACCGGTGGCGAGGACGACGTCGGTTCCCGAGGTGAGTTCGGCGATGGCCTGCGCCTCGCGGCGGCGGAAGCCCTCCTCCCCCTCGATCTCGAAGATGGTCGGAATGGAGACGCCGGTGCGCTCGACGATCTCGTGGTCGACATCGACGAAGCGCCTGCCCAGCCGGCGGGCGAGCTGGCGACCGACGGTGGTCTTGCCGGCCCCCATCAGGCCGACGAGGTAGATATTGCTGCGGCTGTTCATCGACGCAATTCTATCCGACCGGGAGTGAGCGCCACAAAAAACGGGGGCCGGCATGGCCGACCCCCGTTGCATTTGGCTGATGCTGTCAGTTGATGTTCATCTTGTCCGAGATCACCCTCGGCGTGATGAAGAAGAGCAATTCACGGCGTTGGGCCAGCTTCTTCTCGTACTTGAACGCCCAGCCAAAGAAGGGAATGTCACCAAAAAACGGAACCTTTTCCGTCGCATTCTGATCATCGAGCTTGAATACCCCGCCGATGACCACGGTACCGCCGTTCTCGACAACCACGTCGGTTTCGACGGTCGAGCTCTTGATCGGCGGGTTGCCGAGAATCGAACGGGTCCAGTCCGGCTCTTCCTTCTTGATGTTGAGCTTCATGCGGACGGTGCCCTCGGGGGTGATCTGCGGCGTCACCTCAAGCACCAATGCGGCCGTCTTGAAACTCACGTTCTGCGTGGCGACCCCGCCACCGGTCGCGGTGGTGGTGTAGGGAATTTCCGTGCCGTCGGAAATCTTGGCCTTCATATTGTTCGCCGTGACGACGCGCGGGCTCGAGATGATCTTGCCGAGACCGTCGGTTTCGAGGGCGGCCAGCTCCAGATTGAGGATGCGCGTGACGGAAGCGTTGAACAGCGACAGCGCCAAAGTTCCACCGGTCGAAGTAAAGGACGGGAGATTCACGCCGATGACGCTGGGGCTGGTCTGGCCGCCGGGGCCAGCGTTAAATGATCCTGGTGGACTGCTCGGAGTAGCGAGGTTGCTGTTGTTATAGACACCGCCGCCCGCGAAGACGCCGCCACCGCCCACCTGCACTGGCTTGGAGCCGAGGAAGTTCATCTTCATGCCGAGATCGCGCTTGAACTCGTCGCCGGCCTCGACGACGCGGGCCTCGATCAGCACTTGGCGCGAACCGATATCGACCGCCTTGATGAAGGTGGCAATCTCTTCCAGCTTGCTCGGGACGTCATTTACAAAGAGCAGGTTGGATTGCGCATCCGCAACGGCGCTGCCGCGCTTGCTCATGATGCGCTGCGTGGAACCGCCGACACCAGCGATGGCCTGGCCCGCCAGCAGCCGCGCGATATCGCCTGCCTTCTGATAGTTCAGGGTGAACTGCTCCATTTTCAGCGGTTCGATGTCGGTAATCTGCTGCCGCGATTCGAATTCCAGCTTTTCGCGAGTGGCGAGTTCTTCGCGTGGGGCAATCAGGAGGATATTGCCCTTCTTGCGCATGTCCAGCCCTTTTTGCTGGAAGATGATGTCGATGACCTGGTCGGCCGGCACGTCCTTCAGCACCAGCGTGGTGGTGCCGGTGACGGTTTCGCTGATCACCGCGTTCAGACCGAGTTCCTCGGCCATCAAACGCAGGAGTGCGCGGACGTCGCCATTCTGATAGTTGATGCTGACGCGCGGACCCTTGTAGCCGGTCTTCGTGCCCTGCACCAGCTTGTTGGGATCCTCGACGATTTTCTTGACCTCGACGACGAACTGGTTGTCGCTCTGGTACGCGTTGTGCTCCCAAAGCCCGTGCGGGGTGATGGTCATGCGCGCGCTGTCGGCCAGGGCCTTCGTCTCGATGGACGTCACCGGCGTGCCGAAGTCGGTCACGTCGAGCTTGCGACGCAAGTGCTCGGGAACCGAGGTCTTGCCGAAATCGACAATCAGGCTCTTGCCCTGCTGGCGAATGTCGATCCCTGCGCCCGGTTCGTTGAGGTCGACGACGACGCGCCCCTCACCATCCTTGCCGCGCCGGAAGGCGACGTCCTGCAGCGCGAAGCGTTTGCCGATGGCGCTCGCTTCAGTGAACTGGGTCACGCGCTGCGCGAGCGTGGCACCACCCGCTTCGATCGGCTTGAGAAGTACATAGAGGGACTTCCCGTCGAGCCGGGTCGAATAGTTCATGTTACGCGACAGGTTCAGCACCAGGCGGGTACGTCCGCCGACCTGAACGACATTGGCGCTACGCAGGTCACCCTCGTTCAGCGTCAGGCTGGTCTTGCCCAGGCCGTTGGCGGTGGCGGGAAAGTCGAAAGCGATTTTCGCCGGGTTGGCAACGCTGAATCCGGCAGGCGGACTGGCGAGAGGTTCCTTGAGATCGATCCTGACCGCAACGTCCGCACCCTGCGGAGCGGCATTGATCGCCTCGATCACGTTCTCCGACGCAGTCTGGGCGGCAGCCGGCCCGACCAGGGTAAGGCAGGCCGCGGCCGCAATGGCCAGCGCGTAGTTGATGGCTTTCATTTCTTGCTTCCCTCCTTGCTCTGCAGGTACAGGGAGCTGGTCCGTTCGCTCCAGTCACCCGCAGAATCCTGAATCAATTCGCGCAACACCACTTCGCTGTCAGTGATCCGCGTCACCATGCCGAAATCAAGCCCGAGATATTCGCCGACCTTGACCTGCTTGACCTTTTTGTCAACCTCGATGACTGCAATCGGTTGCCGGTTGACATTTAGGTAGCCGATCATCTTCAACGACTCGACCGGATACTTTTCGAGCAGGCTGTTACGTAGTTCCCGGGCATCGAAATCGGGCTGGAATGCCCCGCCCTTGCCGGCGCCCTGACGCCCCTTTTCGGGTTCGAGCTTGCTGGCCTTGAACGGGTCCACGAGGGACTCGACATCGTAGGGCACGGGTTCGTAGGGCTTTACCTCGGGCAACTTGGGGATGTTGCCGCGCATGTCCTTGGTGCTGTCCGCCATCCACTGCTTCAGGTCTTCATGATCACCCGAGCAGGCCCCCAGCGCGGCACACAGGGCGACGAGCAGGATTCGCTTCACTTCTTCGCTCCTTGTGTCGCCTTCCGGTGCTTGGCGAGTTCCTCTTCGTCAAGATAGCGGAAGGTTTTCGTTGTTGCATCCAGAACCAGCATTCCCTCTTTGCCAGGAACCATCTGGATATTGTTCAAGGTCACGATACGCGGCAGCTTGGCGATATCCGCAGCGAAGGCACCAATATCATGGTAGTTGCCATTGATTTTCACGGTGATCGGCAACTCGGCGTAGAAGTCCTTGATCTGCTCCTGGCCGGGACGGAAAAGCTCGAACTGCAAGCCGCGTCCCAGTCCAGCCTGGTTCACCTCGATCAGCAGTGCCTCGATTTCCGACTTGTTCGGCAACTGCTTGAGCAGAGCACCGAAAGAACGGTCGATCTCGGCCAACTGCTGGATATAGAGATCGAGATTGACGGCCTGCCGTTTCTTGTCGAGGAACTGCTGCTTCAGCACCTGTTCCTCCTTCTGCTTGCTTTCCAGCTCCGCCAGCTGATCACTCCAGACGAACCACCAACCGGCGATCAGCAGGGCAACGAAGAGCGCAAACAGGACCGTCGCCTTGGGGATCAGCGGCCATGCGCCCGGTTCGTTCGGATTAAGGAAGCGGAAATCGTCGGCGATCGCCTTGAAATCGAGCTTGGGCAGCGACTTGGTCATGGCTGTGGACTTGGCGTTCATTTCTTGTCCTTCGCTTCGCCTGCCTGCGCCCGCGTCAACCAGAAATTCATGGCGAATTCATTGCTGCGGCGGCCGTTCAGTACCACTGCCTTGACCTCGATCAGTTGCGGCCGCTCGAGCCAGGGCGATGCCTCGAGATTGCGCATCAACGCGGAGACGCGGGCATTGGACTGCGCGTAGCCGGTGATATTGACCTTGAGCCCTTCCTGCTTCAGCGACTTGAGGTAGACACCGTCGGGTACCTGCTTGACCAGTTCCGTCAGCATAAAGACGGTTTCACCGCGGTCGCGCTGGAGATCCTCAATGATCTGCTTGCGAGCCAGCAGCGCTTGGGTCTGTTCCTTCAGTCGCTTGATCTCGGCAAGCTGCTTGTCGAGAACCGCAATTTCCGTTTTCAGGAAGCTGTTGGCGTCGTTCTGGTTGCTGATGCGGGCGTCGATGACGGCATAGACGAGAAAGACGACCAGCGCGCCGACGGCAATCGCTGCACCGACCATTGCGTAGAATTGCTGGCGCCTCGCCTTGCGCGCCACCTCGCGGTGGGGGAGGAGGTTAATGCGAATCATGATGGATCAAACCTCCGCAGAGCCAGCCCGCACGCCACCATCAGCGACGAGGCGTCGGCAATCAGGCTTTTCGCCCGGACGCGGTCCGACAGAACCATGTTCGCAAACGGGTTGGCGATCAGCGTGCTGACCTGTGTCCGTGTCGCGATGACCTCATCGACCCCTGGAATCACGGCACAACCGCCGGCGATGACGATGTGGTCCACCTGGTTGTACTGGGTAGAAGTAAAGAAGAACTGCAGGGCGCGGGAAATTTCGAGCGCGAGGCTTTCCATGAACGGCGCCAGCAACTCGCTCTCGTAACCCTCCGGAAGGTTGCCGGCACGCTTGGCCACCTCCGCCTCCTCGTAGGTCATGCCGTAATGACGGGCGATGTCCTGCGTCAGTTGCCCGCCGCCAAAGGCTTGTTCGCGAGCATAGACCTGCTGGCCGTTGCGCAGCACCGTCAGGCCGAGCACACTCGAGCCGGCATCGACGAGGGCTATCGTCTGGTTCTTGCCGCTTTCCGGCAACTGCTTTTCGATCAACTCGAAAGCAGCCAGTGCCGCCAGCGGCTCGACATCGACGACGGCGGCATGGAGTCCAGCGGCATCCGCGACCGCGATGCGATCCTCGACCCGCTCCTTCTTGGAAGCGGCGATGAACACTTCCAGTTCGTCGGGCAATGAAGGCGAGGGGCCAATCACCTGGAAATCCAGATTGACCTCGTCGATCGCGAACGGTATGTACTGATTCGCTTCCGACTCGACCTGTGCCTCAAGCAGATCGTCACGCATCCCGGCCGGAACGTTGATCTTCTTGGTGATCACCGCCGACCCCGGCAGGGCCATCGCAACATCGCGGGTGGACGTTCCCAACCGCTTCCATGCCCGTTTGACGGCGTCGACGACACCCTCCAAGTTGGCAATATTGCCATCAGACACCGCATCTTTCGGCAACACCTCAATGGTGTAGCGCTCGACGCGGTAACCCTCTTTCCCGTTGGCAGTCAGTTCAACCAGCTTGACAGCCGACGAACTGATGTCCAGCCCCAGCAAGGGACGGGCCTTGGGATTTATCAACGCTGAGATATCGAAGCGCACCAGACCCCCAAAAAGTCCTTACAAAATGCGAAGTTAGACAAACAACCAATAATTCACTTCAGATGCTAGCAACAACCACACGGCATGTAAAGCGATTTTACGGGCAGCCCGGGCGAAAGCGTATAATCCGCGCAACGTTCATTTGCCCCGCTTGTCGCCTTGTCTTCCCTCCCTCTCGCAGCCCGCATCCTACTCTACCCACTGCTCGTGCTGTGCGGTGCTGTCGCCATCGGGGTCGGATTGGCCTTGATCGCGCTGGTCCTTGCCTACCCGAATCTGCCCTCGCTCGAGATTCTCACTGATTATCGCCCCAAAATCCCGCTTCGGGTGTACACATCCGATGGATACCTGATCGGCGAGTTCGGTGAAGAGCGCCGGGCGGTGATCGGTATTCAGGATTTACCCCCGGTCATGAAGCAGGCGATCCTCGCCGCCGAGGACGACCGCTTCTACCAGCATGGCGGCGTCGACTACCTTGGCATCGCCCGCGCCGCCTTCGCCAACCTGGCCGGCGGCGGCAGGCGCCAGGGCGCTTCGACGATCACGCAGCAGGTTGCACGCAACTTCTTCCTCTCCGCCGAAAAGACCTACACGCGAAAGTTCTACGAGGCGCTGTTGTCGTTCAAGATCGAAAGCAACCTGAGCAAGGATCAGATCCTCGAACTCTATATCAACCAGATATTTCTCGGTCAGCGTGCCTACGGATTCGCCGCGGCAGCTCAAATCTATTATGGCAAGCCGCTCAAGGACATTTCGATCGCCGAGGCCGCGATGCTCGCCGGCTTGCCGAAGGCGCCCTCCGCCTACAATCCGATCGTCAACCCGAAGCGGGCGAGGATACGCCAGCTATATGTATTGCGCCGGATGCACGATCTCGGGTACATCAACACCCAGCAGCACGAGGTAGCGCAGAACGAGGCGCTGGTCGTCAAGCGCGAGCTGGCCGATTACCCCGTCCATGCCGAGCATGCCGCCGAGATGGCACGGCAGATCGCCGTCGAGCGTTTCCCCGATGACGCCTACTCGCGCGGGCTCAAGATATACACGACGCTGGTCAAGGCCGAGCAGGAAGCCGCCTACGTCAGTCTGCGCAAGGGCGTGATGGATTACGATCGGCGCCACGGCTACCGCGGTGCCGAGTCGTTTCTGGACATGAAGGAAATCACGTCAGACCAGGACGAGGCGATCGACGAGGCGCTGCAGGACATTGCCGACGCCGGCGACCTGGTTCCGGCCCTGGTCCTGGCAGCCGACGCCAAGCAGATCAAGGTATACCGCAAGGGTGGCGAAGTCGTCACGCTGACCGGCGACGCGATGAAATTCGCTGCCCGCATGCTCGACGACAAGGCGCCTCCCAACAAGCGCGTCAAGCGGGGCGCTATTGTCCGGCTGCAGAAGGACCAGCGGGGTGCCTGGCAGATTTCCCAGTTGCCAGAGGTCGAGTCGGCGTTCGTCGCACTCAACCCGACGGATGGCGCTATCCGCTCCCTGGTAGGCGGCTTCGATTTCAACCGCAACAAGTTCAACCATGTGACGCAGGCGTGGCGGCAGCCGGGGTCAAGCTTCAAACCGTTCATCTACTCGGCGGCGCTGGAGAAGGGCTTCAGCCCCAGCAGCGTGATCAACGACGAACCGATCGTGATTTCGGCGAGCCAGACCGGCTCGCAGGTTTGGGCACCGCACAACTACGATGGCAAGTACGAAGGTCCGATGAAGATGCGGACGGCGCTGGCCAAGTCGAAGAACATGGTGTCGATCCGCATCCTGCAGAGCATCGGCACGCATTACGCGCAGGACTTCGCCAGCCGCTTCGGCTTCGATGCCGCCAAGCACCCGCCCTACCTGACCATGGCGCTCGGTGCCGGCTCGGTGACCCCCTGGCAGATGGTGACCGCTTACTCGGTATTTGCCAACGGTGGCTTGCGCATCAGCCCCTATGTCATCAGGGACATTCGCGACGAACGGAACCAGGTGCTCGCCCTGTCGCCGCAGGCGGTTTCCGGCGGCGATGCCCAGCGCGTCATCGACCCGCGCAACGCCTTCCTGATGGACGGCATGCTGCGCGACGTCACGATCTTCGGCACCGCCGCCAAGGCATCGGTCGCGCTCAAGCGCCAGGATCTGGCGGGCAAGACCGGCACAACCAACGAATACGTCGACGCCTGGTTCTGCGGCTACCAGATCACGGTTTCCGCCTGTGCCTGGGTAGGCTTCGACCAGCCCAGGAAACTCGGCGACAAGGAAACCGGCGGCGCGGCGGCGTTGCCGATCTGGATCGGCTACATGGGCCGCGCCCTGAAGGACGTTCCGTCACAACTCCAGCAGGCGCCGGAAGGCCTGGTCGCGTTCGGCAGCGGCCGCGACCGCACGTACATCTATGCCGAGTACGCCGGCCGCGAGGAGTCCCACGACGACGAGCCGGACGAAGCACCGCCCCGCCCCGACCTCAGCCAGCCGCCGACCGACTGAGGTTCAGGCCAGCCGCACCTGCTCGCCGGCCTGCTGGCTGGCGAGGGCGGACAGCTTTTCCATCAGCTCCGCGCTGTCCCGGGTATCGCGCCAGGCCGCGCCGTCCCAGCGGAAGTGGAAGCCGCCGGCACGCGCCGCGACCCAGATTTCGCGGGCGACCCCGTGGCGATTGACGATGATCTTGCTGCGGTCGGCGAACTCGATTTCCAGGACGCCGCCCGGCGCAAGTTCGAAGTCAACCTCGGCGCCGGTCGCTTCCAGCGCCGCCTCGATGCGGGCCAGCGCATCATCCGCCAGTGCGTTGAATTCCCTGTCATCCATCGTGTGCTACCATCCCGCCCTCTGCCGACCGGCCCGTTTATCCATGTCCAGAACCCTCCCTGCCCTGCTCCTGATTGGCTGCCTCGCCGGCTGCGGCATGCGCGGCGCGCTCGTCCTGCCACCACCGCCGGCGTCGCCACCGCTGCTCGAGAGCATCGGCCGGACTTCGCAGCCGGCGCCCGCCCCGGCAGCACCCGCCGGCGAAACCGATGTTAGCACGGACCGGAAATCCAGCCCGCAATGAACCATTTCACCGTGAACAAGGGCGTGCTGCACGCCGAAGCCGTGCCCCTGCCCACAATTGCCGAACGCTTCGGCACGCCTGCCTACGTCTATTCCCGTGCCGTGCTCGAAGGCGCGTTGCAGGAATTCCTCGACGTCCTGACCGCCCATTCGGCCGGCGCCGGGGCCCTGGTCTGCTACGCGGTCAAGGCCAACTCCAACCTGGCCGTCCTCAACCTGTTCGCCCGCCTGGGCGCCGGCTTCGACATCGTTTCCGGCGGCGAACTGCAGCGGGTGCTGGCGGCCGGTGCCGATCCGCAGAAGATAGTTTTCTCCGGGGTCGGCAAAACGGCCGCCGAGATGAAACTGGCGCTCGACACCGACATCTTCTGCTTCAACGTCGAATCGCCCGCCGAACTGGAGCGCCTGAACGAAGTCGCCGGCCAGTGCGGCAAGCGGGCGCCGGTCAGCCTGCGCGTCAATCCGAATGTCGACGCGAAGACGCACCCCTATATTTCCACCGGTCTCAAGGAAGCCAAGTTCGGCGTCGCCTACGACGACGCGCTGGCCCTCTACCGCCGCGCCGCCGCGCTTCCTCATATCGCGGTGGCCAGCATCGACTGCCATATCGGCTCGCAGCTGCTCGACCCCGCGCCCTTTGTCGAGGCGCTCGAGCGCATTTTGGCCCTTGTAGACCAGTTGACCGCGGAAGGCATCCGGATTCACCACATCGACCTCGGCGGCGGCCTCGGTATCAATTACAAGGACGATCAGGTGCAGCCGACGGTGGCTTCCTACCTGAACCCACTGCTTGACAAGCTGGCCGGCCGCGGCCTCAAGGTGGTGCTCGAACCCGGCCGCCGCCTGGTCGGCAACGCCGGCCTGCTGCTGACCCGCGTCGAGTTCCTCAAGCCCGGCGAAGGCAAGAATTTCGCCATCATCGACGCCGCCATGAATGACCTGATGCGCCCGGCACTTTACGAAGCCTGGCACGACATCCTGCCGGTAACGCCGCGCGCCGGTGAAGTCCATGTCTACGACGTGGTTGGCCCGGTCTGCGAAACCGGCGACTTTCTCGGCCTGGCCCGTCCGCTGTGCGTCGCGGCCGGCGACCTGCTGGCCGTGATGTCAGCCGGCGCCTATGGCATGGCGATGGCCTCCAATTACAACACCCGGCCGCGCGCAGTCGAGGTCATGGTCGACGGCGCCAAGGTGCACCAGATCCGCCGCCGCGAAACCGTCGCCGAACTCTTTGCCGGCGAGCAGGTCCTGCCGACATGAGACGCAGCGTCCTGCTTCTGACGGCGACGCTACTGGTCGCCGCTTGCGGCGAAAAACCAGCTGAAAAGAAGGGGGCGCCGCCGACCCTGATCACCACCACCCAGGCAAAAACAGTAGCACTGGAAGTCAGTGAGCGCACACTTGGTACGCTGGAAGCGGTCGACGATCCGAAGATCGGCGCCGAGATCGCCGGCAAGATCGTCAAGATTGCCGTGCGCGCCGGCGAGGCGGTCGCCAGGGGCCAGTTGCTGGCCCAGATCGACCCGACCGACGCCGGCCACCAGGCCACTGCCGACAACGCCGAAACCGCCCGCCTGCAAGCCCTGCTCGCGCAGCAGGAACGCGTGCTCGCCCGCCAGACCGAGCTGGTGCAGAAGAATTTCATCTCGAAGAATGCGCTCGACGAGGCTACCGCCCAGCGCGATGCGCTGAAGAGCCAGCTCGCCACCGCCCAGGCGCGCGCCGGCCTGTCGCGCAACAATGTAGACAAGACGCGCGTCGTCGCCCCCTTCG
>Ga0105096_10000378_pt1 | contig 14956 bp, 17 predicted proteins | sample PPLLak3cmMay2015_FD_87036 | JGI IMG/M metagenome (GOLD analysis project Ga0105096, IMG submission 87036) | Freshwater sediment microbial communities from Prairie Pothole Lake near Jamestown, North Dakota, USA - PPLs Lake P7 Core (1) Depth... | ecosystem: Environmental > Aquatic > Freshwater >... | reverse complement strand
CGCTTACCAGCCCGGGCGTGGCGGGCACCTTGACGCCCTTCAGCGGATCAGGCGGATCGCCATGGGCGAAGGTCAGGCCTGGCAGCAGTATCAGGGTAATGAGAGCAGAGATGGCGGTACGGTATGTCATGCAATTGGACCCAAATCTTGGAAGTTAAAAGGATTAAAGGGACGGGGCTGGAATCATCGATCCAGCCCCGGCCCTTGCTCATCGATCGCTAGAGGATAGCTTACAAGCCTCCAACTGTGACATTGACTGCATACTTCGCATCTTTTAGAGGTTTCGTGTCCAGCGGTGGATTCGGATTGATGCCGCCGATGACAAACTGATAACAGCAAGAGTCCTTGGCCACGAACTGCACCTGGACTTTACCCGGGGCGCCATCCAGGATGCGAACGACATTGCCCTGATCAAAAATATCCGGGTCCGTCACATCCCAGCCATCGCGGTCAACGCCATTCACGACGAAATACTGCTTGAAAGTACCCAGTTTTTTGTTGTCAGCCTCATCCGTGACATTCTTGGCGATGATGTTGGCCCACTGGTTGTAGAAATGGTCGTAGGCGTAAGTGTTCGGCACCAGGTCAGAACCCTGAGGCCGGTACCAAACGGCAACCGCCGGGTGGAAGCCAATATCCACAGTCGGATTCGCCAGCTCTACGGTGATGGTGTAGAGGCTCCCTTTTTTCAACTTGACGTTGCCCCAAGCGGAGTGATGGGTCCAGCCCTTGTAACCCATCGTCAGGTTATAGAAGGAATCGGGGCGGGCATTCAGAAGCGCGTGGGGATCGTCTTTGGTAAAGGTCACGACATCGCCCTTGATTGAAGTGGCCGCATCCGCAACGCCAGCCGACAGCAGCCCCGCCACAGCCAGCCCGAGGATTGCCGGGGTTAGTTTCGATCTCATTTTCATTATTTCTAGTCTCTCATCTTAGGTTAAAAAATCGATGTTCCGCCTGAGTCATGTTGTTAAAGGCTCAGGCTGTTTTGAGGTCATTCCTGGGCGCGAGGCTTTGCATTCACTCGACTCACCACATGGTACCTTTCATATTTTTACAAAAAAGTATGGGCAAAAATACAACCGATTTGTCTCATGGCCGCCCCCCCACCTACAATACTTTGGATAGGAAATTCAACCTCCTCAACCAAAGTATCCCACCTTAAATTCATTATTATGTGTGGTTTAATATATTATGCAATGCTTATGCCAAAACAGTATGACTCGCCATTACGCTTTTGTTTGCCATCAGTTACTTGTTACTATTTGAATTTATTGTGATTTATTGATTTTTTTGCAAGTACTGCTTCGCAGTAAACTTTTAAGTGATGTATATAAGCTTTTGTTTATAAATTATTTAATTTTTTGGATTTTTATTTTAACAGCAGCATTTTTTTAGCTTCAGGCCATTTTTTTAGGACAAGCGATGAAACAAAAGTGATTTTTGATCAAAAAGTGTGTCATATGACACACTTCCTGCGTCATATGACACACTTTTGTTTTTAATCTAAAAATCAAATGGATTTGTTAGCACTTCTTGAGCATGCCCGGCAGGTTTTGAGCCTGAGTATAATCTTTCAAAAGCCAAACCAAGAAAACTTGAAGATCGATTACAATTACGACATCATAATTTTATAAACGAATTCTGGAGCATTGCAATACTGTGTCAGAATTCACAAAATTCCAAAATCGGATGCGTTAACAAGGAATCACCCTAAAAAACTATGTCAATTACACGAATATTTATTATTACTCTACTGATTTCGAGCGGAGTTGTTGCTTTCATGCTGTTCAACCTGGAGTCGAATTCTCCGGATACCGGAAACATGGACACCTCAAGTGAAGCGCAAAACCCTGCTCAAGCGCCGGGGGCGTCAGGAGCGCCTTCTGCGCCACTGATCGCCCAGTCGCAATTCGACACCAATGAAATCCCGGATGAGGAAATGTCGGAGGATGAAGCGCAGAATGAAATGGAACAGATTGCCGCCGCCATGACCTTACTCGATAGTAATAAGGACGAAGAGCGACTTGAAGGCGTCGAACAACTGGCGGCTTATCCAAACCTGGAATCAGAAATGATGCTCTGTCAATTACTGATGACTGATGTGAATGACGAGGTGCGAAACGCTGCTGCGCAGGGTTTGGAAGCCATTGACTCACCTTCGGACTCGACGATCGCTGATCTGTTGAATGCCCTTGAAGATGAGGCCGAGGATGTACGTTTAAGCGCGTTGTCGACGCTTGAAGGCTACATGCTGAGGCTGGAAGAAAATTCAGAAAACTATAAGAAAATTCAGTCCGGACTGATAGCCAAGGCTGCGAACCCCAGTGTCCTGAAAGATACCAGGGATAATATCAATGAATTCCTCAAAGACCAGTAGGGACAGGTCATACCTGTTATCGATTCGGAAACCTGCTTTCTTGGGCAAAAGTAAGTAGAGAAAATAACAACTTGCAGGAAAGCGGAAAAAGAAATCCTATTACACTTGCTTAATAAGCATAACCCCCTATAATTGCGCCCTGCTTTCAGGTTCCAGAAGATAGTCAAATCTAATGGTTAAACGGGAAGTCGGTAAGGTCTATGGCCAAATCCGACGCTGCCCCCGCAACGGTATAATAAGTAAAGAGTCATCAGTACGCCACTGTGTTATTGAACATGGGAAGGTGATGATTCAGGTTAATGCCACTTATAAGCCCGGAGACCGGCCGGAAAGTATAATTCGCTTCAGCGGAGGGCTGTTTTGCGGTGTGATAGTGCGCCTTCGTGTCTTTCATCTTCTTTTGTCCTCCGTTGTAATAATTCAATCGCTATGCGCGGGCGGCGCACAGGACATTCATGCAAAAATTTATAGCTGGCTCATTATTGCTTGTGGGTATTAATGCCCAGTCACAAGCTCAGGAAAATCCATCTGACAATTCGCTGGAATTACCCAACATGGTCGTTACGGCAACAAGAACAGATGTCGCTAAAAACCAGCTCTCAGCTGCAACTACTGTCTATACCCGAAAGGATATCGAACGCCTTCAGGTTCAAACTTTGCCTGACCTGTTAAAAGGCACGAGCGGCATCGATATGGCTCAGCAAGGCGGTTACGGTAAAATCGCCAGTGTGTTCATGCGCGGAACCAATCCCGATCAGTTGCTGGTGTTGATTGACGGTATTAAGGCCGGTTCTGTTACAGCAGGCACGACAGCTTTTGAATTTATTCCCATCGATCAAATTGAGCGTGTGGAAATTATTAAAGGCCCTCAATCGAGTTTATACGGTTCGGAAGCGATGGGCGGTGTTATCCAGATTTTTACCCGTAAAGGCAATACGCTGGATAAACCCAGCGTGGTGGTGGATGCTGGCGGCGGTTCTTACGATACATACCGGGCTGCCGGTACTGTTAGCGGCAAATGGAAAAACAACTGGTATACCTTGGGTTCCTCAGGATTTGGTTCTCATGGCTTTAATGCCCGGCAGCCAATCCCGGGACCTTTCGGCCTTGATCAACCGGACAACGATGGTTACGTCAACGCGGCAGTGAATGCCCGGCTAGGTCACCGTTTTGATAATAACGCTGAAGTTGAAGCGTTTTTTATGCGGACTCAGGGGTATACAGACTATGACGGGAATTTTCAGGATAAAACCGACTTTGTAAACCAGGTTGTCGGTACGTCAGCCAGCATGGATATTATTGATAACTGGCGCTCAACCCTGCGTTTGGGGCAAAGCCGCGACGATAACGACCAGTTTGCTCCGGACGGTGCTTTTTCCAGCAAATTTAACAGTACCCGCTGGAATGCCAGTTGGCTGAATCAGCTTACCTTATCCGACGAAAATCAACTGATTTTGGGCTCAGATTATCGCCTGGATGAAGTCGATAGCACGGAAAAATATACTGAAAACTCCCGTTATGATGTCGGTGTTTTCACCGAATTACATAGCCAGTTATGGGATGAGCACTTTATGAATGCCTCGGTACGTTATGATAATAATGAAGCATTCGGTGACGCTGTGACCGGGAACATTGGATGGCGATATAACTGGGATTACGGTATCAGTTTATTGGGAAGCTATGGTAATGCGTTTAAAGCGCCGTCTTTCAATGATCTTTATTTTCCGAACTATGGCAACCCCAACCTGAAACCGGAAGAATCAACTTCATTTGAAACCGGGATTGCTGGTAATCATAACTGGGTGCAGTGGGAAATTCGTGCATACCATACCAATATCGACAATTTGATCACGCCGACCATGAATCCGGTAACTTTCGAATTCAGTGCTGAAAATATCGGTAAAGCACAAATTGACGGTATTGAAACCGAAATCAACGTACAGTGGCTGGGCTGGAATGGCAAGCTGAGCATGAACCTGTTAAGCCCCAAAAACCGGGAAACTAATGCACGCTTGCCGCGCCGTGCCGAGCAAACCCTGGCGTTTGATTTATCCAGAACGTTCGGCTCTTTTGATGTAGGTGCTAATGTATTGGCGCAGGGCGATCGTTTTGATAATACGCAAAATACAATTAAAGTTGCAGGTTATGTCACTGTTGATTTACGAACAGCCTATCACCTTAATAAAAACTGGATGCTGAGCGCCAAACTGAATAACCTGCTGGATAAAAATTATCAAACAGTTGATACTTACAACATGCCGGATAGAAACTTTTTTGTTTCAGTCCATTACAATAATTAATTTTGGAGAAAAAAATGAACATAAAACAATGGTTGCAATACGAGTATCTACCACTGTCGCTGATTGCGCTGATGGTGCTGACACGCTTTCATCACTTTGGCGACGTATTGCATCTTCCCGATGCTTCGTTAGCCGTATTTTTCTTCGCCGGTTTTTACCGTAAAAGAATGTTCTTTGGCTTCTTGCTGGCGCTGGCGGCGTTGATCGATTACCTTGCCATCGAAAACGGCACCAGCGGCTGGTGTGTTACACCGGCCTATGTTTTCCTGATTCCAACTTATGCCGTGATGTGGTTTGCCGGTCGCTACTGTTTAACGTTCAAAGCCATGAAAATTGCGGAACTGGTAAAGTCTGCCGGTTTGCTGACGTTGGCCACATCGGCTGCTTTTGCGATTTCGAACGGCAGTTTTTACTTGTTTTCAAGCCGTTATGAGGATTTATCATTGGGAGAATACTTTGTGAGGGTAGCACAGTATTACCCGTCTTATGTTGGCTTTGCCTTGATTTATGTGGTTGCTGGTTTTGCTATCGTTAAGCTGTTTAAGTTATTACCTCAGCTGTGGGCTAACCAGAAATCTGTTTAAAGAACGCAGATAAAAGGCCTTACTGCTCACAGATCAGGGAAGAAAACTTCCTCTCTCTTCTGGCTAATATACACACATTTTAGAAAGGACGCAGAATCAACCCTCTCCTTGTTGAGAGGGTTGGGTGAGGGGAATCAAATAGGACAGTTATTTGTAAAACTTCAGATTTACTGAAACGCCTTTGGGTATTTCAGTAATAACGTATTGATGGGTTTCCGGTATGCGGCCTATGTTCGCATGTGCCAGTAGTTCTAACATGGCGCATGAATAGGACAATGGACTATAAATTTCCGGCTTACCGGGGCTATTCCATCTTCCGCCAATTAACGCGGCGCCAGTCTCATCCCAAATTGGATGGCGCTCGTCTGCTATTCGGTATATCTGCACTAAGCCGCGATTCCGTAATACAATCGCCAGAGTAACTCTTCAACCCGGCGAGCGCCTAACTCAGTCATAGAAACATCAAGCGGGGAACGACCTTGTAGCAATGGATGCGGTGTATGCAGAAATAACCTGGCTTCATCTTCTGAGTTCCAAACATACTGAGCAGTCGCATAAATTCTGGCTAGACGTTCGGTCCGTTCGGATTCTTCGGCGCTCAACTTGTCTCGGCGCCGTTTATAGGTTGCTTCTGGAACAATCCGATACAGCAATTGCTTCCGTTCTTCTGTATTGATGCCAATATTGTCTACAATGGCTTTCAATGCATGTTTAGGCAAGCCGTGCGAAACCAGCGAATCCAATTCGGCAAAGGAATGCGGCAAAGGCATCAGCGACATAAAGGAAGCTATTTTTTCAGGTGCTACTAGAACCATCGTGAAGCCTTAAAGTATCATTTGATTAACTTATATCGTCTCATATGATACCTGTTGTCAATTATTTTAGAAACACCAAAATATGTCCATCGATTAAACAAAGGTAACGAACAGTGCTTTCCAGATTGGCAGCAGCAATTTCATTGCCTTTAGGTTCTTGGTTTGCCACTAAATTAGGGATGCTTTGGTTCGCCTAAATGGATGGGTGCCATAATCGGCAGGATTTAAGCCGATGCTGGTGACCCATTTTTCAACAATTCGGGCATATTGCCGGGTAATGATATGCGGGGAGTCATGGATGCTGCTGTGGAAAAGATAGTCATCGCTCTTTAATATGGCTTTCTTTATCTATTCTAATACTGAACTGCAGGTTTGTTCGGTAATTTTTAGATTCTACATAGCGGACGGTCGACAATTTCAATTCTCGATGTCTTTAGAAAGTGATATTTTGGCCGACGGCTGCCAGTCGCGGTAGTAAGCTAACAGCCCCCGGACATCTCATCTCAATCGTTTCGGGGGCACAATGTTGTTACCATCAATCTGATTATTAGGGGGGACAGGTTGATTTGTCCCGTCACCCCTTGTGCACAAATCATAGGGACGAATGCTGAATTAATCGTCTTGTTCTTTAGCGCTCTCATATCCATCTTTGTATGCTCTGTTTTCAGCTATCAATTGTTCTCGCAATCTTTCATCAGCATCAAGCGCAATCTCTAGTTCACTGTTTGGCGGATTATATCCATTATTTTCTACATAATCCTGCTCACCCCTATTGTACCAATACAATAAATCATGTCGCATAAAATAACCTCATCAGTTGTTTTTTATAAGACTACTTTATGGCATACATTAAAAATAATATCTACTAATTCTTTAAGGAGTTTAATGCGCAATGATACGAAAAGTTACGCTAGCATCTAAAGTAAGCTGATGTTTTTGAGGTGAATTTGCGAACAACGAACTTCCGGTTATGTTAAGGAACGAGCACGAAATAACTTGAGCAAGTAGTCGTTGCAATGGGGTAAAGTTAAAGAACTAAAACATTGCCCCAAAACTTATAATGCAGCCTGCTTACTCAATAGAAATTGAAAAACAAATGCAAGAAGTGTTCAACCGTCTATCCGAAAAAGATAAGCGTTTGTATGCTGGGGTTGAAGCATTAAAATTTCCTTATGGCGGCATCAGCTATATTGCTCAGCTGTTTTCCTGTTCTCGCAATACCATTCGGCGAGGGATAAATGAACTGCAAGAGAAGGCAACTATTCCCAAAAAACGAGCTAGAAAAGCGGGCGGTGGTCGAAAACAAGCTATTAAAAAACAAACGGATATTAATGACGTGTTTCTGTCTATTTTAAAAGAGCATACGGCAGGCGACCCGATGGATGAAACGAAAAAATGGACTAATTTGACGTGTGCCAAAATTGGTTCTCTTTTGGCTGAAGAGAGTTTCAAAGTCAGTCGCAATATTGTCAGAAAATTATTAAAAAAGAATGATTATGTGAAGCGTAAGGCTTTGAAAAAGAAAGCGGCTGGCGGACATGTAAATCGTAATGCCCAGTTTGAGAATATCACTAAATTGAGAGCTTTATATACTGCTGCGGGAAATCCTGTCATCAGCGTGGATGCCAAGAAAAAGGAGCTGATAGGTAATCTGTTTCGCGATGGCAAGATCTATACCACTAAAACAGTTGAAGTTTATGATCATGACTTCCCGTCATTAGCCGAAGGCGTTGCCGTGCCTCATACGCTTTATGACATTGAGCGCAACGAAGCCTACGTCAACATTGGGACAAGCCGTGACACCAGCGAGTTTTCCTGCGATTCGATTCGTCACTGGTGGTACACCTATGGAAAACTCTACTATCCGCTGGCAACATCCATTTTATTACTGATGGATGGCGGCGACAGTAACTCATCCAGACACTATATTTTCAAACAGGATTTGGAGGCATTAGTGGAAGAAATTGGCATTGAAATACGGATAGCGCATTATCCGCCGTACACGTCTAAATGGAACCCCATTGAGCACCGGGTATTTCCTCATATTACTCGTGAATTATCCGGCATGATTTTAATCAGCCATGTATTTATGAAAGAGTTAATAGAAAAGACAACAACAAAAGCGGGGTTAAAAGTCTTTGCCTGTATTTTTAACAAGGTTTATGAAACAGGCAGAAAAGTTGTGGAGGGCTTTAAAGAATCAATGCGAATTGTATTCGATAAGCATCTGAGGCAATGGAATTATGTCGCCATGCCTGAAGCGGCAATTGTATAAGTTGCTCAAGTTATTTCGTGCTCGTTCCTAAATACGGAACCCGCTACCTCGGTGCGTTTGTTTATCGTTTCAACCGGTGCTTCCATCTTGAGACGATTCCGTTGCGTCTACTCGTCGCTGCGGCCACTATTGGGCCTCGCCCGGCATGTTGGCTTCGCCAAGCAGAGGAATCTTACTAATCAGGTGGCAGTTTGCATACAGCTGATGTCTATTTTGTTACCTGTCCGTTCGCTAATAAATAAAAATCGTTGATCTGCGTGGATGGGGTGCGGCTGTTTTCGATCTGATAAGATGGTGTTGCGTTTTAGTTTTAATTCGTCCCAGATTGCACGCAGGCGTGGTTGCCATTCGGTAATATTGGTTTTGCTTCCCTTGCGACGATGGATTATCAATCCATTGTCCAGTTCGTTGGCATCGGTCAGGTCTAATACTTCTGACATTCTCATGCGGCAAAGATAGGCCAACTCCATAGCGAAAGGCACATACCAATAGCCGGACTTTTTTGCAATATTGAGCAGATAATTATAATCGCGATCTTCTGCGTAGTGCTGCCTCGGTGCAATACTGATTTTTTTTATTCCGGTTCCTGGATTAATCGGTACTTTTTCATATTCGTATGCCTAGGCGAATAGTCGTTTGATGTAGCTTAGTTCTTTATTTGCTCTGCTCTCGGAATCTTCCGCTCGTTTATCCCGGTATTTTCGTATGAGTCCGACTGTCCATTTATTCAGCGGCACATCACCCAGTTTCCCGGTGTTAGTGTCTCGGGTAATAATGGTATGGTGACAATTTAGATAGTCTTTTTTTGTGAGCGGGCTGAGTTTGTTCCAGGTATGGGTCTGTTGAAATTCAGCGGCCAGTGTGGCGAATGTGGCGATCTTTTTTTCTTGTTGCGCTTCGGCAGCTTGCCAAATTTCAGCCAGGGTGGCGTCAGATCCACAAATGCGTTTAGTTTTTCGCTGGTGGAACTCATCATAGTAATTGAGCATCCATTTTCCGGCACCGGATTGATTGAACCAGACGCGATCCGGCAAATTGTCGGCGTTGATATGCACAGGGATATTCTTTGATGTTCTTTTTCGACCTGGTTTTTTCATAGTTATACATTTAGTACGAGGTGTTTTTGGATAATCTAGCCCAGTAAAGGGTTTTATCAATAAATATCAATTTCCGTACTTTCATTATCTGGCAGATTGTCAGATTTTAAACCCATCGCAGCATTAAGAGCATCTATTGTTGTGTAGATGCCGCTTTTTCCGTATAGAAAGCGTACTCCGTTTTTTTTCAAGCATTTTTCAACATCGCCGGGACGGTCGTACCCAGTTGCAACCTTGAGCTGTTCGAGGTTTACTAGTAGTGCCATTTTCAAAAAAACTTTAAGTTTGGCAGACACTGCACACATTATGCTGCAGTTCATTATTTATTAACTTCGCTTTACGGCAATGTTCACAACGCACCTATCAGACACCCCAGATCCAGATGCCGCTTTACCGATCCAGAATCTCATTCAGCTCCGATGAATTTCCCCTAAGGCCGAATTTGCGGCTTCCCTGATCATTGGCTTTAAGGTATCTACCTCATGGATCATCCTTTCTTGGCTGGTCTTCTTGCCATTATTACTCTATCGCTAATTTTATTAGATTTTAGTGCCCAACTTTTTAGTCAGAGGGCTTGATGCAGCTAGTGTGGTGGCCGATAATTCTTGCAATTAACCTGACCAGATAGTGGTTTCCACCCCAATTAGATCAACGCAAGCCCACAAACCAAGCCCCCAAATATTTAGTGCATTGGTAAAGATGATTAATTAATAAAATCCAGCTGTTTGGCAATAATCAATCGAATTTTGCTTTTGAGCGATTGATTGGAATAGGTTTCTTTCTAGTATGTATGGTGGTTCTATCTCGGAGTTTGTCTGACTTGGTGTAGGCTAAGCATCAAGTCAATGGACGGTGTGTACTAAAATTTAATCCATGCAATAGATTCGTGCCATATCAATGAATCAGCTCCAGTTCTAACCGGACTTGTTGATTCCTGATTTTTTCAAACAATTCAGTACCGATGTTCAGTTTGAGGCTGAGTTAGTTTATATTGCATTTCGTGCGTCGACCTCAACTGAAGCTGTAGAAGCGGCTTCAGAAACCCAATAACTGTTCCAGGCTTTAGAGCAACTTGACTCCAAGACATCCATTCCATCTTGTAGTGGGTTTTGTGAATTTAAAGTGGCGGATTTTTCAATTACGATTTGAATTTTGGCTATGCTATAAAAAATAGGAGGTAGTTAGCAATGGACACACTTAAACAAGACCCCAACTACGAGGCTTTTTTTGCAGATTGCCGATGAATTGCGAGAAGAATATCAAAATGGCCTGATAGACTAGGTTGACGACGCCGTTAAAGTTTAATACGCAATCCAGGCAGTTACTTTTATGAGCGCTAATGCGAACTGTGGCCGACTTGGCGTTGCAAGCCAGAACCCGCAGAATTTGTAAAGCATATTTTCAACCCCCGTTGGTTTAAAGGCACCCGTTTTTCCGGTTCTGCGTAAATGCATTTAAAACTGGGGGGCTACCCTGATAACAACAATTCAAGGCGAGTCAATCCTTGTCGCCATTGACCAGGTAATTTGCTGTTGAGGACAGAAACGTTTTATAGTTGATGCAGGCTGGACCAATAAAGACCGTCTTTCTGATGAACTGTTGGGTACTCTGCTCAACCACTTCAATAAAGTAAACCCGGGCGTATCCAGTGTTCTCGATAATGACATGGGTCGCGCTTACGAATACCTGATCAAGCGCTTTGCCGATAAAGCCAACAAAAAAGCCGGTGAGTTTTATTCGCCTCGCACCATCGTGCGCTTAATGGTCAACATCCTCGATCCCAAAGCGGGTGAAAGCGTTTACGATCCGGCTTGCGGTACAGGCGGCATGTTGTTGGAAACCATACACCATGTGAAAGAAAACAGCAGTGATCCGCGTTTGCTAAAAATCAAAGGCCAGGAAAAAAACCTCACCACCGAAGCCATTGCCCGTATGAACTTGTTTCTGCATGGCATGGAAGATTTTGCCATTGTCCGAGGCGATACCTTACGCCATCCAAAGTTTATTAAAGGCGACAAGCTCGAAACCTTCGACTGCGTTATCGCTAATCCGCCATTCAGCTTGAGTGAATGGGGTTACGATCTCTGGCAAAACGATCCCTATGGCCGCAAACAATATGGCTTAGCCCCGCAAACCAATGGTGACTTTGCCTGGGTGCAGCACATGTTTGCCTCATTAAATGATAATGGTCGCATGGCGGTGGTACTGCCGCATGGCGTTTTGTTTCGCGATGCAGCGGAAGGTCGAATTCGCACTCAACTGCTTAAAGAAAATCGCATAGAAGCCATCATCGGTCTTGCCACAAATTTGTTTTACGGAACCGGCATTCCCGCTTGCCTTCTGGTGCTCAGAAAACAGCGTCCCAGCGATCATCAAAATCATGTGCTGATCATCAATGCGGAAGAAATCTATACCAAAGGCCGTGCGCAAAATACCTTATCCGTTGCCCAGGCCGACCAGATTTATCACATCTATCAAAGCCAGGAACAGCAAGGGCCAGGCAAGGCCGAAGAAATTGAAGGTGTTGCCCGCTGGGTTAATCTAACTGAGATTGAGGAAAATGACTTTAACCTGAATATTGCCCGGTACGTGCAAAAGTCGTTAGCGGAAGAAACCATTACCGTCGAAGAAGCACTATATGGACTTCAAACACAAATTAGCTGCATTAGAACAAGCTGAACAAGCTGAACAAGAGCTGGAAGACTTGCTTATCAAGGAAGGTTTTGAAATATGAACAAAAAGAAACTCGAAGACCTACTCTGGGGAGCAGCAGAATTTCTACGCGGTCAAATCGATGCCTCAGACTATAAGCAGTATATTTTCCCGCTGCTGTTCTACAAACGGCTGTCCGACGTTTATCTGGAAGAATACAACGAAGCACTGGAAATTCATGACGGCAATCCCGAATATACCGCCATGCCCATGTTTCACCGTTTCAACATCCCGCTAGAAGCCCGCTGGGAAGTGGTACGCAACACCGCCAAAAATATTGGGGATGCCATCCAAAACGCCTTGCGTTTGATTGAAGCCAATAATGACCGTTTGCAGGGTGTGTTTGGCGATGCGCAATAGACTAATAAAGAGCGTCTGCCGGATCATCTCTTGGCTGATTTGATTCAGCATTTCAGCAAGATTCCGTTGGGTATCCATACCGTCAATCAGGACGACTTGGGTAAAGCCTACGAATATCTGATCAAAAAGTTTGCTGACGATTCCGGCCACACTGCCGCCGAGTTTTACACCAATCGCACCGTCGTCCATTTAATGACCCGCATTATGGGCTTGCAGCCGGGTGAAACCGCCTACGATCCAACTTGTGGCACCGGCGGCATGTTGCTTAACGGCGTCATGGAGCTGCGTAATCAGGGTAAGGAATGGCGTAGCGTCAAGTTGTATGGGCAAGAAGTTAATCTGCTGACTTCCGCTATTGCCCGTATGAACATGTTCCTGCACGACATTGAAGAATTTGAAGTGCTGCGCGGCGATACCTTGAGCGAACCCAAGTTTATCGAAAACGACCGGCTCAAACAGTTTGATGTCATCTTCGCCAACCCGCCGTACTCGATCAAAAAATGGAATCGCGACAAATTTGCTGCCGATTTTTATGGTCGTAATCTGTATGGCGTACCGCCGCAAGGCTGTGCCGACTATGCCTTTTATAGCCACATCATCAAAAGCCTGAATCCCAAAACCGGTCGCGCGGCGATGCTGTGGTCGCATGGTGTATTATTCAGGGATTCCGAGCAAGCGATTCGGAAGCAAGTGATTGAAGCCGATTTGATCGAAGCCGTCATCGGGCTAGGGCCAAACCTGTTTTACAACTCGCCAATGGAATCTTGCGTAGTGGTACTGAGTTGTAATAAACCTGCAGAGCTCAAAAACAAGATTTTGTTTATCAACGGCGTGGATCAAGTAACCCGCGAGCGAGCGCACAGCCGCTTGTCCAATGAAAATTTAAAGGTACTCACCGAGGCTTATTTCCATCCTGAAAAACAGCCCGGCATTACTGCATTGGTAGCCATTGAGGATATACGCGCGAATCAGCATAACCTGTCCATTCCACTCTATGTGCAAAATGCCGGCGAGCAGGAAACCCAGGATATAGAACATGCGATTGAAGCCTGGAAAGTCAGCCGCGTTAAACTGAAAAAGCAGACCGAAGCTTTGTTTAGTAGTCTGGCAGAATTGGGGTATAAATGATGTTTTCACCACAGAGGTACAGAGTATACAGAAATTTTTATATGATTAATCCGTGTCTCTGTGGTGAATCAAAAAATCCTGAATCGGCTAAAATATGATAGCATTGATTGCAAAGCAAAACCCTGGAGTGTGCCATGCCAAGTTTAGTAGTTAGAAATCTCGACGAGACCATTATTAATGCCCTTAAGCAAAGAGCAGTAGAACATCAGCGTTCGACAGAGGCCGAACATCGTGCCATTTTGGCGGAGGTTTTGCTGAAACCGCCGCGTAAAACTTTCGCTGAAGCTTTGGCTGCTATTCCCGATGTCGGCACCGATGCCGATTATCAAAGAGTTAACGACGACACTAACGCCGCTGATGTATTTAATTGATACCAATGTCATTAGTGAAATCAGAAAAGGCGAAAAATCCAATGCAGGAGTTCGCCAATTTTTCAATGCAGCGGTCACGCAGAATACCCCGCTCTATGCTTCAGCCATTACCATTGGCGAATTGCGCCGAGGCCTTGATCTGATTACACATCGGGGCGATAGCGTTCAAGCCAAGCTGTTGGAAAACTGGTTAAACGCCATACTTCAACAATATCAAGACCATATTCTTGGCATTGACAGCGATGTCGCTCTGCTGTGGGGAAAACTGCGGGTTCCAGATGCTCAACACGCGCTTGATAAACTCATTGCGGCCACTGCGCTTATTTATGACCTGACTGTGGTGACTCGTAATGTTAAAGATTTTGAGCATACCGGTGTACGGCTGCTCAATCCTTTTACAGACTAAAACAGGATGTATCAAAAATTAACCACAGAGGCACAGAGTACACAGAGGTTTTTGATGTGATTACTCTATGGTCAGTGAGTCTATGTGTCTCTGTGGTGAAAAAAGGAGTTAAATCACCCCCGGCAAAGCCGGGGGCTTATTATTGTTAGCCCTCAAAGGGGCATGTTCATGAATCGCCTAAAGGCGATTATCTATTTCCAAAGACTGAGTATGCGGATTACGCACCAGAAACGCGTGCTCAATGGCTGGTACGCGCAGCCCAGAACCGGTGCTTACAAGGGGGCGAACAAAATGCTGCTCACCGGAAATTATGGGAAACCCTGGAACAAGCGCCGATCCTGGGGTATTTGGACGTGGAAATAAAGCCCCGCCCAAACCGTGCAGGGCGTCAGGCAACCGTAACGGTGCGTGCCGCGACAGTAAACTTGGCGCCTCCACAACGCACTGGCTACCACCTGCCGGGCATTACCGTCAATGCGGTGCTGGCGCAAGAAGAAACACCGCCGCCGGACGTAGAAGCGCTGGAAT
>Ga0105096_10000377_pt1 | contig 14961 bp, 12 predicted proteins | sample PPLLak3cmMay2015_FD_87036 | JGI IMG/M metagenome (GOLD analysis project Ga0105096, IMG submission 87036) | Freshwater sediment microbial communities from Prairie Pothole Lake near Jamestown, North Dakota, USA - PPLs Lake P7 Core (1) Depth... | ecosystem: Environmental > Aquatic > Freshwater >... | reverse complement strand
GAGCCACCATGGTCGAGCTGACGCACGAGCCAGCGGAACAGTTGCAAGAAACCATCTTGATCCGAGATGGGTTCTACTGTGGTCGGCGGTTCCAGTCGGACCACATGCAGGCCATCTGGTTCATCGAGGAAGATGAACTGAAGTTTTACGCGGTCGATGGCGGCGTCGTACGCGTGAGCCGCGTCATGGGCACGCCTCACACCAGCACGCGTCGAGTCGCTTAGTTGTGGCGGATGGTCAGGATGACCGCTCCACGGCTGAAAGTGACCGTCCTTCAAGTCCCGCCGCGACACATTCGAGGGCCTGTTCTATCGTGTTTGTTTCGGCCTTGTCCAGAGCGGCATTGCCGAACCTCACGCGGTAAAACGCCTCCACCACCTGCCAAGCCGCGTCCCGCCACAACTGTCGATGGACGTCGACCGGCGCGGAGGCGTCCACCGCCTGCAAAAACTCCCGCGGAGTCTGCTGGGGCAGGCGGCGCAATCCCTTGCGGGCGAGCAGGCGTTCCAGTCGCTCGTAGAACTCGACGCGCCCGCCGCGGGAGCGGCGAAGTTGACTGCCCACCCAGTTCCAGCCAATGGCAACGACCTGCAGGCAACCTCGCCCCAAGTACTTGGCCAGCGCCACCAGGGGCCGCGCCACCAGGATCGCCATGACCACCAGCACCAGCACGCCCACGATCATCCGCCAGCCGAAACCGCCGAGTTCGTTGACGATGCCCCAGCGCCGCAGCCATTTCGAGAGCGTCGCCGCCGACCATTGTCGCCATTGTTCGGGATCGACGATCGCACCGAGCCAGGCGATGAGCCGATCCCACAGCGGCGCGGACAGTGTCTGTCGCTGTCGATCGCGATTGAGCCCCGTGACGTAATCGTTCCACAGGAATTCGGCATATTCCATGACGTCATCGAAGCGATTCCAGACGACCCCATCGGAAGCCTCGGGGATCAAGCTGTCGCCCGGGGTCGGGTCGAGACGTAGCCATCCTCCCTGGGAGACGTCGGCGTGGGGCAGCGACGATTTGCCAATCTGTTTTACTTCCTCGGAGTCGAGCAGGACTTCGACCCAGGCGTGCGCGTCGCGTTGACGAACCAGAAAGTAATTTCCCAGCGTGTTGTACTCGCCGCCGTGGTAGCCCACGACCAATCGCGCGGGAATGCCTTGACTGCGCAGCATCAAGACCAAGGCGGTCGCGAAGTATTCGCAGTGCCCCGTGCGATGGTTCGCGACAAAATCCTCGATCGGATCGATCCGGCGATTTCTGGCTTGACGAAACCGCAACGAATACTGGTACAGTTCCGGCTGCAGAAAATGTTGCTCGAGCACGCGGGCTTTCTGCAGCGTGCCGGCGTCGGTGGCATTCGCCTCCCGCAGAATCTGCTCCGCCAACTGCGTGATGGTGGGAAAGGCCCTCGGCGAGAAACTCAAGCAATCGAGCAGCTCGTCGTTCACGAAACCGTTGCCATCGGCCAGCGTGGCGCGAGGAGTATAGGGCGTGACCTGGGATTGCCAGCCGTCGCGAAACCCATAACTGCCCAGGACGTATCGGAATCGCCCCATCATATGGGCGTTGATTTGCGGTTCGCGGCGTAGTTCTTCCGCGACGGAATCGTAGCGCAAGGGGGGCTCGATCCCGGGAATCCTGGCAAGCGGGAAGATGCCGAACACCGCCGGATCGGCCGTCGGCTCCAGCCACACCTCCTGGCGCACCAGTCCTTCGAGATCCGTGGCCTGTTGCAGAGGTCGACCGCGCGACGAGCGTGCGGTGGACCAGCGTCCGACGTACGGCGCGTCCCCATAACGGGTCAGCACGCCTCCTCGAATGTACGGCTGGCCAATGCTCCGCAGCGGTTCGTTGGTCTGGTGGTCGAAGAACGAGATGCGCAAGGCCAGTTCGTCGCTTTGCAGGATCTCGCCCATTTCGTCCAGCGAGACCTGTCGCGAGAAGCCGACGGTCGGCTGGCCCCTGCCGCGTCCCCCCTGCCAGTTGGTTCCTCCCAGTCGGGGAGTCGAGTAGAACAGCACGGTCGCGAACGTCAGTGTCACGCAGCCAAACAATCCCACCTGTTGCAGGTAGCCCGATCGAGCCAACTCCCTGATCAACGCAGGTGGCGAAACGGCCGAGACCATCGTCGCTGACGCGCCATGCAGCCATCGCAGCGTTGGATCCGCCACGTCACAGGTCAAGCGACGCACATCGGAGATCCGCATTCCTCGCTGGCGGTCGAACCCTTTGCGCTCAAAGCGACTCGCCTCGCGCAACAAGAACAGCAGGGCCATCGCCACCTGAGCACATACCAGATAGATCAGCAGCAGAATGAAGAACCGAAAGTTCATGTTCATCGCCGCCGAGACCACCACTTCCAACAGACTCAGCACCAGCAATTGCCAGTTCAAACGATGGCTCTTCTCCTGAAACAGCAGGATCAGTTGCAGATAGACGAGCAAATTGGCGACGGACAGCAGTTGGTTGTCGATCCCGGACGAGAAAAACTGAAAGACGGCGTAACCGACCGAACCGATGGCCGCCAGATTGGCAAGCGATCGGCTGAGTCGGAACCATTGATAAATATCGGTGCAGACGACGGCCGCCGGCGCCGCCACGAGCATCAAGAGCGTCAAGGATATGCTCTGTTGCCCTGAACCCAGCAGCGCGGTTCCCAGGATGGTGAGAACCGCCAGGTCAACTTGCAGCCAATGTTGCGCCTTCATCATTCGACTCGCGCCTTGGAGAACTGAATGCAGCTGCGGACGCGTTCCTCGCGCACGTTCAACCACTGGGCGACGAATTCGAAACCGTTCCGCAGTTCCGCGTCGGCAGGCAGGGCATTTCGCGCCTGCTCCGCCGAACGGGTGCTGATCACCAGCAACTTCGCGCCGCGACGCAGTTTCGGCGCTAACGCCCGAAACGCCGCCGGCAAATCAATCTGCGATCCCCCCTGCGACGTGGCCAAATAATCGAGAATCTCCTGGGCCAGCATCCGCGACGCCGTCGCCGCCCAGCACTCCACTTCGCGTCCCGCGACGGCCATGGCCAGTTCATTCGACCCGCGCCGGCCCAACTCGACGGACGCCGTCGCCGCGAAACTTACCGCGAATTCCACATACGCGAGATCCAGGGGGCTGGGCTGGCCGGGCTGCCAAAGATCGATGACCAACGCCAGATCCCGTTGTCGCAGCTCCTCGAACTGCAACACCGAAACGGCGCCCAGCTTCGCCGAAGTTCGCCAGTGAATCCAGCGGCGACTATCGCCCGGACGCCATTCGCGCAAACCGTAATAGTCCCCCTCCGCCAACCCGCGTCGACGTTGCGTGCGCTGTTGTCCATGCTGCAACGACTCGATCTGATGATCCCACTGATGGGTGAATTGTCCCACCGCCGGACAGACCAGTAGTTCGGCTGGGCAATCCAACTCTAGTGTGCTGCGCAGAAAGTCAAAAGGAAAGCCCGTCGACAGCGTCAGTGGACCCAAGTGGTATCGGCCTCGTCGGTTCAGCGACAAGCGATAGTCGACCGTACACTCAGTCCCGGCCGGTACCACCGGAAAATACACATCGACCTGATTGTCCCTCTCCAGGGCACCCCCTGCGCCTGGCCCGGCCACTCGGTTGAGTTCACGCACGCGATCCGTGACGGTGAAGCCCCAGGAAGCCAGGGAGCGACGGCTGTTTTTCATCATGACGGTCACGATCACGGAATCGCCCACGCTCGCCCGGGGCACGACCTGGCGTCGCACCGAAACCCGCCGCGTCGTCATGACGACGGCGCGCCAGCTGAACAGCATGGGGCCTACCATGAGCGAGGCCAGAACCACCAGCAGATTCGCCTCGCGCAGCACCGCTCCACCCACGATGAACGCCAGGACGAACAAATAGTAGCGGCCTTCACGAGTCAACCGGATACGTGGGCGAGCACTCATGGCGACTCCGGAATCGTCAGCGAGGAACCGGAATGGATTGCACCAGCCGCGCGATCATGGCTTCGACCGCCGGACGTTGACTAGCCTGCACGTGACTCTTCGCGATCACGCGATGCGCCAAGACGGGGATCGCCAATTGTTTGACATCGTCGGGAGTCACGAACGTTCGATTGGAAACCAGGGCCAAGGCTTGCGCGGCGCGATACAGGCTCAGCGCCCCGCGAGTGCTCACGCCCACATGCAAGTCGTCGCACCGCCGGGTCGCATCCACCACATCCAACAAGTAGTCCGAGATCGACTCCTCGAACGCCACTTGTCGTACCGCATGTTGCAGTTGCAGGACCTGGTCCGTCGACAGCACGGGCTGCAATTCGTCCACAGGCTGGCCGTCGCGATGGCTGGTCAAAACCCGTCGCTCGTCGACTCGGGACGGGTAGCCCATCGATACCCGCAGCAAGAAGCGATCCAGCTGGCTTTCGGGGAGCGGATAGGTCCCTTCGAATTCGAACGGATTCTGGGTGGCGATCACCAGGAATGGCGCGGGCAGTCGGTGCGTGTGCCCGTCGACCGACACCTGGCCGTCGCTCATGGCTTCGAGCAGCGCGCTTTGCGTCCGGGGAGGAGCTCGATTGATTTCGTCGGCCAACACGATATTGGCGAAGATCGGCCCCCGGTTGTAGACGAATTCCATCGATTTCGCGTTGAAGATGCTGCTTCCCACAATATCGCTGGGGAGCAGGTCGGGGGTGAATTGCAGTCGGCAAAACTGCCCCTGGACGCTCTTGGCAAGCGCCTTTCCGACCAGGGTTTTTCCCACGCCCGGTACGTCTTCCAGCAGCACGTGCTCCCCTGCCAACAACGCGACCAGTGACCAGCGAACCACCAGCGGCTTTCCCAAGACGACCTTGCCGATGTTGTCTTCCAGACGCCGGATCAGCTGCTGGTGATCTTGTGGGTCCCCTGTCATGCAATCAATTCTCCTAGGCAGTCTGGGCTTTCGGGGAAGGTCCGAGCAGACCTGGAAAGCCGTGTCCCATCGTAATGGGTTGACGGCCGCTTGTCTGCCGAGGCCCAAGAGAACTTGCACGGATCACTTTCCCGCTCGGTTCATCCCGCTAAACTACTACCATGCGTGTGGCACCGCGAGATTCGCAACTCGACATGATCCCCATTCCGCCGGCTCCCATCGAGCCGGCTCGGGCGCCCGTCGCGTACAGGGACGCGCGCTCTGAAAGTATACGGGCCGTTCGATCCGACGCCACGACTCGCGCCTCGTCGCCTCCTCCGTCCTCGTCGGCGTCTGCCGCCGCGTCTCTGCCGGCCGCAGGGACAGGGGACGACGAGATCTGGCTGGAAGGCGAGACGCTGCTTTGCCGCTGTCCCGACTGCGCCGCTCCCATGTCGATCCGACTCTGGCTGCTCGTGGCCGATTGCTGGCAGTGCGGCACCAGCATTGAATTGTCGGAAGAGCAAGAGCGGGAAATTCAGCGCATGCTGGCTCTCCGCGCCGGACCGCGCCGCGAAGCGCCTCCGGCGACCGTGACGAAAGCCGCTCCGCTCTCCACGCCCGCGACTCCAGTCGCGGTGGATCGAACGAGTCCTCATGTCGATCCCGCCAAGCCCCGAGTGGCCCGCGACGCTTCCTCCAGCCACGAACGAGCCGCCTCCCACGCGCCGTCCGCCTGGCGTGCGCCGCCCGCACCCGCGCGGCAACCCGATGCTCCTCGCTCTCCCGCCACGCTGTCGCGACCGACCCCGCCACGCACCGTCGAGCCTCAAGCCCCCACCACGCCGACCACGACCGCGCCGGCGCACCGGGCCCTGGCCAAGCCGGTGGAACGGAATTGGCTGCGAGACTGGCTCAAGCAGACACCCGCCTGGTTGATCAGCCTGGTCGTCCACCTGTTCCTGCTCATCGCCCTGGCGTTATGGGAAGTTCCCGAAGACGAATCACGGCTGACGATTCTGCTGTCGACTGCGGTGAGCCGGACGAAAGTCGAGGGCGAATTTAACGTCGCCTACGATCCCAAGGCCGAACTCGACTTCGACCTGCCGATTCCGGACAACGTCAACCTGCAGGACAAACGCGTGCGCGAAGCGCTGCTGGCGGCCGACCAGGAGGCGCGGCAATTGCAACTGAATCCCGACGCCCCGGCCCCTCAGCTTGCCGATCTCCAGCGCGTGCGTGAACTGGTCAGCTCCGACGATCCGGTCCGTCGTTCGCTCGCCGTCCGCGACCCCCGCCTGCGAGTGATGGTGGTGAAGAAAGAGGGGGGCACGACGCTCACCGAGGCGGCCGTCGCGCGAGGCCTCCGCTGGCTGTCTCAGCAACAAAAGGGGGACGGCCGCTGGTCGGAACGGGGAGCCGGCTGGGAAAACGCCGAAACCTCGCTCGCGCTGCTGCCGTTCCTGGGCGCAGGCCAAACTCACTTCACCGGCATGTATAAGGATCACGTCGCGAAAGGACTCCGCTGGCTCCTCCGGCGACAACGCGAAAATGGCGATCTACGCGGTTCCGAGGCGCAGCATCCCGGCATGTACGCTCATGGCATCGCGTCCATCGTGCTCTGCGACGCGTTCGCCATGACGGGGGACGAATCGCTGCGAGTCCCCGCCCAGAAGTCCCTCGATTTCATCGTGGCTGCGCAGAGTCGCGAAGGGGGGTGGCGGTATTTTCCGAAACAAGACAACGACCTGAGCGTGGTGGGCTGGCAGTTGATGGCGCTGCAAAGCGGACGCATGTCGGGCTTGACTGTCCCCGAGTCGACGCTGGAACTGGCCAGTCAATATCTCGATCGCGTCGGACACGATGGCGGCTCCGTCTATTCTTATCAGCACAGCGGAGGCGAAGGGCGCCCGACGCCCGCCATGACCGCCGAGGGACTGCTCTGCCGCATGTATTTGGGATGGCGCAAGGACGAAGCGGGGCTGGCCAAGGGAGTGAACGTCCTGCACTCCAGTCATCTACCCACCAAGCAAGAACGCAACATTTATTACTGGTACTACGGCACGCAGGTCTTCCACCACTTTGGCGGCCAGCCATGGGAAGACTGGAACCGGCGGATGCGCGACCTCTTGGTGGAATCCCAGGTCAGCGCCGGTCCCCACGCGGGGAGCTGGGATCCGGCCGGCGATCGCTGGGGTAGCGCCGGGGGACGAATCTTCATCACGTCCCTCTCGACCTGCTCGTTGGAAGTCTATTACCGCCACGCGCCGATCTACCGGCAACTGAATCTGGACCAGAGCGGATCACGTCCGTAACAAATGAAAGGTCGCCTGAATCGCCTCGAGGATCGCTCGAGCGACGACCTCCTTCGTGCCCGCGACCGCTCGCAGGACGGCGCCGTTGCGATCCAGTATCTCGACCCGATTCTCCGCCGCGTTCATGGCCTCGGGTCCGTTGAGCACCATCAGGTCGCAGCACTTGCGTTCCATCTTCACAATCGCGCGAAAGCGTTGATCCTCGGTTTCCAACGCGAACCCGACGACCCATTGGTCGGCTCGTTTCGACGCCCCCATCGTCGCCACGACGTCGGGGGTCTCGATCAAATGCAATTGCAAGGGCTGTCCCGTCTTGCTCAGCTTCTGCTCCGCGACTCGCACCGGACGATAGTCACAAGGCGCGGCCGCGCCGATCAAGCCGTCGCAATGCGGAAAGTGTTCTTGGCAAGCGGCCAACAGGTCGTCGGTCGTCACCACTTCGACGATCTCCGCTCCGGCCGGATACGTCACGGAAACGGGCCCCGACACGATCAGGACTTGATGTCCCAAGGCGAGGGCCGCTTCCGCCAGGGCTTTCCCCATGCGACCGCTCGACGCGTTGGTCAGATAGCGGACCGGATCGAGATACTGCCGCGTGGGTCCCGAGGTAATCAGAATGCGGGCCATGACGGGCTATTCCTGGGCGCTATTGCTGGGCGCTATTCCTGGGAGATGGACAACCGGGCCGCGATGGCTTGGAAAATACGCTCTGGTGGCGCCATTCGTCCCGCCCCCGCCTGACGACAGCTTAACCAGCCTTCTTCGGGATCGACAAACTCCACGCCGTCGCCGCGCAAGGCCGACACGTTGCGCCGCACGGCCGGATGCTCCCACATGCGGACATTCATCGCTGGCGCCATGAGCACCGGGCCACCGAAGCACAGATACAGCGTGGTGAGCAGGTCATCCGCGTGTCCGTGCGCGGTCTTGGCCAAGACATCGGCGGTCGTGGGGGCGACCACCAGCAATTCGGCGCGCTCGGCCAACTGAATGTGCGCGCCGAGCGGAAAATGCTGTTCGTCGAACAGCTGGCGAGCGACAGGGCGACCCGAGAGAGCCGCGAAGGTCGCGCCCCCGACAAAATGTTCGGCGGCCTCGGTCAACACCACGGTCAGGCGTGCTCCCGCCTGAACCAGTTGGCTGGCCAACGCCGCCGCCTTGTACGCCGCGATTCCTCCGGAAACCGCGAGAACAATCTCGCGGCCGTTCATTCGTCACCCAAGCTCAAGTCGGGCCCCTCATGACCGATCGGCAGATCGCCCGTGATGCGCACCTGGTTGGACGTGTCCAGCACGATCTTGTTCTGCACGATTTCCTGCAGCACGACTTTCATCTTGTCGTTGGTATCCGTGTCCACCAACGGCCGACTCCCCTGATTGAGCTGCACGAGTCGTTTCTGGATCAGCGTCGACAACTTGAACCGTCCGCCAACCTTGTTGACGATTTCTTCTTCCCGCAATTCTTCCAGCATGGTAATTCCTTGGTTAGGTCGCCCTTTGGTAGCTCAGCAGAACCTCGCAGATTTCGCCCACGGCTCGATCCTGCAAGTCGTTCATGATCACGTGTCGATAGAGGTGCAAGGAACGAAGTTCTTGACGAGCGACCGCGAGCCGTCGCTGCAGGGCCTCTTCGTCTTCCGTACCTCGTCCCCGCAGTCGACGCTCCAATTCCTCGACGGAGCCGCAGTGAAGAAAGATCGTAATACAGTCCGGATGACTCCCCAAGACGGATCGAGCGCCCTCGACATCAATCTCTAAAATTAGCCACTTTCCCTCGGCCAGGCCAGTGGCTACCCGTTCGCGGGGCGTGCCGTACCAGTCTCCTCGCCCGAAGACTTCCTTGCATTCGAGGAACTGGTTTTCGGCTCGCCGTTGGGCAAATTCCTCGCGGGACAGGAAGTAATAGTCGATTCCATCCCGTTCACCGGCGCGTGGCGCCCGGGTCGTGGCCGACACGCTCAATTCGATCGGCAGCGGACAGTGTTCGAGCAGTTTCGACACGACCGTCGACTTTCCCGCCCCCGAGGGGCCGGACAGGATAATCAGTTTTCCAGGGGTCACGGGGGCCATGGCGACAGGCATCACTCCACATTCTGGATCATCTCGCGCATGCGCTCGATCGACGTCTTGATTTCGATGACGTGTTGGGCCAGCGTCGCGTCGTTGGCCTTGGAACCGATCGTATTCGTCTCGCGAAACATCTCTTGCGTGAGGAATTCCAGCTTGCGTCCCTGGCTCTCGGTCATTTCCATGCACTGCTCGAATTGTTGCAGGTGACTGCGGAGTCGGACAATTTCCTCGGAAATATCGACCCGTTCGGCGAACATACCGACTTCCCGCACGATGTCGCCCGCCGCGACCGTCACATTGAATTCCGTGAGGAACTTATTGAGTCGTTCCAGGATCCGGCTGCGGTATCCCTCGACCACCAGCGGAGCCTGATGCGTGATGGCCTCCAGCTGGCCGGCGATCAGCCGCGCATTCTGCCGCAGGTCGGCCGCCATGGCACGCCCCTCGTCCTCGCGCATCGTGGCCAGGTGCTTGAGGGCCGCCACTAGCGTTTCCTCCACCAGCGGCCATTCGTCTTCCAGTTCGACGTGCCGCGCTCGATGCTCGACGACGACTCCCGGCAACGACAACAAGGATTCCAGGCGGATCGGGTGGTTCGAACCGAACCGCGCTTCCAGTCGCGACAACTGCTCGCGATACGACTCGAGCACCAATTCGTTGAGACGAAAGTCGTCGGCCGTCGGTTCGCGTTCGATCCACAGTCCGACTTGCACTGTCCCTCGCCGCAGATACTGCCGCACGACGCTCTCGACTTGCGGCTCGAACGAGGAATAGCGTTCGCTGGTGCGCAGCGACAACTTGAAAAACTTGTTGTTGATCGTCCGTACTTCGGCGGCGACCGCGATGCCGTCACGCTCGCGGTGAGCCTCGCCATGCCCGGTCATGCTCAACAACAACTCGGTGTCTCCCGATAACAAAACAAGCCCCGCGGAAAATCGCGAGGCGTCAACGCCGCGATGATCAGCTTATGGTTAGTGCTTGGTGACAGCAAAGCTTGGGTGTAGCCACCGCCGCCAGACGGTGGGGATGCGACAGCTGTTTTCGATTCACCCACGCTCTGGCGAGCGTGGCTACGCTCCCCAATTCATGGCTGCGACAAAGCACTATTTCTTCTCGGGCGCTTCCGCAGCGTCGGGTTTCGCCTCCGAGGTGCTGGCGGGCGACTTCGCCTCGGGCTCACCTTCGGCCTCGGGCGTGGTGGACTTCGTGCCGCCCTCCGTCGCTGAATCGTCCGGCGTTCCCGCATCGGTCTTGCCGCCAGCGCCTGCGTCTCCGGTCGTCGCGTCATCGCTGGCACCGCTCTTGTCGCTCGACTTTTCCTTCTTGGGGCTGTCGACGGTGGAATTGCCGCCGGTCGTGCCGAAGACGTTGCCGGTCGACGTGACCAACACTTTATCCGCCGCCAGGCAGGCGATGATCCAGATCCCCGCCGCGACGACGGTGATCTTCGTGAAAACGTCACCCGTCTTCGAACCGAAGGCGCTTTGCCCCCCGGCTCCGCCCAACGCTCCCGTCAAACCGCCTCCACGCCCGCGCTGGAGCAGGATCAGTCCGATCAAGAAGACGGAGATCAGGAATAATAAGGAACCAAAAAAATAGTGCCACACCGAAGCCAGCAGCATCGTCTGCATGAACGTCTCCAATCCCTGTTCCGCTCTAAATCCTCGCCCCTGCCGCAATGCCCAGGAACGAATCGGCCTTCAGCGAAGCGCCTCCCACGAGCGCTCCATCAATATTGGGCTGAGCCAAGAGTTCCGCCGCGTTGTCCGGCTTCACGCTGCCTCCGTATTGGATCCGCACCGCTGCCGCAAGCTGCGAATTGTAACGGGTTTCCAGCATCCTGCGAAGGTCGGCATGCACCGCTTCGGCCTGCGCGGGGGTGGCGACCTTGCCTGTCCCGATCGCCCACACCGGTTCGTAGGCAATCACCAGCTTGGCAACCTGCTCGGCCGTGAACCCGGCCAGCGAACCGGCCATTTGTTCTTGAATCACGTCGCGAGTCTGGTTGGCCTCCCGTTCGGCCAACGTTTCCCCGACGCACACAATCGGCGTCAGTCCGGCCACCAAGGCCGCCGCGGTCTTGCGGTTCACCGCCTGGTTGGTTTCGCCCAGGATGTGCCGTCGCTCGCTGTGTCCGATCACGACATACCGGCAGCCGATATCCAGCAATTGGGCCGCACAAACCTCGCCGGTAAACGCGCCAAACGCCTCGTGATAGACGTCCTGGGCGCCAACGCCAACCGCTGTTCCGGTCAACGCTTGCGCCACGGCGTCCAGGTAGACAAACGGAGGGCAAACGGCCAGTTCGACACCGCTGGTGGGGCCGACTTTCGCGGCAATTGCTTGAGCAAGCGCCACGCACTCCTGACGCGTCAGGTTCATTTTCCAGTTGCCGGCGATAAACGGCCGTCGCATGAAACAACTCCAGGTACAAGAAAGTTTTCGGGTTCGATGCGAACCGCGAAAGCGGCGGAGTGTACCACAGCGAGGGCCGAATCGTCGAGAAGCGTCAGCTCATTCCAAGGGGAGCGACTTGGGGTACGAGCCCAACCATTCCACCTTGACCGCTCGGCGCTTGAGCAAGTCGAGCGCTCGTCGCACCTTGGCATCCGCATGATGGCCTTCAAATTCGGCGAAGAAAACGTATTCGTTGCGAGTTCCCGTGGCCGGAAACGACTCGATCCACGTCAGGTTCAGGGCCCCTTTCTTGAATGCCAACATGGCGTCGGCTAGCGCGCCGGGGCGATGCGGCAATTCGAACATGACTGCCGTTTTGTCGTGCCCGGTTCGGCGCGGCAGTTCCCCACCGATCACGGCGAATCGAGTCACGTTGCTCTTGTTGTCTTCGATGTTGGCCGCCACGATGTTCAGCCCATAGTTCAGGGACGCCTGCAGGCTGGCCACCGCCGCCGCTCCCGGCTTCTCGGCGGCTAACTGGGCGGCCGCCGCCGTACTCGTCATTTCCACAAGTCGCACGCCCGGCAGATGCTTGGACAGCCATTCGCGACACTGCGAGAACGCCTGCGGCTTGCTAAACACCTCCTGGATTTCGCCGCGACCACAGCGAGCGACCAGATTGTGGTGGATCCGCAATTGAATCTCGCCCGTGATATGGATCGGATGGCGGGCGAACATGCCCAACGTGTCCACAATTCGACCGTCGGTCGAATTCTCCAAGGGGACGACACCGTAATCCACATGGCTGTGCAGCAATTCGTCGAAGACCGTGGCGATCGTGCTTACTGGAGCGAAGTCCACCGTGGTCCCAAAATACTCGGCCGCCGCCTGATGGCTGTAGCTGTAGAGCGGCCCCAAGTAAGCGACCTTCACCCCTTTCACCAGCCCCTTGCCGGCACTCGAAAGGTCCCGCATTAGACTGCGCACCACTTCCGCCGACAGCGGTCCGCGATTCGACGCCAACGCCAGTTCGCTCTGTTCCCGCTCTTGCACTGAATCCCAGATCGGTTCGTTTGCCGCTCGATGCAACTGGGCGATCTTGGCAGTGGTGCGGGCGCGCTCGTTCATGAGTCGAACAAGTTCGCGATCCAGCTTTTCGAGCTGCCGATTGAGCTCGCCGAGAGAAGTCCCGCCCGCCGATTTCTTCGCCGCCTTCGCTTTTGCCATCTCTAAGCCTCGCTTTCCTTGGGTCGGTGATCTTGTAATGGTGAGCGGTACAGGTGTCAACCAAGGCTCGAGTGCTCGGTCCGAACAATAGGTTTTCGGTTTGGCGAATTCTTCGCAACCCGAAGCGCCAGCGAGGAACAGCCAGAATCGCACAACCAACGCTCGCCGCGGCTCGTGCCGCTGGCGGCCCCGATCGGATGGAACGGGACCAGCGAAGCGGTGGCCGAATCGTGGCACAACGGCAAGTCCCGCCTGCTCGATCAAATCGCTCGAGCTGTCGTGCCAAATTGGCAGGCGGGGAGGCGGAGCCTTGGCTGCTCTTTCTTGGTTGCGGTACTTCGCAAGTCGCAAGGCAAGTCGTGACAGAGGCTTACAGCACGAGCATGATGGCGACTCAAGCACTGGCACGACCTTTGCGAAGCAGTTGACATCGAATCACGATCCTGACGAACCACGCAGCTTGAGACATTTCGAGGTCACTTCAGAAAGGCATTGAGCAATGGCGCAAGGCGAGAAAATCATTGGCATCGATCTGGGCACAACGAACTCCGTGGTAGCCATCATGGAAGGTTCGGAGCCCAAAGTGATCGCGAACGCGGAAGGCAATCGCCTGACCCCCAGCGTGGTGGCATTCAATGACAAGGGTGAAACGGTCGTCGGGGAACCGGCACGCCGCCAAGCGGTCACCAATCCCACGCGCACCGTTTATTCGATCAAGCGTTTCATGGGCCGCCGGCACTCGGAAGTCGAGTCGGAAGAAAAGATGGTCCCCTACAAGGTCATCGGCGGCGCCTCGGATTACGTGAAAGTCAAGATCGGCGACCAGGAAATGACTCCCCAGGAGATTTCCGCCAAGGTGCTCCGCAAACTCAAGGAAGCGGCCGAAGCTTATCTGGGGCACAAGGTCAACAAGGCGGTCATTACCGTCCCGGCATACTTCAACGATTCGCAGCGTCAGGCCACGAAGGATGCGGGCCAGATCGCCGGCCTGGAAGTCGCCCGTATCATCAACGAGCCGACCGCCGCCGCCCTCGCCTATGGCCTCGACAAGAAGAAGGACGAACGGATCGTCGTGTTCGATCTGGGTGGCGGGACGTTCGACGTGTCCGTGCTGGAAGTGGCCGATAGCGGCGACGAGAAGGCCGAGCGCCGAGTTTTCGAAGTGATCAGCACGAGCGGTGACACGCATCTGGGCGGCGACGACTTCGATCTGGAATTGATCAATCACGTCGCCGATCAGTTCAAGGCCGAACACAAGGTGGACCTGCGGAAGGACGTCATGGCGCTGCAGCGTCTGCAGGAAGCGTGCGAAAAAGCGAAGAAGGAACTCAGCTCGCTGCCGCAGACCGACATCAACCTGCCGTTCATCACGTCCGACGCGAGCGGCCCGAAGCACCTGCAGATGACGGTCACGCGGTCGAAATTCGAGGAGCTCGTCGACAAGCTGGTCGAACGCTGCCGCAAGCCGGTCCTGCAGGCCTTGAAGGACGCCAATCTTTCGCCCAAGGACATCGACGAAGTCGTCCTCGTGGGTGGCTCGACCCGCGTTCCCAAGGTGCAGCGTCTGGTCAAGGAAATCTTTGGCAAGGAACCGCACAAGGGAGTCAACCCCGACGAGGTGGTGGCCATCGGCGCCGCGATCCAAGGGAGCGTCCTCTCGGGCGAACGGAGCGATTTGCTCCTGCTGGATGTCTCGCCGCTCACCCTGGGTATCGAGACCGAGGGTGGAGTGATGACGGCCCTGGTGGAACGCAACACGACGATCCCCACCGAGAAGAAAAAGACCTTCAGCACCGCCGCCGACAACCAGACGGCCGTCACCGTCAAGGTCTTTCAAGGCGAACGCGCCATGGCCGCCGACAATCGGCTGCTCGGCGAATTCAATCTGGAAGGCCTCCCTCCGGCGCCGCGCGGCATGCCGCAGATCGAAGTGAAGTTCGACGTCGATCAGAACGGCATCTTGAACGTGACGGCCAAAGACCTGGCGACTCGCAAGGAAGCGACCGTGCGCATCGAACAGTCGTCCGGCCTGTCGGATACGGAAATCGAACGGATGCGGAAAGACGCCGAATCGCACGCCGACGAAG
>Ga0105096_10000376_pt1 | contig 14968 bp, 14 predicted proteins | sample PPLLak3cmMay2015_FD_87036 | JGI IMG/M metagenome (GOLD analysis project Ga0105096, IMG submission 87036) | Freshwater sediment microbial communities from Prairie Pothole Lake near Jamestown, North Dakota, USA - PPLs Lake P7 Core (1) Depth... | ecosystem: Environmental > Aquatic > Freshwater >... | reverse complement strand
GATGCCATGCTTTATGGCGTCGGCGGGCGCACCGCGATTGGCATCCGGCGAGGGCATGATCATGGCCAGCGCTTTGATCAGGGCGCCGCTGGCCTCCACCATGTCTGCTTCCGTATGCGCGGTCGCGCCGAGATTGATGCGCTGCAGGTCTTCCTGGCCGAACGCAACGACATCCATATCGTCCATGGGCCGCAGGAGGAGCCCTGGGCCCCCGGCTATTATTCGCTGTTGTTCGACGATCCCGACGGCATCCGCATCGAATTTAACCATGTGCCGGGATCGGGTCTGCTCGCGGAGGGTCAAACCATCGGCGGAGCCGAGGCCTTTGACTAACCCAGCACCGCCATCATCGCCGCGACATCGCCATCATCATTGTAAAGGAGCTGGCTCTCTTCAATCTGGCGATAGACAGCAAGCTACGGGCTTGCGACCTAATGAAGCTGAGAGTTTCTGACGTGACCCACTCCGCCCCCAAACTTCAATTCCGTCATTCGTAGTGTGTCCAGAGCCGCAGTACCTTGACCGCACGCTCGTTCTCCAGCACCTGAAAAACCAGTCGATGCTGGATATTTATGCGACGCGAGTAAGCGCCGGCCAGGTCACCAATGAGCTTTTCATAAGGCGGCGGGCTAGCAAAGGGGTCTTCCCTGAGAATATCCAGGAGCTCCTGCGCTTTGGGCTTAAGCCCGGACGACGCAAGTTTTTTGGCATCTCTCTGTGCTTGTTTCGTGAAGTAGAGCTGCCACATTACCAATCCAGGGTTTGATCTGTCTCGGTCAGATCCGTCACCAGCCCTTTGCGGATGGACTCACGCATGCCCGGGATGGATACCAAATAAAGCGTTTCGCTGATGGCGTTCCAATCCTCTTCCGCCAGTAGCACGGCATTGCCACGCTTCCCCGTAATGAGAATGGGTTTGTGCGTTTCCTGCGCTTCATCAATCAGCGCGTAGAGCTTCGATCGAGCTTCAGTTGCGTTCAGTGTTGACATAACAGGCCTCCATTTCCTCCGTAGCGTACGCTTATACGTACGCCATGTCAAAGGCTGGTACAGCAATGCCCAGTGGGTTTGAGCACGAGGCTTAGCGAACAGGGACCCTGGGATCAGACCCGGGTCTGCTGCACCAGCACCCAGGGTGGCGCCACCACCGCCCACAGCTCCTGGTTGGCGTCGTACCACGCCAGCGCCTGGTCACCGCTCACCGGCGCCACGCTGCCCGCACTGATCCACCGCTCAAACTGCGCGGTATTGTCGAGCCCCAGCTGCACGGCCACCTCCACCAGGTCGAGGCCGGCGGCCACGCCGATCACACTGCCGCGGGCGAAAGCCGCCTGCAACTCGTGCCAGCGAATGCGGGCAGTCTGGCCGTGGTACTGCGCGCGCAACATCTCCGCGCGATCGCCACCCGCCTCAGCCATAGCGCGAGTCGGCCACGAAGGGGTTGCTGCGGCGCTCCTGGCCGAAGGTGGAGGTGGGCCCGTGGCCGGGGATAAAGGTGATGTCATCCCCCAGCGGGAACAAGCGGTCGCGGATGCTGGAGACCAACTGCTCGTGGTTGCCGCGGGGAAAGTCGGTGCGGCCGATGGAACCCTGGAACAGCACATCCCCCACCCAGGCCACCTTCTGCGCCGCGTAAAGGAACACCACGTGCCCCGGGGTGTGGCCGGGGCAGTGGAACACCTGCAACACCTGCTCGCCCACCGTTACGGTATCGCCCTGCTCCAGCCAGCGGTCCGGCAGGAAGGCGTCGGCGTGGGGAAAGCCCGCCATCTGGCAGGACTGGGGCAGCTGGTCCAGCCAGAACTGGTCTTCCCGCTGTGGCCCCTCGATCGGCACACCCAGCTGCCGGCGCAGCACATCCGAAGCCGCGCAGTGATCCAGGTGGGCATGGGTGAGGATGATCTTCTCCACGGTCGCATCCATGCGCTTCACCGCCGCGAGGATGCGCTCGATATCCCCGCCCGGGTCGACGATAGCGGCCTTGCCGGTGGTTTCACACCTGATGATGGAGCAGTTCTGCTGGTAGGGCGTCACCGGCACGATGGCAACTTTAATGGTCATACTGAAACGCAATCCTGTCGTGAAAATCAAACGGTCGGAGTGTCTTCCCGCACCGGGTCCAAGGCGCCGTCGCGATTGAACACCTCCTCGTCGAACTGCCCCTCGCCCCTGGCCACGATCAGCGTCACCACCACGTCGCCGGTGACATTGACGACCGTGCGCACCATGTCCAGCAGGCGGTCCACGCCGAGAATCAGGGCGATGCCCTCCACCGGCAATCCCGCCTGCGCCAGCACCATGGCCAGGGTGACCAGGCCGGCACCGGGCACCGCCGCCGTACCGACTGACGCCAGGGTGGCGGTCACGATCACTGTCAGCAGGGCGGTCGCACTGAGGTCCACCCCGTAGACCTGGGCAATGAACACCGTGGCGACGCCCTGCATGATGGCGGTGCCATCCATGTTGACGGTGGCGCCCAGGGGGATAGTGAAGCCGGCCACGGAATTGTGCACGCCCATACGACGCTCCACCGTGTTGAGAGTGATCGGCAGGGTGGCGCCGGAGGAGGCGGTGCTGAACGCGAATGCCCAGACCGGCCTGATCTTCTCAAACAGGCGCACCGGGGACAGCCGCGCCAGCGATTTCAGCATCAGGCCGTAGACCACGATGGCGTGGAACACCAGCACCCCCAGCACCGTGAAAAAGTAGGCGGCAAGATCGACGATCGCCCCCAGCCCCAGCTGGGAAAACAGCCTGGCCAGCAATGCGAATACCCCGTAGGGCGCAAGCGCCATGAGGATTTCCACCATCTTCATTACCACGGTTTCCATATCGCGGAAAAAGCTGGCGATGCGGCGGCCCGGCTCGCCCGCGCGGGAGATGGCATAGCCAACCAGCAGGGCGAACACGATGATCTGCAGCATCTCGCCATCGGCCATGGCTTTGACGGGGTTGGAGGGAAAAATATTGACCAGTACATCCATCAGCGGCGGCGGCGGGGTCGGCTGGAAGTCCCCAGCCACGACCATATCCATACCCGCGCCCGGCGAGATGACCAGGGCGAACAGCAGGGCCAGCGATACGGCGACTGCGGTGGTGGCCAGGTAGAGCCCGAGGGTCTTGACCGCGATGGGCCCCATCCGGGCGCTGTCGCCGAGGGAGCTGGCGCCGCAGATGAGGGAGACCAGCACCAGCGGCACGACCAGCAACTTGAGGGAAGCGATGAAAATGCGCCCCACCACATCCAGCAGGCCACCCACCAGGCCCTGCTCGATAAATGCGCGCAAACCGTCGGGCAGTGCCGCCATATGGCCCAGGGCGTTGAGCAGGGAGCCCAGCAGGATGCCCGCCACCATGGCGACCAGGATGCGATTGGTCAGGCTCACCGGGCGCAGCCTCCGCCCCGACAACCGGTCTCGGCGGGCGCCGCCGGGTTGCCGCATCCGGCCAGGATCGGCGAGGCATCAGCCCAGGCAATGCGCATTGATTTTCCCCTTCGGTTACCGGCGCCAAGGGGGTGAAGACTAGCATTGATACCGGCTGAACGCAGCTGTCGCGGCACTCTCTCGGCGCCCTGCGGCCGCCACCGGCTCAACCCGGGTAGAGAGCGGCGCACCAGGCGTCCCCGTCCTGCGCCTGCGGCGCCAGTTCCGCGAGTGTGGCGGCGATAACCGGATGCCAGTTGGAGCCCGCAGCAAGCCCCGCCTGGATCGGTTTGAGCAGTGCGGCCGCGGTGCGCGGACAGCCCAGTTCGCCCAGCACAGCGGCCAGGTTGTTCCCCAGGGCGGGATACCCCGGGCTCGCCTGCAGTCCGCGGCGGTAGTAATCGACGGCCACCGGCAGCTTGCCGCTGGCGTAGGCCAGGTTGCCAAGCGCCAGGTAGGGGGCCGGCTCAGCGGGCCATCGGCGCAGCGCCGACTGCCAGGCGGGTGCGGCCGCAGTGCCCCCTGCAACCTGTTCAAATGCGGCCACGGCCTCGATGAAAGCCAATGGCTGCGCCTGTGCCGGCAACTCCCCCGGGCGCAGCGCCACCAGGGCCCAGCGCCCGGCCCAGTCCCAGGTCCGCAGGAAGGCGGGGGCCGCCATCACCAGCCCCTGCTCGGTGCCGCTGTTGAGGTGGACCTCGTTGGCGGCCGGGTCGAAGCCGACCAGCACTGCGTAGTGCCACACCGGAAAGTGGCGGGTGCGCAAATTCTGCAACACCAGCACCGGGCGTCCGCCGTGCAGCTGGGCAAACAGCACCGCCGGGTCGGCTGAAACGAGGTAGGGAACGCGACCGGCGCGCCGGGTGGCGGCCAGCAACTCCTGCTGCAGACTGCCCTGCCGACCCGGCAGGTACACCTGCGGCGCCAGGGCCGCGGGGCTCGTCGCTACGCCGGCGGCGCCCAGCACCCCGGCCAGGGCGGCGGGGCCGCACTGGTATTCGCGCTGGGGGTAAAACGGCACAGACGCCAGCAGCACCGGGGGATAGCCTGGAAATATGGCCGCAAGGTCGAGCGGGGGATTAAAAGAGCAGGCGCTGAGCAGGCATGCCGCCAAGGCGACCGATGCCGCGGCTACCGGCAGCCGGCCCCGACCCTCGGCCGCGCGACCGGCCCCCACCAATCAGGCTTTCTTGAAGATGTCGATCACGCCGGTGAGCTCCAGGATGAGCAGTACCAGGAAGACCGCACCGATCAGCTCGAGCACGCCGCCGGCGGGCAACTGATCCAGCTGCCCCTGCAGTTGCGCCAGTTCCTGCTCACTCAGCGCCGCCGCGCGCAGCTGCGCCTGTGCCGGGTCGACCCCCAGTTCAACCATCGCCTGCTGCACTTCACTGCGTGCCAGGCCCGCCTGGACCGCAGCCAGGCGCGCGCCTCTTTGCTCCATGGCCAGGGCATCCGCTGTGCCTACCACGGCGGCCACGGCCGCCGTGCTGAACCCGGCCCAGGCCAGGGTGACGGAAAGGGCAATCGCTGCAAGCCTGCGGTATCTCATGGCGCTTCTCCTGTCGCTGTGACGCTATCAATGTTGTCGGGTGGCCGGGCAAATACCTGCACCCCGGCGGCACTATATAACATCCCCCGCCCCAGGGCTAAGCGTGCTTCCCTCTGGCGCCTGGCGGGCCTGGACGGGCGGCCCGGCGCTGTAAATACTCCCCAGGAAAAAAGTACAGATTTTTGGACGTCACTTTTAAAATTGCGCTATGTTGGCGCAAAGGGGCAGAAACTGAGGAAGGGGGCTGCGAGCCTATATGCTCCAGAGCCTGAAGGTAGAAACCAAGGACCTGGCGGTTGGCATGTATGTCAGCGGGCTGGACCGTCCGTGGCTGGGCACACCGTTCCTGATCCAGGGCTTTTGTGTGGAGTCCGCGGAAGATATCGATCGTGTGCGCAGTTATTGTTCCTTTGTCTTCGTGGACGTCACCAAGAGCCGCGACCCAAGCCACCCGCTGCTGCGTCGGGCCCGCGGCCCGCGAACCTCCATCCCCATCAAGGACATTTTTCCCGGCCGGGCCCTGAGGCCCTACCCCACCACCAGTGACTGGAAGGACGAAAGCGCCCAGGCCTGGCTGATCCTCGACTCCCTGGTGGATGATGTAAATGCCATTTTCGAACATGTCAGCGACGGCGGCACCCTCAACGTCATTCGCCTGAAGAAGTCCGTAGAGCCGGTGGTCGACAGCATGAGTCGCAACCCGGATGCCTGTATCTGGCTGGCCCGCCTCAAACAGCATGACCAGTATGCCTACCAGCATTCGCTCAGTGCCAGTATTTGGGCAGTGGCGCTGGGCCGGCAGCTGGGTCTGCCCCGGCACGATCTGCGCTCACTGGCAATGGGCTGCATGTTGATGGACGTGGGCAAACTGCGGGTTGACCCGAGCCTGCTGCAGGCCCCGCGCGCCCTTTCCGAAGGCGAGGCGGACCGGATGCGGGAACACGTCGCCCACGGGGTGGACATCGTCCGCGAGAGCGGCATGATGAACCAGGATGTAATCGACATCGTCGCGCATCACCACGAGCGCTTTGACGGCTCCGGCTACCCCCAGGGCCTGGCTGGCGACCAGGTGCCGGCCTTCGCCCGCATCGCCGCCATTGTCGACACCTACGATGCGGTGACCAGCAACCGCAGCCACGCGTCGGCGATCTCCCCATCGGATGCGATAAAGCTACTGTACCAGTCCCGCAATATCGAATTTCAGGCGGAACTGGTGGAGGTCTTCATCCAGGCCGTGGGCATCTACCCGGCGGGCACAATCGTGGAACTGACCACCGGGGAAGTGGGTGTGGTGGTGTCCGAATACCGTACCCGGCGCCTCAAGCCCAAGGTGCTGATGCTGTTGGACCAGCGCAAGTACCGCCTGCGGGAGCCGAAGATGGTGGACCTCAGCGAAGAGCCCGCCAACACCAATGGCGCGACACCGCGGGGCATAGCCAGGGCCCTGGAACCCGGCGCCTACGATATCGACCTCTCCGAGTTACAGATCTAGGCCTTACAGCCCCGGCCTCGCGCGCGGCACCGCCAGGCGTCACACCCGTTTTCCTACTGCGCCGCCAGCTCAATCAGTTTGCGGGCGATCACGATCGAATTCTCGTAGCTGGCCACATCCACATACTCGTCGGTGCCGTGGATGGAAGTGGCCTGGCCGCTGTTCACCGCCACGCCCTGGAAGCGGTACTGGTTATCCACCAGGTCGATGTAATGACGGGTGTCCGTCGTCGCCATAAGTATGGACGGCACCACCACGGCCTCGGGGTAAACGCTTGCGATGGCCGCCTTGATTATGGCGTAACCGCCGCCCGGGTACTCGGCGGGCGGGGGCAGCCCGTCCCAATTCTCATAGCTGATTTCCACCAGGGGATCATCGATCACCTCCCGCACATGGGCCACCACCGACTCCGGGGTCTCGCCTGGCAGCAGGCGAAAATTGACCCGCGCCTCGGCTCGCTGGGGCACGACATTCTCCTTGACCCCGGCGTTGAACATGGTGAGCGCCGTGGTCGTGCGCACAAACGGCGCGGTGATGCGGGCTCCGGCCATATTGCGGACCACCAGCGGCCCGGTCAGCCACAGGTTCTCGAACACGAAGCGTTCCGGTTGCCCCATTTCCGGGGCCAGCGCCTCCAGCATTGCCTCCATTGGCGGCACCAATCTCGGCGGGAACGGGTTGGCCTCGATACGCGCGACGGCATTGGCCAGGCGCCCGATGGTGCTCACCGCAGGTGGGTTGGAAGAGTGCCCGCCCTCCCCGGTGACCTGGAGGATGAGTGTCAGGTAGCCCTTCTCCGCGACATTCACCATGGCCATGGTCTTGCCGGGCAGCAGGGGATTGTCCGTCACCAACATGCCGCCCTCATCCGCCATCCAGGCAAAGTGCAGGCCGAGTTCCCGCATTCGGGTGGCGATGGCCTTGGCCCCGGTTTTGCCGCTGATCTCCTCGTCATGGCCGAAAGCGAAAACCAGCGTCCGCACCGGGGCAAAGCCCTGCGCGAGCAACTGCTCAGCCGCCTCCAGGTGCCCCATCAGGCCCATCTTGTCATCGAGGGTGCCACGGCCGTAGATGCGCCCATCCGCCACCACCCCCGCAAAGGGCGGGTGCTGCCAGTCCTGCTCCGTGCCCGGCTCGATCGGAACCACATCCATATGCGCGGTAAACAGCACCGGGGGCAGGGACGGATCACTGCCGGGCCAGCGCAGTAGCAGGCTGTACTTATTGACGGCCTCCACCTCCAGCGTGCTGAAGACCAGTGGAAAGGATTGCCGCAGGAACTGCTGGAAAGCGTCGAACTGGGTGTAATCGATCTGCTCCCGATCCTGGTAGCTGATGGTCTTGAACCGCACCGCCGCCCCCAGGCGCTCAGCGGGTGATGCGCCGGCGGCGCCCACCCAGAGCGCCAGCAGGAGGGCGCAGGCAATGTGAATGGGCTGGTGTGACATGGGCAATCTCCGGGGGCAATTCACAGCTGCGACTTACAGTTGGCGGGGAAACAGGCTGAACTCGATGTTCGCGCAACCTTGCCGCAGATCCCGCCAGTGGTCAATCTGCAGGGAGAGCTCCAGGTACCCCGCCGTAGGCAGGTTGGCCAGCCCTTCGCCCGCGGCCAGGGCATTGGCGAGATCCGTGAGCGCCGGGTTGTGGCCGAGAATAAACAGGGCTTCATGCCGGTCGTCCTGCCGCTGCAGCCAGCCGAACAAATCCTCGGCGGAAAACGTATACAGCGCCTCGTCGGTGCTGTGCTCCTCATCCGCCAGCGCAGGCCAGCCATCGCACAAGCCCTCGAGCGTCAGCTGTGCCCGCCGCGCGGGGCTGGCATGAACGGGCATCGGCTCCATGCGCCGGGCCAGCGCTTTTCCCATGCGCGGCGCATCGCGCCTGCCGCGCTTGTTCAGGCCCCGCTCGCGGTCGGACAGGCCGGGCTCATCCCAGGACGATTTTGCGTGGCGCAGCAGGTGCAGGGTTTTCATGGCTGGCTCCGGGGGTTGCGGCTGATGGCAGAGTATATTCCCGCCAGGGCTGGGAATTACAGGCTATACTCCCCATCGAATCGGTTCATCTTCAGCGTCGCACGAAATCAGGAGATAACTATGCTGCAGTCGGTCAACCTGCGGGACTACATGCTCGGCAACCCGGCCAAGGTAAAGCCGGGCGACAATGTGCTGGACGCCATGCGTGTCATCATCGACAACAAGATCTCCGGGGTCTGCGTGGTCGACGATGAGGAGAACCTGGTGGGCATCCTCTCGGAGCTGGACTGCCTGCGCGCGGCCCTGGGCGCCACCTACAATAAAACCGGCGTCGGCCTGGTGCGCGACCACATGACGCGCGACAACCTGCTGGTCGCCCACCCCAACGAAAATATCCTGGACGTTGCCCAGGAGATGCTGCTGAAAAAACATCGCCGGCTACCGGTAGTGGAAAATGGCCGCCTGATCGGCCAGATCACTTGCCGCCAATTGCTGGCGGCGGTGAGGAAATTCAACTAGGAGACCAGGGCCGCGGGTGAGCCCCGGCCTGCACTCCGCACAGCACAGGCCACCCAGCATAGAACCCGGGGAATTTCCACATCGCAAACTGGTATCGACCGGCGCATAATGCCGCCTCCGCGCTGTAATAAGCTGTTTTTCACCGCTTTATAAAGACCGATACACACCATGACAAAAGCCATTGCCGAGCGCATCGCCCAGGAACTCTCTGTACACGCCCACCAGGTAGATGCCGCCATCAAGCTGCTTGATGAGGGCGCCACGGTCCCCTTCATCGCCCGTTATCGCAAGGAGGCCACCGGCGCCCTGGACGACACCCAGATGCGCACGCTGGATGAACGCCTGCGCTACCTGCGGGAGCTGGAGGAGCGCCGCCAGACCATCCTGGGGAGTATTGCCGAGCAGGGCAAGCTGAGCGCCGAACTGGCGCAGGATATCCTTGAGGCCGATACCAAGAACCGCCTCGAGGACCTCTACCTGCCCTACAAGCCCAAGCGGCGCAGCAAGGCCCTGATCGCCCGGGAGGCCGGGCTGGAGCCGCTGGCGGATGCCCTGCTGGCGGACCCCTCGCTCGATCCCGACACCCTGGGAGCGACTTACCTGAACCCGGATGCCGGCATCGATGACGCCAGGGCCGCGCTGGACGGCGCCCGCCAGATCCTGATGGAGCGCTTTGCCGAAAACGCGGACCTGCTGGCCGGCCTGCGCCAATTCCTGGCGGACCACGCCCTGCTGGCAAGCCGCCTGGTAGAGGGCAAGGAGCAGGAAGGCGCCAAGTTTCGCGACTATTTCGCGCACACCGAGGCCCTGTCGAAAGTGCCTTCCCACCGCGCACTGGCCATGTTTCGCGGCCGCAATGAAGGCATTCTCGCCCTCAACCTGGTGATGGACGCCGCCGAGAAGCCCACCGACACCCACCCCTGCGAGGCTATGGTGGCCGGGCACTGGCGGATTGAAGACAGGCAGCGGCCCGCCGACCCGTGGTTGCGGGAAACCGTGCGCTGGACCTGGCGGGTCAAGCTGCTTACCCACCTGCAAACCGACCTGCTCGGCCAGCTGCGGGAGCGGGCGGAACGGGAGGCCATCCAGGTCTTCGCCCACAACCTGAAGGACCTGCTGCTGGCAGCGCCGGCCGGGCCCAGGGCGACCATAGGCCTGGACCCGGGCTTGCGCACCGGGGTCAAGGTCGCAGTGGTTGATGCCAATGGCAAGGTGCTGGACCACGGCGCGATCTACCCCCACGAGCCGCGCAAGCGCCTGCAGGAAGCCGCAGCCACACTGCTGCAGATGATAATGAAGCACAGGGTGGAGCTGATCGCGATCGGCAACGGAACCGCCGGCCGGGAAACGGATAAATTCGTTGGTGACCTGCTGCGCGCTCACCCGGAGCTGACCGTGCGCAAGGCCATGGTGAACGAATCCGGCGCCTCGATCTACTCGGCGTCGGAGTTTGCCGCCCGGGAATTCCCGGACCTGGATGTGACCATTCGCGGCGCGGTGTCCATCGCCCGGCGCCTGCAGGATCCCCTGGCGGAGCTGGTCAAAATCGATCCCAAATCCATCGGCGTGGGCCAGTACCAGCACGACGTCAGCCAGGTCCAGCTGGCGCGGCAACTGGACAGCGTGGTGGAGGACTGCGTGAATGCGGTGGGCGTGGACGTCAACACGGCCTCCGTCCCCCTGCTGGCCCGGGTGTCCGGCCTGAACCAGAGCATCGCCGCCAATATCGTCGCCCTGCGCGATGCGCAGGGTAGCTTCACCAGCCGCAGCGCGTTGCTGAAGGTTCCGCGGCTTGGCGAGAAGACCTTCGAGCAGGCTGCCGGCTTCCTGCGGGTGGTGGGCGGGGATAACCCGCTGGACGGCTCCGCCGTCCACCCGGAATCCTATCCGGTAGTGGCGGCCATCGCCGCGCGCCAGCAGCGCCCTATCGGTAGCATGATTGGCGACACCGCTTTCCTGCGCGCCCTGGACCCTGCGGCCTACACCACCGGGACGGTGGGCCTGCCCACAGTGAAGGACATTATTGCGGAGCTGGCAAAGCCGGGGCGCGACCCGCGAGGGGAATTCAAAATGGCCGCTTTCCAGGAGGGTGTCGAAAAAATTTCCGACCTGGTGCCAGATATGATCCTGGAAGGCACCGTCACCAATGTGACCGCCTTCGGCGCATTCGTCGACATCGGTGTGCACCAGGACGGCCTGGTCCACATCTCAGCACTCGCGGAGCGCTTCGTGAAAGACCCGCGGGACGTGGTCAAGGCCGGCGACATCGTGCGGGTAAAGGTGATGGAGATAGACCAGCCGCGCAAGCGCATCGGGCTGAGTATGCGACTGTCGGACAAGGCGGGGGAGCAGCCTGCGCCGCGAGGCCAGGCGCCGGCCCGCAGGGAGCGGGGCGATAAGCCCCGGGGCGAACCAGGTAAAACCGACCGTCCGGCGGCGGGCGGAGCCTTTGCTGCGGCTTTTGCCGAGGCGAGTAAGAAGCGCTAGCCGTCCAGCCCTCGCCAGCTCGCAATCCAGGCTTCAAACTCCTCCTGGGGCAGGGGCCGGCTGATATAGTAGCCCTGCGCATAATCGCAACCCAGTTCACGCAGCTTATCCAGGCTCTGCCGATCTTCCACCCCTTCGGCGACCACCCTGAGGCCGAACTGGTGCGCTATGTGGATGATGATTTTGACCAGTTCCATGTCCTGCGCGTCCACCAGCATCGAGTCGACAAAGGATTTGTCGATCTTCAGTTCCGCCGCGGGAATATGCTTGAAATACGAAAGGGACGAATAGCCGGTGCCGAAGTCATCGATGGAAAGCGTGATGCCCATCTCCCTGAGCTTGAGCAGGTTGTCGAAACCCGACTGCTTGTCCTCGATGATGGCGCTTTCAGTGATTTCGACGACAACCCTGTCAGGCTTGACGCCCCAGATGGCGATCGCGTCGTGCAACAGGGCGGGCAAGTCGCGCTCCCCGGCCAGGCTGGCAGGCACGTTGACGGCGACGCTGATATCCATACTGCCCTGCCACTCCCTCATCTGGCGCAGGGCCCGGTGCACCACCCACTTGGTGAGATCGTAGGAGCGGCCGGAAGATTCCGCCCACTGCACGATCAATTCCGGCGCGACAAACTCGCCCTCCGGTGTCTGCCAGCGCAGCAGCGCTTCCGCACTGAGGACCCGGCCGGTGGTAAGCTCGATCTTGGGCTGGAAGTACAGTTCAAATGCATTGTCCTGCAAGGCTTCGGCAAGGCTCTGCTCAAGGCGGATCTGCACCGGGCCGTCGTTGTCCTCGGCCAGCACATCCTCGATACGCTGCGCGCTCCCCAGTTTAGCCTGCGACAGGGAGGCCTCAGCGCGCGCGAGCAGTGTCATGAAATCCAGGCCGCCGTGGCGATTGATGGCGATGCCGATCTTGATATCGGCGCCCAGCACCCCGGTGTCGCCGTGCAACTCGGCGGCGAGGGATCGCTGCACCCGGTTCATGGCCAGGGCGATAAACGCGGGATTACCGAGGTCCGCCAGGATGAAAGAGAAGCGATGGCTGCCCACGCGGAAAACCGAATGCGGCAGCTTGCTGAGCGCCACCAGCTGGTTGTAGGCCTGTTGCAATATCCGATCGCCAGCCTCGTAGCCGTGGTAATGATTGATTCTCGCCAGGTTGGTCAGGTCGATCAGCATCAGGCCGAGATGGGTCTGTCCCGCCCTGGCCTCGCCGGCGGCTACTCCCAAATGCCGGATAAACTGTTCGCGTTCTATACCCGGCAGTTGCATCGCGTCAAAAGCCCCGTCAGAGCTTGATCGCTGCCATATCGATCCCGTATGCCTCGGGCTCCAGGCTGGTCCTGATCTCCAGCGGCTCACCGTCGGCAGTCAGTTTCTGGGACAGCAAATCTATTATTGCGACGTCTGCCGTGGGTTGCTTGTCGGCATCCAGCAACACCATCACCTTCGGCCGCAGCCGCCGGGTGCGGTACTCGGCGACCACTACAGCGACCTCCCCCGAGGTCAGCTCCACCAGGGTGCCTGCCGGGTAGATGCCCACTGCCTGGATGAACTCCTCCACCAGCTCTGCCTGGAATTCCAGGTCCCGCCATTCATAGAGTTTCTTGATGGCGGCGGATGGGGGAATCCCCCGCGCGTAACTGCGATGGCTGGTGATGGCGTCGTAGCAATCCACGATGGCCGCGATGCGTGCGAACACGGGGATGTTGTCGCCCTGCAGCCCGCCGGGATAACCCGAGCCGTCATGGCGCTCGTGGTGGTGCGCCACCATGTCGAGTACGTCCCTGTTCATCAGGCCGCTGCCCTGGATCATCTCAACCCCGCGAGCGACATGGCCGCGCAGTTCTGCGAATTCCTCTTCCGTCAAAGTGCGATTAGCGCCTAAAAGCTCGGGGTTTATCTGCAATTTGCCCACATCAAACAGCAGGCCGCCAACTGCGAGTGAGCGCAGGTCTGACTTTGGCAGACCCAGTTGCCTGCCCAGGGCGACGGCCCAGATGGATGCCCCCACCGAGTGCTGGTAGGTATAGGAATCCTGTTGCTTCATCCGGGCCAGCCAGATGCAGGCGTCCGGATTGCGGGAAATACTGTCGATCATCGGGTCGACCGACTGCTTGACCTTGACGACATCCAGCGCCGCTCCGCGGGAAACCTGCTCGAAAATGAAATCCACCGTCTGGGTAAGGGTGTCTACGGCAGCCTTGGCCCTGGGAAACTCCTCGCCCCAGCTGGCGCTATCCGCGTATGGCTTGAGCCTGCGCCCCCGGAAAATCTGCTGGTTGGTTTTGCGCTGTCGGATGGGTGCCCTGCGGGTGATTTTCCCTCCCGGCACAGAGCTCTTGGTACTGTCGACAAAGACGTACTTGCAATACTTCTGGATACGCAGAATATCTTCCGGCGACTCTATGCGAAAACCCTGCACCGGAAACGGCACCTCGAGCCACGGACGATCGAGACCGGATACATACATACCCAGCTGCAGTTCCGAGCTATTGATCTGTATGACTTCCAACATCTCTGGGCAATGTTCGCTGCGAGTGGGGCCTAGCCCAAGAATAGCGTCAATGCACAGGCTCTTTCCACAGGAATACTCCCAAACTGTGCATTGTCGACAGGGCGATCAGACATTTTGCCGACTCCGTCGCATTACCCGGTTGTGGCCTGGGTGATGGGAACGTCAGCTGCCCCGGCAAACCGGCCTGCGCAAAGCAGTTGGCCCCAGTGCTACTGCTCCAGCCAGCCATAGCTGGCGGCATCGAGCCGCACCGCGGGGGCAGGCTCGCCGCCGACGCGGGCGGCAAGCCAGGGCCTTATATCGGCAAGCAGCTTCGGGCTGGCAAACAGCAGCGGCGCGGTAACCAGAACCGAGTCGCCAGCGGTATTGACGCGCACCAGGTGTTCCGGGCGCCCGGGGGTTGCCGTTAAAGCGAGGCCATCCCAGTCGATCGCCACACCGTACCCTTGCTGCCCGGCAAGTTGGTTGGCAAGCGCGGCCAACTCCTGCACGAATTGTTCGCAGATGCCGCGCAGGGTGGCGATGTTGCTGTTGCTACTGTTATTGAAAAACACTTGCAGCTCGTCGATGGAGCATGTCTGGCCGCTGGCGGTGAAAGCCCAGACCGGGCTCACCCGCACCACGGTTACCGGAATGGGCTCGGGTCTGGCGCTTGTTGCGGCCGCTGTCGTCACCGGCCCGCAATCATGGCTGCTGCAGAAGTCGGCAAGTACCTGCTGCTCAAAGGCTCCCTGCTGATCGGCGCGGGGATGCCCCAGGATAACCAGACGGTCGGCGACAGCGACAACTGCCGGACCGAGGTGGCTCAAGCGCAGGGATACAGCCTGGCCCTGTTCCACCTCGTCGAGCGCCAGCAGCAACTGGTTGGCATACTCATCCACCGCGACGGACCAGCCCAGCAGGCCCGGGCGAGGGCCGCCCTCCGGCCTTGCCGAACCCGCCCGCGCCAGGTCCGCCTCTGCCATATACACCGCCACCAGCTCGGCGAGGGCGGCGAGGG
>Ga0105096_10000375_pt1 | contig 14969 bp, 12 predicted proteins | sample PPLLak3cmMay2015_FD_87036 | JGI IMG/M metagenome (GOLD analysis project Ga0105096, IMG submission 87036) | Freshwater sediment microbial communities from Prairie Pothole Lake near Jamestown, North Dakota, USA - PPLs Lake P7 Core (1) Depth... | ecosystem: Environmental > Aquatic > Freshwater >... | reverse complement strand
GGCCACGTTGCCGGCGAGGTCCTGGATACCGTACGGGCTGGCTCCGTCAGGGAAGCTTCCTACGGGCAGGGTCAAAACTTCTCCCTTGATGCCTTTCTCTTTGACCAGCCGTGCGCCGTCGCCCTTGACCCAGAATGCCTCCCAATCGGCGCCGCTTTGAAACTCAATGGTTTGCCCGGCCCAATAGCTGGCGCTGTTCGCTTTCTTCCAACTCCAGTCGTTTCCCCAGGGGTAGCGGCGTCCGTCGGTTCCTCGCGCGGCCTTTTCCCATTCGGCTTCAGTGGGGAGGCGCTTGCCGGACCACCGGCAATAGGCCACGGCATCTTCCCAGCTCACATTCACCACTGGGTGTTTGGCGATGGCTTGGGGATAGATAGCACCGTCCCAGATCGTCGAAACCGGATTATTGTTTGTTGGCGGGCGGTGACCGGTTGATTGGATAAAAGCGGCATAGTCCTGATTGGTCACTTCGAACCGATCAAGGAAGAATGCGTGGAGGAAGACCAGGCGTTCGGGATGTTCGTCGGCGAGGCCGTCGCTGTCTTCCGCGGTGCCCATACGATATTCCCCGGCGGGAATTAGCGCCATATCGATGGGAGGTTCAGCTCCAAAGGCGGGAAGGATCAGGCTGAAGATCAGGAGAGTGTGGAGAACTCCGCTCATCAGCAACGGCATTACGGCTTCTTGAGGCCGCAAGCCTTGGCGACTGCATCACGATAGGTCAGCCACAGTCGCAGACTACGCTTCACCGTGCTGAGAATCGCCTGCTGTGTCGTCGCGGATGGGGCGTTTTGAGTGACCATGTCGTATGCATCGTGGCGATGACCGGATTCAACGAGCTGATGAGCCCGAATGAGATCCATGCAGTCCGGGGAATTGCCATGATACCGGACAAGGGGATGGTTCTTAATGGTCGTCTCGATTTCCTCCGCCGTCTTCGGCTTGGAGGGCTCACGCAGTTCCTTCCGGTCTTTGACGCTGCCTTCTACAAAAATGGTGAGGGCGGCTGCACCCAGGACCCAGGTTGGCTGTTTGGAGATCCGATCCAACCATGCGCGATAGGCTCTGCTTGCGGGCAAGGGGCGGACCTGTTCGAAATCTTTCTCGGCGAACCCTAATCCTTCCATCATCGTAAGGAAGAGTTCCGGATGGGATTTGCCGAGTGACAATCCTCCGGTGTCTTCTTCATAGATGTTTTCCGCCAGCATGCGTCGGACTGACGGCGGTGGGTTGTGTCCATGAATGCGAGCCAGGAAGACGGGGAAGTCGCGGACGTAGACGAAGTATTCCTGCTGAAAGTGAACCTTGAGCTGATCTTTGGTCAAACGACCGGTGGCGAAATGATCCCATGCCCAATGGTGTTTGCCATCCATGACTTTGAGCAGTGCGTCGAGAAAGCGGGCTTGTGTCAGTCGTGATGCCATCGTACCTTGCCTTCTTGAAGGCCGCCTCGTTAGAATCCCCAGACTCTGAGAGGACGGCGATGAACCCGATTACTATTCAAAACCCCGACGAAATCCTGTCCTTCTTGGCCGATATCTCCTTGCAGGGGCCAGGCTTTTCCACTGAATGCCTGCTGGACTATGTGCTGGAAGAAGGGTTTACAGAACCCATCTTCCTCAACGCTACGGGTGAGGACGCCACAGCATTTTACAAAGGCCAGCCGAATGCCTGGGCGATCTATCAGATCCGTGAGTGGAAACGCGTGCTGACGGTATCCGGCGGCGGCCGAGAGCGTCGTGTGCAAATCAGAGAAACGCCCTAACTGACGTGGGAGTCTAAAGAGGCGCGTCGAAAAGTGCAAATGGTTGTACGATTTGTCGCTCGATCGTGCAGCAAGGAACGGTGATTCCCACATGCGGATGCGGTATCTGACCACGGCGTATGATATCGGGGAACTCGCGATCATCAAGAGTCTGTGCGAGGCCAACGGCATGTCCTGTCTGTTTCAGGATGAACATGTGAGCAGCCTCTATCCGGGAGTGTTGGAACTGCGCTGTCAGGTAATGGTGGAGGAATCAGAATGGGAGCGGGCAGACACGCTGCTCAGCCGCCTGCGCCTGCCGATTCGAGAAATCACACCATCTTCATAGGGGTGTCGCGCTTCAACCGGTTGTCTTTACCGCATCGGTCATCGCGGAATTTTGGGGTGTGGAGAATCGGCCGGAAAGTCGGTCGGTTTGCGCTCTCCTGATCCTTCATACCAGCCGCCGATGAGCAGGCCTTCTTCGAAGTAGAGGTAGCGGTGTTTCACGACGGCGCTGTTTTCCCAATCCTCGAAAATCCATTCCTCGCGGCGTAGTCCCTCTTTGGTGAAGGAGGTATTGATTGTCTGGGGGCCTCCCCAGGCTTTGAGGACTTGGTCTTTCGTCATACCCGCCATGACTCGGCGCTGCTCAATATGCTTTTGAAAGTCAGGATCCCTCAGTTGGACCGTCAAGGGAACGATGACCATCATCAGGAAAGAAAGAGCCAGTCCTGCATAGATAATCCTACGGACGGGGGGACGTCGAATAAAGGACTGGTCGTCCTGTTGAGCGGGGACCTGTTCAGTGGCTGAAGGGGTCTGTTCCATAGTCGTAATTACTTCCTCAATGAACTCGCGCATGCTAACTAAGGGGGGGGGGATGAGTCAAGCTAACAAGCCGGGATCTCAAGATAATTCATGGAGATAGATCGAAGTCTTCTTCATGAGAGTCCCGGTGAAGGTGCAGTGATATCGATGAGGCTGACTATGGAAGATAAAGCGGTTCAGTGCAGGTTATCTAGAGCGGCGTTTGGATGGATTGTGCTTGCGGGGTTGGTATTGGTAGGCCCCGTTCTGCCTCCATTTCAGGCCCAGGCGACGACGATTTATTCCTATATCGATGAGCAAGGCAATCCCCGGTTTAGTGATTCCATGGAAAACATTCCGGAGAAATATCGGGCGAAGGTGAAGACGCATGAGCAGGTTACGCCACAGGAGCGGCCTCAATCGGCTCTGGATTCAGTGAGAGCCGTTGTATCTCCATCTGCCGTTGCGTCATTCAAGGCGAAAGTAGCGGAGTTTCTCCAGGGGTTCGGCATAGCACTTCCTTCCACTGCCGCGAAGACAGAGGCGGGGCCATCGCCATCGTCGGATATGAATTCCTCGCAGTCTCGAATCTTGAACTATGCCGGTGTCGCCGCGGTGGTGTTGTTGCTCATGATGTATTTCAGCAAGAGCCAACTGATGCGCCTGCTGGGATTGTGTCTTCTCGTCACGCTTGGTGTGGCCACCCCGATTCTGCTCTATGTGAGCGACGATGGACCGATGACGAGCATGAAGGGACGAGCGACTGCAGTGGGACAAGCGCAACAGGACCGTCTCAAACAGGTCGGACCTTAAGGGCTGGTGCTTTGCCGGTTATTCGAGTAAGGCGTCCTATTCAGCGTAGTGGGGCACCGGAATCTTCTTCGGTTGCGCCGTCGGCGGTGGAATCCGATCGGCGAATTCAGGCGAGTAGGGGTTGACGATGGCCTCGTGGGTGTGACGCTGTCGCTGCTTGACCAGTTGGAGGCTTTGCGTACTGATCTCCATACGGTCGACAGTGGCTTTTGTCGTCAGACGGTCTGGTAAACCCTGAAGTGAAAACAGTTGATAGGTCAGCGTCCAGTCCAGTTGCTCCTTCCCCTTTTCTTTAATCAAGAAGCGCGCGGCATCCGACGGTGGCCCTTTAAAAATGAGCACCCAGATATTGGAACGGAATGCCGGTGCCCGGGGATCTCGCGGGGGGATGAATTCCGGAACCAGCGAGGGGACTTGGGCAATAGGAACGGGCGGCGTAAACTCAATATCCACGAGTCGGACAAAGAGTGGACGGGTGTCGCTCGTGTCGTTGGGGTCGACGGTGTAGGCGAAGGAGTAGCGTATGTCGATGCCTTGTCGAGTGAAGGTGTAGACGTCTTCGCCGTTTTCCGGCGACACGAGTTTGCTAAAGTATTTCTGCCAGTCGGTGATGGGGTAATAGGTGAAGACCCGGAGGGCCGACTTCCGGTCCCGCACGGCCTGGGGCATACCCAGCCGGTCGTGGAGTTCTTGTTGGGTGAGACCGAGGAAGCCGTCTTCAAAATAGGGCGCAGCCGCAAGTCTCGGAGGGACAGACAGTAGAACGCATAGGAGGAGCAACCACGTGAGGCGGTACCTAGGTCGTCGGGTCGGCAATGGTATCCTCCGTATGGTGCAGGCATCGTATCGATAGGGCTGAACGTCTGTCAAGAAAGGGCCCCTACCTTGCCGGTCTCAAACCCTTCCAGTATCATGGCATCCTTAAAAATTCGTCACGGGAGACATTCACCAGTGGGTAATTCCTCACAGACGTCGATAGAGCAACTACTCAAGAGTCGAATCCTGATCCTCGATGGGGCGATGGGGACCATGATTCAGCAGCGAAAGCTGGATGAAGCGGCGTTTCGTGGCGACCGGTTCAAGGATTGGAAGCAGGACCTTAAGGGCCACAATGATCTATTGAATATCACACAGCCGGCCATCATCGAGGACATCCACCGGCAGTATCTCGAAGCCGGGGCTGACATCGTCGAGACGAATACGTTCAATTCCCAGGCGATCTCCCTGGCGGATTACCACATGGAAACGCTGGGCTACGAATTGTCCAAAGCCGGGGCCGAATGTGCCAAGCGCGCGGTCCTCAAGGTGCAGGCCGCTCAACCGGGTCGGCAATGCTTCGTGGCCGGTGCCATCGGGCCGACGACGAAGACCTCTTCGATCTCCACGGATGTCAATAATTCGGCCGCGCGAGGCACGACGTATGAAGAGCTGGTCGCGGCCTACAGCGACCAGGTGCGTGGTTTGCTCGATGGCGGGGCCGATCTCCTGCTCGTAGAAACGATCTTCGACACCCTCAACGCCAAGGCCGCGTTCTTTGCCATTCAACAGGTCTTCGATAACGGCGGACGCCGTGTGCCTGTCATGGCCTCGGTCACATTTATTCAAGCCGGCAGCAATCGCGGCGTAACGGGGCAAACGGTTGAAGCCTTCTGGAATTCGATCTCGCACGTGCCGTTACTCAGCGTCGGGATGAACTGCGCGCTGGGGCCGAAGGAAATGCGGCCGCTGATCGAGGAGTTGTCGCAGATCGCACCGATCTATATCAGTTCACATCCCAATGCCGGGTTGCCCAATCCGTTGCTGCCCACGGGGTTTCCCGAGACTCCGGACACGCTGGCGCCCCAGTTAAGGGACTGGGCGCAGAACGGCTGGCTCAATATTGTGGGCGGCTGTTGCGGGACCACACCTGACCATATCAAGAAAATTGCCGAAGCGGTGAGCGGCCTGAAGCCCCGGCCGGTTCCAACGATCGAGCCCTATACGCGTTTGAGCGGGCTTGAAGCGGTCACCCTGCGTCCCGATTCAAACTTCGTCAACATCGGTGAACGGACCAACGTGACCGGCTCGCCGGCCTTTTCAAAGCTGATCCTGGCCGGCGACTACGAAGCCGCCCTGTCGGTGGCGCGGCAGCAAGTCGAAGGCGGCGCGCAGATCATCGATATCAACATGGATGAGGGCATGCTGGATTCCAAGGCGGCGATGGAGAAGTTCCTCCGCCTCATCGCCTCGGAACCGGATATTTGCAAAGTGCCGATCATGGTCGACAGCTCCAAGTGGGAGGTGTTGGAGACCGGTCTCAAAAATATTCAGGGCAAAGCTATTGTGAATAGCATCAGTCTCAAGGAGGGCGAAGAGAAGTTTATCCAGCAGGCGACGCTGGTCCATCGATATGGGGCTGCCGTCGTCGTGATGGCGTTCGATGAGCAGGGGCAGGCCGATACATTGGAGCGAAAGAAGGAAATCTGCACGCGCTCCTACAGGATTCTGACGGAACGGGTAGGCTTGCCTGCGACCGATATCATCTTCGATCCCAATATTTTGACGGTTGCAACCGGCATAGAAGAACACAACAACTATGCGGTCAATTTCATCGAGGCCACCCGCTGGATTAAGAAGAATTTGCCCGGCGCCAAGGTCAGCGGCGGCATTAGCAACATCTCGTTCTCGTTTCGCGGGAACAACGTGGTCCGCGAAGCGATGCATGCGGCGTTTCTCTATCATGCGATCAAGGCCGGGCTCGATATGGGGATCGTCAATGCCGGCCAGTTGGCGGTGTATGAAGAGATTCCCAAGGACCTGCTCGAATTGGTTGAAGACGTGTTGCTGAACCGGCGACCTGACGCCACTGAACGGCTCGTGAATTTCGCTGAGACCGTGAAGCAGAAGGGGAAGGCTGTCGTCAAAGATGATGAGTGGCGCAACGGGACCGTCGAGGAGCGTCTCTCGCACGCCCTGGTCAAAGGCATCACAGACTATATCGATCAGGACACGGAAGAAGCGCGTCAGAAGTATCCGAAGCCGTTGTCCGTCATCGAGGGCCCGTTGATGGCCGGAATGAATATTGTCGGTGACCTTTTCGGGTCCGGCAAGATGTTCCTGCCGCAAGTCGTGAAGAGCGCGCGGGTCATGAAGAAGTCCGTCGCCTATCTCATGCCGTACATGGAAGAGGAGAAGAAGCGGGCGGGTGGCTATCAGGCGCAGGGGAAGGTTTTGCTTGCCACGGTGAAAGGCGATGTGCATGACATCGGGAAGAACATCGTCGGCGTGGTGCTGGGTTGCAATAACTACGAGGTCATTGATCTCGGCGTGATGGTGCCCTGCGAAAAAATCCTGGCAACGGCGAAAGAACATAAGGTCGATGTGATCGGATTGAGCGGACTGATTACCCCGTCGTTAGACGAAATGGTGCATGTCGCCAGAGAAATGACCCGTGAAGGATTTACCGTGCCTCTGCTTATAGGCGGGGCGACGACCAGCAAGGCTCACACGGCGGGGAAGATCGCGCCCTTCTACGCGCCGTCAGTGGTTCATGTGCTGGATGCCTCCCGGGCCGTGGGGGTGGTGGGCAGCTTGATCAGTCCGTCGCAGAAGCCGGGGTTCGTGCAGCAAGTGCGAGATGATTACGAGCGGATGAGGCAGGCGCATCAAGACCGCGGTGCCAAGCCGGTGTTGTCGATCGCGTCAGCACGCGCAAATCGTTTTACATCTGACTGGGCAACGCTGGAGATTCCTGCGCCGTCATTCCTGGGAGTGCGGACGATTAGTGATCAACCCTTGGGCGAACTGGTGCCCTTCATCGATTGGTCGCCGTTCTTTCACACCTGGGAATTGAAGGGTCGTTATCCCGCGATATTTGACGACGCCACGGTCGGTCCGAAGGCAAAGGAGCTGCACGACGACGCACGGCGTTTGCTGGACGAGATTATTAAGAAGAAACTGCTGATCGCGAAGGGAGTGTACGGACTCTTTGCCGCGGCAAGTGTAGGCGACGACATCGAACTCTATCAAGATGCGACGCACATGCAGCGCATAACAACCATCCACACGCTCCGGCAGCAATCAGAAAAGCCTCAAGGTCAGCCGAATCTCGCGTTGGCCGACTATGTGGCACCTCGTGATTCAGGCCGGAAGGATCATCTCGGAGCATTTGCGGTGACGGCAGGGATCGGCCTGGATGAGTTGTGTCGTCGTTTTGACAAAGATCATGACGACTACAACTCGATCATGGCAAAAGCCTTAGCTGATCGACTGGCGGAGGCCTTTGCGGAATTCCTCCATAAGCATGTCCGCAAAGAGTGGGGCTATGGAAGACAGGAGACGTTGTCGACTGAAGAGCTGATTCGAGAAAAGTATCGCGGCATCCGTCCTGCGCCGGGCTATCCGGCCTGCCCGGATCATACCGAGAAGCGCCTCTTGTTTGATCTGCTTCAGGTCGAGCAGAACGCCGCGATTACCCTGACCGAAAGTTACGCCATGCAGCCGGCTGCGGCGGTAAGCGGCTTCTACTTTGCCCATCCGGAGGCGAAATACTTCGCAGTGGGAAAGATCGGAAAGGATCAAGTCGAAGACTATGCCAGGCGAAAAGGAATGGATCTGCATACAGTCGAGCGCTGGCTGTCACCGAACCTCAACTACGAGCCTGCCTAAAGAATTGTCGTGCCTGTTTCTGGAATCCTGTTGAGACGTTGTCGGTGATGTGGGGAGGCAAGCCGGGTCTGAGGCTAGACTGCTGTCTCAAGCACGGCGCCCGGTACGTTCATGCGGGCTGCTTGGAGTGATTGGAAGATTGAACGGTAGCGTGCTTCAGCCCAGGCGTTAAAGGAGTCCGCGTCTGCAAAGACGAGGTTCCAGGCTTTGGCGGGATCGAGAAGCAAGAGGTGTTGAGCGTGGCCAGTCTCGGCCAGATAGACGACCAGGACAGCCGAGTTTCCGGTCAGACTAATGTCGGTGAACACATGCAGCTTGTCTGTAGACGGAAGATGGCTGTCTCGCATGGCCGCTTCGGCAATGGGGTGGTAGAGCCGGTGGAGAAATTGTGCGGTCACTTCATACGCATTCGAGGGACTCAAGAGTCGAGGGTTAGGCTTTTCTCCGAAAAGGTTTTCCGTGAGATAGGTGGCGGCTTCCCAGGTTGGCATCACCCCGGAGGTGACCAGCGCTTCACAAAGATAGGCGATCCAATTCCGGCTCGCAGTACGTGTGCGGACCGCAGTCGTTTTCTTAGCCATGGACGGCGACCCTTTCATTGCGAGTGCCTCTGTCAGACGGTTGAACGAATGCCTGTGTGGCGGTGTCTACCGTGGAATGAAAAAAAGTATAACGGTGAGGGGAAATACGGTCAATGAATTGCGACAAATGCGCTAGGCGGCAGTGGGATCTTGCCGGGAGCGGTCGGTGTATTGATCGTGGATACGGCGGAGGTCTTCGGGTGCAGAGAGAAAGAGGTCGAGTAATGCAGGATCGAAGTGTTTGCCGCGCTCTTTGATCATCAAGTCGCGGGCATGTTCGAAGTCGAAAGCCGGTTTGTAGACCCGGGCAGTGGTCAACGCTTCGAAGTTGTCTGCTATGGAGGCGATACGGCCTTCAATCGGAATTTCCTCGCCCTTCAACTTGCGAGGGTAACCGGTGCCGTCGTAGCGTTCGTGATGCGTCCAGGCGATGATGGCAGCCACTTTCAGGAGTTCTGAGTCTGATCCTGAGAGAATCTTGTATCCGATTTCCGCATGTTGCGAGATGACATCGAATTCCGCTGCAGTAAATTTCCCCGGCTTGAGAAGCACATGATCGGGGGTGCCGATTTTTCCGATGTCATGCATCGGGCTCGCGGTGCGGATTAAATCCACCCGTTCCGGTGCCAGGCCGAGCTTGCGCGCCAGCAATTCACAGTAATGGCTCATTCGCTGAATGTGCTGGGCGGTGGAGCTGTCGCGAAATTCTGCGGCAATGGCTAACCGTTCGATCGTTTCTTCCCGGGAAAGGCGGAGTTCTTTTTCGCTGCGCTCTAACCACTCAAGGGCCTGCTGCAAGGCCATCGTTCTGGTCCTGACGATGTCTTCAAGATTGTCACGATGGAGGCGGTTTTCCATTTCCAGTCGACGGCGGCGCAAGGCATTGGCGACATCGATGAGCACTTCGTTTGATTCGAAGGGCTTGACGATATATCCGAAGGCTCCCATGTCGAGAGCGGCATTGGCCAGTACGGAGCTGTCAAGACCGGTGACCATGATCGCGGCGGTGTGGGGGCGTTCGACGAGAAGGTTGCGCACGAGATCCATGCCGGACTCGCCGGGCATGTTGACGTCACAGAGCAGCAAGGCAAAGGTCTGTTCGTCCATTCGCTGCCTGGCTTCACGAGCGTCTGCCGCGAGCGTAACAGTATAGCCGTGGGTTTGGAGCATATAGCCAAGCAGGCGACGGATCGGCTCTTCATCGTCCACTACCAGGATGTTCCGGTTCTCAAGGAGGGCTTGTTGGGTGTCCTGATCAGAAAAATTAGGCATGAAGTTGTTGCAGTCTAGAGGTTGAGGTGATGGTTCTGTGTAGGGTCATTATCGGCTTGTTTTTGAGACACTTGAGAGCCGCCCGAACTGCCCGAGATTCTGCACCTTCTGTGCCATTAGAATCGATGAGCTGGATCGCTTCTGCTTGTGGACTCTATTAATGTCGTCGACATGGAATACCTCATCCAGAGAGTCGATTCTAATTCGTGCACAGAGATCATCTCGTTGCCGGGGAAATGGGGAGGCAGGTGGGGTACTCAGAGAGTGTACAGAATGTGTCCGGGGCATGTTCGTATTTCGTACATCGGGGAAGTCTGATGATATGCGGGTAACCGTAAAATCAGAGAGAGGAGCAGCAGAGAGCTGGTTTGCGCTTTGGAGAGGGCTCCACTATAATCGCCCCTCACTTTATGAGATGGGAAGGGATTAAACGATGAGCGCGGCAGCCGGATTAGTGCGATTTGATGGGCGACGGAAGGACCAGCATCGGCCCGTCAAAGTCACGAGAAATTTCACCAAACATGCCGAAGGATCCGTCCTCATTGAAATGGGGGATACCAAGGTCATCTGCACGGCGTCGATCGAAGAAAAAGTACCACCGTTTCTCAAAGGAAAGGGGAGCGGGTGGGTGACAGCTGAATATTCCATGCTCCCGCGGGCGACCCATGAGCGGACTTCCCGGGAAGCCGTCAAGGGAAAGCAGGGGGGGCGAACGCTGGAGATTCAGCGGTTGGTCGGCCGGGCGTTGCGGTCCGTGACCGATATGACGCAAATGGGCGAGCGGAGCATCTGGATCGACTGTGATGTGATTCAGGCAGACGGAGGAACGCGAACCGCTTCGATAACGGGGGCGTTCATTGCGCTGGCAGACGCGTTTGCCGTGCTGAAAAAGAAGGATTTGATCAAACGTCTTCCGCTGACTGACTATCTGGCGGCTATCAGTGTGGGGAAAGTCGGTGGCGAAGTCATGGTGGACTTGGCCTATACCGAAGATTCGATGGCAGAAGTGGACATGAATTTGGTCATGACCGGTCGAGGCCGGTATGTCGAAGTTCAAGGGACGGCGGAAAAGACCCCGTTTGCCAAGCAGGATATGGACGAGTTTTTGAACCTGGGTTGGCAGGCGATCCAACGGCTCACCGCCATCCAAAAAGAGCTCATTGGATCATTAGACTAACGGGGTTCCTCTGATGGTCGAGTTGGTTCTGGCTACCAGAAATCGGCATAAGGGCCAGGAGCTTGCCGCGTTGCTCGGTGACCTGGGTATCCGGATTCGCACTCTGGACGATTTTCCTGAGGCGCCGGAAGTTGAAGAAGACGGATTGACCTGCGAAGCCAACGCCATTAAGAAGGCAACCGAGATCTCACGGGCAACCGGTCTCACCGCTGTGGCAGACGATACCGGGTTGGAAGTTGATGCGTTGGGAGGACGTCCCGGTGTGTATGCTGCCCGCTATGCTGGTGAGGGAGCCACGTACGAAGATAATTGCAAGAAGCTGATTCAAGAGCTGTCCGGAGTCCCGCGTGAGCAGCGCACCGCAAGATTCATCACGGTTGCCGTTATCGTGGTGCCGGGTGAGTCAGCTCAGGTGGCGCACGGTGTGTTAGAAGGATATATTACAGAGGCTCCCGTCGGGTCCCGTGGCTTTGGATATGATACCGTATTTTACGTGCCGCAACTAGGGGCGACGTTAGCTAAGATCCCCGCTGAACAGAAAAATCGCATAAGTCATCGCGCAAAGGCGTTTCTGCAAGCCAAGGAACTCCTTCGTGCACGGCAGTCTGAGAGCATCGTCGGGGCGTAGCGCAGCCCGGTAGCGCGCCTGCTTTGGGAGCAGGATGTCGGAGGTTCAAATCCTCTCGCCCCGACCAAAACCGTGATCAGTGATGTGTGACGGGTGTTAGCTGAGTCTCGTGCCTGCGTCCCTCATTTCGTTAGAATGCCGCTCGTCACGATTCACTTATCACCCATCACTTCTCTTCATCGCGCGCCCGTAGCTCAGTCGGATAGAGCATCAGCCTTCTAAGCTGAGGGTCGTTGGTTCGATTCCAACCGGGCGCACCAAACGATTGATTGAGCATGCCACGGATATTTCGTCTCCGGACTCTTGCCATCACAGTCCTTTCGGGTCTGCTTCTGTATAGCCTTGCCGGATTTCTGGGGGTGCCGTACATCGCCAAGCACTATGTTGTCCCTGCCATTGCCGAGAAGATTCGGCATCCCGTGGTTGTCAGAGAGATCTCCCTCAATCCCTTCAGCCTCTCCCTCACGATCGACGGGTTGGAGATCCGCGAGACAGATCAGACTCCGATCCTTGGCTTCGAACAATTCTTTGTGAATCTTCGGGCAAAGACGCTCCTGCTCCAATCGTATGCCTTCGACGAAATTCGTATCGTTATGCCGTTCGTCTCAATGAAAGTCGATCGAGCCGGGAAAATGAATCTTCTGGGGCTTATTCCCCCTTCCGATCCAGGCGGAGCGTCTCCTGCGGAATCAAAGGAGCCGGTTCGCTCCGGGGCAGGAAAACCACTTGAGGTCGGTCTGCTGAAGATCGACCGGGGTATCGTCGAATTCCGTGATGAGTCGAAGCCCAAGCCGTTTGAGATGACGATTGTGCCGATTCACATCTCTCTTCGAAACTTCAGCACAGTGCAAGGCGGAGAAAATGCCTATGCGTTTACGGCTGAGGTCGGCAAGGGAGAAACCCTGGCCTGGGAGGGACGTGTCGGGCTTGAGCCGGTCGAGTCTGATGGGAAATTGTCTTTGACCGGGGTACATCTGAAGCCGCTCTATCACTATGTGCAGGACCGAGTCGGGTTTGAGGTGCGGCAGGGTCAGCTTTCTGTCGGCGGACGCTATCATGTCGATCTCAAGGGATCGGCACCGAACGTGACAGTGAGTGAGGGGAGTCTGTCGGTGGTGAATCTGGCTATTGGTGATAAGGGACCAGAGGACCCCGTGATCTCAGTCCCTTCATTTTCGGTAGAGGGCATCTCGCTGGATTTGCTCAGGCAGCGGGTGGACGTGGTGCGCGTGCATTCGGCAGATGCGCGCTTTGAAGCCTGGATCAACCCCGGCGGATCTATCAACCTTCAGGAGCTGTTCATGTCGTCAGCCGGATCAGACTCCGGTCCAATGAAGAATAAGAAAGCGCCGGGCGCCACGTCGACCGATTCTGCAAAACCGTGGACTGTTCAGATCGGTGAGGTCGCGCTGAACAACTATCGCGCGATGTTCGAAGACCGGACGCTGGAGCGGCAGAGTCATCTCGAAGTTGAAGGGATGAATCTGACGGTGAAAGGGGTCAGGCTCCCTCTGAAAGATCCGCTTCAATTTGATCTCGCCATGAAGTTGAACCAGACCGGGAAGGTGGCCGCAAAGGGGACGGTGAACGTGGAGCCATTGGCGGCTGATCTGGATCTGAATTTAAAAGAGATCGGCTTTCGACCATTCCAACCCTATGCCGATCCTTTCGTCGATGTAGATATCCGCGATGGGGCATTGGACCTCACCGGGAAGCTGCATTTCGCTAAAGACCACGGGAACAAGCCGCTCCTGACATTCGAGGGCAACCTTGCGTTTAATCGACTGGCGATCACTGACCGGAAAGACTTTGATGACATCCTTTCCTGGAAGAGTCTCGGGCTCAATCGTGTGGTCTTGGGAATCGATCCGACTTCAGTAAAAATCGGTGACGTTGTGTTGCAGGAACCGGCCTTGTCGATGGTGGTGCAATCCGATGGGACGTTGAATCTGTCTCAGATCGCCAAAGCCAAGCCGGTGGAGTCAGCGCTCCCGGCAGAACAACAAGCTGCTCCGTCAGTTCCCGCGAAAGCCAAGCCCGAGCTGACGGCGGTGATCGATATCGTTAAATTCACCAAGGCCTCCATGACATTCCGTGATCTCTCCATTCAGCCTTCGGTCAACATGGGGATCACCGAGTTGACAGGAACCATCAAAGGCTTATCCTCGAAGGAGCTCGCAAAGGCCGAAGTGGCTTTGACCGGAAAAGTCAATCGGGTGGCGCCGATGCAGATTACCGGCAAGATCAATCCCTTCAGCGAGGAGGCCTATTCGGATGTCGTGGTGAAATTCGATAACATTGATCTGCTGGCCGTAGGCCCGTACGCAGGGAAATATGCCGGGTATCCGATTGCCAAAGGCAAACTGTCGTTCGACCTTGCTTACAAAGTGGCCAAACAGGAACTGGCGGCTGAAAATAGAGTGGCCATCGACCAGCTGACATTCGGTGAGAAGACTAATAGTCCCGACGCAACGTCACTTCCGGTTCCGTTTATTGTCGCCTTGTTAAAAGACCGGAACGGCCGGATCGATATTGATCTGCCGATTCGCGGCGATCTCAAAGATCCTGATTTCAAATACGGGAAAGCGGTCATTTCGACATTGCTGAACATTCTCGGAAAAGTCGCCGCTTCGCCGTTTTCTCTCATGGGCAAGCTCATTCCGGGAGGAGGGGACGGGGAGGAGTTGCAATTCATTGAATTCGCCCCTGGAGCCGCTACGATTTCTACTTCTGAGATCAAAAAGCTGGATGCGTTGATGAAAGCTCTGGAAGAACGCCCCAGCCTTCGGCTGGACATTGCCGGTACGGCTGACCCAGTGCGCGATAGACAGGCGCTGAGGCTCCAGAAACTCATGGCAGCAGTTCAGGCCAGATGGCGAACTGAGAGAGGCAAACCTGCAGCAAGCGAGGAAATCATTCCAGCTGAAGAAGAACAGCGGCTGATCAAAGATCTCCACGATGAGCACCAGAAAAAGACGGCACCGGCCACTCCGGCATCCAAGACCGATGTGCCGTCTAAGCCGCCGACGTATGAAGAGATGAAGCAGATGTTAGCCGCAGCGACACTCTTGGATGAAGAGGGGCTGCGGAGTTTGGCCCGACAGCGGGCCGACCGGGTTCGCGAGCACGTGACTGGCGAGGGGAAGCTGTCCGATGAACGTGTCTTTCTGCTCGACGTTGACCTGACGGCATCAGATCATGAACAGGTGCGTAGCCGACTGTCAGTCACCGCGGCACCCTGATCGATTGCGCGGGGATGCAAGGTCGTGACGCGGCGTCATCAGAGCTGTGCGATGG
>Ga0105096_10000373_pt1 | contig 14977 bp, 11 predicted proteins | sample PPLLak3cmMay2015_FD_87036 | JGI IMG/M metagenome (GOLD analysis project Ga0105096, IMG submission 87036) | Freshwater sediment microbial communities from Prairie Pothole Lake near Jamestown, North Dakota, USA - PPLs Lake P7 Core (1) Depth... | ecosystem: Environmental > Aquatic > Freshwater >... | reverse complement strand
TCGGCAACCACCACTACAGCTACAATAACATGGGCTACCTACCAAAGCGCAACAAGCGTAGAATATGGTTTGGCCGGATATTGGCAGGGCAATACCCAAATTGGGCGTGTGCACAATGTTAGCAACACAGTAACCTTAACCAATTTGTTGCCTGGCACACAGTATGACGTTTATGTGCGTGATACTTGCAACCCCACCGTTTGGGTCGGACCTTTTACTTTTAACACCGCATGTAATGCAGCATTAAACGGTACCTATACCATAGGCGGTACCGCAGGCACAAACAACTTTGTTACATTTCAAGACGCATTAAATGCCCTTAATTACTGTGGCGTTGCCGGCCCTGTAACCATGCAACTAACCGGTGGCAAGCACCTTGGCTATTTTGACTTTGGCAATATACCGGGCACTTCTGCTAGCAACACGGTAACATTTGCCGGCACGTTAGGCGCAGATAGCTTGGTAGGCACAACCTTTAACTACCTGCTTCAACTTTCAGGCACCCACCATGTAAACTTTAAAAACATAACGTTTGCAACGCAGAATGATGAATATTTGATTTGGATGCGCAACCAAACGCATCACATTGTATTTGATAGCTGCGAATTTGTTGGTACCCAATCAAACTTGTTTTCTAACGTTTTGATGGCCGCCTCGGCCAATGTTAGCACTGCCAACTCTCCCGGCAAAAATGCCAATCACATTTCGGTTTCTAACTCTACATTTAAAAACGGGTATTACGGCTTTTATGCTATTGGCGATGTTACCGAAGGTGCCAACACCTTTGTGTTGAGCAACAACACCTTTGTTAACCAATACAATAGCGCCATTTATTTTAGAACTATTGATACCCTGATGGTTGATGGCAACACCATAAACAACCAAATCGGAAGCAGTTTTAACAACAGCATATATCTCCTTAATGTTAGCCATGCCAACATCAATGCAAATGCAATTAACACCATTAGCAATGGTATAACCTTGGTAAACAGCGTAAGCACAGGTACACCAAACGTTATTTCAAACAACATGGTTATTGCAGGCGAAAACCACATTGCCCTAAATAGCTGTAGCAATACCCAAGTTTATCACAACACCACAGGTGGTAATGGGGTAGGTGCATATTTGGCCGGTACCAACAGCAATGTTTCAGTGCTTAACAACATCTTCCACTCGCAGCAAAATGTTGCGTTTAGAAGCCTGCAACTAATACCAAATCTTACGCTTGATTATAACATTTACCACCGCGCTAATGCCGGAAATCTTGCTGAATATTTAGGCAACCATGCAGATTTAGCCGCTTGGAAAACCGCGCAACCCGCGCTTAATGTTAACGCGCTGCAGGGCAATGCAAACTTTGTGTCGAATACCGATTTGCACGTAATTGGACAATTGGCAAATAATGTGGGCTTAAACCTAGCCGGCATTACTACCGATTTTGATGGCGAAACCCGCCCCATGGCACCCGCTACAAGTGTAGATATTGGCGCGGACGAGTTTACACCAAAAGTATTAGATGCCACCGTAACCGCTTTTTATGAGCCAATCTTTAATTGCGGAAATACGAGCACCAGCGTTTCTGTAGTCGTGCGTAATTTGGGTTCTGCAACCATTTCAACCCTGCCGGTAACGGTGTTGGCTACCGGTGGGTTAACCGCAACCTTGAGTAGTAACTTTAGTGTGAGCTTGCCTTTTGGCGCCATTGATACCTTGCTGATTGGCACACTAAATACCGCTAATCTAACCGCCCCGGTAACACTAACGGCCTTCTCTCAACTCAGCAATGATGAGGATAACGGAAATGACACCTTGGTTAGACAACTTTATTTTATTCCAACACAACCACAGCCGCTACCTGCTGCTGTTGTTTGCCCTACCGCCACTACAGATACCCTGTTTGCAACCCCACTACCGGGCGTAACCTATGGTTGGTTTGCCAGCCAAAGTGCCGCCACACCTGTGGATACCGGCAACGCTTTCGGGTACAACCCAACGCTACAAACCGATTGGTATTTGGGTTACGCACCGCTTGCTCTTGATGTACTTTCAACATCTACCAATCTGGCAAACAATTACAACGGTGGTGTTATGTTTAATATTCAGGCCAAAAAGAACATTGCCATAGATAGCATTTCAGTAGTTAGTGGTTACCCTATGGGCACTAACTTCCTCTTCGAAGTGTATTACATAGCAAACAGCTTGGTAAGCGGTAATGAACAAGACCCAAACCCTTGGATTTTGCATGAAACCATTACGGCAACCAGCACCGGTGTGCCACAAATGCTGGCATTGTCCACGCCTATAACCATTGCACAAGGTGCACATTATGCCATGTACTTGGCATATCCCTGCTATGCTGTGCCGGTAACCACAACAACGCCTCAGGTGTTTAGCAACAGTTCGTTAATTATTACACCCGGCAATGCGTTGCTGAGTAAGTTTAATTATACCATCCCAAATAAACAGTTTAGCGGCAGCATTTATACCCACGAAATTGAATGCTCAACCGCACGCACATTGGTGCAAACGCAGTTTAATTCAGATACCGCTTTTGCCAGCTTTACTACCCAGGTTAGCCAACCTAATAAGGTTGATGTTAATGCCAGCGCCAGCAATGGCCAACTAGTTAACTGGTTATTTGGCGATGGCGGCACAGCAACAGGTGCTATAGCCACACACATTTATACTACCGGAGGCAGCTAAACCATACTTTGCACAGTTACTGATACGGTGTGCAACACGGTTGATACTGCCACCTTTACTGTGCAAATGACCATTGGTATTGATGAAAACGAATTGGCCAACCGCATAAACATTTATCCAAACCCAAGCACCGGCATTTTCACGGTTAGCGTAAACATGCCCCAGCAGCAAGATGAGGTGGGTGTAGAAGTGCTTGATGCCCTTGGCCGAACCGTGCAAAAAACAACGGTTGTTGCCAGCGGCAGCACCACTGAGTTTACTTTGAATTTAACTGAACAACCCACCGGTTTGTACATGGTGCGCTTGCACTTTGGCAATGCGGTGGTGGTAAAGAAAGTTACCAAGCAATAACCTTGCTTCTTAGCTAAACCGCCAAGCCCCATGCCTAAACGCATGGGGCTTTTTTTGCTTTAATGATTACATTTCCACAAACATAAAGGCAATGAAAAAACTGATACTCCTTCTATTTTGCCTGCCGATAATGGCTATTGCCCAACAGCCTTTTGGGTATCATGCAAATTGGTATTTTACATATTGGGAATTTGGTGCAGAAGGGTACAAACATATCGAACATGTAGGCGATACGAATATGCATGGCATGAATTGGCTAGCGTTTGACGTAACGGGTACCTTTCAACTCCGCACCGGACCCGGGCCGAATGATTACATCAAAGCCTCAAATGTTGATTTTGGTAGCCTCTATTTTGCTACGCGCAACGACTCTGTTTTTCGGTTGTGGAATGACACCATACCTTACCTGCTTTACGATTTTAGTGCCAGCATTGGCGATAGTTGGCAGTATGCCCCCGCTGATACCGGCTGGGGTTGCCCCGATGCCCCCATTGCTACAGTGGTTGAAATTGGTTACGACACCATTCAAGGCCAGGCATTTAAATATTGGAATATTTCTCTTCCGGCAGACACCTTTTTTATACATGGTCAACCACAATATCAAACTTCTACGCTCTACGCGTTACACACCAAAATTTATAAAGACTTTGGATACACGTGGTTTAACAACCTGTTTGATATATCACCAAACCCGTGTAATGGCATTGTTTTTAAAACTGCCCAATTGAATTGGTACCAAATGCGCTGCTTTAGCAATGATAGCGCATCCATTCAGTTAAGCAGCCAGGCATGCAACTATTGGTCTTTTATTGGGGTTGATGAATATGCTTTGGCAAATACCAAAATCTACCCAAACCCAACTGAAAAAGCTTTTACGATACAGAGCGAAACACCGATAACACGTGTTGAGATTTACTCCTTGCAAGGACAAAAACTAGGCGAAACAACAACCACCGAGCTCATTGAATTGCCACCTGCCAGTGGCGTTTACCTCATCTCCATTTATTTTGAAAACGGAATGGTTACAACTCAAAAAGTGATAAAACGCTAAACGAAAAGAGGCGGCCCGTTCAGGTCGCCTCTTTTCGTTTCATTATAAAATAAGCTGTTCTTAATCCAACTTCTTTTTAACTTGTACCTCTTTAAACGCTTCTACAATGTCGCCATTGCGCATGTCGTTGTAGTTGTTCACGTTTAGGCCACATTCGTAGCCCTTGCTCACATCCTTCACATCATCTTTAAAGCGCTTAAGCGAACCTAATTCTCCGGTAAATACCACTACACCATCGCGAATAAGGCGGATTCTGCTGTTCCTCGCAATGGTGCCATCGGTAACCATACAACCGGCAATGGTGCCCACTTTGCTAATCTTAAAGGTTTCGCGTATTTCGGCTGTGCCCGTAATCTCTTCTTTAAATTCTGGGCTAAGCATGCCTTCCATGGCATCTTTAATCTGATTGATAGCATCGTAAATAATACTGTATAGGCGAATATCAACAGTTTCGCGCTCGGCAATTTTGCGAGCACTAGCACTTGGGCGCACTTGGAAACCAACGATTATGGCATCAGAAGCAGAGGCCAACAATACATCGCTTTCAGTAATCTGACCAACTGCTTTGTGGATGATGTTAACCGCAATTTCTGGCGTAGAAAGTTTTTGCAGTGAATCGGCCAATGCTTCGATTGAGCCATCCACGTCACCTTTCAACACAAGGTTTAGTTCTTTAAAGTCGCCAATCGCCAATCGTCTGCCGATTTCCTCAAGGGTCATCTTCTTCTGGCTGCGCACATTTTGTTCGCGCTGCAGTTGCAAGCGTTTAGCGGCCATTTGCTTGGCTTCGCGCTCATCATCCATTATAATGAAGCGGTCGCCAGCTTGTGGTGCACCATCTAAGCCCAACAGGCTAACGGGTGTGCTTGGTCCGGCCTCTTTCATGCGATGTCCGCGCTCATCAAGCATAGCCTTTACTTTACCGCTAAACATGCCGGCCAAAACGTAGTCGCCCATTTTCAGGGTGCCACTTTCTACCAAAATGGTGGTAACGTAGCCACGGCCTTTATCAAGGCTGGCTTCTATTACGGTACCCATGGCATTTTTATTCGGGTTGGCTCTCAGGTCTAAAAGTTCCGCTTCTAAAAGCACTTTTTCTAAAAGCTCTTTAACACCTTGTCCGCTCTTTGCAGAAATATCTTGGCTCTGAATTTTGCCTCCCCAATCTTCAACCAGCAAGTTCATTTGAGCGAGCTGTTCTTTTATTTTTTCAGGATTTGCCGCTTGGCGATCTACCTTGTTTATGGCAAAAACGATGGGCACACCGGCCGCTTGCGCGTGGGCGATGGCCTCTTTGGTTTGCGGCATTACGGCATCATCAGCAGCAACTACTATAATGGCGATGTCAGTAACTTGAGCACCACGGGCACGCATGGCGGTAAACGCTTCGTGGCCCGGTGTATCAAGAAATGTAATTTTCTGGCCTCCTTCTAACTGAACCGCATATGCACCGATGTGCTGGGTTATACCACCGGCTTCGCCAGCAATTACGTTCGCCTTGCGGATGTAATCTAGCAGCGAAGTTTTACCGTGGTCAACGTGGCCCATTACGGTTACGATTGGGTAGCGTGGCTCCTTATCCTCTTCTTTATCTTCTTCCGTTATAAAGGTGTCGGTAACTTCTTGGTCAACAAACTGAGCCTCAAAACCAAACTCTTCGGCTACCATACTTAGCATTTCGGCATCAAGGCGTTGGTTCATGGTAACCATCATACCAATACTCATCAAACTAGAAATTACCTTGGTAACCTGCACGTCCATCATGTTGGCCAATTCTGTTGCCGTAACAAACTCAGTTACTTTCAGAATCTTGCTTTCGCCTGCCAAACGTTCGCCTTCAATGGCATCACGTTCTTGGCGATCTGTGCGCTTTTGGCGTCTGATCTTCGCGCCTTTGCTCTTTTTGCCGCTGGTTAATTTCTCCAGTGTTTCTTTAATCTGCTTCTGGATTTGTTCATCCGTCAGCTCAACTTTTTCAACCTTTTTAGGGCGGTTATCAGGACGCGGTTTTTGAGGTGCACCGGCCGTTTGCCCGGGGCGGTTTGCCCCTGGTGTTGCGGCTTGGTCTGGCGCTTTTTTAATGCGCTTGCGCTTGCTGCGGTCTATATTATCAGCTGGCTTTTTCTTTGGTCTTTCTGTCGGTAGCTCAATTTTTTGGCCGGTAAAACGGGGGCCATCAAGCTTTATGTATTTGGTGGTAATCGTATCTGAGCCGGCAACTTTTTCAGGTGCCGCGGGAGCCGCTGTTTCTGCTGTTGGTGTAGTTTCAGCTACAGGCGCTGCAGTGGTTTCAGCTTTAACATCAGCCGGCTTTTCTGCTTTTGTTGCTTCTTTGGCAGCGGGCTCTTCTTTCGCTTTTGGGGTCTTTTTCTTTGGAGAAAGATCAATATTACCCATTAGTTTCACGCCCTCTAACTTACCTGCTCTACCCTTGATGAGTTGGTCTTCCTGCTTAGCGGGAGCTTCTTCTGCCTTTACTGGCTCGGGCGCATTTTCTTTTGCAACCACAGGTTTTTCTGCAACCGGGGCAACCACAGGTTCTGCAGGCGGAGCTGGTGCTGGTTCGGGTTCAGGCACCACAATAGGTGGTGGTGGCGGTGGCGGTGCAACAACCGGAGCTGGCTCTGGTTTAGCAACGGGTTTTGGCGGCTCAACAGGGGTCGGTGCTGGTGCAATAACCTCTTCTTTGTGCTTAAAAGCTTCCTTCTCTGCACGCAAAGATTCTTTCTCTTCGCGTACCGATAGGCTTACTTGCTCTGATTTTTCTTTGCGAGAGCGGTCTTGCTCAAACTCGCTAAGCAAGATTTGATACTGCTCATCAGAAATCTTGGTATTGGGATTATCCTCTACCTCAAAGCCTTTGGCAGTGAGGGTTTGGATGGCCCGGTCTTTACCGATGTTCAGTTCTTTTAAAACCTTGCTTAATCTGATTGTACTCATGTAATAGCCGCTCTTTCGGTGTATAAAATAGTTCCTTTATTAGTCTTCAAATTCAGACTTAAGGATGTTACGTACTTCAATAATTGTTTCTTCTTCCAGATCTGTGCGGTTAACCAAATCTTCAATGCTCATATCAAGCACTGACTTGGCTGTATCGCAGCCCACCTTTTTTAGTTCGTCAATAATCCATTGATCAATCTCGTCACGGAATTCTGTCAACTCAACGTCCTCTTCCTCAACCACGTCATCACGGTAAACGTCAATTTCGAAGCCGGTTAAGCGGCTTGCTAATTTAATGTTGTTACCGCCTTTGCCAATGGCCAAGCTAACTTGGTCGGGTTTAAGGTAAACATCAACACGTTTTGCCGCCTCATTAATGTTCATTGAACTAATTTTTGCAGGTGCCAAAGCGCGGGTAATCAACAATTGTTGATTGCTTGTGAAGTTGATCACATCAATATTCTCGTTGCGCAATTCGCGCACAATTCCATGTATACGAGAGCCTTTCATACCCACACAAGCCCCAACAGGGTCAATGCGGTCGTCATAACTTTCTACAGCTACTTTGGCTTTTTCGCCTGGGGCGCGAACAACTTTGCGCACCATGATAAGGCCATCGTAAACTTCGGGGATTTCTTGTTCAAACAGTTTTTCTAAGAAGCGCTCATCCGTGCGGGAAAGAATAACTGTTGGCTTGCTGCCTTTAAAAGCTACTGAACGCACCACGGCACGCACGGTGTCGCCTTTTCTAAAAAAGTCTTTTTCCGGTATCATTTGATCGCGCGGCAATATGAGTTCATTGCCTTCGTCATCATAAATAATCAATTCGCGATGGCGCACGTGGTGCACTTCGCCACTTATTATTTCGCCTTCCATATCTTGATAGCGCTTGAACAATTCTGCACTATCATGCTCTTGAATGCGCGCCACAAGGTTTTGGCGGAAAGCCAAGATAAACCTCCGACCGAGGTCGATGATTTTTACTTCTTCAGTAACATCCTCGCCAACTTCAAAATCAGGCTCAATTTTTAATGCATCAGAGAGTTTAATCTCCATGTTTTCATCTTCTAGCGCATCATCTTCTACAATGGTGCGGTTGCGCCAAATTTCAATGTCGCCCTTATCAGGGTTTACAATGATGTCGAAGTTTTCGTCAGAAACGAATTTTTTTCGCAATTGATTGCGAAACGCGTCTTCTACAAACGCCATTAGGGTTACCCTGTCAATGTTTTTCTCTTCTCTAAATTCCGAGAACGACTCGATTATAGCCTTGTTTTCCATTTCGTGTGTAAGGAACTAAAACCTTATTTCAATTTTTGATTCTTCAATTTCTTCAAAAGCAATTTCGCGATCTATAGCGCTATCCTTTTTCTTTTTACCGGGGATGTTTAGTGTGAGTGCTGTATCAGTAACCACGGTTAACTCGCCAATCAGTGCCTCACCACCCTTTGTTTTTACTTTTAGCCAACGGCCTACATTATTAACAAACTGGCGGTGCACCCGAAACGGCCTATCAAGGCCGGGAGACGACACTGTGAGCGCAAAGTCTTCCACTTCACGATCTAAAGTCGCCTCAATCGCTCTGCTAATAAGCTTCAGTTGATTCACTTTTATTCCCCCATCAACATCCACAAAAATATTGATGTTGTTTCCCGGAAGCATCTCTAATTCAACCAAATAAGCTTCGTGTGCCGCTAGGGCTAAATTAATTGCTTCGTTTACTTTGCTTGCTTCCATTGGGCAATAAAATAGGGGACCTTGGTCCCCCTTCATTACATCTTTATTTCGCGGGCAAATATATAATTATTCAGCAAACGCCCGAAGCAGCATTTCAGTTACTGTTTTCATGCCATTTGCCGCTGTATCTTGTATATAAACGGCTTGCTTACCTGCCGGAACCGCGTTTGGGTCTAGCACATAAATCGGCACTCTTGGTTTAACTGCGTGCACCAAACCTGCTGCCGGATATACGTTTAGCGAGGTGCCAATAATCAGGAGCACATCTGCTTTTTGTACGAGACTTACAGCAGCATCCATCATGGGCACATCTTCGCCAAACCAAACCACATGTGGTCTAAGTTGGCTGCCTTTGGGGCAAAGGTCTCCGGGGTTTATTTCTTTGGCTGTAACGTCAAAGTAAATATCCGGATGATGCTCACCACGCGCTTTGTTCAATTCGCCATGCAAATGCAGCACATGGCTAGATCCAGCACGTTCATGCAAATCATCCACATTCTGGGTAATGATGTCAACCTTAAAATAAGCTTCAAGCTCTAGCAGGGCATAGTGCCCTTGGTTGGGAGTTGCCTGAGCCAGTTGAAGCCTCCGTTGGTTATAAAACCGCAGAACTAGTCCGGGGTTTTTTGCCCAGGCTTCAGGTGTTGCTACATCATAAATGCTGTGCTCTTCCCAAAGCCCATCACTATCTCTAAACGTACGTAAGCCACTTTCAGCGCTCATTCCGGCACCCGTAAGTGCCACTAAGTTATTCATATTGCAAGAAACTTACGGGCGATGTCAATTAGCCATCAGCGAGGTCAAATCTTTGTCTTTACAAAACAGAAAAAGCATGTCGCTATTGGCGACAGGAAATATCTTTTCCATTCTTCCAGATGGCAGATTTACTTGCTTAATAACATAATCATCACCCATACAAAAAAGTTGCAGTTCACAATCCTTAAGTGCTAAACTGGCAACCATTATGGCCTTATAGCTAAGAATTCGGCTTTTAGCGGATAAGCTAAAGCTGCCAAACTCTGCCAATGTCAACTCCATAGTTATGCGTTTTAATTGTTGTTGGTTTGTTTAAGTCAATATGTGGTTTTATATTCTGATCAATAGGCTTGCCGATTTTTTGAGTTAGTACTGTTATTGTGTTAAAAATAGAGGGCTTGAAAGTTTAAACAGGCTGTACTGATCGTAATCGGGGCGTTTTTGATTTTGCCAAATTACTTAGCACAGACATGTTGTAATGATCTTTAAGTTGCACATATGCATACGCTTGTGTACTAGACGCACCAATTCGTCTTTTTTCAAAATCGGCAGTTAGGCCGAGGTTAATGCGCTCAGCACCAATAGTCTTAGCTCTTATAATGCTTTGATATAGCGCTTGTCTGTAGGAATGGTATTCTGCTTGTAAGCTATAATCAACACCAATAAACATGGCCGAATATGTTTTTCCTGAAATATAGTTGAAGATAACAGCGGCAACTTTTTCGGGGGTATGCTTTAGCCTTAATTCTATAACCTCCCAATTGGGCGCTAGCGCGATGTTTTTGAACAACTTAAACGGAAGTGTATAAGTATTTAATACTAAACTTTTGCCTTTTACCTGATTATACAATTCGTACCACTTTTCAATTTGTTGAATGCTTGCATTTTTTACTAGCGATACTTCAAATTGATTTTCCTTTTTCAAAATGGTATTCCGCACGTGCCTTCTGCCCTTAGCACTAAGGCTATTTACCCATTCATTCGAAGTTTGCCAATGCAAGGAAGTTATAGCATTGCTGGTTGGAAGTTCAGATTTAATAAAACCGTACTCCATCATATATTTATCTAGTTCTTCATCCTTCTGGGCAAAATCTCGGAACATAATGGCATTGGCGTTGTACTTTTCTTGCAAAGTAGAAGAGAACTCAAACATTGCCTTTAGCGCAGATTTCCAAAGCGGATTTGTTTTATCCAAATAAAGGTGTTCGCCTTCTGTAAGCATAGAACCCATCATTACATTGGTTGATGTTAGAAAGTCGTCACCTTGTTTTTGCCGTATATCCTCTACTAGCTCTGATAAGGACTCACTGGCCAGCATATCATCTTTACTCTTGGTTGTTGTAAAAAATGTAGCCAGCACGGGCTTGTTGTCGCGGTCTTTAACAAGCAGATAGTCAAACTTCCAATTGTTAACTGCATCTAGATTATTAGTAAAACTATGTTGCAAAAATTTACATCCTTCCCAATCAAATGTACCGCGCCCGTTAAATAGGCTATCCCATAACGATTTATCAATTTCCGCAATGCTAGATGGCGTTTCTATATGCAATTCCGCAGCTTGAAGAGCTTCGGATATCTTTTCTTCTATAATTTTTTCCTCTGGGATTGGCATCTTAAAAGCCTTGAAAATAGAACCAATAGCAAACTCTTCTTCAATAAGCGTTTGCTCAAAGTTGTACGCTAAGCGGGCAACCATTTCTTCAATCTGAATAAATGTATGTAGCCTTGTAATGGTGAAGCGGATACCTGTGTTTTTTAAGGGAACCGCAGGGTAAATCCCAAGGTTTAGGTAAAAACCATCAGCTACCATTTTTTTAATAATACTGTTAGCTATTTTCGGCAGGCTAACGCCTACAAAAAAAACTGGTGAATCAGTTTGGTGCACAACAGGCAGCCCATACTTGCTCAACATCAAATTTGTAAATTGAATGTTGTCTTGCAAATCACTCTTCAAATCTTCTATTTCAGGGCTTAGGTGAATCTTTGCAACTTCTAAAGCTGCGCCTAAATTGCCAGGCTGCATAGGGCCTGAAGTAATAAGCGGACCACCGCACGAACGCACCAGTTGATATTGCTGATAGGTTGGAAACACGAGTACCGCCCCACCAGTAGCAAAAGCTTTGGCAAGCGAAACAGCGATAACCTGCTTGCGGTGCATTGTCGCTTGTTGCATAACATAGCCCGAGCCGTTTGGGCCAAAACAGCTCATACCATGCGCATCATCTACATAAAAATGAAGTTGCTCGTATTTTTCCATTAGGGCATGAATAGCTTGTATGGGCGCGCCATCACCATACATGCTATAAATACCATCAGCCAAATACCAGATATTTTTATAATGAGGCCGCAGTTCAATAATTTTTTGCTCAAGCATTTCGAGGTTATTGTGGCGAATCATATCCACATGTATGCCGCGGGCTTTCAGCATATTAGCAGCTCCTTGTACACTGCTGTGCACTTGGTGGTCTAAAATAACCGCATCGTCATCATGTACCAAAACCGGTAATGCAGCGATGTGGCCTAGTGTAGTGGTGGGTACAACGAGGGCGTAACTGCCTTGAAAAATCTGCTTAAAATACTCTTCGAGTTGGTCATAAATACCTAGTGAGACGTATGCTCGAGAGCTTGAGAATTGCGTTCCGAAGCGCTCAATCGCTTCAATAGCCCCCCCTTTTACACGTTCATCAAACTCTAAACCCAAATAGCTACACGAACCGAAATTAGCGGTAGGCTTATTGTTGAGGGTGATGTTGTTTCCGGTAAATTTGGCGTCTTGAGTAGACAGGTGCGCAATACCGTTAAATGAAGCTTCTTGCGCTATCTGATAAACAGATTGCACAAACGAATGATAATTTTTCATGAAATTTGCCCTTTATTTTTAACTTTTCAAAAGTTTGAAGAACTGCTGCATATTGCAAGGTATTGAATACTCAATTATTTAACAGATCAGTGAGTATAAATACTTAACCGAATACTACGAAATGAAGTTTATTAGCCAACATGTAGATTTACAATGGATAGGCCCGGTGCTGGAAGCAACTTATAAATCTGGGCCTAAAATAGACTTAGCCACCGCAAAAACTATCCTCCGCGAAAGACTTGAATTTACAGAAGGGAAAAGCGTACCTGTTTTGGTTATAGATTCTGGTTTAGTTAGTATGGATAAAACTGCTCGAGACTTTCTTTCGAGTAATGAAGGAATACAGGGGATTCGTGCCAGTGCTTTGATAAGTTCATCTATAGTAAATAGCATGTTGGTAAATTTTGTTTTAAAAATATCCCGCCCTGACCTCCCTGTTAAAGTATTTACCAAACGAGACGATGCGATGGAATGGCTCCAAACTTTTGCCAATGCCGCTGAGTCAAATTAGCGATGATAAGCGATTAGAAGCGATAAGCGATTTGCTCATTCAGTTTTCTTTGGGCAACTTTGATGTGCAACTGCCCATTTCTGAAAACGAAGATGATATTGACGCCATTATAGCTGGCGTAAATATGCTTGGCGAAGAGCTTAATGACGTTACCATTTCTCGAGATTTTTTAAGCCGCGTTTACAACAGTATGACTGAAATGCTGTTTGTAGCTGGGCTAGACGGCACCATTTCAGATGCCAATGAAATGGCCTGCAATCAATTAAATGCATCTAAATATGATTTGATTGGAACCAATTTGTTTGACCATGTTTCACTCAAAGGGCACAAAAAAGTACTTAATAGCAAAAACATTTTTGCCAAAGCAGACAAGGCGCTTGTAAATGGCAATTTAACCCAACGACCAGAAGTTGCTCTGCGCTGCAGCTTTAGCATGCTTCGAGACAATGTTAACGAGCCGATGGGAATACTTCTTATTTCTGAAGACATCTCAGACCAATTAGCCACCGAGAAGCGAATCATACGCACGATTGTAGAAACTCAAGAAAAGGAACGTAACCGCTTTGCCAGTGACTTGCATGACAGCCTAGGCCAACAACTTTCAGGCATTCGGTTTTATATCTCGGCAATGCAACATGGCTTAGGAGATGACGAAAACCTTATCAATCAATTTGAAAAAACCCTGAACGGCATAGATAGCGCCATTGATGAACTACGCAACATCTGTTTTAATTTAATGCCTCGCACGCTTGAAAATCACACCCTAGTTTACTCCATTAATGAGCTAGCCAGCAAACTGAGCGCAACAAGTGAATTGGACATTCAACTCGAAAATGACAAGGTATTGCCTGCTTTACTAAAGCAATTTGAAATTGCATGCTTTAGAATTGTGCAAGAATTTTTGAACAATGCAATGCGACACGGCAAAGCATCAACAGTAAAAATTAAAATAAGTGTGGTCAAAAAAGAAAAAGAATTACATATTTTTCTAACTGATGATGGCCTTGGTTTTGACTTAGAAGCGGCCACAACTAAGCCAGGCATGGGTTTACGCAACATTCAGACCCGGGTAGAATCATACTTTGGGGCAATGGATTTTCATTCAAAGCAAGGCGAAGGCACAAAACTTTTAATGAAGTTTCCATTAGCATTTGTTATTTTGCGCTAGCAATTTCAAAAAAATATGAAAATCATCCACCTCCTAATCGTTGATGACCACCCCATTATTAGGGATGGTTTGCGCAATATGTTGGAAACCCAACGAATCTACACATTCAAAGTTTTTGAGGCTGAAAATGAACTTCAAGCAATTGACGTGGTAAATAGCCAACCTATTGATGTGGTGATAATGGATTTTCAATTGCCCGATAAAAAAGGGCATGAAATTACAGCCACATTGCTGGCTTTAAATGCAAATCTTAAAGTGCTTGGCTTATCAAATTATGATGAGTATGCTTATGCTTTGGACATGTTAAAGGCAGGTGCCCGTGGCTATGTGCTTAAAAATATAGGCACAAAAGATTTACTTGCTGCCATATCTGAAATTATGGATGGTAAAGTTTATTACAGCAATGAAATAGCTAACAAGCTGATAAACCACAAGCTAAAGCAATTATTGTTAGAAGAAGACGGAAATAACGCCTACAAAACTAAAGTTCAAGAATCAGGGGTGCCACTTTCTGTGCGCGAAATGCAAATTGTACGGTTGATTGCCGGTGAGTACACCAATGATGAAATTGCAGGCAAACTTGCCCTGAGTAAACGCACTGTTGATAATCATCGGCAAAATATGCTCAACAAATTGCAACTCAGAAATACTGCGGGCTTAGTGCGCTATGCCTACCAGCACGGCTTGCTTTAACGCGCTTACTGAACAACGTATTTTACAAACTCAGGGAGCTTGCTCTCTGAGTTTTTTAATTTCAGCACATTGTATTCGGCACTAACATAAACTGTTGTTGTTGGCGAGGTTAATCCGGGTTTCCACCCAAAATTGCGGTCTTCAAAGTTTGTGCTCTTAAAGGTTTGAAAGCGGTACTCAACCGCGCTACCGCCATACACTTCTATA
>Ga0105096_10000372_pt1 | contig 15019 bp, 2 predicted proteins | sample PPLLak3cmMay2015_FD_87036 | JGI IMG/M metagenome (GOLD analysis project Ga0105096, IMG submission 87036) | Freshwater sediment microbial communities from Prairie Pothole Lake near Jamestown, North Dakota, USA - PPLs Lake P7 Core (1) Depth... | ecosystem: Environmental > Aquatic > Freshwater >... | reverse complement strand
AGATCCACTACTTCCAGAGCTACCAGTAGTGCCATTAGTACCTGATGTTCCGCTAACACCATTGGTCCCAGATGTACCAGATTCACCTGAGCTACCTGAAGAGCCAGACGTACCTCCACTACCAGATACTCCTGATGTACCAGATGACCCAGCTTCCCCACTTGTTCCAGAGGAACCTGTAGCACCCGATGTACCACTTGTTCCTGTTATGCCAGCTGTACCGCTTGTACCAGATACACCTGTTAATCCACTAGTACCAGATGTACCAGTTGCTCCTGATGTACCAGAAGATCCACCATCACCAGAGGTTCCTGAGGAACCAAAAAATGTTGGGAAGTTACCTAAAGATCCATCACCTCTAACGTATTGATTTATAGTGCCTGTACCAGTCACTACTAAAGTACCAGATGATGTAATAGGATTACCAGAGACAGCAAATGCTGCTGGCATTTGAAGGTCTACACTTGTGACTGTTCCTACAGACCAAGTTCTATTAGCTGACAAATCATAGGTTACACCGTTAATTGTGATAGTTCTACTATCTGGAACTGGTGTGTAACCAAGAATACCTATTATATCTAAAGCTGTCAAAGGGGCAGCTGATGTAACTAATCCCTTACCATTTACAGCAAACTTAAGAGGAGTGTTTGTACCATAAACATTGGCATTCACTGTAGCAAGAGTGGTTGTAAGAGGAACCCCTGTGGTTCCAACACCTGACACATCTCCTTGCAAAATGATTGCACCAGAAGGAATATTTACAGCTGTTGTGGTAACATTGGTTACCAAGCCCTTATTGTTCACAGTCACTACAGGAATCAATGTAGATGATCCATAAGTGCCTGGGTTAGCGTTAACTGTAGCTAATGTAAAAGGAACATTACCTGGACCAGTTGCTGTACCATCACCTGTTAAACCAGTGATGTAGTTACCAGCAGGCTGATATGATGTAGAGTCTAAAGAACCATCCCCTTTAACAAACTGACTTGATGTTCCTCCAGAGGTAATGAATGCAGATGATTCAATAGTTCCTGTAAGTTGGAATGTGTAGCCAGCACTGTTAATTACGGTGTTTTGATTCAAAGAACCCCCTAACCTTACAGGTTGTCCAGGTGCTGATTGAATGATACCGTTTTGAAATATATAACCTATTGATGCATCATTAAACTTAGCATCTATTTTTTCTAGAGCAGTTTGAAGATTATCATTAGTGTTAATGCCTGTATAAATGAGATTAGCACCTTCGTAAAATACGCAGGTGCTATTCAGTATAACTGGACATGGGGTGGCTCCACAAGTAACTTTCATGTATGATTAGGTTAGGGTGCTATAGTAGTGGTGGTAGTCGTAGTGCTAGTAGATGTACTAGTGGTGGTAGATGTACTACTAGTGGTAGTTGTGGTGCTAGTGCTAGTGCTAGTTGTAGAAGTGGATGTAGAAGTACTAGTTGTAGTAGTAGTTGTACACGCACAGCTACCATTGATTTTAGCCAGGATTTCCTCAAGGGTGTCTCCAGGAGCTACATCAATATTAGCAAGATACTCACCATCATAGATGACGCACACAGAATTTATAAACGTGGCACAGGTTGGGCAAATTGTGGCAATACGCATAGGTACAAAGTTAATTATTATTAATGATTTTCAATGACTTATAAAAAAGTTTTAGACATAATATAGCTATCATCTCCTGCTTTCTTTCTGTATAGTAATGTCAAATTCCTTAGCAAAATCAGCATCCAAAATACCACCATAGGTGAATAGGGATTTGGTTATGGGGAACATCTTACCCAAGTTTTTAATAGGCTGGGCTTTTTTTCTTACTTGCTCTACAGAAAGCTCAGGATTAGAGGTGTCCACCCCTGTCATTTCCATAGTAATGTGGCTTACAAACTTGCCAATATCTCCAAAGATACCCATGGCTGGGAAAGCAGAACCGCTCATAATCTTCTGGAACTCAGCAGGATTATAGAAGAAGGAAAGCTCTCCAATGAATTTATCAATTGTTCTTTGGGCATATCTGTGGAAGTTCTTATCAGCTCTGTTATCATCATCATCTGGAGCAGCAAACCCTAGGGCAAACATAGCACCAAACATAGACAAGAGAATAGAAAGTTCCTTCACCTGGTTTCTGAGGTTAGTCCTAATCATATCTATGAACTCATCCCTATCCATTTCTAGAGGCTTACCTGTACGCTTCTGATATTGCTCAGCAAACTCTTCATACATCTTATCCATCAGCATAAGTCCATCTTCGTTAACAGAAATAACGTCAGTTATCTGTTTTATGGTTTTTATGATGTTTAAGGATAGGAACATTGAAAAAAGCCTAATCCTTCCTATATCATACTTCTCTCCTGTGGTGAGACCATCTTCTCCTATTTCTACAGAGAAGTCATCACTCACCTTTCTGAACTCCCCAAAACGTGTATCCAAAAGTTTAGGAATCCAGTTCTTGAACACCATCATAGACTTGGTCCAAATGTTCATTCCCATACGATTGAGATCACTATCAGCTAAGTTACCTGTAGCATTTCTAGCTATACGTCTGGTTAAGTTCGTGAGACGCTGAAGCTCTTTCACATTAGAAAGGTCCAGACCAGGTATTACCAACTTACCATCTTCTAGCTTCTTGGTAACATTAATTGATCTAGTCTTTTTGAGTTCTTCTATCTCCTCATCAATCTTAGAAGACACCTCTTTGTATCTTGCAGAACTATCATATCTATCTTTATACTTCCTCTTGACAAACTCACGAATGCTGACGATCTTTCCATTCTCAACCATTGTGTTCTCTAGAAGGGTGAGGAATATAGATTTCTCAATGTGTTGTTCTGGTTGTCTCATAAACACCATCAAAAAGTCTGAGAAGCTACCTCTTGTCAGGGTAGTTAATCCAGACTTCTGAAGCTCATCATATGTAGGATCGTCTTTCAAAGGCATGAATGTGTCAACAAGTTGCAAGAACATCTTACGCTCATCATCATTCTTAAACTTGTTTCCAACAAGCTTCACCTCATTAGCAAGCACCTCTCTAGCCTTAAAATAGTTACCAGCCTGTGTAGCAATCTGTATGTTACTACCAAATGCGTTCACAGCACCAGATATAAACTCAAGTCCTAATGTTTTAAGTTGGAAAGCTCTGTTTGCAGCATCCATGGTTTTAACCAAAGATGTAGCAGACGGATTCTCATTTATCTTAAATATCTCTCTATTAGTTACATCGTTCAGAGACTTCTTCACAAAGTTCATCACCTTACCTATACCCAGTGGTGTATCGCTGTCAGAGAGCGGATACTTCTGTTCGTATAATAGGGCTCTGAGGAAGTCATCAAATATCTTAGTGTTTTCCTCGTTACCCTTAAGTTCTTCAGGTTTTCCGTTTATATAGATCACCTCACCTGATCTGTTGGTATTCAGGTGACCTTTGAAAGTTTCAATAGTTTTAACTAGCTGCAGTTGATCCTCTACCTCAGACAGATACTTATACTTCTCCATGTGGTTGATGTACAAAATCATGTTCTTAAACACATCCTCACTTACATCAGAATAGTCATTCACCCCATCTTCACCACGTGCGAAGTCATATGTGTAATATTTAGGGATAGCATTTTCTAGTTCACCTGTAAGTTCGTTCACTTGTCCATATCCCACATCATCAGCTTGAAGTTGTAGGTTCTTTCCAAAATTCATTACAGCAGATACATCAAAATCCCAAGCTAAGCTTTCAGCCATTCCTTTTCTTACAAAAGGTAGGAACGTAGAAGCCACCTTGTTACTAATATACCCAGACTCTTTGGCCTTATCATTCATCTCACTGATGAAATTATAAAGCTCAAGAAGCTCTGGATCCTTCAGAAGGTTTTTATACTCCTCTGAATACCATTTAGTTAGAGGATGTCTTTCGATAACATAGTTGTTCCAACCAATAAAATCCTTTCTATCAATATCCCACTTACGTTGTTCATCAAGAATAAGACGCTCCATGAGTTCTTCGTTATCATCATGTAGGTTCTTGATTCTATCTATCTTCTTTTTAAGAAGTTCCCCAGCTTCCTTTCTATATGCATCAATGTCGATGTTATCTATTAACCATTTTTTATCACGATATCCTTCAAGAGCATTATTATCTACACCTTCGAAGAACTTCTTATCAAACTTATATATTAGTTTATTAACCAACTTGTTCTTATCATCTTTCTGATAGATTTGCTGAACCAGTTTTCTTACATCTCCACCCCTGTCTACAAGCTTCTTACGAATAGCCATAAGTTTATCTACCTCACCAAGCGCTTCTCTAGAAGCTCTACCTTTAGCGTTAGTAACAAGTTTGTACAACACCTGCAGAGAAGCCATAGGTAACTCTGATATACCTCTGAAGGTAGAGCCAAGTCCTTTTACAACAGCTTCAGGAGTAAGAAGTCCTCTTACAAGGTTTCTTTGTCCTATAAACTTATCAGCAAACTCACCAGATACATTTTTAATTTGTTCTGCAGAGAGACGAATTTCTCTAGCCTCAGCACTAATACTATCAAGAAGCTCTTTTCTTGATGCTATATCTTCTTTAGCTTCTTCTGTAGTAGCATCTTTTTCCATCTGTTTGTTGTAGATAAGTTCACCAATCAGATCATCTATTCTACCAAACACATCTGCAAACGCATTATACTCTCTCATGTTTGCAGCTATTTCAGAGAGTTTCTCATCTGTAAAATCTTCTCCCTCTGTGTTAGCAGGTCTACCTTTATAGACGGTGTTATAATCATCAACAATCTGTTGACCCTCTTTTCTCATCACCTTAATTACATCCACTAGAGGAGCGATGTTTAATGTTCCTTGGGCTGTACGTATGGCTTGTTTCAAGATGTTTAACCTGTCACGTTTGAACTCACGCTCATCTTCTTCTGTCACCACCTTCTTAGAGATTTGCTTGTATGTAGCGTTCAGTAGGTTAATTAGTTTATCAAGACGTTCAAAACCAGTGGATTCTGTTTGTTCAGAGACAGGAACCAAACGCAGGTCTTCAATCTCTTCTGTGTTAACAGACCCAATAGCAATACCTGTAAGATTAATAGGAGAGTTTTTATTTTTAATGTTCTCCTGTTTCAACTGCATGATGATAGGAATGGCCCTATTCATTCCCATTTCCTTCACACCATATCTCTCATACAGGATGTCCTTATATCTACCAAGCTGGATGTCATAAGCTCCCTGCTTAAACCAAGCAACGTCTTTAGCATCAGCAGCCACGCTCATAAACTTCCAGTCTATAATATTAGCCTTACCACTTTCTTCTACAATTAGAAGGTCAATGGTACCAGCTTCTTTCTCCTTAGGATCATATATAATCGCCTCAGAGAAAACAAGAGGATTCTTGCCATCTTTAGAGAACTTATTGATTAGATCAGTATAATACTTCTCTAGTTTTTCATATATATCCTCATCTACAGTGGATAGTTTTGTCACACGAGGGTCTACGTTCTTCTTTCTTGTTCCATCAGAATTAAAATATCTTCCGTGGATTTCTTCAAAGTATGCGTGACCTTTTACACCAAGCTGCCTCTTAGCTTCGTTAAAGCGCTTCTCTTCTTCTGTAAACACTTTACCAGGGAAGCGTTTTCTATACCAAGCCTTTACAAGGTCAGTTACCCTCTTGGTTACACGCTTAAATGTACCATCGGGTTGTTTCACCTCATACCAGTTGGATGCTTCTTCTGTGTCTAGAAGAATAGGATCTGTAGCTTCCTTATCCACCACCTTCTTAACAGCATCTCGTGTCTCAAGGATGCGTTGTTGAAGAGCTTTCTGAGGATCAGATAGTTGATAGTAGATTTGTTCTGCGCTTGCATCAATAACATCTCCTTCAACTCCTTCCTCAATAATAGCAGCAGCTTCTTGGAATATATCGATGTTAGCTTTCTTATACATTCCCCTGAACCAGTCAAGGATGCTTTCCCACCAGGTTCTGATAATAGATCTGTCTGTCTCATTCATTAGCTCAGGGAACTCTGTTGTACCCTCGTTGTTATATACAATGAGTTCAGCAATCAATTTGTCAACCGCTTCCTTCTTAATCTTACGAATATTGGGCTTTCCATTAGGAAGCTGGTATGCAGGATTGTTTCTATATTCATCAAACGTACGTTTGTATATAGCAAACCTGTCAATCTTAGAGATCATCTGGGTAACCAGATTAGGATTCTTCTGCTCTAGAATAGCCGTAGCAATGTGCACCATTTCTTCTGTCAGTGCTACATTCTCTTTGCCTTCAGCCACAGCAATCACCTTGCTCACTACATCAGCCACAGCGTTAATACCTCTGGCATCAAGCTTAGCACCTCTAGCATATTCAGCAAGGTCCTTAATGGTTACACCCATCTTCTCAAGAATCTGCTTCACCTTACTGATAGTCTCAGGAGAAGCTTGACTTAGAGGCATAGTTCCTTCTTGATCATAAATATCTATAGGAGCTTCTCCATTGTACAAGTCATTTATTTCATCTTCTGTCAGTTTTGTTTTCTGAAAGAAATCATGTCTCTCTTGTAACTCGTTAAATAATTCTTCATTAGGAACAGCTTTAATTCTGTCATCAGATAATCTCTTTGTACTAAAAAGTCTACCCTTTCCTTTAATACCATACTTATTCCTAGCAATTTCCGTAAGTCTATCGTTCTCAGGAAAAAACATAGCATTCTTTAAAAACAAATTATCATCAATGATGTCTTTGTTTTTAAGATAACTTAAAGCGTTCAGTTGTACATTACAAGCCATTCATATTAGTTTTAACAAGTAAATGGATCTTTCTTTTCTCCAGTGGTCTTTTGAGAAGTCTTAGACTTAGAACCGTCCAAGAACTTACTGATAATCACATTATTATCAACATCTTCCACCTTCATAAATCCGTTTTCAATTACAGACTTGTGGTCTGTTGCCCAGAACTCATTAGCTCTGAAGCTGTCTCCCCAGGCATTGATAGCCTTGTAGACAAAGTATTTCTTACCGTCATAAGCTACATGTTCAAGAGGTGTACCGTAATCATCATATACCTTTTTAAACAAAGCCTTGTTGATGTAAGAATAATCATTAGATTGACGCATTGCAGCTTTTTTGTTTGCAATTGCTTTATATAACTGACGACTCTCTATAGCATCTTTCAATTCTTTTTCTGTAAGAAGCTCTTCTTGTTTTTCCCAAGTGTAAACAATGTAGTCAGAGTTAGCCTCCTTATTTCTTCTTGAACGAGTTAGGATAGGAGGAATATCTTCATTAACCATAGCATTCTTAACAGGATCTGGTAAGAACTTCATAGAAGGATTATAATGAATTCTACCTGCTGCAGTTTTAATTAAAGCTGCTTTTAAGTAAGGGACAACATCATCATTGTTCCAATTGTTTCTTTGGAACACACCTAGCTTATAAAAGTCCTCTAAGTTAGACATTCCTTCTAACTTAGACAAAGTTTTGTTGTATATATTTTCAAAATCTTCGTAAGGAAGAAGCGAGGTGAATGATATTGGAGATGTAGATAGTCCACTCTGCAGAACAGATAATGTTACAATTCTGTCATACAAAGGATTATTTTCTCCCTTCAGATAATCTCTAAGTTCACGGAAGGCGTAAATAACATTGTTCTGATCATACACCTTAGTTTCTCCCATGTTTAACTTAGCATTGTTTGGACCACCCGTTGCTGCTCTCATAGAAGGTATTCCTTCTATAATGTTGATTATCTGATTGTTATAAAGAGGATGTGTACGATTTTTCTTAACATCATTTACAAACATTGTCACTTCTTTACCTACACCACCATCATTGATAAGAATGTCTTTAATCATCTCATTCAATTGTTGGTCAGTTTGTACAGCCCAGTCAAACAAATCACTAACAGCTTTCTGAGCTATCTTAACAAACTCTCTATCACTTGATTCTACAAAAGGCATTAATACCTTCTGTATTACATTTCTCACTTTAGGACTGTCAGACTTAATTATCTGAGCAAATGCATCTCTTACACTGTTTACACTGCTTGCAAGTTTTCCTATAAAAGAATTAGCAAGAAGCGTATCTACAGAACTGATGATTGTGTTCTGAGCTTTAATCTGTTGCATTTGTTTCTTAAACACTAGATAAGGATCATTGAATGTAGCTGTGTCATAGTTAGATCCCTGTGTTACATGGAACATATGCTCAGCCATCTTAGCGTATTTCAAGAACTCTTTCAATATCAAGAACTGGTCCATCTTTTGTTGAGAACTAAGTTCTGAAGGACGTTTGCCTACAAGAGACCTTAATACTGTTTCTGAAGGAATTGTAAATGTAGCTAATTTATTGTTTAGCTCAGTTTCTGGCATGTCTTGTTCATATATATCAGACATATCATTTACAAACTGATCAATAAATAACCATGAGTAACCAGCACTTTCTATTGTACGCAAGTAGTCACGAACGATTGGTTGGTTCATAAAATAAGACACAGTCTTAATAGGTACACCTAATTTGGTTAGGAACAACCATGTGCTAGCCACGTTTGGTGTAGCACCAAGTTCCATAATCCAAGGACCTTTAGATATATCCACATATCCATCAATAAACATACCAATGATATCAGAAATGTATTCACCTGCCTTGTTCTTAATCATAGAAAGGGTGGGAACCATCTTACCGTCTATCTCAATTGAGTTATACTTATCAAACTTAATATCAGCATTTCCTAACCAGAACTTATCTTCGTCAGATACATTATCAAGTTTGTTCTTATCTATATAGATAGGTTGACGCTGATTCAAAGAATGATTTGTCTGATTTACAGCAGCAATACCAATTGCATATTTACCAGTCACAAATGCATGACGCAGTCTTGACATGAATGTTCTGTCAAGCATGTTGTCTACATTCTTGTAATCAAATGTTTGACCTACAGTTTTCTCAGCAATAAACTTAGAAATGTCCTTCAGAGGTTCTGCAGAGTTTGGTTTGATAAGGTTCTCATAGTTACTAGGATTGGTAATAAGATTCTCCATACTCTGGATGTACTCATTCTCCAAGCTCTTCTTATATAAGTTTCTAACAATCTGATCTTTAGAACGGATACCTCTTGTAAACTCTTGTGTAAGTTCTTCCTCAGAGAACAACTTACCAATTATAGAACTCATTAGCTTTCCGCTAGGGGACTCTTCAGCTGCATCCTGTAGAAGAAGTTTCTCCTCAGAGATGTATCTATCAAGCTCTTTCATCTCCTCATCTGTAAGGAATTCTCCTTTGTCGTAGAGTTCTCTAAACTTATTTATAGCTTCTTCACCAGTTCCAAGATATGGAATTAGTTTAGGTTTACCATTCTTGATGTATACATTCTTTAGATAGACAGAGAGTTTATCTATGTCAAAGTCAGATCCTACCTTCTGAACCAAAGCAGCAGGGATAATAACACTATCTCTAAACTCCTTAGGAAGGAACTTTTTAATAACAATTTTATCAACAGAGTTTTGTTTCTGTGTAGGAATACGGAATCCTACACCACTTAAAGCTGCTAGTTGTTTTTTACCTTCAGGATCATTATTAAAATAATCAAGAAGTTCTTCATCAGATAGAGGACTATCAAACCATCTGCCAAGCATCACCTCAGCTACACGCTCACCACCCTTTTCATAGAACTTAAGAACATCAGATTCATACAAACCATCCTTTACCTGACGAGTTCCACTTTCAATAAGTGTAGAAGGAATCTGTACCTTTAAACCCCCACTTATCTTTGGAGATATAAATTGTTTATCAGCTATGGAATAGATGATGTTTCTCACTTGTTGATACGCAGCAGTGGCTTCAAGCACCACCTTTCCTTCAAGAAATCCAGTTAGCGCAGAAGATATATTATCATTTATCTCTCTTTTCAAAATCTCATCACGAAGAGTTTGAGCAGACTTAGACAAGTCTGTAATCTCATATTTCTTCTTGCCATCTTTTCCAATAGTTTCTTTGATACCAAGTCTGTCTAAAGTGGTTTTATAACCTTCCTCAATAAGCGCTTCAAGAATATCTTGGTTGTTTTTTATTTCTTTATATAACTCAGACTTCTCAATCTTTTCATCTTCACTAAGTCTAGCCCAAGCTTTATATCTATTAGGGAAAGGTTGACCAGGGAAGAAGTCCACTGGTACACCAGCCTCTAAAAAATCAAGAGTGATAAGTTTTGTAATCTGGCTACCTCTAGTTACAAGATTGTCTTCTTTAGAAGGAACCTCAGATTGAATACTCATGATAGAGAACGGAACATTTATTGTTGCCTTATATAGATCATTATTAAACTCTCCATTCTTGTATGTCTCATGAGGACTTTCAGCCCCCACCTTTCTACCACTAGTAAACACTACATAATCAACATCTTCTTTCTGCATCTTGTCATAGAGCTTAATAGCATTAGCGCTATCGTTAATCTCTTTAACAATACGATAGGACAAAGGATAGAGTGCAAATTTATCTAGCACTACATTATTAAATGTACTAGCTGAGCCATTCTTAGCAAGCTTACTACCAGATACAATAGGTTTAAGAGGAGTGTATGCACTTTGTACACCAGGATTACCTTGTTTAAAAATAGCTCGTTCTTCTGGGCTAAGTTCTAATTCTTTATCATTCTTCTCCCAAGCCACATCATATCTATACTGACGTTCTTCAGCACTGCTCCATTGACTAGCTCTAATTCTAAAATGACGGTTAGCTTTCATACTAATAATACCACTACCATCTGTTTCTTTGAACTCTGTATAATTAGGAAGATCTATTATGCCTAATACATCAGCGTGTGTTGCAGAACGGAAATAGTCTTGCGTAAACTTAGTAAATCCTATATCTCCAGGTTGATAACCCTTATTCCAAACATTGTTGAAAGCAGCATTCATCTTTGGAGAGTTGCTAATGATTGCTTGACGTGGAGAGTTAAAGCTCTTGATACGTTTAAGTTCATCTTCATACTGATACGGATCAGAATAAAGAAGCTTGTGCATCTCAATGTTGGCAACCATATAGTTAACTGTAAGAGCCATGAGTTGTTTGTTCAACTCTTTCTCTGTAAGGTTCTTTGGAATATTTACATTTTCTAGATCAAAACCTGACATTCCTTCCTTTAGAATGCCAAACTGTGACAAACTTGTCTTTAGTTTTAGCATATCTTTTTCCATGAAGTCTGCAAGCTTTGCATTAATCTTATCCTGAAACGCTCCATATACTTCTTCAGGAGTTCCTGTGGCAGCCAATACATCAGAATGTATTGTTTCACCAAGAATGCCCTTGAAGAAACGCATGTCTTTACTGTTTCTACCTTTAGCTACAGAACGAGGTTCTCTAGCAAGTTCAAGTTCAGACATGAAATATCCTTTGAATATTTCATTAATGTCTGCCATTCCTCTAGATATAGAAGATGTAGAAATGGCATTACCCAAATTAATCATCCATTCAATAGCAGCATCTCCAGGAACTAAGTTTAAATAATATCCCGATATGTTAAGATTGAGTTCTTGTACAAGTCTATCTTTATATGTAAGACGAGAAGATTCTTTACGCTTTCCTTTACCTTCATCTACCATACCACTCACATACCCAATTCTAAACAGATCTTCTGTACCTTCTTTGCGTGTACCGTTTGTGGTAAACATTCTGCTTAATAGGTTAGAACCCTTAGCAAATGAATCTGTTAGAAGGTAGTTATAACGTGTGCCACCAACAGTGTCTTTATTAAATATTTCTAGCTTAGAAAGGAACTCATATAAATCACTACCTGCGTTAGTACCAATGTAAGATTGTGTGCGTTCACCAGATACATTAAAGTATGTACTGCTAAACTCAGGATTACTTACAGCTGCTTTTACAAGACCAAGTTCTAACAAACGTCCGCTTACATTAAGAGCTTTTCCAGAGAAACTTACAATCTTTTCAGTTTTAGAAATACTCTCTTTGATACCAACAACCGCTCCTTTGAACATTTTGTATTGTTCAGGAGTCATTTTCTTTACATCAGACACTGTAAAAGGAATTCCCATTTCATTCAAGAAATCCACCATACCTGTAACGCTACCTAACTGTACACCTTTTAGTTTAGTAGGATCTCCCTTAAATGCCTTTTCTTTTTCAACATATGTAAAGAATCCTTTACCTTCTTTAGCTTTGAATACAACTGAGTTAATATACTCACCTCTAAGTTGTTGTGCTGCTGTGGATAGATTAGCCTCACCCACAACAATATCTCCGTTCTCAAGAATAAATACATTTTTTACATCAGGATTCTGCTTCTTGAATGTGCTCCATATAGAACTTAGTAATTGTAAACCATGTTCTGTATCTATTTTAGAAAAATCTACACCACCATCTTTCCAATCTCTTTTCGTGATTCTTCTGTACAATGTTCTGTAATTAGGATCACTTACAGCCATATTACGAAGTCTATTCATCATCTCCTCTATACTTGCAGATGTATGTAGATTATTCATTACACTAATGTAAGTCTTACTTACAGGAAGTAACTGTGCTCCACCAATAGAAGAAGGAATAAGTTTACCGTCTTCATTAACTTGAGGAACAGTGGCTAATAAAAGTTTTACAGCTCCATTAGCTTTTTTGAAATGGTCAATCTGTGTAGCAGACTGCCATGTTTCTCTACCACTTTTATTCTCATCGTTAAGTGTTAGACCATCATTTTCATCAAACTCTAACTGATAACTTTTTAAATACTCTTCATGTCTCTCAGTAATTAGATCCCATTGATCTTTAACGTTTTGCATCAATTGCAGAACATTAGAGATGTAAGGGTTTACCTCAGCTTGTGTCTTCTTTCCTTCTCTCACAAGCGCTTGAGCAGCACGAGCTTTCTGAGAAATCGTTCTATATATCTGATATCTAAGTTTAGCGTATTGTTCTTTCTTATTAAGTTTCTCAAGTTCAAAAAGACTCTTATCTGTCTTGATAAAATCAAGAAGTGTTAGATAGGTCATGTGTTGAATAATGTCACTTCTTTCTTTGTCATTAATACCAGCAAGACTAAGAGCAGCGTCTGAATCAGCAAAAACATCCTCAATATCAATAATGCCTTCTTTAGCATATGCTAAACTATTTGCTAATGGTAAATGAGATTTATAATAACCCTGACCAATTTTACCAAACATCTTCTCCACCTTAGAATCTGACTGAGATCCAAGGAAGAACTCTTTAATAGCTGTCACCATATCAGCAAACAGCTTTAATATGTACGGTCTACCCTTTGCAGGTTTTGCAGGAATCTTTTTTTCTTGTACGTAATCTCTGAACTCTTCAGCCAACTTTTCTTCAAGTTGTTCTTCTGTAGCTTCAGAATAACTAATGTCACTTAGAGAAGCTCTGTCAAAGAACTTACCACCTCTAGATCTCATCTCATCCAAAACAGCTTTCTGTTCTACAGTATCAGAGAACATTCTCCATACAGCATGAAACACTTCGTGATACACTGTACCCACTTCAGCATTCTCATAGATGTATATAGCACCATCCTTAAACATACCCCAAGCTTGTCTACCGTTAGTAGCTTGAATAATATTCTTCACACGGTACACAGGAATATTAGGGAAGTTAGTCTTTAACCAAGTTTCCACTTGATTCCAGTTTTCAGGAACAAATGCCTTGAGTTCTTGTTCAACTATTACACGTAACACCTCATCATCCATACCACTTATCTTCTCATTTACAGCATCTATAATCTCTTGATCAATAGGCTTTCCCATTTGAGACTCAGCATCAGCAACTACCACTTCTTCCACATCCTCAGGAATAGTAACAGTGAGTTCGGCTTCCATTGCCTTCATCTCATTGAGTGTAGGAGCAACAGCATTAAATATTGTTTTCTTAAGAACTTCTCCAGGATCTTTTCCAGCAGCTTTTATTTTAGTAACCACTTCATCTAGATCACCTCCTTTCAAAATTTTAATTTCAGTGTTAGCGTTATCAGCTGTTGTAGTTGAAGGAGCAGTGAATATTATTTTCTTTCCTTCTGGGGAAGTGTATGTTTGTGGAGTTTTGCCATCCAATACAAATGTCTGTGTAGGAACAGGAGCTGTTTGTGTAGGAGCTGCTTTAGGAGCACCAGGTGTCAACACCTTAGGTGTAACTACCTTCTTCTTTTCAACTACAGGGATAACAAAGTCATCAGCTGTATCTGTTGTGTAGAAGTAGATGTTTGTTCTATTAACATCCTCATCTGTAATAGTAGGTCTTGCTGTTGTAGAAAGAGGAAGCTCTTCACCACCTCTCACCTTACCATCAGGAGTTTGATTTGATAATAAATATGATTGATAATTTTTCCATGTTCTGTTGGTGATTTCACCATCTTCAGATATAGATAAAATCTCTTCGTAAGGTTCATTAAGTTGACTAGCTAGTTTTGCTTTAACATTATTGTACATGTTAGACAACATGAGTACAATAGCTTCTTTGTTTTCTTCAAGAGATGTAGGGGTGAACACAAAGTCTTTACCCTTACCAGAAATAGAAAGCATAAACTTACCTGTTTCAGCATCCTTCTCAAAGAATACACTATTATATCCAGCAGGCTTTCTTTTCTTGTTTTGATCTTGAGGAATTCCCCAGTACACAACAGATTTAAGCCAATCAAGTAAACGCTCAGATTTAGGATCTTTAATGCCCACCTTAGGATTGAGCATATTTTTAGCTAATTGATAAATAGCACTGTATATTGTTTCAGCCTCTTTTACACTGTTTTTCTTATTCTGAAGTTTAACTAATCCATTAGGAGTTTCTAAAAGTATTGTACCTACAGGAACTCTAAACGTAACAGTTCCTTTATTCACCACTGCAAACTTACCTTCTTCTGTAGCAAGTGTAGGGATTGTGATAAGTTGACTAGATTCTAATTCATCTGTAGTGATGAGGTTAGCATCTTGTACAGATGTTTTAGTTTCATAGATAGTATTACCATCAGCATCTGTAACATTCTCCACTCTACCAAAAGAAGCTTCTATCTCATGACGCTGAGATAGATTTGGATT